>Ga0181589_10005126_pt1 | contig 10478 bp, 10 predicted proteins | sample 071ome_25_FD_132444 | JGI IMG/M metagenome (GOLD analysis project Ga0181589, IMG submission 132444) | Coastal salt marsh microbial communities from the Groves Creek Marsh, Skidaway Island, Georgia - 071410BT metaG (megahit assembly) | ecosystem: Environmental > Aquatic > Marine > Intertidal... | reverse complement strand
CGGGAGTCAGCTGACGACGGATGGGCAGAGAAAGGCTCAAAAAATGGACTTGATCCCAAGGCTGAGCCCCCATCCAGCGACCCAAGGATTGAAACTCATAGGCCCGTTGCTGGTAACTGAGGCTAAATGCCATTCTATTGGAGGGTTGTTCCTGGTAGCCCAGTGAGGCATTGAAGCCGAACTGAGAAACGTCAAACCGCCCACCCCCACTCAGCCGCGTTGCGGCCTGAGTGCGGCCTCCGAGTTGCCATGCACTGGACCAACCGGAGCTTGGCCTTGAGGGTTGAGCTTTGGAAGCCTCCTGAGCCGCACATAAACCTAACTGAACCAACCAAATCCAGGTCGTCGCAAACTGGATCAGGAACCCTATTCGAATGTCGATCCTCATTTGTAATGTCACCATGTCTCCCTATTCCTGCAAAATGCTATTGAAATTACGATCCAAATCGCCCCTCAAAGGTCTGCATGGCTGATCTTTGGGATAACCTCCGCCCACCTTCTTTCTGCGAGGCTTTGAAGAGTGGCTCAGACTGCGGCCAAAGGCTCCTGAGCCATGCGAGCAAAGATGGAAGGGGGTAGGAAGGGGGCAAGTTGAGGGACATGGCGGAGAGGGAGGGATTCGAACCCTCGATACCTGTTAGGGTACGCACGCTTTCCAGGCGTGTGCCTTAAACCACTCAGCCACCTCTCCATTGAGCGGAAGGCGCATTCTGAAGGAGTCCCCCAGGAAAAAACAACCCCAAAAAGAAAAAAGCACATGAACGAACACCACCTGCCAAAGAACAACCTCACGTATCATTTCTTCAAAACAGGCGGAGATCCACCCAAAGCGTGTAACTCAAAGCCTTTCACACAAACAACTGAACTCCTCTCACTATCACACCCAATAGCCGTGCCCATGAAGGGATCTCCCTCAAAGCCTGCTAGAGGTTTCAAAACGGGCTACCATCTCAACCAGGAACCACAAAGACTCATGCGAGCCATTCCTTTGGATGCCCATCGAGCGTTGGCTGCATGCGCGCTCAGATCATGGATTCTTGCAGTTCAGAGGTCCTCTGTTCTAGGCTGCGAGTCATGCAAATTCTGGGGGTGATACCCGCCCGCTATCAATCCAGCCGGTTTCCCGGCAAACCCCTGGTGGACATGGGGGGCAAATCCCTGATCCAGCGCGTGGTCGATCAATGCCGCAAGTCACGGCAACTGAGTGATATTATCGTCGCCACAGACGACCCACGCATTCAGGAACATGTCGAGTCTTTCTGCAAAGTGGAAATGACCTCATCGGATCACCCTAGTGGCACCGATCGCGTAGCAGAGGTCATGGCCCGCCATGGAGGCTTCGATGGAGCCATCAACATACAGGGCGACGAGCCGATGATCGACCCACAGGTCATTGATCGCGTAGCCGAGGCCCTTCAAGACGCCCCCATGACGACGGCAGCTACTCCCATTCGCACTGTAGAGGACTACCAGAGCCCCCATGTGAACAAAGTGATCTTGAATCAGGCGTCCGAAGCGATTTACTTTTCCCGAAGAACGATTCCGTGCGTTCGTGACGCGTTGAGTCTCCCTGCAACCGATCAGCTGAAGGCGTTTCCCTTTTTGAAGCACCTGGGCATTTACGGTTATCGTCGTGAAACGCTACTGAAGCTGGTCCAGTGGCCCGTTTCCGCCCTGGAAGAGGCCGAGAAACTCGAACAACTCAGGGCGCTGGACCATGGTGTTCGCATTCACGTCTCAGTCGTCGCATACGAGAGCATTGGAGTGGATACTCCGGAGGACTTGGAGAAAGTTCTCAAGGAACTAGGAATCGGAAAAAGAACAAAATGAAGGAAACCAAATATATTTTTGTCACAGGTGGCGTGGTTAGTTCACTGGGGAAAGGTCTCACCGCCGCGTCTCTGGGCACCCTGCTTGAAAGCAGGGGCTTGAAGGTTGCCCTTCAAAAATTTGATCCTTATTTGAATGTCGATCCAGGAACGATGAGCCCCTTTCAGCATGGGGAGGTTTATGTTTTGGATGATGGCGCGGAAACCGATCTGGACCTCGGGCATTACGAACGGTTCACCCACACTCAGCTCAGTCGTTTCAATAACCTCACCAGCGGACAAGTCTACCAGGAAGTTCTGGAGAAAGAGCGTCGGGGCGAATACCTCGGGAAAACGGTGCAGGTCATACCTCACGTGACCGACATGATCCAGGATCGCATCCGCAAGTTAGCTGAGATCACCCAGGCCGATGTCGTCATCACTGAAATTGGAGGCACGACCGGAGACATTGAGGGCCTCCCATTTTTAGAAGCCATCCGAGAATTTGCCCTTCATGTGGGCTACAACAATGCCCTCTTTGTGCACGTAACCTACGTGCCCTTCATCAAGGCTGCGGGCGAACTGAAAACCAAACCCACGCAACAGTCCGTCGCCAAATTGCGCGAGATCGGCATTGCCCCTCATATTCTCGTGTGCCGCACCGAAAAACCTCTGGGCAAGGAACTCCGCGAAAAAATATCCATGTTTTGCAATGTTCCTTACAGTGCGGTGATCGAAGAAAAGGACGTGGATCATTCCATCTATGAGGTGCCTTTGATGCTCCAAAGGGAAAAAATGGATGCACTCATCTGCGATTTGTTGCGGTTGGAAGTACCGGTGGCCGACATGAGTGAGTGGCAGGAGATCATTCGCAAGCTGATTGCCCCCCAGCATCGCGTCCGGATTGGAGTGGTCGGAAAATACATTGATCTCAATGATGCCTACAAATCGGTCTATGAAGCCATCATTCACGGGGGGATTGCACAGGACTGTGGCGTGGCGATTGAAAAGATCGATGCCGAAGACATTGATCCTGCCCACCCTGAGGCAATACTCAAAGGTCTGGCAGGGATTCTGGTGCCGGGAGGTTTTGGAGAGCGGGGTATTGAAGGCAAGATCGCTGCCGCTTGTTATGCCCGTGAAAACAATATCCCCTATTTTGGACTTTGCCTGGGCATGCAAATCGCAACCATTGAATTCGCTCGCCATGTCATGCAGCTGGATCAGGCTCATTCAGTGGAGTTCGATCCCCAGACACCGCATCCGGTCATCTGGCTAATGGAGGCACAAAAAGATGTCGCTGACAAGGGGGGCACCATGCGTCTGGGCGCTCAAATTTGCCACATCAAACCCAATACTCTTGCGGCTCGTCTCTATGGAAAAGATCAGGTAAGCGAACGCCACAGGCACCGTTTCGAATTCAACAGCCAGTATCGCGAATCCTTTGAAGCCGCAGGCCTGATCGTCAGCGGCAGCACGGAGGACAACGACCTAGTTGAAATGGTGGAAATCAAAAACCATCGATTCTATATCGCCTGCCAGTTTCATCCAGAATTCCAGAGCAAACCCAACCAGCCTCACCCGCTTTTCAAGGGTTTTATTGACGCATGCATGCAGGAAACCGGATCTCAAAACACCCAGTGACAGGCACTGTCACCTCAGGGTTCATCTGCAGGTAAGTTCCTCGCCGATGGTAACAAAGCTGAGTCAGGCGGTCATCATGCACTATTCAGAGGCCCTCGAATTCCTCTATCAGCTACGGGTCAAAGGGTCCAAACTGGGGTTGGACCGTGTCCGACGGTTCGCAACCACAGCAGGCTCTCCGCAGAAATCACTGCGCTTCATTCATGTCGCAGGCACCAATGGGAAAGGTTCGGTCTGCGCCTACCTTGAAAAATATTACCTCGCCGAAGGGTTGAAGGTCGGCCTCTTCACATCCCCTCACCTGTCACGCTTTGGGGAAAGAATCCGAGTTGGGGGCAAGCCCATTTCGCGCGAAGCATTGATCCAACAAGTCCAGGACTTACAAAAACTCCTTCAAGGGGTCGCTGCCGATCATTACCCATCGTTCTTCGAGTTCCTCACTGTGATGGCTTTGCGTCATTTTGCGACCATGCGTTGCGATTTGGTCGTCTGGGAAACCGGCTTGGGGGGACGATTGGATGCCACGAATATCGTGCAGCCCTTGTGCAGTGTGATCACGCATATCGGCATGGATCACCAGGAATGGCTTGGGTCGTCACTAACCTCCATCGCCAGCGAAAAAGCAGGTATCATCAAGGCTCACACACCTGTCGTGCTTGGGACACTGGAGCCTGAGGCTGAAGCCATCATGGTCCATCAATGCAAGGTCATGGACAGTCCTTGCTACCAAGCCACAGAGGCGTCTTTGCCAGCGGCCGTGATGCCTGGCTTGGCGGGGGCTCATCAAAGGCTCAATGCCAGTATCGCCACTCAAGTCGCTCAAGTTCTTAAACATCTCCTCCCTTACCAGTGCGACAGGCTCCACCAAGCCATCGAAAGCACTCAACTGCCAGGTAGATTCGAAAAGCGCCTGTGGTGCGGACGGGAGGTCGTGCTGGATGTCGCCCACAACTCGGACGCCTTGCGGGCTCTGGCACGCACCCTCCAGCAAACATCCCCTTGGCGAAAAGGTCATCTGCACCTTGTATTCGGATCTCTCAACGACAAGGATTGGCAGGAAGGCTTGCGTCATCTGGCCCCTGTTTGCTCCCACATTTGGCTGGTTCGGGCACAAAGTGATCGCGCCGTGGCTCCGGAAATCATGGCGGAATTCGTCAATAGCCTACGTATCAAAGATCTTTCGGTTCGGTCATTCTGCTCCGAATCTCTGGATCAAACCATGGAGGCACTTGCCAAGCAGGTAGCCTGCCCTACGGTCATTACCGGGTCTTTTTACTTGGTAGGCGCTGCTCGAGCTTTCATGGATCCCGAAGGCGACTCCGGCCTCGAAGTCGACCTCAATGAGTGGGGCGCCTGCCTTTCAAGTCGATCGGAAAAACATCCGATACCATCCATGCAGAGCTCTTTAGCGCCGGAATAAGTAGGATTCTAGATTGCACATCCCAAGGAAACCGTTAACATTGTGGACATGTCGAGTTCACCGAATCAAGGTGGTAAGGATGCCAAAGCGATGATGCTCGGTCTTGGGCTTGATTCCGACGGTCACAAGCGTGTCACCCGTGGCGAAAATTTCGCTCTGGTAGGAGGCACCGCAGAGACCCATGATGGCATGGTGGAGAAAGCGGTGAAAATTAACGAGAAACTGGCGCGCAAGGGTAAAGACCTTGACAGTGTTTCGCGGGAAGAATTCGACGATATCGCTCAATCTGTGGGCTTGGTTCGACGCCCCACACCGAGTGATAATTGAGGTCTGCTGCTTAGAAAACTTCCGACACTCTCCCAGATGGATTCCGGCACCCAAGACAACCCCTACCTCCTTCTGGCAGTGTTCGTCTTTTCAGCCGTCATGATGGGTCTCACCCCCATCCTTATGGCATTTGTCTGGACCCGCTGGGCCGGCACAGCAAAACCCGACGACATCAAGAACGCGGTGTATGAGTGTGGCTTGGAGACTGGCACTTACCAGTGGTTTCCCCTGAAAGTCGAATACTACATCTACGGCATCATCTTCCTGGTCTTTGATGTCGAGATCCTTTTTCTTCTCCCAATCGCCTCTGTTTACAAAAACCTCCCTGCGGGAGCCATCGCTGGCATCCTTGTTTTCATCTTCCTCCTCATGGAAGGCTTGGTTTGGGCTTGGGCCAAAGGTCTTTTAAGGTGGCAGTTCACACCATCGCAAAACGCACCATCTCCAACCCAAACCCAAAAGCAGGTAACTCTCTGATTCATGGACGAAGGACTCAAAAGCGAACTGCAAAAGGCGGGTATTTTCACAACCACCCTCAACGATCTCTACAACTGGGGTCGCGGCAATTCCTTGTGGCCGCTCCAATTTGGGCTGGCCTGTTGCGCCATCGAAATGATCGCTACCTCCATGTCGCGCTACGACCTGGCGCGCTTTGGAGCCGAAGTATTCAGGCCGTCACCGCGTCAAGCCGATCTCATGATTGTCTCAGGAACCGTCACCAAGAAGATGGCCCCACAGGTCGTGAGACTCTTCAAACAAATGCCCTCGCCGAAATACGTGATTGCCATGGGTGCCTGTGCCATTTCCGGGGGGCCATTCAAGCAGGGCTACAACGTGCTGAAAGGGATCGATCGATACATTCCTGTCGATGTTCATATTCCCGGATGCCCTCCAAGACCGGAAGCCTTGCTACACGCCATCATGACCCTGCAGCGAAAAATCGCCCAAGACACGCTTCATCCGTGTCGCCGAAAGGAGGAAGAGGCCGAGCGAATCGCCGCACTCCCTGTGCCGGAACACGGCTCACACGATCTACTTCCACCCAAGCACGATGTCTTATGGCATCCAGAACCCGTGGAGCGCTCCTAACGTCAACCGGCCTGATGAGCGACTCCTCTCAAAATACAATCATCGATGCGCGCGAGGTCGCTCAGGCCCTGGAGAAAGCGTTTCCATCGGCTCCAATCGCATGGGAAGAGAATCTGTCTCCGTCGGCACAACATGCTATCGTCCTCGATCCAGCACACGCTTTGGCATGTGCTCAATGGCTCAAGAATGACTCCCCTTGGCAATGGGATTTTCTCTCCAATGTCACCGGGGTTGACTGGACCGATGAGGCCCTGGCACTCCAAGCCAAGGCACGCATCAAAGCAGACCCATCGGTCGACCCTGAGTCCCTCCCAAAAGAGGGTTATCTAGAGGCGGTCTACCATCTTTATTCCATCAACAAGGGCCTGGGTCCCCTAGTCCTTCGGCTTCGGACTGCCAATCGCAAAAACGACGTCTCCTTGCCTTCGCTGACACCTGTTTGGCGCAGTGCAGAATTTCAGGAGAGAGAAATCTTTGATCTGTTTGGTATTGTCTTTGAGGGTCACCCCGACATGAGGCGCATCATGATGTGGGATGATTTCGAAGGGCATCCCATGCGAAAAGATTTCGTTGAGGCCGACGACTACGAATACGAACCCACACCCCACGACGCTGTGTTGAAGCGCTGTCAAGAGCGTTTTGCGGACCCCGCAAACCGAAGACAATGATCGAATCGACCACCAGTCCCGGACCTAGCTTTGAAGCTATCACATCGAGTGCCTCGCCCTCGATGCAGGGCGCTGAGCGCATGGAGGTCTCCATGGGGCCCCACCACCCGTCCACCCACGGAGTCTTCCGAATGGACGTGGAACTTGAGGGCGAAACGGTGGTCAAACTCAAACCAGTTTTCGGCTATCTGCATCGCAATCATGAAAAAATCGGTGAGGGCACTAGTTATCTGGGCTCCATGCCCTATACCGATCGCTTGGATTATTTCAACTCCATGACCAACAACTGGGCTTATGCACTCAGCGTAGAAACGTTGGCAGGCATTGAAGTCCCCGAGCGCGCAGAATACATTCGAGTGATCACTGCCGAGTTAAGCCGTCTCCAAAACCACGTCTGCCTCATCGGCTTCCTGGTACAGGACATGGGGGCCCTGGGAACACCCCTCATGTATGCCTTCAGGGAAAGAGAGCGGATTCTCGACTTATTCGAGTCCTTGACCGGGGCTCGCATGATGTGCAACTACATGCGGTTCGGTGGTTGCCGATGTGATGTTTCCCCTGCCTGGCTCCACCAGGCTCAACAGGTTGTCGAGGCTTTCCCCAAGTTTCTGGATGAGTTTGAAGCTCTCCTCTCAGAAAATGAAGTGTTGGTGTCTCGATCGCAGGGAGTCGGGGCCCTCAGCCAGTCACTGGCGATTGATGCCGGCATCACAGGCCCGATGCTCCGCGCCACGGGAGTCAATCTCGACCTCAGAAAAGCCGAGCCCTATGGCATTTATGACCGATTCGAATTCCGAGTCCCTCTGGGTGATCATGGTGATGTGTTTGATCGCTATATGATTCGCATTCTGGAGATGCGCGAGTCGGTGAACATCCTCAGGCAGGCCATCGGTGACATTCCCCAAGGCGATTTCATCCATCCAAAAGCAAAACTCAGGGGGTTCAAGCCGCCCGTCGGTGAGGCCTATGGACGCATCGAGGCACCCAAGGGCGAACTGGGCTTTTATCTCATCAGTGATGGTAGCCCCAAGCCCTATCGTTTCCGAGTGCGTCCTCCAAGCTTCATCAATCTAACCATTCTAGAAGACATGTGCCTGGGACAAACGATCGCAGATGCGGTCATCATTCTCGGCAGTGTCGACATCGTCCTGGGAGAGGTCGATCGCTAAAACTCAGTCCTCTTTAAGATCATGATTGGTAAAGGTATTCTCAAAGGCATGATGGAAACGGCGAAAAACCTCGCAGGAAGTTTCCACGATCCAGAGCGCCTCACAACGGTCGAATATCCCGAGCAAAAGATCCCCGCCAAGGAAAATGCGCGTAATTTTCCATTTCTTGTCTACGACGGAGACGATTGTGAAACAGGCTTGCGATGCGTTTCCTGCCAAATCTGTGAGAAGGAGTGTCCTCCTCAGTGTATTTACATCGAGAAGGACACCGTGAAGAAACCTGACTTTTTAGGCAAAATGCAGTTTCAGCCTAAAACCTTTGATATTGATGTCTCTGTCTGCATGGGTTGCCAGATATGTGTCGAGGTCTGCCCCTTTGAATCCATCCGCATGGATCGCGATTTTGAATACGCTCAAGGTGACCGCTTTGAAGGCCTCCTTCTCCACAAGGACCAACTGGCCAAGCCCAACAAGTATTACCACAGCATTCACCCCACCGAAGCACGGGAAACCGATGATATCCGTGAAGGCAAAAGACAGGATCATCTGGCCAAGGAAAAGGCCAAGGCTGAGAAACTAGCCAAGGCCAAGGAAGAAGCGGCAGCAAAAGCCAAGGAGGCTCAAGCTCCAACCGACGTTGATTCATCCGAAAAGGCATCCTGACACATGTGGTTTGAAGAGCTTCTCATTGCCATCAAAGCAAGCCTGGTGCTCAAGGCGCCCGAGGGTTTGAGGCCCCTGGTGTCAGCTGCCTTATCGACAATGCCGATCCTGTCTGCGTTTGGCGGGCTTTTCGCAGTGGTGACACTTTTGGAGAGAAAAATGCTTGGACGGATTCAAAATCGCTACGGCCCCAACCGAGTGGGGCCCTTTGGGATCTTTCAGCCTGTGGCCGATGGCATCAAGATGCTGACCAAGGAGGATATTGTCCCGAAAACAGCCGATCATTTGATTCATTTTCTAGCCCCTCTAGTCCTACTGGTCACGGCGATGCTGGGGCTATCGGTGATTCCCTTCGGCCAAAAGCTCGTAGCGGTTGAGTTTGAAGCAGGTATTGTCTTTTTCTTCGCGGTTGGGGGAGCTGCCGAGCTGGCTGTTTTCATGGCAGGTTGGGCCAGCCGAAACAAATATGCCCTACTCGGCTCGCTGAGGGCGATCGCTCAAATGGTAAGCTATGAGATCCCTCTGATTTTATCGAGCGTGTGTGTCCTCATGGTCACCGGTTCCCTCTCCCTTACTGAAGTGGTTCAAGCGCAGTCTGGAGGCATCACTTCGTGGTTTCTTTTCACCCCCTGGGGTTTTCTGGGATGCATTCTCTTCCTGATTTCCACTCTCGCAGAGGTCAATCGATCGCCCTTTGACATTCCTGAAGCCGAATCTGAATTGATTGCAGGGCACATGACCGAATATTCCGGCTTCAAATACGCTGTCTTCTTTCTGGCTGAATTCGTGGCCATGTTCGCCATGTGCGCCTTAACCGCCACCCTCTTCTTGGGGGGATACCATGCCCCGCTGCCCGTGCTGAACATCATCCCAGGGCCTGTTTGGCTGTTCGGTAAACTCATGCTGCTGGTCCTGCTCTTCATTTGGATACGAGGCACCATGCCGCGCCTGAGAGCCGATCAGTTGATGGAATTTGCGTGGAAGTTCATGCTTCCCATGTCGGTGATCAACCTCGTGAGCACCGGGATCTGGATCGCCCTGGACGGTGGCCTCCTCGGATGGCTCGTCACCGGTGCCTGTAACTTTGGCGCCTACCTTGGCTTGAGTCGTTGGCTGGCCGATCACCCCAACCACCGGAAACGGGTCTATCGATACGCCGATGGCCCCATCAACGCCGCATGAATACGATTTTCCTCCTCATATCGCTAACGACGATCGCCAGCGCCATTGCGGCCATGAGTTTGCGTAATCTGGTTCATTGTGTCCTTTGCCTGACGCTCACCTTCGTAGGGATTTCCCTGACTTACTTGCAACTGAGCAGTCAGTTCATTGGGTTTGCTCAAGTCATGGTTTATGTGGGAGCCGTTTCCATTTTGATCATTTTTGCCCTCCTCATGACCCGAAGTGGTCACGAGCTCACTCTTCGGGAGTGGCGTCCCATGCATTGGGTTTGGGGTACCCTGATCACACTCGGCCTTCTAGCTTGCTTGGGGCTTTCCATCACAGGGTCTAGCATCAGCGGAAAGGTCGCCTCCCCTGAAAAAACCGAAAGCGTGAAAGCTCTTGGCGAGGCACTGATGCAAGAATACTTACTCCCCTTGGAGGCCATGGCTCTATTGCTGACGGTTGCCTTGATCGGCGCAGCACTGGTGGCCCTGCCTGCATCGCATCATCCTCCCTCATCCAAAGG
>Ga0181589_10005100_pt1 | contig 10507 bp, 5 predicted proteins | sample 071ome_25_FD_132444 | JGI IMG/M metagenome (GOLD analysis project Ga0181589, IMG submission 132444) | Coastal salt marsh microbial communities from the Groves Creek Marsh, Skidaway Island, Georgia - 071410BT metaG (megahit assembly) | ecosystem: Environmental > Aquatic > Marine > Intertidal zone... | reverse complement strand
GCCGGCGACCTGCCGCCCAACAGCTCGGACGAGGAATCTTCCGACGACGAGTCGGACATCCAGCGGCCGATGCCGCAAATGAAGACTAGGCAGCAGCTGATCGAGGAGCGCGAGATGGCGGAGCAGATGGCGAAGCTCAAGTTGGTCAAGGAGCGCCGGGAGCAGCAGCGGCTCGACCGCATCAAGGCGGAGGGATGGGACCGCTTTGCGCCGCTGACGGACGACAATTATCCACCGGGAACGACCAAGCCCAGTCTGATGGGCAAGTAGGTAGGCGGCGCCCACGACTTCTGGTTGGCCCATCCTGTAACCCCGTCCTGAACCACTCGCCACACGACCGTGCCTCCTTTGGGTCGCTTGGTCGGCGCTCGACCGAGCATGACGTGCTCGTCGACGGCGGGAAGCGCGTCCGCTCGTCCGCGCGTCCACGCGTCCGCTCGTCGGCGACAGAGCCACAGGAGACGCCGAAGACGCGCAAGTCAATGGCGCGAGAGAAAGAGATATAACACTAACTAGTGTTGCTTATCAGGAACCGTAATATTCGGCAAACGCAGGCTCCCGAAGATCCCTGGACCCACCACCCTCAGCGATTCAATGCGTGTCGCTCCGTGAGATTTGGCTTAGATTCGCAGCCGATCGCCTCGTAATTGCATCAGTTTTTTTCTCCCCCACACTCGGCGCAGCCGGCCAAATACAGCCAATCACAGCCAATTACAGCCAATTGCATACGTGTGTGCACGGGCGAGAAGCAGCGACGCAAACTTTCACTCCGCGGTGAGGAATCCAAGAATTTTCTTGGACGAGTCTGTGGCCGCGCTTCAACCGCTGCGGGGACGCTAACGCTCCCCAATTTCATTAAAATAGTGTCTCGCGGCGGCTTGCCTCGTACCGAAGCGGGTTCTCAATCCGCTCGATTCAGGTCCAGGCGAAATTTAGCCTCCGTCCACCGAACGAACCTTCCAGTCTACAACCACGCCTTCCCGCCCGCACGATGAACCAAGAAGATCTCCGGGCGCTCTTGGCCCGCCAGTCTGGCGGTTACGCCCGCCCTGGGTACGAGCAACAGGTACGTAGTTTGTCGTCGACCGCTTTGTGTGCTTGCGTTGGTGTCGCTGGCATCTCTGGGCACCGCCGTGTCGGTCGGGCGTGGGCGCGGTACGAGTGAGGGATTAGGAACAAACGTGTGTTTGTGTGGTTGTGTGTGTGTGTGTGTGTGTGTCGCGCGTATGTGGTCTCAACGTCGGCACTCTTGGAAGTTGAACCCAAGCTTGCGGGCAACCTGGGACTTCCCAAGTGGGTTCCCACGATGGGCCCATCGTTGGTCGATTTTGACGCACACACACGACCACAACATAATTTCGTTCTCCCTATTTCATTCCGTACCAACGCCGCAATGCTCTGCTGCTCGCCGCCGTGTGCCCTCCTGGCCAACGCTGGTCCCCATGATGCCAACCACCAACGCAACCACCACAAAGCCTCGCTCCACCGCTCCGCCACCACGGACTCCGACGAGTGCTGCTCTGACCTTCTCTACTTATTACCCCAGGATCTCCTGTCGCCCAACGGCGGCGGATTCGTTTCCGACCTCGGGCTTGCCCATGGGGGCCACGCCCGCGGGATGGGCATGCCCTCCATGCCGCCGCCCCAAGACGAGTTGAACGCGCAAGAGTACCAGTCGGACGAGTTCAAGATGTACAGATTCAAGGTCGAGATGTGCTCCAAGAAGTTCGTTGTTGACCTCTGCTCCCTCGTTGCATGCCCCGACGCTCTCACTCACTCGCGCTCCTCGCTCCTCGCTCGTTCCAGGTACGTGCACGACTGGAGAACGTGTCCGTTCAGCCATCCTACGGAGAACGCCAGGCGTCGCGACCCCCGCATCTACCGCTACGTCCCGGTTCCCTGCCCCTCGTACAAGAAAGGCATCTGCCTCCGCGGCGACGCCTGCCCCTACTCCCACGGAGTCTACGAGGCCTGGCTCCACCCGGCCAAGTACCGCACCCAGCTCTGCAAGGAGGGACACCAGTGTCGCCGCCCGGTGTGCTTCTTCGCCCACTCCCTCTCGGACCTTCGCCAGCCGACGCCGATCAACTTTGACGACGACTCGTCGGGGGCCGATGCCAGCCAATCGGACGCCAGCAAGACGGAAGTGTACAACAACATGAGCGAGTCCGGCCAGGGAAGCGGCAGCGGCACTGGGAGCGACGTGGGCGGATCCTCGAGCGACTCGGGCAGGAACAACAACTGCCAGGAGGACAACTGCCCGGGCACGCCCCCGGTCCGCAAGGCCCAGGCCCCGATGCCGACTACCGGCGACGTCTCGATGCTCGGCATCGGCAGTCCGGGATCGCTGCTGGCCTCTGAGGACTGCCCGTCGGAGGGGAGCGGCGCCTTCAACAACGGCATGATGAACGGCTTCCTGAACGGCAACGCCACTGGCTACATGAACCTGCCCAACGGCAACGGGATGGCCAACTGCGCGAACAATGGCTACCCGAACGCCAACGCTGGATACGGGCGGAGGAGCGTCGACTTTGGCCCCCAGGGCCCGATGGTCTCGGACCAGCCGTTCGGAGCCACCGCCGGGCCCAGGATGAGCCAGGCCGTCGCCAGGAAGCTGGGACTTGCGCCCTCGAGGTCCAACTCGAACGCCTCTTCGATGTCCGGCGTCGTCTCTCCCCCGAGGAGGTCGTTCGACGCATCCGGCCCGTCGTTGCAAGCGCGCGCCCCGGTCAACTACCGCCGCTCGGCTGACGTGTATCTGGAGCGCGACTTGCTGAATGCCATCGCGTACAACTCGGAGCGGGTCGTCGTTGGAGGCATGCGCGACAGCAACAACAACGTCAACAACGTCAACAACGCCCGCTGCCACAACCCGCCGTCCCTCGTCCACGCGATGAACGGGATCGAGGACACGCACAAGGCGGCCCTGCAGCAGGCGTCGACGTCCGACAGCATCTCGTCGCTAATGTCCTCGCTCAACGGCATGTCGGTGTCCAACCAGGACAACGGGTTCTCCCTGCCGATCAACCTGGAGGAGTTTGGCAGGAGGGACTGATCGATCGATCGGCCGACGACGATGACGACGAGGACGAGGACGACAAGAACAAAGAATAATGAATGATGATGATGGCTCGCGTTTGAGAACATGGGATCAACAACAATACTGTGCCGACTACGAGGAGACCCCGCAAATTTTCCACAGTGGACGGAACTCGAACAATGACGAACAACAACGAACGCTACGATTTATTTACGAACAACAACAACTTTGATGAGTCGCCAGACTATTTGAAGCTGGTGTAAATGATGTCTGTGATAGTGCAAGGCGGCGCGGCTTGCGCCTAGGGTCGTCAAGAGTTTGATGTCGTCGTTGCTGCCACCGCCCAACTCGGTACGAGGCCCTCTTTGCCATCGGCGACGCGCGCCACCTTGGTCCACCCGCCCGCCTCGGATATCACTCTGATCGCATCGCCGACCTGGACGGTCAACTCGCCTTCCTCCTCCTGCTGGAACGCGTGCACGATCCGGTGGCGAGACGCCGCGCCGGTCGACGAAGCTCCACCGGGAGATACCGAGACGGCAGGTTGCTGCACCACGATCGACGGCTGCGGGATGAGGGCGACGGGCGACACTGGCTGCAGCGCCTCGTCGTCGTCCTCGTCGCTGTAGTCTGGACCGTCAAACGCAGGTCCCTCAGAGGCGGGACCCTCCCAGGAAGTTGCTTCGTAGGTGCGCGTTTCGTACGTGATCTGCGCCTGTGTGCCACTCGAGAAATCGCGCGGCGAGATGGAGACGGGGCCACTGCTGACGTCGAGGTACGACCGGGGCACGAGGCCTTGGTGGCCCGACGGGTCCTTCACCAACGCCCAACCGGCCTGTCCGTTCAGATCTATGACCTCGACAATATCCCCTTCGAAGATCGAGAGCTCCTCGGGGTGGTCGGGCGCGGCAATGAACGTATGAACCATCGTCGCCATGGTCGGCATTGTCGCGGCCAGGCGCGGGCTCAATTCGAGGGACGACCCGTCCAACGAGCTGCCGACCGAGTCCCGCGAAAGCCTCCCGGAAATTCCCGAGATGCTGGCGTTTCGGTCGTGACCGACGATGTCCCATCCGGCCTCGCCGCCCTCGCTGTTCATCAACAGCGACTCGAGCTCGGTCATCTTGTCCTCCTTCTGCTGCCACGAGGGCGACGAAGATCCCACGCCTCCCAGAATGTCGTCGAGCTCCCTGTCTCGATCCTTCTTTTTGGAGAAGGACGAGCCCGCGGCACCCGCGGCACCACCACCGCCAACGCGGCCGAGGAGCTCGTCGTAGTCGCTGTCCTCGTCCTGATCCTCGGCCTCGCCGAGGTGATGAGCGCAGACCGTGAGTGCTTTGAGTCCAAGGAGGTTGAACGCGAGCGACTGCTTCGGCAGCAAGCACACCGTGCTCTCGACCAGCTCGTGGAGGGACCTGGCCCGGCGGACGACGGACTCAAGGACGTCCTGAGGCCACTCGTCCAGATCGTCGCCGTGTTCTTCCCAAAGGCGGTCGACGATGGCTTGACTGCCGTAGACCTGGTCCAGCGCATCGATTGCCGGCTTGACGACGCCTTGCAGACCGAGCGTGTCCTGGCCGTGCGATCCCAGCGACACCGACCTCAGGATGCCGTAACAGTGGAGCCGGTACGGCTCCCCGGACCGGAGGGCAATCTTGGCTATGGCACGTGCGGCCGCGGCGCGTAGCTGCCAATTTCCAGACAGGATGACATCGTTGAGCGCCGAGATGACGACGGACAGGGACGGGTTGTCGCCGGCGTGCGCCAGGAGGATCGACGCCGACGGGACGCCGTCGAGGGTCCGCACCGGGGCGTCGACGACGTCCCCGTCTCGGTCGCCGACTATGTCATCGTCCGATCCGGAGGGCGCCTCGCCGACGCGCTCATTGTCGCCGTCGCCGACTCCAAGCAGCACACAGGCGTTGACCGTCCTGCCGCACCCCTCGCTGCACACGGCGTTGGCGCGTTCACCGAGCCACCAGGCTGCCGTGGCGACAAACGACGTCCAGCCCGAGTCGCTGCGCGCGGCCGCCAGGGCCCGGTGGTACGAGGCCCCGGCCTCTGAGGCGGCGCTCGGGGGCAGCGGGCTCCGGAGGGCGGCCAGGGCCGCGACCAGCGCGGCCTCCTTGTTCGACTGGTCGCACGCCGCGTCCCACAATGCGGCCACCTTTTGCAAGTCGACCGCCTCTGGCGCGATGCCCACCACGCCCGACGCATACTCGAGGAACAACGGGGCATCCCCCGGGCAGGAGCGGGCGCAGTGCAAGACGGCCACCAGGAGCGAGTCCTGCGCGCCTCCCGAGCCCCCGTCCGCGCCAACCAGCGTGAAAGAGGACGCAGACAGCGAAACGGGGACTCCGGCCGCCTGCATGTAGAGCAGAGCCTCGATGCAGGCAGCGCGCTGCCCCCCGCTGATGGGGCTCTCGATCAGGTTGCCCATCTCCTTGGCCAATACCGCGATGAACCGATCCATTTCAGGCGACTTTGACGCCTTGTACGCCTTCGAGCCGTCGCTGGTCGACGCCGCGTGCGCCAGCTTGGACTTGGCCATGGAGGCCACCACGGCCGCGGCGGCCGTGAACCGCGCCTTCTTCACCGGCTTGCTCAGCGCCAGCAGAATCAGGCGCCCCACCAGGTCGATGAACTTGATGCCTTTGAGGCCCTCGACATCGGCAATCGCGGTCACCTCCCGGCCGGCTTGCGACAAGAGCGTCCGCCAGGACCTCGCCCGCCGCTGCTGCACGATCGAGTAGTCCTTGCCCTTTTTCAGGGTCGTGGGCCCCAGCACGCAGTCCGATCCGGCAACGACGTTACCGCTGAGCGCATTCAATGCCGCGAATCGCACCATGTCCGACTCGTCCCGCGCGATCAGCAGCACGAGCATCCGCCAGAAGTGCATCCCGGCCTGCGAGTCCGCGGACAGGCTTCCCTGGTCGGCATGTACCACGTGCGCGCACAGCCGCGCCATATGCGCCCGGGCCAACGCGTCGCGTTTCAAGTTGATCACCTGCGGCGTCTCCCTGTCTGCCTTGTCGCCACCGCTGCCGTCTGCAGGCAGGGAGGCGACCTCCTTGCCCTCGTATGCCGCGCACGTCGCTTCCATCAGCGATCCGAGGCTCGCCACCACCACGTTCGGAGACCGCACCGCGATCTCCTCCGCCAGCGCCAGCGCGTGCCTGGCGCCGACCGGGTCGGGACTCACCACACCCAGAAAACAAGACTGCGCGATCGGATGCCCCGTCAGCCCGCCGACCCGCAGCGCCCCATACACCGACCGCTGCAGGTCCCAATCCGTCTGGCTGTCGCCCACTTGCACGCCCTTGTCGTCCACCGCATCCACCTGCTTGATCGCCTCGATCAGCAGGCTCCCGACGATGTCCATCGACCGCGCGCTCCCCTGCCTGGAAGCAGCGGCCGACGCATAGATCGCATATCGCCGCACGCCCAGCCGCTCCTTCGGATCCAACGCCAGCGCCCGCAGCCGCTCCACCTCCTCCTTGAGCGCCGCCGTGTCTGGCGCAAACGTCGTGCCCGAGTGCTCCACGATCGTCGGCGTCCCAGCATGCCCCCGCGACACATCCTTCCGCACCAGATACAACAGCATACGATACAGCTTGGCATCCTGCTTCGAGTCGAGCGTGTCCAGGCACGGGAGCAGCCTCGTCACGACGTCCGACGGCACGTACTCGTACAGATAAAGACTCTGCAGGATCGCGTGAAACGCCTTGGCCTTGAACGCCTTGTCGTTCTTCAGCCTATCCGGGGCCTCCAACAACGTCCGGGCGAGGCTCGAAAACGACCGTTTCTGCTGCTGCCCTCCCTGAACCGAGGAGGGATTCGTCGGCCCTCCGCCCCCCAGGACGGCCTGCTGCACGAACAGCGACAGCTTGGGCTCGTGCGTGGGCACGATCGCATCCCCTGGCGCCTGCACGGGAGCCTGTGGCTCGCCACCGGCGTGTTTCTTGCTCGGAAACAATCGGCCGAACGATCTCGAGGCCTGCTGCCTACCGGCAGGCCCGCTCCCCTCGGGAAAGACCATGGGCGTTCCTCGTGTGTCTACGAATCCAGTATCCCCCGCGCGAGCGCGTCTCCAGATGTACGAGAACCGTTGCTGTCCTCCGCGTTCGGCGAGACCTTAAAAAATGGGGTCTCGTCGGTGGCGCCATCTGTTGGCGAGGACGTTCACCGTCCGGTCGTCGCTGCTTGAGGCCGGCCGTGGCGTCCCCTTCGAGCCAAAGGCGGCGTGGTTCGCGACGGGCGCGCACGACGCCCCCACGGGCAGCGATTCGGAGTCGTCCGGGTCGGAACCCAGTTTCACCACACGGCTCTCACCCTTCCAGACCGTGCTCACGACCATCCTCGCGTCGTACGGCGCATTCCGTGACCCTCGGCGAGCAGATTTGGTCTCTCTGTTGGGCGAAACGACGGGAAAGCGCGCCCTGCAGGGTCTGCTGGCCCGGATGAAGGCGTCCGACACGGGCCGGGATGTGCTCCTGGACAGGCCGGTCGTGACGGACGCGGTCATGCATTCGCTCGAGGGCTACGGGCCGGAGACGTTTGGCGGGGCGTATTATAATTTTATGCGGGAGCGGTCGTTCCAAGCGGACGAGCGGCCGCCGGTGCGGACGATCGAGGATCAAGAGCTGGCGTATGTGGCATTGCGGGTGCGGCAGGTGCACGACTTTTGGCACGTCCTGTTCAACTGTCATACGGACGTGGTCGGCGAGGCAGCATTGAAGGTTGTTGAGTTTGTGCAGACTGGGATGCCGATGACGGGGATGGCGGTGGTGGCTGCAGAGCTGCGGCTGGACGAGGCGCGGAGACGGCGGTTGAACGGCGTGTACGTGCCGTGGGGGGTGCGGGCGGGCGGGAAGAGCGCAGACTTGGTGACGCTATATTACGAGCGGGAGTTTGGGCGCGGGCTGGACGAGTTGCGCGCGCTCTGGCGGATCGAGCCGTTCGCGGATGGAGGAGGCCCTCCTCCTACCTAACCTGATCAGGTTGACTCATGAGTCTATTTGTTTGTTGAAAGACGCCATGCCTCCTCCTTCTTCGCCACCACGTCTTCTTCAACGGAGGCCGACGGTCGAGCTGCTTGCGGCCATGAGCGAGGACGAAGTCCGGCGGCACCTGGAGGAGGCGCTCGAGCTGACGACGAGCCAAGAGGAGCAGTTGCAAGAGATTGAGCAGGAGACGTCCGACCTTCGACACGACGTCGACACGCTCTTGGCGCTGCTGGAGGAGGAGAAGCGGGTCAACGCCGAGTTGAACAAGATGATCCAGTCGTCGGACAAGAGGAGCGCGGCGCTGGAGAAGCAGAACGACAAGCTCAAGCTGAAACTGAGCCGGAAGGGCGAGTCGGTTGCGCTGGCCGAGCTCGAGGAACAGGACAGGCTGCGGCGGGAGGTGGACGCGCTGACGGCGTCGCAGGCGCACCTGATCGAGAGTCTGGATGCGTCGGCGGACGAGCTGGAGAAGGTGACGCGGGAGAACGGGTCGCTGGTCGAGGCGGTGGAGCGGCTCCGGTCGAGCTGCGTGGCGTACGAGCGGCAGGTCCAGGAGCACTGCAAGGTGGAGGGTCGGCTAAAAGACTTTCTCGAAGAGGGGGCGCAGTACATCGACGGGCGGGTGTCTCTCGAGGGGGAGATGGACGAGCTGGCCCAGGCCAAGGCGCACGTGGCGACGCTGGAAGACGGTGTGGCGCGGTGGCAGGCCAAGTGTGGATCGTTGGAGGTGCAGGTGATGGCGCTCTGTGCGGAGCTGAACCGGCTGAGCACGTGTGCGAGCGGAATGCAGGCGTTTGTGATGGGCGCGCTTGGCGATCTCGAGAACAAGTGCTCCGACTGACGACGACTTGACGGCTGACGACTCGACGACTCGATGACAACGTCTGACATTCGTACTTGTAATAAGGGGTAATTGAGCGGTACACGAAGCGAAATCGAAAACATCTATCCATATCGTCAGCCGCCGTCGGCCGCGTGGCTGCCGTCGTCGGGGGCCTTGCCCCTGGCGAACGAGCGAAGCGCGTAGCGCGAGTGAGAGAGTCGGGGCGCGCGATGAGCGAGCGTGCGACGGTCGAGTTCAATACACATACAACATGGCAATCTCCTGGATGATGACAGCTTTCTCCTCCAGGAATTGCTGGTCAGTTCGATCGGGCTCGAACCCCTCAAAGTACTGCAGCAGCTTGTCACGGTTGCTCAACAGGATGTCCACGACGGCCGGGCTCTTGTTAGGGTTGGCGACAAACACCTTGAAGACGTGGAACGCCTCCCACTGGATCGATTTGGCAGACGACTTGAGCAAGTTCATCATCACCTTGAGGTTCTCCGCGTCGGCCACGTACTTGACCAGCACGCGCACGTTCGCCCGCTCCAGCAGCAGCTCGCCGAGCAGCTTGACACTCTGTCGCCGCGTGAAGTAGTTGGGCGCCTCCAAGAGCTTGGAGTACGCCTGGAAGAACCAATCGTAGTTGGCGACCAAGTAGGTCGCCGCCACCGCCTTGTGTCTCGTCAGGAGGTCCTTGAACGTCGTGAAGGAGTCAGAGGCTATCTCGAATTCGCTCTCGTGCAGCTTTTCAAACAGCTCGGGGAATATTTCCCGTGACTCGAGGACGTATTTGACGACCTCTTCGTGCCGTGTGCACTCCCGGAACATATCCTGGCAGTTGATCGAGATGTCGCTCTGGGAAAAGCCATCGAACAACGTCGACAACAGCTCGAGGTGGCCCATCAGGTAGTCGTACCCGGGCCGGACCCGCACCCCGGCGTCGTCCGCCTTGTCCTTGTCCAACATGTCCATCCTCATGATGCTTCCAAACACGCTCGCGACGTCCTTCCTCGTCTCAAAGTCCAGCATGCCCAGGCACTCAACGAGCTCCATCACCAGATCCGTCTTGCACGCCTCCTTCACGATTGCCATGGCCGCAACCTTGTTCGTGGCGTCGTCGCCGTACATCAGCTCCCTCATACCGGCCACCAGCCGCGAGATTTCCTCCACGGTCCGGTCCTTCGACGACTCGTACGGCAGCTTCAAGAACGCCGCGTGCGCCTTGGTGGCAAGCTCTGCAGGGTTTGTGCGACGTTTGCGTGAGGGACCCGTCGTCGGTCGAACGCCACGTGCTGGACAGCACGGATGCAGAGTTTGTGGACTACCCCGGCCGTTCCCTGCTCTCGCGCGACATCGACTACATCACATGACACGCACCTGCCGGATTCTTGACCCCGCCGAGGCGGGCGAATACCGAGGCGAACGCAGAGTTGCCGCTCGGCATCTTTTCTCCCGCGATTCAGGCAGTTTTTTCCCGTGAGAAGCTGCTCCTGGCTAGTTTGCGTTGCTCGTCTCGACGACTACATGCACATGCTGCAGCGCGAGTGTGGAGGACGATCCAGCGAGAGAAAACGTTCTGCACGCTGTGCAGGCACGTGTACACTTCTTCGGGTGATGATGCGAATGATACGAACG
>Ga0181589_10005071_pt1 | contig 10532 bp, 4 predicted proteins | sample 071ome_25_FD_132444 | JGI IMG/M metagenome (GOLD analysis project Ga0181589, IMG submission 132444) | Coastal salt marsh microbial communities from the Groves Creek Marsh, Skidaway Island, Georgia - 071410BT metaG (megahit assembly) | ecosystem: Environmental > Aquatic > Marine > Intertidal zone... | reverse complement strand
TTGTTGCTATCGCCCACTACAAAAGCCTCGATGGTCTCATCGTAGAAGAATACACCAGTATCAATGGTAAGGTCTAAGTCAACGAAAGAGAACTTTTGACCGAAGAAATTTGGATACACGGCAACGGAATCGTTTGGAGATAGGCTAATACCTAGATTTACTTTTCGACGGTCTTTGTTACGAGGCTCGCTTGCATCTACAATGACGTTTGCCGGGTTTGGTTGATCTTTGTATCTAAACCACTGACTCGTAATGTCTTCGAACGTATGAAGTGGCTTTACAAAACCTTTGAAAGACAAGAAAGGCTCCTTACTATTCAAAATCGCATTGCCTTTATACCCGATTTTTGGACTAATAGTGAAATTCAGAGAATCACTGATATAACCGGACATCTCAACGGTAGAAGTATCCGGAAGCACTCGCATCTTATCAAAGAAAACTACCTGACCGGTCTCGTACTTGTCCTTAAATACATAGTGCGCTGATCCGGCTATATCCAATCTCCCTGCGATATATAGCTTACAGTCGTAAAGTTCATGGTATTTATTCTCTCTATTCGCCAACATTTTGGCCTGAGTGAGCGGCAATATTTCAGCATCTTTCTTAATGGTTACTTTGCCTTCATGCGGGAATACCCGAGAATCTGCAATGTCTATAAAAGGCACCTCATCCGCATAAATGGTACCATCATTCATATCAAAAAGAGCTTTTGTACTTTGAAAACGTAGGCCCTGCTGAGCCGGATTCTGAGACACGAATACGTATTCTTTCGATTCTTGACGACCGGTTGGTGTCAGCTCAATAGTCTTTTTATCCATATCCCACTTAAAGTGGTCAAGCGTAGATGCGAATTGATTGTATGGAAACTGGGTCAAATGTCCGAGTTCATTTGCCGTAAACTCACCGGTTCGCTGTTCAAAATCGATATGTGACTTCACGTTGGTTGAAACAAAAGAAATCATTCCAGCATCTACGTCACCAATCTGAATATCAGACTTTTGAGCATCTGCATGAATTGGGTCAAATACCATGTTCGCAGAGGTCAGGATGGCGTTATCCCAACTCAGCTTTCCATTTCCTGAAAGCTCGCTCGGCGTTTGTAGTAGATTTCCTTCGAAGACCTGACCGTCGTCAAAGATATCTACGACATGACCGTTTGTGTTGATGTACATTTCATCCTCCTTTGGGAGCCAATGAGTCAAGACATCACTAGCAACCATTCTCGGATAACGATCGCTTTTACCGATTTTGTAGGATTCAACCTCTGCATTCGTAGAGTCCGGAGTCATTAGAATCTTACGAGATTCCATTTTAGCGCCTTCATAATCGATACTTCCACTCGCCCAAAAGCCTTCTTCACTCATGCTGATATCAATATCGCCATGACCTTTACCTCCATACATAAGATAACCACCCGGTGGATTTGCTCGAGTAAAACCAAGAGAGTAGTCTTTCATGATCGACGCCTCGTATCTAAACTCAGGTAATATTCCTCCGGAAACGAAGGTTCCGGGAAACTTCAATCCGGCTATCGTAAAATTGTCTAAGCTGTCAATATCAAACGGATCTACTTCAAATCTAAATTCATCCTTATCGTATGCTCCGTTGTGGATAGATTTCTTATCGTATGCGATTACAGAAGGAGCCGTACTCACAAATCTTGGGTACTCCGGGTAGTCGGTAAGTCCCGACTTGTTATTCGACTTATCAATGTATATGGTACCACGTATGTCACGCAAAACGGATTTTACAGGTATCAAGAACTTCTGGTTAATCGTATCCGGAAACCACAACTTCATGGAATCAATCTGACTTGACTCAATGGTAAAATTCTCATAGCTGAAATCGAAATCGTTCCCAAAGAAATCAAATCGCCCGGCGGTTACTTTTCCGTTGAATATCAAACGACGATTATTTTTCATCGTCACTATTTGCTCGAGTGGGTAAGCAATTACGTATTGGGAATCGCTAAACTGAAATGCTCGTATTCCTTGCATCTCTAAATCGTAGTTCACCAGGTTCAGCACTGCGTTCGGTCGCGCACCAATCACCGAACTGAATCGCAAGATGTCGTAATCCGCTAGTTTCCAGTGATTTTTAAAGTAATTGAACAGTTTTTCCTTGAGTTGTATTTCTTCCGTCTCTGTGTCGTAAAAGATGAAGCCTTCGTTCGCCAATCCAATAACCTGCGGATATAGATTCTCTTTCTTAGAGCCGAGGTAGGCCGCGTAAGACGATAATGGGAAAGTCTTAGAGCGGGTAGACATATACATACGATACAGTTTATCGATTGGATGGTAGGCCATCATCCCTCCTCTGGTGATTTTCTCGTAGTTGTATTCTTTGAAGTAATTCTTGGAGATGAACAGCGCACGTTCTTCGTCAATAATCATGTCGAAATCAATTTTTGGTTGATCCATCTTCCAAATCACTTGATCCACCATGATTTCGATGTTATGGTCTGAATCGTACCAAGGTGCCTGTTCGATACCTTTTTGCCCCCGTAGCATAGAAAGTCTGCGATCCTTCTGGTCAAAACTCAGCTCTACCCTAGGATGGTATATATCTCCTGAGTCTGTATAAATCGTAGCTTCCGTTTGCAGACTTCGAATCTTCCCATCAGCAATAGTGAAAACGTTTGACTCGGCCTTAACCGTCAGTTTCCCTTCATAGTAAAACTCAAAAATTGCTTTTTGACCCTTGCTACCTCGTCCCTGCATGCGATTTCCATCCATGCCAAAACCACCTTTAAATACGATATCACCTTCGGAGAAACCTTGCAACGTGAGATCGTCATTGAATGAGACAAACTTGGGATAATAAGAATCTTCGAAATTGTCTCCCTTTCTATGGATGGTTCTTGCAGACACACGATCTTCCAAACTACCGAGCACTTTCCCATCTATAACTCCCTGATATTGAAAAGTTACCGTATCAATTTCCAACCCAGGAGTTGTCATGTCAATTTCGTAGCTGTCAAACTCTGCAAAACAGGTTTTCGCTCCAAGCCCAACACGTTCCCAGTCTATACTCCCCTTATCTCCATTCCAATGATCTTTGAGAATATCGAAGGTTCCACTCGTGGAGCGCACTATCAAGCTATCATCCGGTCCGTGACAAATGATATCGACATTTTGAAGATTCAATCGAACATCCGTTCCTTCAAAAACAAATTTGTAATCCGTGTTAGAGAACAGCCATTCTTTACCAATAGCTCGGTATAGCACGTGCTCCCTAAAAATTAAGTTTGAGGTCTCAAGGACCTTTAGGAAAGCCCTTCGATCTTTCTTTATCAGCTGGTATTCATTTAATAACCAGCCATCAAACTTTTCTTCGGAAACACCTGATGTTGAGTCTTTTGCGCCGATTAGCGTACGCATGTACAGCTCAATATCCGGTTTAATTTTAAACTTCTTGAGTACCATGTACTCCGCAAGTCGGATAACCAAGCTTTGCTGATCCTCGGTGTAAACACCCGACAACCACTGCGCTTCAAACTGGTCGTACGTAGTTTCTACTTGTTTGTCCTTCAGTTTTTTGACATGCTGTCCAAGTTCTTCAATAAAAACCTCTGGGTTTTTGCTAAACCCTTTTGTTTGGGCAAGTGATGAAGTACAGACAATTAGCGCCAATACTATGGTAAGAATATATTGTAGTTTACGCATGTTTAGTTTCTTTTTTGATACAGCAGACACTCCCATTCACCAATTGAACTATTTCGTTTTAATTCAAACGAGTAACCGGTTACCAAATCATCAATTTCTTTTAAATCAAAGTTCAAAAAGCCTGCCAATACTAGGTAACCTTGGTTGGATACTGCTTCAACCAAAGAAGGTAAAAGACTAACGTTGATGTTCTTGGTTATATTGGACAACACAATGTTGAATTTTCTCGACGGAATGGCATCAGCACTTCCGTGCAAAAAAGTTGCTTTTGATTCAGGATTATACGCAACATTGTCTTTTGCGTTTTCTACTGAGTTTAGGTCGTTGTCAATACCCCAAACATCTGTGGCACCTAACTTCTCGGCCAAGAAAGCTAATACACCGGTCCCGGTTCCCATGTCTAAAACAGATTGGCCTTGGAAGTCCATAGTCAGCATCATTTCCGCCATTAAACGAGTCGTTTCATGGTGTCCGGTACCAAATGACATACGCGGTTGAATAACAACTTCCAACGGAATTTCCGGTTGGGCTTTATGAAATGGAGAACGAATAAGCAATCGGTTTTCCAATTGAATTGGATGATAGTTCTCTTCCCACGTCGCATTCCAATTTTGGGGCGCCAATTCACCGTGCTTAAAACTATTCTCCATCTTGAATTCGCTCAAGGTGTCGTACAGCTTTTTATGGTCAAAATCATCCTTAGCGATATAAGCAATCAGCTCAAGACCTTTGTCCCAAAACCCTTCGTAACCTATTTCTTCTAGAGCCGCGGTTACCACGTCTTTCTTTTCATCCAATATTTGGATTGTCACTTCAACATATGCTTCCATGTACTCAGGCAATAATAAAGACGAGGTGTGGCTTAACCCAGACGCGTTGTTTAATTGTCGATAAAACCTTCAAGCACCACGGTCGGAGATATTGGCTTTGTATTTAGTTGAAAGAGTGGTACGGGACATAGGCTCCCCTCCCCACTCGAAATTTACATCTCGATTCGCACAAGAGAGTTTATAAAGCTCCTACTGTTTAGTTTAATTCATCTTATGTTGATTGACGCCCTAATCAGTGAAAAGTACAGACGTTTTGATTACCTCAGTGTTCGTGCGAATTATCAACTGATACACGCCCGGATTCACCTCTGGATGTGTTCTTAGAATTTCATTAGAATTAATCTCAGAATTCCTCCAAACAACTTCTCCCACAGCGTTTATCAACTGAAACTCCAGCGCTTGTATTCCTGCAGGCAAAGTAATGTTTAATGATCCATTACTTGGGTTTGGATAAACTGTTACTTTCGGGATTTCAGCATTAACGACTGAAAGCGAGTTTATTGTAACCGGTTTTGTTACACTGTCAACGCAACCGAATGGCGACTTCACCACCAACGAAACGTTATACGTTTTATCCTCATAATAGTGACGAGTAACATCAGTCCCCATCAACGTATCTCCCCCATCATCAAAGTACCAAATGTAGTCGCCTTGATCAATCAGTCTGGAAGCAAAAACTACATCTCTCCAAGTCACTTGGTAATCGAAGTTTGCATCCGGCATAACCCGCCAGATTACCGTATGTGTTGTTGTATCACCTACACAGCCCTCGTTTGAAATGGAGAATGCGTACGACTTAGTTTCAGTAAAAGGTCCAACCGATAGCGAGTCTCCTACATACAATTTGTTCTCTAGGGACGCATCATACCAGGTGACATCACCGCGGTCAGGTTGTACATAGAGAACTGGTTCGGTACCATCGCATGCTTGAGTATCAAGCATCGACTCTGAAATCTTACCGTAGGGTATAGAGCGCGCAATCCAAGGGTAACGAACACTATCCGAACAGTTTCCTTCAAAAGACTCTAACCAAAAAGTATCTGTATTGGATACAGCAGGGAGTAAAATCTTTCGTCCCAAGTGTTCTTCAGTACCACCTGTAGGTGCATCGAACCATCGTATATCGCCATGAAGCTCAGACAAATCGAGTTCGATGTCTTTACCTTCACATGCCTCTTTATCTACCAATCCATTTAATGCCGCAAAGTGATGCACATCAATTTTTATGGGAAGTCGAGAACTTGCGCAAATGCCATTATACGAGTCGACGTAGCGGTAAAAACTTCCTCGATTTGTAGGAATAAACGTGTGTTTACCACCTTGGTTCAATGATTTACCTCCAGCAGCTTGATCAAACCACCTGAGTGTATTATCTCCAGAAGCCGACAATTCTAAATCACCTGAGAGCAAACAAATCGCTGTATCGTTTGATACGGTTGGTTCTTTTGGTGCAAAAGCATTACTTACAAAGGCGCGAACTCTCACTCGACCGGGGTGTGTACACTTACCATTAAACGTTTTTGCAAAGAAGGCGGTATCCTGATTTAACGGTCCAACTTGTAAAAAGTCCCCTGAATGAAGCGTAACCAACGATGTCGAATCCTCGAACCATCGTGTTTCACCGATTTGGCTTTCAGCAACTAGATTGGCTAGTGAATTTAAGCAAATAGAATCGTCCTTAACATCCGGTAATCCCGGTGTTTCAGTCACTTTAGTGATATGACGCTTGCGCAAGCTTTTGCAATTGAAATTAACCCCTTGTGCAAAAATGGTATCATTCATCTGAAGCGCACTTGTTTCATAATCCGGTCCTGAAGAAACTATTGTTGTATCAATTGGTCCTCTGTGCCAATTGACATTTGAATTGGTATTTGCGATAACTATCGCCTTATTTCCGGAACACACATTCGTATCTCCGGAGAATGAGATTTTATCGGGTTGGAAGTGCAGCGCGGCAGTTGCCGTGTCTTCACACGCTCTAAAACCAGTCATGCTGTACAATATACTTCGAACACCAACGGTCAAATTCCTTCCGGATGGGAACTTAGTTCCTCCATGAACGGCACTGTAAAAAAATCCGCTTCCATAGCTCCAACGATGGCAAAAGCGCTCGTAATCCAAATTGCGATATTCCTGATAGAACTTGTATGCGTTGTACTGCGGATTGAAATAGAACGGAGACGATGTATTCGTGAACTTCACCGAATCTCTGTAGTCATAACAATCTTTAAAACTAAAATCGTTGTATAGTTTATAGGATACGAAAGGCTCTAAAAGCATATCGCAATCCAGTGTCGTTCCTCCAATGTTCAAGTCGAGACATCGATACCATCTACCGCCAATTGAACCGCATGCGAAGTTATCAGCAAACCCATCTTGCTTGGTATAATCGTTACAAACAATTGCAACTCGAGTGCTGTCAAACGAACGAACTACCACGATATATGGTTTTGTGGTGGTATAGGGTTCAAAATTTGCAAACTGGACAATGTTATCTAGTACGCCATTCCCAAATGTAGTGTCGATTTGAAGCGTATCTGCTCGAACAGGAGTGCCGGAAGGTAGGCTGTCAGCACCCGCTTCGTAAATCTCACAGTAAACATCAACCGCATTCGCAGTTGTATCCAGTGACCACGCATAAAACTTGAATCCAGAAATGGTTACCGTATCTGGGGCACTGTATAGCTGCCCCAAGCGATACCCGTCCGATATGTTAATTGCACGTAGCGTGCTCCCTGTGTTGTTCGTGTACAGGTTGGCGATTAACTTGTCGTAGCCAAAGTCCAACGTATCCTGCCCACATTGCTTCAAAGCACCTTTTGCTTTACCGTGCGACCAAGTTTGGTTGCTCGTTTGTGGTAAGTGTAGGGTTACTGAAGGTGAGGTAAACTGTCCATATCCGTGAGGCGCCAACCAGCATAAGAAGAGAAGAACGTAGAGCTTTCGCATAAAGTCGGTTTCTAGATTTCCGTAAATTTACAAAATAAATCAGCTCATGAAAGTCATAAACCAAGTACGGAGTAAGCTAAACGGTCACCCGGAATACATCGTTTATGGAATAGTTACCGGTGTCCTCATTATGATCTTAAATTTTACGCGGCTGTGGTCTATGCTGGGGCAAATACGACACAAATGGTATGCGTCGCTGGGTGCCATTTGTTTTTTGATCCTCAGATTGTACATGGGAATTCGCTGGTATGAGTGGCAGCATAAGCACAAAAACAAGAAACTTCCTTGGGAAAATGCTAAGACAAAAGAGCTTGGTCTTACAAAAAGAGAAGTTGAAGTTCTCATACTTTTGGCTGGTGGGCTCTCAAATCGACAAATTGCAGAAAAACTATTCATTTCACTTAGTACGGTAAAGACTCACATCTCCACCATCTACCGTAAAATGGGGGCAAAACGCAGAACACAGGCGCTAAGAATTGCTGTAGAAAATGGCATAATTGGACCTGATACTTTAGTACGAAATGTTACTCATCCGCCCAACATTATTGATTACAATACATAATAATCACCACTTTTGTGGGGTAAACAATTCAAATGAAAAACAAGAATATCCAATACGGAATCATCGCCGGGCTCATTGTACTGGTAGCGATGTTCGTTTCAGTTAATCTATCCGGTAATGAGTTAACCTACAAACAATCTGAGATCATTGGTGTCGGTGGTCAGTTCGTAGCATTCAGCACCATTGTCTTTGCTATACTTAAACATAAAAAAGAACAAGGAAGCATGAGCTTTGGCGAAGCCTTTAAAATAGGAATGATCATAACCGGTATTGCCACTGCTTTTTGGGTGATTGGTTGGTTGATTTATGTATCCATTAATCCAGAAGTTGTGGATGCCATGTTCAACAAACAAATGGATATGATTCGAAGTTCGGGTGGAAGTGAAGAAGAAATTGCAAAGAAACTAGAGGATGCCAAGACCATGATAGAGTCCTATAAAAATCCATTGGTAAAGATTGTGGTTTCTATAATCGAGATTTTCCCAACAGGTTTAGCAATCACTCTTGTTACGGCTTTGTTTGCCAAAACGAGAAAGCGATAATCCACACTAAATCCAATAGAATAGTTAACTCACAGAACTTCTTAAGCGTTTAATCTTGAATTGAATATGTTTGCGACATCAATTCAAGTTCAATGAAAAAGATCGTTTTTGCTCTAGCGAGCATCCTATTTATTCACACTGCCTCTTTTGGTCAAGACAAAGTTTTATCCATGCAAGAGGCTATTGGCGGTTACCACCTCTACCCTCGCGGTGTAAACCAATTACAGTGGGCCGGAGACCAACATTACGCATATGTCGATACAGATACAAAGGATGGTGAATCCGCATTAAAACGTGTAGATGCTGGATTGAACGAAGATTTCTGGATTACACGCGGTGAAATTGAAACAGCTTTATTGGCCATTGATGCCGATAGTCTTTCCGCTCTACCTCGTGTAAGATGGACAGATAAAAATAGCTTTCGCTTTTACCACAAGGGAACTTATTACTCTTACAACACAGAAGATAAGAAGGCTACAAAACTATTCGAATACAGTCCTGCAACGATGTCGCATGCAGATGTGAATTGGTCTACCAACGCCGTTGCATATGTGAATGAAGACAATCTATATGTAAACGGAGATGCATTAACAACTGACGGAGGAAATGGAATTGTTTACGGACAAGCTGTTCATAGAAGTGAATTTGGCATCACGAATGGAACATTCTGGTCTGAGAGTGGAAAGAAATTAGCGTTCTATCGTATGGATGAATCTATGGTCACTGCATATCCGTTGTATAATCTGGATCAAAAACCGGCAAACTCTAAAGAAATCCGTTATCCTGTTGCAGGTGATCCAAGTCATCATGTAACCATTGGCGTGTACGATGTTTCAAGTAAGAAGGTAATCTACCTGAAAACAGGCGAGCCAAAGGAGCAATACTTGACCAATGTATCATGGGGACCTAACGACAAATACATCTATGTTGCTGTTGTGAATCGCGGACAGGACCATATGTGGTTGAAGCAGTTTGATGCATCTACAGGTGAATTTGTAAAAACGCTGTTTGAAGAAATACACGACAAATACGTTGAACCTGAACATGGTTTAACGTTTATTCCGGGAAATGACAACGAATTTATTTGGTGGAGTGAGCGTGATGGATTTACCCATCTATACCTCTACAATACGGAAGGAGAACTTATTCGTCAGTTGACCGAAGGTCCATTTGAAGTAATTGATTTTCATGGCTTTAGTGCCGATATGAAATCATTTTTTGTAACAACCACGAAAGAGTCTGCAATAAATAGAGACCTTTACTCTGTCTCATTTAAAAAGGCGAAGAAGATGAAGCGTTTGACAGAAAATGAGGGAACGCATAGCATTACCACATCAAGTGATAATAGTTATTTCATCGATAATTTCAGTAGCACGATTACTCCTCGAGAAGTTCGCATAATATCTGCAAAATCGGGTTTACTCGAAACACTAAAAAAAGTTGAGAACCCACTATCGGAATACAAGCTAGGTCAAATGACAATCAGCACCATTAGTGCAAACGATGGTACACCACTTTACTACCGTTTGTTTAAACCAACCGATTTCGATCCGAATAAAAAATATCCGGTTGTTGTCTATTTGTACAACGGTCCGCACGCGCAAATGATTCGAAACACATGGCTTGGAGGAGCAAACATGTGGTTCCAATACATGGCACAACACGGCTACGTCGTATTTACGGTTGATGGCCGCGGAAGTGCGAATCGTGGATTTGAATTTGAAAGTGCTATTCACCGCCAGTTAGGTACCTTGGAAATGGAGGACCAACTTGCTGGTGTTCAATTTCTTAAGTCTCTAAGCTATGTAGATTCAACACGTATGGGAATCCACGGCTGGAGTTATGGTGGTTTCATGACTACCTCCATGATGACTCGAAAGCCGGGAACATTCCAAGTTGGTGTTGCCGGAGGTCCTGTAATCGATTGGAGATATTATGAAATTATGTACACCGAACGGTACATGGATAGTCCCGATGAAAACCC
>Ga0181589_10005064_pt1 | contig 10536 bp, 10 predicted proteins | sample 071ome_25_FD_132444 | JGI IMG/M metagenome (GOLD analysis project Ga0181589, IMG submission 132444) | Coastal salt marsh microbial communities from the Groves Creek Marsh, Skidaway Island, Georgia - 071410BT metaG (megahit assembly) | ecosystem: Environmental > Aquatic > Marine > Intertidal... | reverse complement strand
GATATCGATTTAATTTTGCTTCAAAATGGCGCAAGAGTGAATTTGCTTGAATATGGATATATCGACTGCAATATATTTCTAGGTTGGAGCAATCTGTATAAGCGTATTGTTGTCGGAGAGGTTTTGTGTGATATCTTTTTGGCCATTGGCTCAAAAAGTATGAGTAGGCAGACTCGACGAGAGACTTGCAAAGAGTATGATTTTTTAATTGTTGAACAGCTTACTTATCCAGACAAAGGAGAGGCTTCGGATGCGTCTAAACATAAAGCAATGATAGGGAAAATGATTGAGTTTAAGAAAAAGCATCCCCAATATAGAATTGTTTATTTATGTCGACATACTAGAACTCAACTAAAGGAAAAGATACAAAGTATATTGCTCGATAATGATACTGTTTTACTGGAAAACGATATTGAAATATTAGACAGGAATTTCTGCGAATGCGCTGTTAAAAATTCAAAAGTGTCCATTGCGCTTAGTTCGTCAATTAGGTTTGAGTCTTATCTTGTCGGGAATGTGGGCTTTTCTGTGTTTGATAGAGAAAGTATTTTTGATTGGGTTCAGCAGCTGTTCAATAAAAATAGCGCTAGCCTGCGTGACACTCAAGAAGATTTTGATCGAAAACTTTTACAGTCTTTGAAGTCAGATATTAATCTGAATAATATTTTTAATAATTCGAGTTATTCTCTAAGCGAGGCATTAGAGAAGTTAAAAACTTAGTATAAAATTTATTGGCTAGTGATAGTCGACCTGTTTAGTGGTAATACCGGAGTTTGTAAAAAATGTCTAAAAAAATACAAATTAATATTGGCGGTAGAATGGTCGGGGAGAGGTGTAAGCCGTTAGTAATTGTGGAAATTGGCATTAACCATGGTGGAGACCTAGCAGTAGCTTGTCAAATGGTTGATAGCGCTTTTGCTTCAGGGGCTGAAGTAATCAAGCACCAAACGCATGTGGTTGAAGATGAGATGAGCGCTGCAGCAAAAAAGGTGATACCTGGCAATGCGGACACTTCTATATACGAAATTATGAAAGATTGCGCTTTAAATGAAGATGAGGAGTTGAGGCTTAAGGATTATGTGGAGAGTAAGGGGATGATTTTTATTTCCACTCCTTTTTCTCGTGCGGCATCTGACAGACTTGAAGCAATGCAAGTTTGTGCATATAAAATTGGCTCAGGAGAGTGTAATAATTATCCGCTAATTGAGCACATTGCTAAATTCGGAAAGCCTATGATTGTGAGCACTGGCATGAATAATATTGACTCAGTGAGAAAGACAGTTAATATATTGGAACAACACAAAGTAGAGTATGCGTTATTACATACTACAAACCTGTATCCAACCCCACCGCATCTTGTTCGTTTGGGCGCCATGCAAGATTTGCAGAGAGAGTTTCCTAATGCAGTTGTTGGCTTGTCGGATCATACAACATCCAATTTGGCCTGTTTTGGCGCAACTGCTCTAGGGGCATCAATTTTAGAGAGGCATTTCACTGACTCTATGGACAGGGAGGGTCCTGATATCGTTAATTCTATGGATCCGACCGCTTTAATGGAGCTAATTGACGGCAGTAATGCTATATTTAAGATGCGCGGTGGAAAAAAAGAAATGATCGCAGAGGAGCAGATTACAATTGATTTCGCATTTGCAACTGTTGTGGCTATCAGGCCTATCCGAAAAGGTGAGGAGTTTACAAAAGATAATATATGGGTAAAAAGACCTGCAACAGGAGAGATTACCGCCGAGGACTATTCATCATTACTAGGAAAGGTGTCTTTGGCTGACATTGAGTGTGACACTCATTTGGAGTGGAAAGATGTTAAAAAGTAAAAAAATAGTCTTTTTGACCGGAACGCGCGCAGATTTTGGCAAGTTGAAGTCATTAATTCGTGTCGTTCAAGAGTCCAATAAATATGAAGCGCATATTTTTGTTACCGGCATGCATTTAAATGCATTATATGGTTTAACGGGCGGCGAAATAGAGAAGAGCGGGTTTAAAAATATATACAAATTCATCAATCATGATTCGATAGACAATATGGATCGGACTCTGGCAAAAACTATCGATGGTTTCTCGCATTACGTAGGGCAGATTAAGCCGGATTTAATTGTAGTGCATGGCGATAGGGTCGAGGCTATGTCTGGCGCCATTGTTGGTAGTTTGAACAATATTTTGGTTGCCCATATCGAAGGAGGTGAAGTGTCAGGGACTATTGATGAATTAATTAGACACGCTGTAAGTAAGATGTCCCATATTCATCTTGTTGCCAATCAGCAGGCAAAAAATAGACTAATTCAACTAGGAGAGTTAAATGAGTCAATTTTTGTATTGGGCTCTCCAGATTTGGACTTAATGAATCCAAAAACCCTGCCATCAATAGATATCGTTAAAGATTACTATGATATAGATTATGATAGATATGCAATTGCTATGCTTCATCCTGTTACTACAGAGTATCAGGATGCCCAAAAGAACGCCCGATCTTTTGTAGATGCTTTAATTGAAAATGGAGAAAATTATGTCGTTATTTATCCAAATAATGACCTTGGGTCGAATGAAATTCTCAGGGAGTACCAAAGGCTAGAGGGTAACAATAAGTTTAAAGTGTATCCTTCTCTGAGGTTTGAGTACTTTTTAACCCTACTAAAGAATGCAGATTATATAGTGGGAAATTCTAGCTCAGGCATTAGAGAGGCTTATTACTATAATACTCCAACTATTGACATTGGCAGCAGGCAAAAAAATAGAGCTATTTCGAAGTGTATTACCCATTGCGATAACGATAAAAACTCAATCACAAGAGCTATTGAAAAGGTTAAGAAATCTACCCGTTGTAAGAGTGGCGCAGATATTGATTTTGGCAAAGGCAATAGCGATGAGATTTTTTTAAGGCTTTTAGATCAGGATTTGGTATGGTCAGTTCAGCATCAAAAGCAGTTTCAAGATTTGAGTTATGAACAAAATTAGAATTATTGCAAGGATAGATATTAACAATAATAGTGTTATTAAAGGAAAGTGTTTAGAAGGGTTGAGAAAGGTTGGAGACCCTGGACAAATGTCTTTGTTTTATTATCAAGAGGGTATTGATGAGATTATCTTTCTAGACGCCGTTGCTTCATTGTATGATCGAAATTCCCTGATTCACATATTAAAGAACGCTTCAAAAAGCATTTTTGTTCCAATTACTATTGGCGGTGGTATAAAAACGATTGCTGATATAAAAGGTGCTCTAAGTGCAGGTGCAGATAAAGTAGCCATTAACACCCAGGCAGTTAAAAACATAGAGTTTGTTAAAGAGGCTGTACGTATGTTTGGATCTCAGGCCATTGTTGGTTCGATAGTTGCAAGACAATACAGAGGTGGCTGGGAGGCATTTGTTGATAATGCAAAACATAGAACATATAGAGATGCAATAGAATGGGCGATAGTTATGGAAAAGGCAGGCATAGGAGAGTTAATTGTTACATCGATTGACAATGATGGACGCGGTGTAGGTTATGATATTGAACTAGTCAAAAATATTTCTAGCGCTGTCAGCATACCTGTGATTGCCTCTGGAGGGGCGGGCTCTGAAAAAGATGTTGTGGACGTGTGTCAATACTCTCAATGCGATGCTATAGCCGTGTCTTCAATTCTTCATTACAAGGCATCATCAGTGGAGAGTATTAAAAAAAGTTTGTTTGATAGTGGAATACCAGTTAGATTATGAAGATAGTCGTTATAGATTATGGACTTGGAAACGTCCAAAGTATTAAAAACGCACTATTTATTTGTGGGGCATCTGAGGTTTTATTGAGTTGCAACCCTCAGGAAGTGTTGAGCGCAGACGGCATAATTTTGCCGGGGGTAGGGGCATTTGCACAAGGCATGAGAGAGTTGAAGACAAGAGGACTTATTGATGTTTTGCACAGTTATGTTGACTCAAAAAAACCCCTGCTGGGAATTTGCCTAGGAATGCAGCTATTGTTTGACAGAGGAGAAGAATTTGGAACTACAAATGGTCTGGGGCTTGTACAAGGTGTCGTGGAGCGATTTACAGAGAATTTGAAAGACAAATTGCCACATATCAGCTGGAATGAGATACAAAAAAGAGACATCAGCTGGTCGTCAGGATTGCTTCAGGGGATTTGTAACAATGAGGATGTGTATTTTGTTCATAGCTATATTTGTAAACCAAGCCACTCTGAGATAATTCTCTCAACAACTGAATATGGAGGTGTTGAGTTTTGCTCTTCTATTAATCAGGGTAATATATATGCATGTCAATTTCATCCCGAGAAAAGCGGCAATGTTGGGTTGGGTATAATTAAGAACTATGTCGAGATAGTTCAAAGAAGTGTATGAAGAATATCATTATTATTACTTCTAATCAAATAAGGCATACTTATTTTAGATTAATGTTCTCAAACAATAACAACATCAATGTTTTACAGACGTATATTGAGTCTGATGATACCTCTTTGGATTTATCTATAAAGCAGCCAGAATTGCAAAATCTTAATGATGAAGTGCAACTGCATTTTGACGCCAGACATAATACAGAGTTCGATTTTTTCTCTGATGTGATTGAGCTTGTTGAAGATCGTTCTTGCCCAAAAATAATTGGCAAAGGTGATATAAATGACGACCTGATAGTTGACGAGATCATTAAACTTGAGCCAGATCTAATAGTTACTTATGGATGCAGCATTATTAAGCCGAGGCTAATTAATGCATTCAAAAATAAAATCATAAATGTTCATCTCGGGTTGTCGCCATATTATTTTGGATCAGGGACAAATTTCCATTGCTTGGTGAATAATGAGCTCCAGTTTGAAGGTTATACATTTATGTATATTGACTATGGAGTGGATACAGGTGAGATCATTCATCAGTCAAGGGCGACAATTCTGCCTTTTGACAATCCTCATCAAATAGGCAATAGACTAATAAAACAGATGACACAAGATTTTATCAAGTTGATTGTTAATTTTCATTTGGTTGAGCGTATGGAAGCAGTGACGGATTTTGTGGGAAAAACATACAAAAATGTAGATGCAACAACTGATCTAACATTGGACCTATATAGAAATTTTAGAAATAACGCTGTTATAGAATATCTGAAAGAAAAGGACAATCTGGTTAAGCGCTTTCCTCTGATAGAGCAGCCATTTCTTATGTAATATGATAAATATAATGTATCACTATGTTCGGCCTATTAGTGGCGAATACCCCTTCTTAAAATGTTTAAATTTGGAGTCATTTAAGCGGCAGTTGGACTTTTTTCAAAGTGAATACGGGTTTCTTTCTAAAGATGAGTATTTATATTCAGTTAAAAATAATAAAAATATAGACGGTGCCGTCCTAACTTTTGATGATGGACTTAAAGATCATTATCAGTATGTATTTCCGGAATTAAAAAAACGCAAACTTTGGGGATTATTCTTCATACCGACAGGTGTCTATTTCAACAGGCAACTATTAGGTGTTCATAGAGTACATTTCTTGCAAGGAAAATACGGCGCAGATAAAATACTTGAGGAGTTGAGTAGGCTGATAGATGAGCATATGATCGACCATTTTGAATTTGAAAAATTTAGAAATATTATCTACAGCAGTCATAGTTATAAAGATAAGGAAAAAACTCTAAAAGGGCTGCTAAATTATTATATTAAATATGAATATAGAGACACGCTACTTGATAAACTGATGCTGAAATTTTTCGATGAAGACAAGTTGTTTGATGATGTCTATTTAACTCAGGACGATATTGTCAACTTACAGAGTGATGGCAATATTATCGGATCACATACAGTTTCTCATAGAGTTCTTTCAAGACTGTCCTATTCTGAACAGTTTCGGGAAATAAAGCATTCTTTTGATTTCTTGGAGGATATTATTACTCAGCGCCATCGGAGTTTTTGCTATCCATATGGCTATCAAGGGTCCTATAATCAAGATACGTTAGATATTTTGAAAAAGTTAAATGTGAACGATGCGTGTATTTTTGACAATAAGGTTCAAAGTGATAATTTTAATAGTTTGGAATTGTCTAGAGTCGACTGTAATAGATTTTTAACAATTTAACACAATGAAAAAAGTAAAGGCATTTTATGGATTGCCGGCCAATGTTGAGTTTTGTAAAAAATGCGTAATTTCCAACCAGCGCCCAAGCTCTACAGTTGAAATGAAAAATAAAAATAAAAACAAGGAAACAATTGCTTTTGACGAGCATGGAGTTTGCTCTGCTTGTAATTTTCATGTTGAAAAGGGGGATATAGACTGGAAAGAGCGAGAGGAAAAGTTGTTCGAATTACTCGCACCTTACAGGAAGTCCAACGGAGATTATGACGTACTGGTTCCAAGCAGCGGGGGCAAGGATAGCGCCTTCGCAGCTCATGTTCTCAAAAATAAGTATAAGATGAACCCCCTTGCAATTACTTGGGCGCCAAATATGTTTACAAAAGAGGGCTGGAATAACTTTAACAATTTAACTAAGATTGGGGGTATTGATAGCTTTCTTTATACTCCCAACGGCAAATTGCATCGTTATTTGACTCGGTTGGCATTTGAGAACTTGGGTCACCCATTTCAGCCATTTATACACGGGCAAAAAGTAATTGGTCCAAAACTAGCTCAGAAATTCGGCATTAAGTTAATAATGTATGGAGAAAATCAAGCTGAGTACGGTAATCCTATAGAGGACAACAAAGATCCGTTTATGACGCCAGATTTTTTCACAATTGACAACCCGTTAGATATGATCCTGGGTGGAGAAAAAGTGAAAGATATTATAGAAAATACAGAATTTATACTTAATGACTTTAGTCCGTATATACCACCTACTATTGAACAGATCAATGACTCAGATGTTAAGGTTTCCTTCTTAGGGTATTTTGAAAAGTGGGACCCTCAAGAATGCTACTATTACGCAGTTGACAATACGGGCTTTATGCCGTCTTACGAGAGGTCAATAGGGACCTACTCTAGATATACGGAGATCGATGATAAGGTTGTACCTTTTCATTTTTATATGACTTATGTGAAATTTGGTATAGGCAGAGCTTCCTACGATGCAGCTCAAGAAGTGCGAAATGGAAAAATAACACGTGAAGAGGCAATCTATTTAGTTAAAAAGTTTGATGGGGAATTTCCAGAACGATACTTACAAGATTTTCTTGAATATTTAGATATATCGGAAGCTGAGTTTTACGAGATTGTGGATAAATTTCGTTCACCACATTTATGGGAGAAACAGAACGATAATTGGGTTTTAAAACATAGGGTGTTTTCATAGTTTTCAAAGGTAATACATAGACATGGCTGAATATAAGAATTTCAATACATATACCTCAGAGGATCATCATGCTAACGTTAAAGAGAGTTTTAAAAGACTTAGAGAGCTGATATCTGAACAGCATAAAAAAGAAATTTTAGACGTGGGGTGTGCCACAGGTGCACTAGTCGGTTATCTTAAGTCTTGCCATCCTGATTGGCGCTATACTGGCATAGATGTTTCTGAAGAATTGCTAGATATTGCTAGAGAGAAAGTTCCAGGTGTAGCCTGGGTGCAAGGCAGTGCTACCGACATGTCATCCAAACTTAAAAATCAGTATGATCTGATCACTTGCTTTGGTGTACTGGGTATATTTGATGAGCATGATGCAATACAAATGTTTGATGAATTGATTAAGTTAACCAAACCAGGGGGGGAGGTTATTGTGTTTTCTCAATTTAACGAGATGAATGCCGATACGCAGATAACACATCGCAAGTATGACGAGAACGGAGAGGATCTTGGATGGGAAAAAGGCTGGAATAACTATTCAATGAAAACTGTAAAAAAATGGTTAACAGGGAAAGTAAAAGATATAGAGTTTATTGACTTTTCTCTGCCTATTGATCTTGAACCAAAGGATGACCTGGTTCGATCATGGACTGTGCAAGTTAACCAGGAAAGAAGATTAACCAATGGGCTTAAGTTGTTGATTGATTTAAAATTTCTGAAAATTACAAAATAGATATGTACGACATCTTGACTATAGAGGACGGTAGTTTTATCAAAGGCGATAAGTGTGCTTTGGTGCAGGCGGCGCATGCAGGTGATGATATGGTATTGCATATTGCCTTAGATCACTTCAGTGAAGATTTGATATTGCAAAATATAATCATTTTTCGTGATGATTGCATTGGACTGACCTACTCTAATCTGGCTCACGGGTCCTTATCCCCTTCATCCAGAGTTTACAATGAAGAGTTGTCAAATACTCTGTGTGTCTATAGCTCAACCATTAGTAATGTTGTTGTGCATAGTATGATTGCTAGCAATACTAAGAGAACTGTCGTTCATACCCATAATAAAGACTATAAGAGATATGTCTGGAGAAGCACATGGCAATATAAAAAATCCAATAATGCAAATTATTCAAGAATCCTTAAAGATATTGGAGGAAGGTTTAAGCTTAAAGTGACTTTCTCAAAAGATGTTTCTTTGATTTTGAAGCCTAATATTGTATATTTCCATGATGACGGGGATGTTGTTGTTAAGTCTTCCCAGATGTTGCTGCCAACAGAATTTGCCAATAATATTAAGTTGTTCGCAGAAAAGCATATTGGCTTTACAGAGGTCAAAAGTTTTGGCTCCTCGTATATCGCTATCTTTTTATCTGGCAAAGCAGTTATTCATCATGCGTCGAACTGTATTGCAGATTGCAAGATTAATAAATTTGTCAGAAAAGGCATTGCAAATTCTTCGGACAATGTAAAAGAGTTCGTTAAAGAATACAAAGTTGATGTTGAAGTCTTGATTTCAGATTGATCGAGTCAAATAATAAGTCAAATATAGATTGTAAATAAAGGGAATGGATAATGACTGACAAGAAAGTGCTTGCTATCATTCCAGCAAGAGGTGGCAGTAAGAGGCTGCCAAGAAAAAATATTCTCCCTCTGGGGGGTAAGCCTTTGCTGGGTTGGACGATTGAGGCAGCGATCCAGTGTGTGCATATTGACAGAGTTATTGTTAGCACAGAAGATGCTGAAATAGCCGAAGTGTCAAAGAAATTTGGATGTGAAATACCATTTTATCGACCAAAAGAGCTATCAACAGATGAAACAACCACACTGGATGTTGTTTTGCATTTGTTAGACGAGCTGGAGAAGGCGGGAGAGCATTATGATTATGTAGTTTTATTGCAACCAACATCTCCATTACGAACAGCAGAGCATATATTGAATGCATACAATCAATTGATAAACAATAACAAAGCGAGGGCAGTTGTAAGTGTTTGCTCAGCTGAACATCACCCCCTTTGGTGTAATATCCTTCCCAAAGATAAATCATTATCCAGCTTCATGAGAAAAGAAATCCACAATCTCAGAAGTCAAGATCTACCAGGCTACTATAGATTAAATGGGGCAATTTATATATGTGAAGTAGGGTTATTGCGCTCTGAAAAGACATTCTTTCCAGAGCAAGGGTGCTATGCATTCATTATGTCACAGGAAGATTCGATTGATATTGACACAATGGATGACTTTAATTTGGCGCAACTTCACATGGATAGTCTTATTATTGACAGGTCTGATTTTCTTTTGCATTTACATACGGAGTATAGAAAAGTATATGGTGCTGATATAGAATATGAGCAATTCAAACATTATTTACTTGATTTAGTTAATGAAAAATAGAAACATACACAGCCTTCTGCAAGAGCATGGAACACTGTTTTTGCCGGATATAGGTACATTCTTTAATCACGATATCAGTGTTGCACTGGATTTGGTTGACCAACTTGTAGATTCAGGAATTCCAGTGATTAAGGCCGAAATACTGCATGATGCTAACATCTGTTTGAAGTCTGACTTATCAGAATTCTACTATAGCGCTTCAAAGGATTTAATGATTGAGGAGAATTATCGTCAAGTAATAGAACGAAAAATTGTGCCGCTAGCTGCTTATGAAAAAATATTCTCACATATTAAAAATAAAGGTTGTGAATTTGTAGTTTCTGTATACGACAACAAAGGAGCAGAATTTGCCGTAAGTCAGGGAGCGATAGCTTTAAAGATTGCGTCGTCAAATATCACACATCAGCCATTAATAGAATACGTGGCAAGTCTAGGCGAGACTATTCTGCTCGACACTGGACATAGTAGCCTAGAAGAAGTGGCTCGTGCAGTTAATTGGGCGAATGATGCCGGAGCATTCGATATTATTATTCAGCACAGTCCTTTGGCACCTCCAGTACCCGTTGATAAACATAACCTTAGGTTTATGCTAACACTGGGGCAAAGTTTTAATTTACCTTATGGTTTATCAGATCACCATATTAGCGAAGAAATGCTTTATGCTGCGACAGCTCTGGGTGCTGCGGTTGTTGAAAAAGGTGTTTGCCCTGATGCATTAGGTGATGAGCAAGACCGCGCACATGCTTTGAACGTGAGTGAGGCAGTTTTAGTTCAAGAGAGAATTAGCAATATTGCTAAAGGCTTAGGAACTGGTGTAAGACATCTTGAGAGGCATCGAGATAAATATCGCTCAAGAATGGGCTTAAT
>Ga0181589_10005063_pt1 | contig 10536 bp, 9 predicted proteins | sample 071ome_25_FD_132444 | JGI IMG/M metagenome (GOLD analysis project Ga0181589, IMG submission 132444) | Coastal salt marsh microbial communities from the Groves Creek Marsh, Skidaway Island, Georgia - 071410BT metaG (megahit assembly) | ecosystem: Environmental > Aquatic > Marine > Intertidal zone... | reverse complement strand
TACTCATTTCACTCGAGTCAGCACCGATAACCACAGTTGCCGTTACCACGCTATCACAACCTATTGCATTTTTTAAATAATCTGTGTATACTCCTGTTTGGTAATAATATAAATCACCTGAAGGAGCTAATACTGAATCACATCCCCAGTAATTTTGGGATGAATAACTTTTGTTGCGGATAATTACATCAATCTTTAACACCGAATCACAGCCCATATAAGTAGGTAGCGTATCGTAATAAGTTCCGGTTTTACTTACAACATAAGAACGGCTGGGAACAGAATATCTATCGCAGGTATTTACCTTAAAACTATCAATCACAGAACCCACATTGAACTTATATCCGTTGGTCCAATTGGAAGAAGTTCCTTTTAAATCAAATCCAACTAATGTTCCAGTAATTCCATTGCCAGAATAATCTTTAGCTGTTTTTTCCGCTAAATTATTACCGTTGGGCTTACCTTGATTTAACTTGTAATATAATTCTAATCCTTTTTGAGGATCACAATATTCATCATACATATCAGCTTGGATATCACTTTGCGAACGTGCATAGTTCCAGATCCTGACCTCATCAATTTTACCATGCCAATGCCTAGAATACACATTACTGTGATTCCCAATTGTCAATTGCGTTGAGTAAGATACTCCTAGTTGAGTTCCAGCAATCAACGAATCAATCATTTTACCATCTAGATAAAGGCGAATTACTTTACCATCGTAAGTTCCTGCCACATGATACCATTGATTAGTTTTCATTACAGAACTACTTGTAATTAGCTCATACCAAGAACCATTACCAATAGTGAAATTTAATCTACCACCGTCGCCAGCGCGCAACATATACCCTAGGTTGCTAGTATTTTCTTCCTTACAGATAATATTTCCCTCATATACTTGTGTTCTCCATGATGAGGCATTAATCCAAGCTTCTAAGGTTAATTCTCCACCATCCATTGCCAAAGCCGAGTCTGTTCCGCAATTGATTTGATCGTTACTACCATCAAACAAGAGTGCATTCTGCGCTTCTAAAGAAACTTTAAGACCAAAAAACAGAGTAAATATTGCTATTGATAACGTTTTCACAATTAGCAATTTACATCAATTTGTTGAAATTCAAATATTGGATTACATCATAAATAAAAAAGAGGTTCGTAATGAACCTCTTTTTTCGGGCGATCGACCGGGATCGAACCGGCGACCTCCAGTGCCACAAACTGGCGCTCTAACCGACTGAGCTACGACCGCCGTATATTGGGGTGCAAATATACCAATTTTTCCAATCTAAAATCGATACAATCTATTTTTTTTAATATACCCGCAAAACAAGTCCTTTGAGGTAATGTCCCTCAGGATGAAAGATACTCACAGGATGATCTGGACCTTGGGATAAGCGATGTAAAATTTGGCATTCTCTACCTACCTCCATTGCTGCTGCTGTGACAGTATGAATGAACAATGGCTCATCAATAACCTGTGAACATGAAAAAGTAAATAATAAACCACCCGGTTTTACCTTTTGAATTCCCAGGGTATTCAAACGCTTGTAGCCCATGGTGGCCGCATGTTTCTTTTTTAAACTCTTGGCAAATGCGGGCGGATCTAAAACCACAATATCATAATCATTTTCTTCTTCCCTTAAATAAGTTAAAACATCAGCCGCTACCGCTTTATGCTTTTCATACACCCCATTTAAATCGGCGTTTACGTTACATAATTCAACCGCTGTTTTTGAAACATCAACAGAAACCACATCATCAGCACCTCCTAACAAAGCCGCAATGGAAAACCCACCGGAATATGCAAAAGTATTCAACAACGTTTTTCCTTTAGAATAGGTGCCGAGTAGAGCTCTATTCACCCTTTGATCTAAAAAGAATCCTGTTTTCTGACCTTCCACCCAATTTACATTGAGCTTCATATTGTTTTCTAAAACAACGGCATTCTCCGTTTCTCCTAATAAAAATTCATCTTCAATATCATTTCTGTGCAGTGCACTTTTAGATTTGTAATAAATGGTTCTCAGTGAGGTTCCGTATTCAGACTTAAGTGCCTGCGCAATATCCATTCGTATTTTGTGCATGCCTAAGATGTGCGCCTGTATTACTGCATGTTCGCCATAAATATCAATAATCAAACCAGGTAACCCATCTCCTTCACCATGAATTAATCGGTACGTATTTGTTGGTTCTTTCAGACTTAAACCCAAATTTTTTCTCAAGGATAATGCTTTGGATATTTTTTGTTTCCAAAATGCTACATCAATAGAAGTTTTTTCAAATGAAATTATCCGAATAAGTATGCTTCCATCTCCTATCATTCCAATAGCAAGGAAACTCCCTTTATTGTCTAAAACTTCCACCAAATCACCTTCTTCAACTTCATCAATTTCGCGCACGGCACCAGAAAACACCCAAGGATGTCTTCTTAGAATAGCTTGTTCTTTGCCCTTTTTTAAATATGCTTTTTTCAAATCGTTGTGCAAATTTCACCCTTTTAATAGAAATTTGTTACATGCCCATAAAAATAGGTAGTATTACCGACGCCATTGAAGAAGTAGCACCGAGCAACTTGCAAGAAGATTATGACAATAGCGGATTACTCGTTGGAAATAAGAATAACGAAGTGGAGAAAGCCCTTCTTTGTTTGGATGTTACTGAAGAAGTGGTTGAAGAAGCCATTGATAATAATTGCGATTTAATTATTTGCCATCATCCCATTATTTTCAGAGGATTAAAACGATTGAATGGCAATAATTATGTTGAAAGAACAGTGATAAAAGCAATAAAAAACAATATTGCTATCTATGCCTGCCACACTAACCTAGACAACGCATTACACCAAGGTGTAAACCAAAAATTAGCCGAAAAATTAAACATTAAACAAGGTCGAATTCTTGCACCAATGAAAGGGAAGCTAGCCTCATTGGTGGTGTATATTCCAAATTCACATTTTGAAAAAGTTCAAAATGCTTTATTCTTGGCTGGGGCAGGAAATATTGGAAACTACAGTGAATGTGGATTTTCAACAGAGGGAATAGGTACATTCAAACCTATGGATGGTTCAGAACCCTTTTTGGGCGAACAAGGTAAAAGAAGCCTAGAGAATGAACAACGCCTTGAACTGATTTTCCCCAAATACAAACAGGCAGAAATCCTAAGCGCGATGAATTCATCCCATCCCTATGAAGAGATCGCCTATCATGTGAATGAACTGAATAATACATGGCAAGAGGTAGGAGCAGGACTTATTGGGGAGTTAAATGAAGAAATGGAAGTAGAGGATTTCGTAAAGCATATCAAAACCAGCTTGGGAATTGATACGTTTAAAGGAACCAAAACAAATAAAACAAGTATAAAAAGAGTAGCACTTTGCGGGGGGGCTGGAAGTTTTCTAATTAATACTGCAAGGGCAAATGGAGCAGAAGCATACATCACTTCTGATGTAAAATATCATGAGTATTTTGATGCAGAAGGAGAACTATTTTTATGTGATGTGGGGCATTATGAATCTGAAAAACACACTATTACTATTTTCAGAGATATTTTATCAAAAAAATTCCCTAATTTTGCAACCATTTTTGCCACAACTAATACTAACCCGATTCAATATTACTGATCAACATGGACGTAAGTATAGAAAAAAAATTGCATGACCTCTGGAAATTGCAACAAATCGACAGCAAGTCTGACGCAATTCGCGCTATCCGCGGAGAGTTGCCAATGGAAGTAGCTGATTTGGAGGATGATATCGCAGGACTAGAAACTCGTATCCAACACTTTGATGAAGAAATCGAAGAATTAAACTCTCAAATTGCTGGAAAGAAAAACGCTATCAAAGATTTCCAAGCATTAATTGCTAAATACGATGAGCAGATGAACAACATCAAGAACTCTCGTGAATATGAAGCAATAGACAAAGAGAAGGAGATTGCTGGATTAGAGATTCTTTCTGCTGAAAAGAAAATTAAAGATTTTTCAAAAATCATTGAAGCGAAGAACGAACTGCTTGAGCAAACTCGTGAACAGCTTAACTCAAGAAAGTCTGACTTAGATTTCAAAAAAGCTGAGCTTGTTGAAATTGAGAAAGAGAACTAGGAGGAAATGGCTAAATTACTTAAAGACCGTGAGTCGGCTTTGAAAAAGCTTGATGACCGTTATGCTCGTGCTTACACTCGTGTTCGCGAAAACATGAAAAACGGTATTGCGGTTGCTCCAATCGTGAGAAGTTCTTGTGGAGGATGTTTTGCTAAGGTTCCACCACAGCGCCACAGTGATATTCGTGCTCATATTAAAATCATCGTATGTGAACATTGCGGTAGAATTTTAGTGGACGAAACTATCTCAGGAATTGCAGCTGCTGTTGTTGAGGAGAAAAAGACTACAAGAAGAAAGATGAAGCTTACTGCTTCAAAGTAAATCTTAGAAAATATTAAAGTAAAAAGGGCCTGCAATGCAGGCCCTTTTTTTATTGATTATAACTAGATATTAACTTCTGGCAAGTGGCTATTTGGGGTAGAAAATAGTGAAAGTATCAAAAAGACGCAAAATATTGCGTCTCGGTAATTTCTGCCACCATTGTACAAACAATAGCCAGCACCCAGTAGCCAGTAGCAAATAGCCAGCGGCTGGCAGCCAATAGCTAATAACTCTCCTTATCACTTGGGAAATCTTTCGACTTCACATCAGTGATGTAGTGCTCAACAGCACCTTTAATATCATCATATAAGTTTAAATACCGTCGAATAAATCGAGGGTTGAATTCTTGACTGATACCTAACATATCGTGCAATACCAATACTTGACCATCCACATCATTTCCAGCACCAATACCAATAACCGGAATTTCTAAAGATTGCGCTACACGCTTGGCCAACCCTGCAGGAATCTTTTCCAAAACAAGAGCAAAACAACCGGCTTCTTGCAATAGTTTAGCATCTTCAATAAGTTTTTCTGCTTCCGCTTCTTCCTTTGCTCGAACCGTGTAAGTTCCAAACTTGTATATACTTTGAGGCGTAAGGCCTAAATGACCCATTACAGGCACACCCGCAGTTAAAATCCTTTTAATACTCTCAATAATCTCTTCGCCGCCCTCCATCTTTATTGCGTGAGCTCCACTTTCCTTCATGATTCGTATAGTAGAATTCAGGGCCTCCTTTGAATTCCCTTGATAACTACCAAATGGTAAATCTACAACAATCAACGCTCTATTTACGGCTCTCACTACACTACTCGCATGGTAAATCATTTGATCTAAAGTAATTGGCAAGGTCGTTTCATGACCCGCCATAACATTAGAAGCACTATCACCCACCAAAATCACATCAACACCTGCATCATCTACTATCTTCGCCGTAGAAAAATCATATGCTGTAAGCATCGAAATCTTTTCTCCCAAATGCTTCATTTCACTCAACGAGTGTGTGGTAACTTTCTTAAATTCTTTGTGTACTGACATTTTTAACAATGCAAAATTTCGAATTAATTTCCATAACCCCTAACAAAATTGTCAAAATATTACCATTACATAAAAATTATAGCAGGGTTCCACCCTATTCGGTGTATTTTTGACCCAAATGAAGCGGACTACCCTTTCCAAATATTTTTCAGCATTTTTAGTAATTCTCCTTTTTTCAAGATGTGATAATTCCGTTGATATAAATGCAGAGTGGAAAGAAACCATTATTATATATGGTTTGCTCGACCCAAATCAAAACGACCAATACATTAAAGTTAACAAAGCATATCTAAACGAAAACACTTCTGCTTTAGTTGTTGCGAAAAACTCGGATAGTCTTTACCTCAATAATGCCGTGGTAAAATTGAAAAGGTTAAATACCGGAGAGGAGTTTACACTTAGCAAGGTAGATGAGATTCAGAAGGATTCAGGAATTTTCGCCAGCGACGTAAATTTCTTATATAAGCTTTCAGAACCCGTCATGGAAAATGAACCCTATGAAGTAGAAGTCACTACTCCTCTTGGGAAATCATGGGCGAATACATGGACTTTAAAAAAGGCGAGAATTGAGGCTCCATTTAGAACTACTAACCCCATTTTCTCATTAGGACCTCAATATATCACCATATCATACGTTCCAGGAACAAATGCGTTTGCATACGATGTAAAATTAAAAGTAAATGTGGAGGAATATACGGAAAGTGACACTACTTTAATTGAGACTAAGACTTTACAATGGGATGTAATTACCAACTATTTCATGCCACGCGGACGTACTAATTCAACAGTAATTCATCAAGTGGAACGTACTTCATTTTTCCAGTTTTTGGCCTATACTTTAGATACCGCAGCACCTGTATACCGAAGAATTAAATCTGTTTCTATGGAATATTACGGTGGAAGCCAAAGTCTGATAGATTACATTTCCGTAAACGAACCCTCTATTGGTATAGTACAAAAACAAGCAGAATACACAAATATCAACAATGGGTATGGTCTGTTTGGATCAAGATGTAAACAAACCATCGACAATGTACCGATGGATCCAGGTTCAGTTTCAATTCTAAACAATAATAAGATTACTGCACCTCTTAATTTTATCTATTGACGAAACAATAATAATTTTAACGAAACAAGATTATTTGAATTCCTTGCAGTATTTTGTATTTTCCGCAAAAGCAAAATAAATTCTATGAAAAAGTTAATTATCAAGCTCCTTTCAACTACATTATTAATTACACTATTAAGTATAACATCATGCACCTATGAAGATGGTCCAAGGATTTCGCTAAGAAGTAAAACTGCCCGTCTAACCGGAAAATGGATTCAGGAGTCTCCTTCATTAGGCGAAGGAGCAGTTGCATATATGGAGTTTAAGGAAGACAATCAAGCAGTTACTGGAGGTAGTTATACTGTCGCAGGAACTGTTGTGCCTTATTCATCAAATGCAACCTGGCAATGGGAAGACGGAAAAGAAAGAGTACGTATAACTTGGGGCCCAGTTGACGATGTGATTATTACAATTAAGAGGTTAACAAATTCTGAATTGTGGTACGTTTATGAAGGCGACGACGAAGTGTATATGTGCGAAAAAGAGTAATTATCCTGTCAATTTCAGACATTCCGTCCTTCCAAATTGCCACTCTGATTTAAAAATCTGACATTTCGTCAGCAAATACGCCAAATATCAAATTGGCATTGCCTTTGACATATAAAAAGCAAAGAAAAAACAATCATCATGAGTAAAATAATTGGAATCGACTTAGGAACTACAAACAGTTGCGTTGCCGTACTTGAGGGTAACGAGCCGGTTGTAATCCAAAACAGTGAAGGACGCAGAACTACTCCATCAGTAGTTGCATTTTTAGATGAAGGTAAAGGTGAGCGAAAAGTGGGAGATCCTGCAAAGCGCCAAGCAATTACCAATCCTCAAAACACCATTAATTCAATTAAGCGTTTCATGGGAGAATCATTCTCTGCAATGTCTAAAGAAATTGAGCGTGTTCCTTACAAAGTAGTTAAAGGAGATAATGATACTCCACGAGTTTCAATCGGAGATCGTTTATACACTCCACAAGAAATTTCAGCCATGACACTTCAAAAGATGAAGAAAACAGCTGAAGACCATTTGGGACAAGAAGTAACTCGCGCAGTCATTACAGTACCTGCTTATTTTAATGATGCACAGCGTCAAGCTACGAAAGAAGCCGGGGAAATTGCGGGTTTGAAAGTAGAGCGTATTATTAATGAGCCCACAGCCGCTGCCTTAGCTTATGGATTAGACAAGGGTGGACGCGATATGAAAATTGCTGTTTACGACCTTGGAGGTGGAACATTCGACGTTTCAATACTTGAGTTAGGTGATGGTGTTTTTGAAGTGAAGAGTACTAATGGTGATACTCACCTTGGTGGTGATGACTTCGACCAGGTACTTATTGACTGGATGGCCGATGAATTCAAAAACGATGAAAATATCGATTTAAGAAAAGATCCAATGGCTCTTCAGCGCTTAAAGGAAGCTGCTGAAAAAGCGAAGATTGAATTATCAAGTTCAACCGAAACTGATATAAATCTTCCCTATGTTACAGCTGTTGACGGAGTCCCTAAACACTTGGTGCGAAAATTATCTCGTTCAAAGTTCGAGCAACTTGCTGAGCGATTAATCCAAGGCACTCTTGAGCCATGTAAACAAGCATTGAAAGATGCCGGTATGAGTTCTAACGATATCGATGAAGTAATTTTAGTTGGTGGATCCACACGTATTCCTGCAATCCAGAAATTAGTTGAAGACTTCTTCGGAAAGGCTCCATCAAAAGGGGTGAATCCAGACGAAGTTGTGGCTATTGGAGCATCTATCCAAGGTGGAGTTCTAACAGGTGAAGTTAAAGATGTTCTGCTATTAGACGTTACTCCTTTAAGCTTAGGTATTGAAACAATGGGTGGTGTAATGACCAAAATGATTGAGTCAAATACTACTATCCCAACCAAAAAGACTGAGACTTTCTCCACGGCAGCTGACAATCAGCCGTCAGTAGAAATTCACGTTCTTCAAGGAGAGCGCTCAATGGCTGCAGACAACAAAACAATTGGTAGATTCATTCTAGATGGAATACCACCATCACCAAGAGGAGTTCCACAAATTGAGGTAACTTTTGATATTGATGCCAACGGTATTTTAAACGTTTACGCTAAAGATAAGGCAACGGGTAAAGAACAAAAGATTCGTATTGAAGCAAGTTCTGGATTAAGCAAAGAAGATATCGAACGCATGAAGCAAGAAGCAGAGCAAAATGCAGATGCCGATAAGCAGCGTAAAGAAGAGATTGAGAAGTTCAATGCAGCAGACAGTCTGGTTTTCCAAACTGAAAAACAATTGAAAGAGTACGGAGATAAAATTCCTGACGAAAAGAAAGGACCTATCGAAGATGCCCTAGGAAAACTTAAAGAAGCTGTACAAAATAAAAATCTAACAGATATCGAAGCTCATACAGCTACATTAAATACTGCTTGGCAGGCGGCAAGTGAAGACTTGTACAAAGCAACTCAAGGAGATGCAAATGCACAATCAGATCCAAATGCAGCAGGCAATGCTGATGCAGGAAGCGGTGATTCTGGAGATGAAGTACAGGATGTGGACTTTGAAGAAGTAAAATAATCTTAAAAATTATTCAATAAAAAAGCGGGTTTGTCCCGCTTTTTTTATGCAAAAGGTTATTTTCGAAAAATGAAATCTAGTAATTTACTGGTTGGAATTATCACCTTAATGATTTTGGCTGCATGCGGAGACTCTGACAACGAATCAATAGGCGCTTCTAAGGAAACTCAAGACTCTGTAGTTTCCGAACCATCAGCAAAAAAGGAAGAAATTCAGCAGCCAAAGATTGAAGGAATATCCCCAATAAAATTGGATAGTTTAAGAGTGAGAAAGAAATTTAATGAATCCGCTCAAAACTTTTGGGATGCATATAAGGATGGTAATTTTGATATTTATGTAAGATACCTACATCCGACTATAATTAGAAGTTTAGGCGGAACCGAAGAATTCAAGCGTCGTGCCAAAGCAATGAAGGCTCAAGACCCATACGAATATGAAGAAGTGTTGGTTGGCCCAGTAGACTCGATGTCATCTGCTCGGAATGATAGAGGTGACGTTACGGGATGGTATTGTGTTATGCCTATTAGAAGATGGGTAAAAGGGGCACCTGCAGATCAATATCAACTTCAAGTACTAGCCGGACAAACCACAGATCACGGTAAGAATTGCGTTTTTGCAGATATCACAAATATGCCAAAAGAAAAAATCTTGTTGCTGATGCCTGATATGCGTTTTCTTTTCAGAAACATCAAATAAAAATACTCTATTCTAACTAAAGAATTGATATTGGATATAGGCAAAATGAACTAACTTTGTGCTATGAAATTTTTCATCGATACAGCAAACTTAGATCAAATTAAAGACGCAAACGACTTAGGAATTTTAGACGGAGTTACGACAAATCCTTCCCTTATGGCAAAAGAAGGTATTGTTGGAGAAGAAGCAGTATTAAATCATTACAAAACCATTTGTGAGATTGTTGATGGAGATGTGAGTGCTGAGGTTATTTCTACTGATTATGAGGGAATGATTGCTGAAGGTGAAAAATTAGCTGAACTGCATCATAATATCGTGGTTAAAGTTCCAATGATTAAAGATGGAATTAGAGCAATTTCCTACTTCACAAACAAAGGTATTAGAACTAATTGTACCTTGGTGTTTTCTCCAGGTCAGGCAATTTTAGCTGCTAAAGCTGGCGCAACGTACTTGAGTCCATTCATTGGAAGAATTGATGATATCAACTGGGACGGGATGGAATTGATTAAATCAATTGCTGAAATATATGCTGTACAAGGATATGAAACAGAAATTTTGGCTGCCAGCATTCGTAACCCTTTACATATTGTAAAAAGTGCTGAATTTGGTGCTGACGTGGTTACTTGCCCATTAAGCGCAATCCTAGGATTATTAAAGCATCCATTAACCGATATTGGTCTTGCTCAGTTCTTAGCTGATCATAAAAAAGCCAACGGATAATTCACTT
>Ga0181589_10005056_pt1 | contig 10544 bp, 8 predicted proteins | sample 071ome_25_FD_132444 | JGI IMG/M metagenome (GOLD analysis project Ga0181589, IMG submission 132444) | Coastal salt marsh microbial communities from the Groves Creek Marsh, Skidaway Island, Georgia - 071410BT metaG (megahit assembly) | ecosystem: Environmental > Aquatic > Marine > Intertidal zone... | reverse complement strand
GGGTACAGTCAGGAACTAGCTTTAACGAACGCGCGCTTCCGGTTTTTCTCTTTCTTCTCGGCATCACCGCCAGCAGCGCCAGCATCGCCCCCAGTCATCTGCGCCAGCTCCCGCTTCATTTGCCGGTATTCCTCGGGGTCCACCTTGAGGTAGGGCATCACGACCAAGCTGAACAACGCAAAGCAGATCATCGCCCCGTACGGCGTCTTGACAAAGGCCCAAAGACTGAACTTGCCCCGCTGCTCGAAGAAGGAATGCACACGCAGCGGCACCATCCAAATCCCTTCCTCCTTATCCACCGGCAACGGCGCGTTGCCCACGTCCGACGCCAGCGCCTCCTTCACGACCCCGCCTGCGACCGTCACTGCCACGGAAGAAAACACCAGCGGACTCGCCACCACGTCCAACACGTGCACGCCGTCCTCGACGTCGTCGAATCGGAACGTGCCCGACGCCAGGTCCACGAAGGCCTTGCGCCGACGAGGAGGCGGAGGCGCAGGCGCAGGCGGCGCGAGCGCGAGCGCGACAGAGAGCAGCGTCGCGTGGGCAGTCACCGGGAGCCCGGCCTGGAGGGGGGATTCGCGGGGCGACTGCGGGTCATTTGGAAGCCTGATGACCCCGTGGACTGTCGCCGCACGTGCCAACTCGACAAAGACGGGCAGGACGGCGGCCAGGGACAGGAGGAGGACACGAACGAGCGAGGGAATGCGCGAGGACGTCATTTTAAAATCCGTATTCGGACTCGTACGATCGCGTTGAACTCGATCGTACGGTCGCCAATGAACACATGAACGCGTTGGACGGGTGCGATACCGAGGCGGATGCCTCGGTCGGAGCGGCGAGAGCGGCGGGAGAAGCGGGGGACAAAAAGGGCGACAAGCAGTCGCTGCGATCGTTCCTGCTGTCGCAGCTGCGATTCTTCACGCTTGTGACGTTCTTCTCGTTCGTGTCGACGCACGTGTCGCTGATGATGTTACCGGTGAGGAACGACTCGGCGGGGTCGACCGGGTCGGCTCCACACACGGCCGTTCCTCTCTCGCTGTCGCTGTCGCTCCCGCACGCGCCGCATGCCGGCGTGGACGTTGGGCTGGTCGAGGACGACAGGTTGGCGGACTTGGTGGCGGATGTCGAGGAGATGTTTGACCGAGCGTTCTCGGGGTATATGATGCACGCGTTTCCGATGGACGATTTGAAGCCGATTAGCTGCACGGGAAGCAACTCGCAGGGCGGCATGGCCATCACGCTGCTCGACTCGCTGGACATGCTGTATCTGATGAGGCGCGATAAGGACCTGCGGAAGGCGGTGCTGTATATCTCAAAGTCGCTCAGTTTCGATATTGATGCGAAGGTGCATGTGTTCGAGGTGACCATCAGGGCGCTCGGGGGTCTGCTCAGCGGGCACGTGCTGCTCGACCAGAACAAGACGATGGTGCCCTGGTACGGTGGGTGTTGATCTTGAACGACATGCGTGCGATCTTCGCACGCCCAGACTCGGCTCTCACTCGCGCTACGCGCTCGCTCGTTCGCTTGTTCGCCAGGTGGGGAGCTCCTGGATCAGGCGGTGAACCTCGCGGATCGGTTGATGCCCGCATTCGAGACCCCGACAGGCGTTCCGGAGGCCTGGTTGAATCTGCACAGCGGGAAGATACCCGGCGAGACGAAGGACACGTGCACGGCGTGTGCGGGGACGATGGTGCTCGAGTTTGGCGTCCTGTCGAGGCTAAGCGGAAACCCGCTGTACGAGCGGAAGGCGCGGCACGCCATGGTGTATATGTATTCGCAGCGTTCGGACAAGGGGATGGTAGGGATGGGGCTAGATACGCAGACCGGGGCCTGGTCGAACAAAGCGGCCGGGGTTGGCGCGAGTATCGACTCGTACTACGAGTACTTGCTGAAAGCGTACCTGATGTTTGGGGACCGGGAGTATCTGGATATGTTTGTCGAGCTATACTCGTCCAACCAGGCGTACTCGGCGCTGTCCCAGGCGGTCAACGGGATGGTGTGGCCCGTCGATGTGCACATGACGAGCGGCCGCGTGGTGAACCCTTTCATAAGCTCGCTCGGCGCGTTTTGGCCCGGGATGCAGGCGATGGCGGGGCAGCTTGATGATGCGTCGAAGCTTTTCTGGCACTGGAACGCCGTCCGGAAGAAGTTTGGTGTCATCCCAGAGTCGTTCGCTGCAGACCTGTCTATGACGCATCCGACGATGGCCTACTACCCGCTTCGCCCCGAGCACATCGAGTCGGGGTACATGTTGTACGCGGCTACGCAGAAGAAGGAGTTTATGGCGGCCGTGGCGGAGTTCCACGTGGCGCTGAACGAGACGACGCGGGTGGCCTGCGGGTATGCCAGCGTGGCCGACGTGAAGACGGGGCAGCTCGACGATATCATGGAGTCGTTCTTCATCTCAGAGACGGTCAAGTATCTCTACTTACTGTACACGAAGCGTATTGATGTGTTGGATCAGTACGTGCTGTCGACGGAGGCGCACTTCCTGCCATCGTTCGAAGGCGACGACGAGCGGGGAGAGCGAAGGGAGCGAGGAGAGCGGAGGGAGCGGGGGAGGGCGGCGGCGCTGTGTGCACCGGTATGCCTTCCGCAGCGTCCACAGGACCGACAGGACCGACAGGGCCACGGACACCACCAGTCTTTGCAGCGCATCCGGAAACGTCGGTGCGATGTGTGCCTGGCACTCAGCGAGGCGATTCCGGCGAAGAAGGAGACGGCGAGATTCGAGTGGCGGGCGGCGTCCAAGCATCCACTTAAGGCCAACCTGGTGACGAGCGCGCCCCAGGCGCTCGCGCTCGACGCGCTCGACGGCGATGCCCACCTCGACGGCGCGCGGCATTTTCTCTGTGCCATGGTCTACGACGAGCAGACCAACACGGCCGACTGTCGCATCGTGCGGGAGGTCTTGCTTGAGGACATGACGAGCCAGAGTCTGCAGATGATCCCGCCCAACACGATCATGTTCCAACTGAAGGGCCGGTGGCGATCTGTCATCGACGCGCTCGCCAAGAATGTCGTCGAAGTTGCCTTGATCGACTTGGATTCGATCGGTCCGAGCAAGATCATGGCAGCCGTCCTCGGGAAGATCGGGGACCGCTTTTTCCCCGGGTGCACCGAGACGTCAGACACGGACGCGCTCAAGGCATCCTGGAGCCGCGAGATGGACGCCATCTTCGCGTTGGACTTTGAAGCACCAAACCCGTCCTTCTCCCCCTCTCCCGACAAGGGAACAGAGACAGTCACGAATGCCTTGGCGATCCCCCGGATACCTTCCTGTCGCACGACGGGAAGACTGGTTCTCGCCGAACCGATTGACGCGTGCAGACCGCTGCGGGACCCGGACGAGGTGAAGGACGGCATCGTCGTCGTCAAGCGCGGCAATTGCACGTTCCAGACCAAAGCGATCCACGCCCAAGCTTCCAACGCGAGGGCCATGATTGTCGTCAACGGCGAAGGTGCGCCGATCGTCTTGGACGGGGATCCCCAGTCGGCCGCAGGGCACGCGCCCGTCACCATCCCGTGCGTCATGGTCGGGTCGAGGGAAGGCCGGGAGCTCCTGGCGATGGCTGAGTCAAAGGCGAACGCTAACGCGAATGCGAAGGCCACGGGCGGTCGCCGTGTCAAGGGGATCAGCGTGACGCTCCGTCAGCCTGACTGGGAAACCCGAGTCGAGCAAGCGATGGATATCACGTGGGGCGTCGACGGCGGGCCGTCGACCGGACGAATGAACCATCGCACCGCCTGTCCGCCGGCACCGAGCGTCCTGTCCAACACGACTCGGCGGGATCACCTCGTCTTCCAGTACGAGGCGCAGGTACCACTGCAGCTCGACATCATCTTCGGGTCGCCGGGCAGCACGGTGCATCAAAAGGTGGGCTCTGCGTCTCTGGCGCCCATACTCGAAAAGCTCGCCCAGTTCTACAGAACGTAAAGCAAACGAGTGCAGTGTAATAGCACGCAACGACTGCGAGCCATGGAAGGCCTGAAGAGCCTCCTGGCCTCGAAAAAAAAGGCCCTGAAGACGGAATCCAACACCCCGAATGCGTCGAGATACACGAAACGCGCCGAGCTGGAGGCGAAGGAGCTCAAGCGGCGACGCGAAGAGGAAGCGGAAGACATGAAGCGAAAGGAAAAGTTGCGGAAACAGCGTGGCGGGGCTGCCCCTGGCGCTGGGACGACGCCCGACGATGCCAACCGAGCGGGCGAGCACGCACGCGCTGCCCGGGACGCCTCGACCTCTGTGGCCGTCCCGGCCGAGGTCCTCGCCCTGACCCAGGACGAGGTCACGAGGCGCTTGCGTCTGTTGAAGGAGCCCAAGCGCCTCTTCGGCGAGAAGGACGAAGATCGGCTCGTCCGACTGGTCAACGCGGAGAAATCGTTCCGGGCCGTGGAGGAGGACGCCGGTGGCCAGCAGGCCAACCTGCATCTGATGTTTGAGCGTCAGGAGAAGGAAGCTGCGCTCCAAGAGCTCGCAGAGAAGGCCAAGACGCAAGGAAACGAAGCGCGGGAGGGGACGGCTCCTGACGACGCAGACGACGAGCTCATGGCGTCCTTCAAGCGCGCCGCAGAGGCCGCCGCCGAGCTCGCCATGAGCACCGAAGAGCTCATCGACAAGCGCATCCAGGACTGGATGCAAGAGTGGGCAAACGAGCTCACCCGACGCCCTCCGGAGGAGCGCATGACGGCCGCCGGCAAGCAGGCCGACGTGCGTTACAAGGAGACCAAGGAGTACTTCCGCCCGCTCCACGCGAGGCTCCAGAAGAAGACGATCGACGCCGAGCTCCTTGCCGGACTCAAGCTGATCACGGACGCCATGAAAGAACGCAACTACCTCCACGCCTACAAGATTTACATGGGCGTCGCCATCGGCAACTCGCCCTGGCCCATTGGCGTGACCCACATCGGCCTCCACGAGCGCGCAGGGCGTGAGCGCATTGGACACAAGAAAAACTCCCGGAGCACGACACACATTATGACTGACGAGGCGTCGAGGAAGTACATCCAGGCGCTCAAAAGGCTGATGACGTTCTGTCAGCGCAAGTACCCCACCGACCCAAGCCGCTGCATGGACTTTGACGCGAACAACGCCCTGGGCGACGGCCGGTCGAACAAGCTCCTGCTGCTCGAGGCTGAGGCGGCCGGCGACACGGGGACCAACAGGGACAAGGCCGTCCCGCTGCCGCAGACCGAGCGCTGGGAGAACGTCGTGAAAGCCGAGCTGCGGCGCCAAGAGAAGGAAGCCGAGCGCCGAGAGAAAGGCGCTCGCGTTTAGTTGTTTTGTTCTGCAAGGACGTCTTCACACACACGATACCGTACGTAAGTAACCGTAACCCGCTCGTGATCGGTGATCGGTCGCGATGGCGTCCTCCCGAGCTCTCAACGAGAAGGCGGAAATCCTCTCGGGAAAGCTGAAGACGAGGCAAATTGTGGGCAGTTACGCTGCGGCCAAGGGCACCGTGGATCTCCTGAAGCAGCTCGTGTCGTCCAGCAAGGCGAAGAGCGCGCAGGAGCTTCTGGATGAAGTCCGTGCCGTCGGCGTGCGACTTCAAGCCGGTTCGTGATTTCAACTCGACGACTCTGCTCAAGCACTCGCTCGTTCCATCTCGCACACCGTCTCACGCCCCCCCTCCGCCTACCTCCCAAACAGCTCGACCTATCGAACTGGTCATCGGCAATGTGGTGCGTCGGGTGCTGCACATCATTCGGGAGGAGATGGATCAGACGGACGACGCGGCCGTCGGGGCCTTTGACAGCTCGCCGGCGGATAGCGTGCCTGCTCGGATAGGTGGATTGTCGCGTGCGTTGAACAAGTCGACGACCTCTCAAAGATACAGTCGGTCTTTCTCGCTGCACAACTTGCTCGACCAGGAGGGCTTTGACAAGGCGTTAACAGGGGCGGTCGACGCCGGGGACGACGGTCGTAGTCGGGATCGGTTTTTCGGTGGAGGTAATACCAGGCAGGAGCAACAGGCTGTGTCGAGCAAGCAGCGGCAGCAGGAGCAGGAGAGGAAAGAGAAGGAGAGGAGGAAGAAGGAGAAGGAGAACGAGGAGGACTTTGCAGAGAAGCGGCAGTCGGTGCTGGAGGGTATCGCGGATCTCATCGACGAGCTCAAGGATATCGACGCGTCGATCGCGGCAAACGCGCCGGAGCACATTCATGCCAATGAGGTCGTGCTGACGTTTGGGTACTCGCGGACGGTGCTGAAGTTCCTGAAGCGGGCCAAAGAGAAGCGCGACTTTCAGGTCATTGTCGCCGAGGGACTGCCGAGCTCGTCCGGTCTGAAGATGGCAGGGGAGCTGGACAAGCTGAACATAAAGACGACGTTGATTGCCGACTCGATGGCGTACGTCATGATGGCGAGGGCCAACAAAGTGATCATCTCTGCCCACGCGCTGCTCGCCGACGGCGGCGTCATGGCGTCGGTCGGGACCAGCATCTTGGCGGCTGCGGCCAGGCGACACAACGTGCCCGTCGTGGTCTTGGCCGGCATCTACAAGCTGTCGCCCAACTTTCCCCACGAGCCGGGCGTCACGTTCAACGAGTTCGGGGACCCGTCTGAGATCCTGTCGTTCTCGGACCAGGCGATCGTCACGGCCGAGCGCTCGATGATGGAGGGGAGCGCGGCAACTGACGGGGTGGGGTCGGAGAAGCCCATTCTCCAAGTGCACAACCCGCTCTTCGACTACATCCCGCCCGACCGCATCAGCCTGATCTGCACCGATCACGGACACGGGTTCATGCCCAGCTACGTGTACCGGCAGCTGAGCGAATTCTATGATAAACTGGACTACTCGCTCAGCAAGCAGCTCGAGGCGGCTCAGAGTAGGTGAGAGCCGTGAGCCGTCTCGCCTCGTGGACTCAGCCGGTAGGTGTGAGAAGGATCTGTCTCGGACATGTAACGGAGCACCGGCTTTGCAATTTTTCAAAGTGGGTCTTTCGTCATCGACCGAAACTCGATCTAAACGACCCACTGGGCCAGCGGTGCGGTCAAGAGGACGTGGGTTTATCCCGTTCGTCCGGTCTCATCATCCGGTCAAGCTCAACCGATACATACCGCATTCGCCTTGCGCCTGGCCTTCTGCCGTCTGGAGACGAGATGTCGAGGCAATTGAAAGCTTCAGACTCGCGCAAGTCGCTGCTGCTCGACCGAGTCGAGACCCCACTGGGCATCGAAGCCAAGAGACTTCCCTCCCTGCTGTCGGAGACGACGAGCCACAGCTCTGGCGAGTTTCAGGCGCCCAAACGTGTGTCGCGCAGGTTGGAAGGTCGATTCGATACGGTCGCGGGCGACAACAGCGACAACAGCGACAACAGCGACAACAGCGACAAACCGCCCAGCAAGAACCCCCATCTGCCGGCGAAGGACGTGTCGAACCTCCCAGAGCTGCTCAGATCGGTCGCCAGGCTGGCCGAGTCAGAAGGTGGTTTTTCGATCCAGGAACTGTGGCAGGATCTTCGCAGCTATGCCCAGGTACAGCTTTTGGAGCGATTGGTCGCCATGGCAGACGCGGTGGACGAGACAAACCCGGGTGGCTTTGTGTTCAAGTCGCAGAGCGTGGGGCTGTGCTACGTCAATCCGACCGAGTCGCAGCAGTATGGTTGCGAGTCGTACGAGCCGCTGCCACCCGTGACGATCCGTCCTTTGCTTGAGGGCGAGGGGCGTGGCAGGTTGCCGTCTCCCGACGTGACGGCCTCGCTCTCCGAGACACTCCTGTCGGGAAAGACGGTCACGAGCGTGATCGCGTCCGTCTCGAGCGACGAGACGCTGATCAAGCGATACCTGCTCGAGTCGAACAGTCGCAGTCGGATCCTGCAGCATCACCAGGGGAGCCTGATGTCCGGGGAGGATCTGGGCAAGCTGTTCCGCAAGGCAGGCGACAAGGGGTTTGTCTGCTTCCATTACAAGCTGGATCGGCTCGACGGCGACGGCGGTGGCGAGGGCGGTCGAGACGGTCGTCTCGTTTTGAGGGGGCTCTCGAACGCAAAGGCGTCGCTGGCGGCGTCGAATGCGCAGCTTGTGGTGACTGTGAAGAAGGGCGTGGGTGGCACGGCGGGGATGAAGAGCGAGGCCAGGCTGCTCGACAAGGGTGCGCTCTTAGGGCTGCTGCTGGGTGAGGATCCAGAAGCGCTGCTCAAGTACTACGCCACGCTGAGCAAAGTGGAGTCGATGCAGTCGATGCGGTCGATGCAGTCCAACAACGTCCTGTCGGCGGAGGACGAGGAGGTGCTCGAGGACAAGCCGGTGGTCGCGGAGAAGAAACTTCCGCTGCATTCGCTCTGTTGTCGGGTGGATTTGTATTTGGACAAGGAGACGTGGTCGACGCTGTCGCAGCGAGAAATGGCCGAGCTGATGGCGGCGACAAAGCGATTCGGGGAGCACTTCTCGGGGGTCATGCGGCGGCAGAACTGGAGCCGGCACCTGGAGCACCTGAAGGCGACGCGCACGGGGGTGATGAAGGACTTTGTGGACGGGGACATGGTCGTGGAAGAGGACGAGGAGGACGAGGATAGCGAGGGAAGCGAGGGAAGCGAGGACAGCGACACAGAGTACGACGCCGACGGCGGCGACTGCGAGAAGAAGAAGCGCACCGGGCGGAGGGCAAAGGGGAGCAGCAGCAACAACAACGGCAACGGCAACGGCAACACTGCACAACGTCCCAACGCGAGCAGAGTGAAAGAGATTCGCGGGCAGGTTGATTCGCTGCTGGAGGCTGCCATGTCGAGCCTCCACACCAAGGACTCGTCTGCGGCCGCGCTGGCGCAGCAGTCGTTCCTGAAGATGCACGTGTCGTGCCTCGCCCTGGCGGCCAGCCACAAGCGCTCGCGTGGACACGCGGGACATTTGAGCCACGTTCTGCCGATGTACATGGTATCGACGAGGGACTGCTTCTCCTCAGAAATCGTGGGCGAGGTCTCGCGGCTTGCCACCGAGGCCGGTCGGCCGTTCGTCAAGACCACGTGGTTCATCCAGAGCTCCGAGGCCCCTCCGAACTTCGATGCGACGCTAGAGGGGCTGTGCGCCAAGGAGGTTGTCGTCGAGGACGATCTCGACGACCGTGGGGAGGACGACGAGGACGACGAGGACGGGGACAACGGGCAAGACCGCGATATTGACCGCCAAGCCCGAGATCAACAAATACAGGCGACTGATCACACCAACGGCGATAAAGACAGCGTCGAGGGCATGGTCGGCATGATCTTGGACGGCATGGTGAGCACGGTCGTCCAGGCCACCGAGGAGGGCAGGGACCTGCAGCCGGACTGCGCGGACAACTACCTTCTTCCGCTCGGCGTCACGACGTACAACGGCTTCTACGATCCCGAGGACATGCAAGTCATCGAGTCCAACTGCGACGTCCTCCACCGGGAGTCCGTCAAGGGAACCCTGCCCAAAGAGTGTTTCCACGAGACGTCGACCAAGACTGGCTCGCTCAAGCGGACCAAGTACTTCTTCGGCTCCAGGTACCTGTGGAGTCGCGAGCAGCTCAAGCACCCGCAGGCGAAGATCGCGGGAGGCATCCGTCGGGACGTGCCCAAGCCGCCAGCCTGGATGCGCGAGATGGTCGAGCAGCCGATGGTGTCGGCCGACCTGGCGCCCGCCGGCTTCGTCGACGCCATCGCCCTCAACATGTACCACGACGGCAGCGAGGGAATACAAAGCCACTATGACGACGCCAAGAGGTTCCAGCAGCCGATCTACTCCCTCCGCCTCTTCTCCGACAGCAGGCTGTCGTTCGGGACGCAGCTGTACGGCTTCACCAACGGCCTGTTCTTCGTGCCGATGCCGCGCGGCTGCGTCACCGTCATGGAGGACTCTGGCTATGCCGCGAACGGCGTTAAGCATTGCGTCCGCCCGATCGACATGACGGGCAAGAGCGCCGCCATGATCCTCCGAAAGATCAACGAGGACGCCCTCGGGGTGGCCGAGGCGCTCTTCTGGGAGGAGAGCCTCCACAAGCTCGAGTGCCTGACGTTGGAGCCTACCAAACCAGATGAGCTCATCTGGAACCCGCTGTTCGACAGCGACTCGAAGACGATGGACAAGGAGACGTCGCTGTTGCTGCAGAGGCTCCGCGACGAGAAGAAAGACGAGCGCATGATCAAGGCGATGGTGGGTGTTGTCGTTGTATCGTTGAACTCCGAGGGTGAACTGACTCTCTCACTCTCTCGCTGACTCGCTGACTCGCTCGCCCGTTTGTTCGTTCGCCAGGTCAAGTCCATGGTCAAGGAGGTCGAGCTCCGCGAGAAGCGACACGAGACCCGCAAGCGAAAGGTGAGGGATATCGTCGCCGGCATGCTGAAGCGCGTATGCACGGCCGAGCGGCTCGGCATCGACCTCTGCGGAGCAGAGCGTGGAGGAGAAGACACCGTCGACGTTGTCAGTGACGAGACGCTCGACCTGTTTGGGCTCATGGACGACATGATCTCGTTCTGCGAGCACCCGACAGTCTCGCTCAAGGCAGCGGGTTTGGGGATCACAAGACCAAACGACTCGTAAAGTACCAATCTCATGCTTCTAGAATAAACAGAGCTT
>Ga0181589_10005055_pt1 | contig 10546 bp, 7 predicted proteins | sample 071ome_25_FD_132444 | JGI IMG/M metagenome (GOLD analysis project Ga0181589, IMG submission 132444) | Coastal salt marsh microbial communities from the Groves Creek Marsh, Skidaway Island, Georgia - 071410BT metaG (megahit assembly) | ecosystem: Environmental > Aquatic > Marine > Intertidal zone... | reverse complement strand
GATGAAAACGTGCGCCTTGTGTGCTTTCCCCATTGCTCGAACGTGGTGGGTGAAATCAACCCGGTGGTGGAAATCACCGCGCTGGCCCATGCGGCGGGCGCGTTTGTCTGCGTCGATGGTGTCAGCTATGCGCCCCATGGCCTGCCAGATTTGGGCAGTATGGGCCCCGATATCTACCTGTTTTCCGCCTATAAAACCTATGGCCCACATCAAGGTATCATGGTGATCCGGCGGGCCTTGGGCCAGATGCTGCCCAACCAAGGGCACTATTTTAACGCGGACGTTCTTTACAAGCGCTTTACCCCCGCCGGGCCCGACCATGCGCAGGTGGCGGCCTGTGCAGGCATGGCCGATTATATCGATGCGCTGGCCGCCCATCATGGCATCACGGGCGATGCGGTGGCGCGGGGGCAGGGGGTGCATGACATGATGCGCGCCCACGAAGTGGCGGTTTTGCAGCCGCTTATGACCTATCTGGCCAGCAAAAACAGCATTCGCGTGCTGGGCCCGCGCGCGGCCCATCTGCGTGCGCCCACCGTGGCCATTGATGCGCGCCAGCCCGCCGCCCCCTTGGCCCAGAAATTGGCGGCGCGCGGTATTATGGCGGGTGGGGGTGATTTTTATGCGGTGCGCGCGCTGCAGGCCCATGGCATCGACCCAGACCAAGGCGTGCTGCGGCTGAGCTTTGTGCATTACACAAGCGCCGATGAGGTGGCAAAGCTGATCACCGCCTTGGACGACATTCTTTAACGATTTCTTTAATCCGGCCCGGCCTAGGCCACGTATCCTAATAAAAACACGCGGAGCGGGACGTGCCGGATCATTCACCCATTCTTTTGTGGCTGCGGCGTGACCTGCGTCTGGCCGATCATCCTGCCTTGCACGCGGCCTGCGCCACCGGGCGGCCGGTGATCCCGGTGTTTATCCGCGATGAAGCAGTGGATGATTTGGGGGCGGCGCCCAAATGGCGCTTGGGTCTGGGGCTGTCGCATTTCGCGCAGCGTTTGGCGGGGCTGGGCAGCGCGCTTGTGCTGCGCCACGGCCCGGCGGAACAGGTATTGGCACAGTTGGTGGCCGAAACCGGCGCCACCGCGATTTACTGGAGCCGCCTTTACGACCCGCAGGCACAGGCGCGCGATAGCGCGGTGAAAACATGGGCGCGCGGTTTGGCGTGCGAGGCGCGCAGTTTCGGCGGGCATTTGATGTTCGAGCCATGGACCGTGGCCACCAAAACCGGCGGTGAATACAAGGTTTACACCCCCTTTTGGCGCGCCGTGCGTGGGCGCGAGGTTGATCAGCCCTTGCCCGCGCCGGGGCGGATACCCGCACCCAAGACATGGCCGGGCAGCGACGCCTTGGACAGCTGGCAGCTGGGGCGTGCCATGCAGCGCGGCGCAGAAGTGGTGGCCCCCTATTTGCGCCTTGGCGAGGCGGCGGCCTTGGCACGGCTGGCAGAATTCATGGATGGGCCGATCGCCCGCTATGATGCCCTGCGCGACATACCTGCCGCGCCCGGCACCTCGGGGCTGTCGGAAAATTTGGCGCTGGGGGAAATCAGCCCGCATCAATGCTGGCATGCCGCGCTTGGGGCCTTGCAACGGGGCGTGGCCAGCGCTGAGACCTTCATGAAAGAGCTGGTGTGGCGCGAATTTGCCTACCATCTGATGTTTCATACGCCCCGCCTGCTGACGCAGAACTGGAAAGCAGAATGGGACATGTTCCCATGGAACCGCGATGCCAGCACGCCGCAGGTGCAGGCATGGATGCAGGGGCGCACCGGCGTCGAGTTTGTGGATGCGGCCATGCGCGAAATGTATGTCACGGGCCGTATGCACAACCGCGCCCGCATGATTGTGGCAAGCTATCTGTGCAAGCACCTGCTGAGCCATTGGCAAATTGGGCAAAACTGGTTTGCACAATGCCTGATCGATTGGGACCCGGCGGCCAATGCGATGGGCTGGCAATGGGCTGCGGGCAGTGGCCCCGATGCCGCGCCCTATTTCCGCGTATTCAACCCCGATGGCCAGCGCGACAAGTTCGACCCAGATCGCCGCTACATCCGCCGTTGGATTGCCGAAGGGCAGGGCCAGCCGCCGGCAACGGCCTTGGCCTATTTCGACTCTGTGCCACGCAGCTGGCAATTGGACCCGCAGGCGCGCTACCCGCGCCCGGTTGTGGCGCTGGATGTGGGGCGTAAGCGCGCGCTTGAGGCATACGCCGCCGCAAGATATGCTGCCGAGGATAATAAAGGGTAAACGCGTTGGCATGGCCCAACCCCAGATCCCAGCCTGCCGCCTTGGGCTGGGGATCATAATAATAACTCAGGAAGGTAAGATCTAAAGATGACGCTTGTAGAACATCAGGCACGGGCCGAAAAAGACCAGCGCCAAGGGCTGCCCTTTATGCTGCGCAAGGCAATCACCATGGCCGAGCCGGGCATCCCTGGGCGTTTGCAATTGCGGCTTTGGGATGGGCGGCAGGTTGTGATCGGCAATGGCAAGCCCGGTCGCGTCAGCGACATTACCGTGCATAACCCAAAACTGTTTTCGCGGCTGTTCAGCGAGGGCTGGCTGGGCTTTTCCGAGGCCTATCTTGAAGGCTGGTGGAGCACCGATGACCTGCAAGGTTTCATGGATCATATGCACGAGGCAGATCTGGAAACTTATGACATTTTTACAGGCGGTTGGGTGTCGAAGTTAATCAACTTTCTTACGCATTACCTGCGCTCGAATTCGCGCCGGCAAGCCCGTAAGAACATCAGCTACCATTATGATTTGGGCAATGCCTTCTATGCCGAATGGCTGGATGACACGATGACCTATTCCAGCGCCATTTTTGAAACGGGCCAAGAAAGCCTAGAGGCGGCGCAAACCCGCAAATATGCCAGCATGATCGACCAGATGGGCGCCCAGCCGGGCGATCATATCTTAGAGATCGGCTGTGGATGGGGTGGGTTTGCCGAATATGCCGCCAAAGAGCGGGGCATGCGTGTTACGGGTTTGACCATTTCCAAAGAGCAGTTGAAATATGCCCAAGAACGCATTGAAAAGGCAGGTGTTTCGGATCTGGTTACCCTAAAGCTGCAAGACTATCGCGACGAGCGTGGCACCTATGATGGCATTGCCAGCATCGAAATGTTCGAGGCGGTTGGCGAAAAATATTGGCCGATTTATTTCAAAACCGTGTTCGAGCGGCTCAAGCCCGGCAAAACCGCCACCTTTCAAATTATCACCGTCGAGGATGCGCGCTTCGAGGCGTATCGCAACGAGGTGGATTTTATTCAAAAATACATCTTCCCCGGTGGCATGCTGCCCAGCCCCACGGCACTGCGCCAACAGGTGCAGCGGGCGGGGTTGCAGGTGGTGCGCTCGATCGAGTTTGGCAAAAGCTACAGCCAAACCCTGCGCCGCTGGCACGATACGTTCAACGCGCGTTGGCCGCGGATCGAACCAATGGGGTTTGACGCGCGCTTTCAGCGGATGTGGAACTTTTACCTCACCTCTTGTGCTGCAACCTTCGAACATGGAAACTGCGACGTAACGCAGTTAACTGTTACGAGACCTGTATGATTTATTCGTTCTCCCGGCTGTTGCCGGCTGCCGGTTTTGCCGCCACCGCCCTTGTGGCCAGCGTATTTGTGCAGGGCCTAATGCCCGCAGAGACCGTGTTTGGCCTGTTTTTGCCCGTTAACATCGGGCTGGGCGCGGTTTTGGGCTTTGTGTTTTTGGGCAGCCGCGTTGGGCAAGGCTATGGCGCGGCGCTGGGTGTGGGGGTGACGGCGGCGGCGCTGTTGCTGTTTTGGGCGGTCTGCCTGCAGGCGCTTTGGGCGGTTTTTGAAAAATCGCTGGGGGGCGTGTTTCCCAGCTTGAACAGCGCGCTGAGCGATATTGCCGAACATGCGATCGCCTACGCGGGCTTGGCCACACAGCCTTATGTGCTGGCGGTGGTTGGTGGGGGCGGGGTTTTCTGCGCCCTCTTGGCCGAGGCAAAGGTGCGGGTTTTTGGGCGATAATATTTTTCTATATGGCACCCTGCGCCACCTTGATTTGCTGGCCGTGGTGGCGGGCACGGGCGATTTGGCCTTGGCCGATGCCACATTGCCGGGCTACGCGGTGGCGCGCGCGCCCGGCGGGGCCTATCCGCTGATTGCCCCGCAACCCGGCACCCAGGCGCAAGGCCTGTTGCTTATGGATATCCCCAGCCAAGCCCGGGCGCGGCTGGATTATTACGAACTGGCCTTCGGCTATCGCTTGGCCGAGGTGTCTGTGTGCACGGCGCAAGGGGCGCAATCTGCCTTGGCTTATTTTCCGCCCGATAGCGCCCAAAATGGCGTGGCGCCATGGGATTTGGCCGCATGGGTTGCCCAAGAGGGGGCACTGTCCGTGCAGGCCGCACGCGAGGTGATGGCGCGCATGCACACCACCCCAATCACCGATTTGCCAGACCTTTTCCCCGCCATTCGTGCCCGTGCTTGGGCCAAATTATGCGCAACCCAGCAGCCCACCCCGGCCACTGTGCGCCGGCAGGGCGCAAGCGATGTCGAGATGCAGCTGCTTGGCGGGGGTTATGACGGGTTTTTCCGCTTGCAACGCTTTCGCCTGCGCCATCATCGCTATGACGGCAGCCAAACCCCGTGGTTTGCGCGCGAAACATTCGAGGCTTTTGATGCGGCGCTGGTTTTGCCTTATGACCCGGCAACGGACGAGGTGCTGTTGATCGAACAGCTGCGCTTTGGCCCGTTGTTGCGTGGCGATGCCAGCCCCTTTGTGCTAGAGCCGGTGGCGGGCATGGTGGATGCGGGCGAAAGCCCGGCCGAGTGCGCACGCCGCGAGGCGATGGAAGAGGCGGGGCTGGTGTTGGACGCGCTGCGCGCCATGCCTGCCATCTACCCCTCGCCGGGGTATTCGACCGAGTTTTTCCATTGCTTTCTTGCGCTGTGCGACTTGCGCGCGCCGCGCCGGGCCACGACCGGCGCCGCCGGCGAACATGAAGATATCCGCGCCCATGTTGTGGCGTTTGATCAGGTGGTGCAGCTGGTCGATAGCGGCGAGATCAACGCCGGTCCTTTGGTGATGATGGTGCTGTGGTTGGCCCGCCATCGCGCAGAATTGCGCGCATCTGCTTGAGTTCGCCCCGCGCGCGCCCTACACCTGTGGGGCAACAAGAAAGGACCGCCCATGCGTATGGCACAGGATTTGGCGCAAGCTATCGGAAATACACCGCTGATCCGGCTGAAAAAGCCCAGCGAGCTGACAGGCTGTGACATTTACGGCAAGGCGGAATTCATGAACCCCGGCCAATCGGTCAAGGATCGCGCGGCGCTGTTTATCATCCAAGACGCGGTGGAAAAGGGCCTGCTGCAGCCCGGTGGCACGATTGTCGAGGGGACCGCGGGCAACACTGGCATTGGTTTGGCGCTGGTGGGGGCCTCGATGGGGTTTAAAACGGTGATCGTGATCCCCGAAACCCAAAGCCAAGAAAAGAAAGATATGCTGCGCCTTGCCGGGGCAGAATTGGTCGAGGTGCCCGCCGCGCCCTATAAAAACCCCAACAATTATGTGCGCTATTCCGGTCGCTTGGCCGAACAACTTGCCAAAACCGAACCAAACGGGGCGATTTGGGCCAACCAGTTTGATAATGTCGCCAACCGCATGGCCCATATCGTGGGCACCGGCCCCGAGATTTGGCAACAAACCGGCGGCAAGGTGGATGGGTTCATTTGCGCGGTGGGCTCGGGCGGCACCATGGCCGGTGTGGGCATGGCGCTACAGCCCAAGGGTGTGAAAATCGGCTTGGCCGATCCTGATGGCGCCGCGCTGCACAGTTTTTACACCACGGGCACGCTGGCCGCGCAGGGCGGCTCGATCACCGAAGGCATCGGGCAGGGGCGCATTACCGCCAATCTCGAGGGGTTCACCCCCGATTTCAGCTACAACATCCCCGATGCCGAGGCGCTGCCGGTGGTGTTTGATCTGCTGGCCGAAGAGGGTCTGTGCCTTGGCGGCTCGTCGGGGGTAAATGTGGCGGGCGCCATGCGCATGGCCCGCGAAATGGGGCCCGGCCATACCATTGTCACCATCCTGTGCGATTACGGCACGCGCTACCAATCGAAGCTGTTTAACCCGGAATTCTTGGCCGAAAAGGGCCTGCCGGTGCCGCAATGGCTGATGGGCGCGGGCCGCGCGGTGCCATCGGCATTTGTAGAAGGTTAACCCAATGCAGCAATGGATGCGGCGCTTTGCGGTTTTATGGCTTTGCGCGCTTGGCGCGATCGCCCATGCCCAAGAGGCTGGCACGCCTGCGCCCAGCGCCACCGCCATTGCGCCCCCCAGCACTGTGGCACCCAGCACTGTGGCCCCCAGCGCAGTGGCCCCCGCGCCCAGCGTGGTGGCCAGCTACGACGTGGCCGCATGGCAGGCCTTGGCCCAACGCGCCGAAGCGGCGATTTCGGCGGCGCGGGCCTCGGATTTGACCTTGGCGCAGCTGCGTGCCGATTTGGTCACATGGCGCAGCACCTTCTTGGCGCTGCAATCGGCCAACCGCGAGCGGATCATCACGATAGAGCGGCAATTGGCAGCCCTTGGCGCCGCCCCCGCCGATGGCGCAGCAGAATTGCCCGAAATCGCCCAAAGCCGCGCCGATCTGGCGGCCAGACTGGCGCAGCTGCGTGCCCCGGTATTGCTGGCCGCACAGGCCCATGCCCATGCCGACCGGTTGATCGCCGAACTGGATGGTGTCTTGCGCCAGCGCTGGCAAGATCGGCTGACCACGCGCGGCACCTCGCCCTTGCTGCCCTCGGCATGGGGCGAGGCGGTTGCGGGCTTGCAAGATGGCCTGCGCACCTTGGCCAACGAAACCGCTGCCGAATGGGCAAACCCTATCCGCAGTGAAGCCTTTATAAAAAACCTGCCCGGCGTTTTGGCCTTGGTGGTGTTGGGGCTGGTGTTGATCATGCGCGGCAATAAGGCCAGCGCATGGGCTGTGCAAAAGCTGTCTGGCCAATCGATGCGCCTGCGCGGCGTGTTGATGTTTCTGGCCGCGCTTGGCGGTTTGGCCCTGCCGTTTTTCGGCGTTACTTTGCTGGCGCAGGGGCTGCAGCTGTCGGGGATGTTTGGCTTTCGCGGGGCACGGATTGTGGCCGCCGTGCCGGATATGGCGGTTCATGTGATCGTGGCCTATTGGCTGTCGCAGCAATTGCTGTCGGCGGGGCAGGCACGCACCAACCCGCTGGATATGGGCGCCGATCAGCTGCGGCGTATGCGGCGCTGGCTGATGGGCTTGGCTTGGGTGCTGTCGTTTGGGGTTCTGGTCGAGGTTGTTTCAGGCTCGGTCGATATTTCAGACGCAGGGCGCGCGGCCATCGTGTTTCCGCTATGGGCGGCTGGCGCTTGGGTGATGGTGCAATTGGGGCGTGCTTTGGCGCGGGTGGCCAATGATGCCACCACCGAGGCCAGCGCCCCCGAGCGCCCGCGCCCCTACCGGTTTGGGTTGGCCGCCCTTTTGGGGCAGGGGCTGGCGCTGCTGGGCTATGGGGCGCTGGTTTTGGGCGCCTTTGGGTACACGCAGGCGTTTGAATTGCTGCTGTATTCGGGCACTGGCACGCTGTTCTTGCTGGGCGGCGTGGTGCTGGTGCAGGGCTTTGTTTTTGATCTTTATTCCGCCGTTACGCGCCATGGCGATAGCGCCTCCGAGGCGCTGGTGCCGGTGTTGGTGGGCTTTTTGCTAAGCTTTGCGGCGCTGCCCTTTTTGGCGATGATATGGGGCGCGCGCGCCAGCGACCTGACCGAGCTGTGGGCCACGTTCCGCGAAGGGTTTCGGTTGGGCGATGCCCAGATCTCGCCCACCAATTTCCTGACCTTTGTGGCGGTTTTTACCGTGGGTTACATGGCCACGCGGCTGGTGCAGGGGGCGCTGCGTAGCACGGTTTTGCCCAAAACCCGGTTAGATGCCGGTGGGCGCAACGCCATTGTTGCGGGGGTTGGGTATTTGGGCGTGTTTTTGGCCGCTTTGGTGGCCATCACGACCGCGGGCATCGATTTGTCTGGGCTGGCGATTGTGGCTGGGGCCTTGTCGGTTGGGATTGGTTTTGGCCTGCAAAATATCGTGTCGAATTTCGTCTCTGGCATCATCTTGTTGATCGAGCGGCCCATCGCCGAGGGGGATTGGATCGAGGTTGGCGGGCAGATGGGCTATGTGCGCGATATTTCGGTGCGCTCGACGCGTATCGAAACTTTCGACCGCTCGGATGTGATTGTGCCCAATGCAGATTTGGTCAGCGGCGCGGTGACCAACTATACCCGTGGCAACACCATTGGGCGGCTGATCTTGCCCGTTGGCGTGGGCTATGGCAGCGACACCCGGCAGGTCGAGCAGATTTTGCGCAGCGTGGCCGAGGCCCACCCGCTGGTGCAGCAACCCCCTTCGATTTTGTTCATGGGGTTTGGGGCGGATTCGTTGGATTTTGAAATTCGCGCCATCCTGCGCGATGTGAACAGTGCGCTATCGGTGCGCTCGGATATGAACCACGAGATTGCGCAGCGCTTTGCGGATGCGGGAATTGAAATACCCTTTGCCCAGCGTGATATCTGGATCCGCAACCCCGAAGCATTGGCCAAGCCACAGCTGCTGCGTGGCACCGACGAAGATGACCAAAGCGATGCCACCGAGGCGCCACCAGAGCCAGCGAAAGACTAAGATATGACCGAGCTGCACTTTCGAACCGACCCCTATTTGCGCACCCTTACCGCCACCGTTGTGGGCTATACACCCGAGGGGGGTATCGTGCTGGACCGCACGATATTTTACCCCACAGGCGGCGGCCAGCCCGGCGATAGCGGCCAGCTGTCTTGGCAGGGGGGGCATATCGAGATCGCCACCACCCTAAAGGCCGAGGGCGGCGGCGTTTCCTTGGTGCCCGCAGCGCCCGATCCCTTGCCCGCCTTGGGCACCCTTGTCACCCAAGATCTGGATTGGGAACGCCGCCACCGCCATATGCGCGTGCACACAGCGCTGCATCTTTTGTCCGTGGTGATACCGCTGCCGGTATCTGGTGGGGCGATTGGCGCAGATAAGGGGCGGCTTGATTTCGATATGCCCGAGGCCCCCGAAGACCGCGATGCGATAGAGGCGGCGCTGAATGCGCTGGTGGATCGTGATTTGCCCGTCACCGAAGAATGGATTACCGATGCAGAATTGCAGGCCAATCCGGGGCTGGTGAAAACCATGTCGGTGATGCCGCCCATGGGGCAGGGGCGCGTGCGCCTTGTGCGCATTGGGCAGGGCGCAGAGCAGGTGGATTTGCAGCCTTGCGGTGGCACCCATGTGGCGCGCACCGGCGAGATCGGTGCGCTGTGTTTGGGCAAGATCGAGAAAAAAGGCCGCCAAAACCGCCGTGTCAGCCTGCATTTAGACGACTAAGCGCTAGCTGGCCAAATCCTGCCGCTGGGTTGGGGCGGGGCTGGGGTGTGCCTGCGGGGCCACTGCAGATTGCCCGCCGCTGGTTTCTCCATGGGCGGTGGCATCTGTTGCGGGCTTTGGCAGGGCGGCATCTTCTTCTGGCAGCCCCTCGCGCGATAGCAAAATCGCTACGGGGCGCAGGGCTGGCATGTGGCTGCACACAATCATCAGCCCCACCATGATGGGCACCGACAAGAACATGCCCGGAATGCCCCAAACCGCGCCCCAAAACGCCAAGCTGATGATGATACCAAAAGACGACAGGCGCAACGCGCGGCCCATCAACATGGGGTCAATCACCGAACCATTGGTGAATTGCACCGCCCCGGCCACGGCAAAAATGACCATGGTTTGGCCCAAATCGCCCAGCTGCACATAGGCCACCAGCGTAAGCAGCACGGTTGCCATGATCGAGCCAACATTGGGGATGTAATTCATGATAAAGGTCAGCACCCCAAGGGGCAGGGCCAATTCCAGCCCAAAAAACAGGGCAAGACCATAAATCATCAGCCCGGTCACGGCGCTGACAAAGGTTTTGACCAAAAGGTAGTAATTCACGCGGTGAATGATCGAGCCGATAATGCGGCTGACCCGCTCGGCCTGATCTGCATCGCCCACGAAATTCGTGAGCTTGGTAGAAAACCACACGCGTTCGGCGAACAAGAACCCGACGAACAGAATAATCAGCACGGTGCCTTGCATCAAATTGCTGGCCTGCCCCGCCATTTGGCGCAGATAGCCGCCCACCTCTATGGTGCTGGCGGAATTGAACACGGCCTGTTCCACATCGGCGCCCATCCATGCCACCATGGCGGCCATCGCCTCGGGGAAACGGTCGGTGTAAGAGAGGGTGGTGGTTAACACCGTGTTGATTTGCGCCAAAATGATCGAGGTCAGCGTCAGCAGCGCTGCCGAAATCAGCGCCAAAGCCACCACCGAGGCCAGCCAATTGGGAATGCGAAATGGCCCCACCTTTTGGCGGGCAATGAAGCTGATCGCGTCCGACATCAACGAGAAAATCACGATGGCCGTCACCAGCGAGATCAGCATGAAACGCGCCTGCACGAGCAAAAACAACACCACCGCAAAG
>Ga0181589_10005053_pt1 | contig 10549 bp, 7 predicted proteins | sample 071ome_25_FD_132444 | JGI IMG/M metagenome (GOLD analysis project Ga0181589, IMG submission 132444) | Coastal salt marsh microbial communities from the Groves Creek Marsh, Skidaway Island, Georgia - 071410BT metaG (megahit assembly) | ecosystem: Environmental > Aquatic > Marine > Intertidal zone... | reverse complement strand
GTAGTTGCCCTGTTCTTTTTCTCAACTCACAGTGCTGTGGCTTGGGAGCCCGGTTTATGGATGGCTTCAGGAAGTGGTTTGTCAGCTTGGCTTAGCAGCAGATGGTCGGTGAATAGGGGAGATCGTTTTATTCGGATTTTTTTATTTGTGATGGTTGTGTTGTTGGCACTAAAACTTTGGGTGGATCAATAGCCTACCCGACCTTCTATGGTCAGTCCATAGCCCGTAATTCCAATCCGTTGTGGTTGCTTAGAATTGCTTATGACCCGTATTTTTTTAATGTTTAAATCGTGCAAAATTTGAGCGCCAATCCCATAATCTTTTTCATCCATAGTCAAGGGAGGGGTTTGCCCAACTGTTCCTTTTTCTTGCAATTCTTTTAAAGCCTTAATACGAGCTAATAAATCTTCTGGCACTTGTTCTTTATTAATAAACAAAACAGCCCCTTTTCCTTCTTTTTTAATGACCTTAAAAATAGCATCTAGGCCGTGGTGCTCTGCTCCAACGAGCATGCCTAAAACATCATTGCTGATTTTGGAAGAATGAATTCGAGTTAAAATACTTTCTTCTTCCTCCCACTGACCACAAGTCAATGCCAAATGGATTATTTTATTGGTTGTTTGTTCATAGGCGCGCAACCTAAAGTTTCCAAACAAGGTTTCTATAGTAGTGTCTATTTTTTTTACAATTAGGCTGTCATGCTGCATTCTGTAGGACACTAAATCTTCAATAGAAACAATTTTTAAATTAAATTTTTTAGCCACCTTGAGCAGTTGAGGTAAGCGGGCCATGGTCCCATCTTCGTTCATTATTTCAACAATAACACCCGCAGCTTGCAACCCTGCCAAACGGGCAAAATCAAGAGCCGCTTCAGTATGCCCAGTTCTTCTAAGCACCCCTCCTTCTTTGGCAATTAGGGGAAAAATATGTCCGGGACGTGATAAGTCTCGGGCTTGGGTATTAGGATCAAGAAGCGCTTTTATGGTTTTAGCTCGATCTTGAGCTGAAATTCCAGTGGTAACACCATTTCCTTTCAAATCTACAGAAACGGTAAAAGCGGTTTCCATAGGATCAGTATTGTTGCGCACCATTTTTTCAAGCGAAAGAGTTTCACAACGAGCTTCTGATATAGGCGTGCAGATCAACCCACGCCCATGGGTGGCCATAAAGTTGATCATTTCTGGAGTCACCTTTTCTGCAGCAGCCACAAAATCGCCCTCGTTTTCTCTATTGGCATCATCAACCACAATAATCACTTCACCATTGGCAATGGCTGCTATAGCTTCTTCTATGGTGTTAAGTGGATAGTCAGTCATCTGTTTTCTTCTTTTTTAGGCTTTTTTTAAATAGCCCCCCCATTTTTTGAAAGACCAAAAATAAAGAATCTAAGGATACAAAACCTTTGTCTGATGAAGCTCTTTGCGTGAGTAGAAAAGCAAAAGGGGTTAAAAGAAGTGTAGAAAGCCATGCCCCCATTATGGGATTAATACTGTTGTCTTCTGCTGCATTTTTTCCAAAAACACCAATAAAATGATAGGTTAAGAAAATTACAACAGAAAGTACCAAAGGGAGGCCCAAGCCTCCTTTTCGAACAATAGCTCCCAAGGGAGCGCCTATCAAAAAAAGCAAAACAGAAGCAAAAATGAGCACATATTTATCTTCCAAAACAATTTTATGTTGATTTATATTTTTTTGTTGCAAGAAATACAACAATCGCTTTCGGTTTAAATCCCGCATATATGGGCGTAGTTGATCAATGCCTGTTGTAAGGGCTTGGTTGTATTTCCAAGGAATGTCTTTTCCTAAAAAATGCAAGGGGTTTTGCGGAAAGGTGTCAATTTCTACTTCATTGAGTGTGCGGCGTTGCACTTCTCCAATGATGCTGGTTTTTCCAAAATTTTCACTAAAAGCTTCTCTCTCTATAATAAAATCACGCTCTAGTGTATCAATACTGATCTTTAGTTGATCTGCTTTTTGCATCCGGTAGGAGCTTTTAATATCCTCAGCTTCAAGATCAACATCATTAAAAGAAGACAAGTCAATATTCATCACATATTCTTCAAAATAGACCTTAGCATGTGGCACCCGATCTTGGTCTTTCTTTTTTTGTGCTTTTATGGCCTCATAGCGATTCCCTTCAAAAAGCACCAACTGCAAATTGTCATCTGTGGTTTTGCTGCGCAATTCACCTCTTTTGGCCTTAATCACGGTGCGATTAACCCGATCGGGATAATATTCATGAATAATAACATCTTCCAAAAAGCGATCATTTTCGCCATATTTTTTAGCCACCTTAATGTTGATATTGCCCACTTCATTAAAAATGCCCTCTCGAATGGCTAATTCGGGCTTTAACTTTTTTAAATTCTTTCTGAGGTTATAGGATTTTAATTCTCCATAAGGAATAACATGATTGGAAAAATAAAATGAACCAATCCCCAAAGCGATATGAAACAAAAGCAAACCTACAAGTGCTCGTTGCAATGAAATTCCTGTTGATTTCATGGCGGCAAATTCATAGTTTTCTGCAAAGCTCCCATAGGTCATCAAGGAGGCGATGAGCACAGACATAGGTAAAACCATGGGCACCAACTTGGGAGAAAAATAGAGAAGAAATTTTGAAATGATTATTAGATCGAGTCCTTTTCCAGCCAATTCGTCAATATAGAGCCAAAAAGTTTGCACTATAAAAATGAGCATGCAAATGGCAAAAACGGCCACCAAGCGAGACAAATAACTTTTTAAAATATAGCGATCTATGATTTTCAAAACCTACTCGTTTATATAATAGTCGGGATATTGATCGGGTTTAAACCTAAAATAGTCTTCAGCAAGGGGTTGATTGACCAATTGATTGTTCAAGGTGAGTGTGGTTTGAGTGCCATTGCTCCCCACTTCTATCAACCGATAAATAGAATTGGCGTTGGTGTCTATTCCCAGCAGCAAATATTGGATGTCTGGATTTTCTTCGCTTGGAATCAATTTGATGAATTGGATGGGTCTTCCTTTCACATTTTGCTTGATATCCATTTGATAGTCATAGCCTTTTACATAAAACCGTAAGAGTTCTGTGGGATTAATGCCTAAATCATCTTCCTGGGCGGCAGAAATAGTAATCTCTTCATTTTCGGGCACAATGGTATAGGTTTTTTCGCCATCAAATAGTTGTTCTATTCCCATAAAGTCTAATTTGTAGCGTTCTCCAGCCACCACCACTTTGCCTTTAGCTTCTTGCCTAATGTTTTCTTGTCTGTTGTTTAAAACATAAGTGAAATTAAATTGAAGGTTTTCTTGTTTACTAATAGTCTCTGCCACAGCGTCTAAAATATTCTTTGCTTCCATAGAAGTTTGCGCACTTAGGGGCAATAGACTTAGAAAAAAAACCGTCAAAAAGAATTTAATTTTCATGGGCATCTTGGTTTAAAAAGCGTTCTAAACTGGCTAAATCGGGAATCAGCACTTGGCGGGCTTTACTCCCTTCAAATGGCCCCACAATTCCAGCGGCTTCCATTTGATCAATAATCCGTCCGGCACGATTATAGCCTAGTTTTAATTTTCGTTGCAAAAGTGATGCCGAACCTTGTTGAGCCACAACAATTACCTCGGCAGCTTCTTTAAAAAGCGCATCGCGTTCGGAGGCATCAATGTCCAGTGTGCTTTCGTTTTCTTCTCCAACATATTCAGGCAATTGATGGGCTTCGGCATAGCCTTTTTGGGCGCCTATAAATGCGGCAATACGTTCTACTTCGGGGGTATCAACAAAGGCACACTGAATTCGGGTGAGTTCATTGCCTTGGGTGTAAAGCATGTCACCACGGCCTATGAGTTGTTCGGCTCCTCCACTGTCTAAGATGGTGCGAGAATCAATTTTTGAGGTTACCCTAAACGCTATTCGAGCGGGGAAATTGGCTTTGATGATGCCCGTAATAACATTTACCGAGGGGCGTTGGGTGGCAATAATAAGGTGAATGCCAACAGCACGAGCCAATTGTGCCAATCGAGCAATTGGTGTTTCTACTTCTTTGCCTGCCGTCATAATCAAATCGGCAAATTCATCTACAATCAAAATAATATAGGGTAAGAAATTATGCCCCTCATTTGGGTTGAGCTTTCTAGCCTTAAATTTCTTGTTGTATTCTTTTAAATTGCGGCACATTCCATTTTTTAGCAACTCATAGCGGTTGTCCATTTCTATGCAAAGTGAATTGAGGGTGTTAATCACTTTGCTGTTGTCTGTAATAATGGCGTCTTCACTATCGGGCAATTTGGCTAAATAGTGCCGTTCAATTTTATTGTAAATATTTAATTCTACCTTTTTTGGATCAACCAAAACAAACTTGACCTCCGCGGGGTGTTTTTTGTAGAGTAGGGATGAAATCACAGCATTGAGGCCCACCGATTTTCCCTGCCCGGTAGCTCCAGCCATAAGCAAATGGGGCATTTTGGTTAGATCTACCACAAAGGTTTCGTTGCTAATGGTTTTGCCCAATGCCAAGGGCAACTCCATTTCTGCATTTTGAAATTTGGTGGTGCTTAATACCGATCGCATGGAAACCACACTTGGTTTTTGATTGGGCACTTCAATACCTATGGTGCCCTTGCCGGGAATGGGCGCTATAATTCGGATGCCTAGAGCAGACAGCGATAGAGCAATATCGTCTTCTAAGTTTTTGATTTTTGAAATTCGGATACCCGCATCGGGCACAATTTCATAGAGTGTTACGGTAGGTCCAATGGTGGCTTTTATATGAGCAATGCCAATTTTATAGTTGCTCAAGGTTTCCACAATTTTATTTTTATTTTGATCTAGTTCTTCTTGATTAATCGTAATAGAGCCGTCGCCATAGTCTTTAAGGAGATTAATGCTAGGAGTTTTATAGTTACTTAGGGCAAGGGTTGGATCAAATAAACCTTGTTTTTTAACCAATTCTTCTGCTAGCTGATTTACCTCTTCTTCGGCTGTTTCAATTTCCAATGGAATGTCTTCTTTGGGTTCCAAAACCTCCGCTTTTTTTTCTGTGGTATCAATTTCGGGGGTTGGGGTTAAGGCTATGGCGTTTGATTCATCAGGTTCCTCCAAAGTTTCTTCAAGGGGGAGGTCAGACTCTTGGACATCTTCTGGTTCGAGCTCTAATTCTTCCGTTTTTGGTTTGCTAAACCATTTTTTAATTCGTTCTGGAGTCCAGTCTAATTCAATGACTAAAAAGCAAAGCAGCACAAAAAATAGAAGACTGGCTAAACCAACAGCACCAATATAGGTAACCATCCAAAGATAAATCTCATAGCCCACCACACCACTCAAAATGGGAGAGGCTTCATAAAAAAAGCCCATGCTAATGCTCAGCCAAAGGGTGTGTAGCACCCCCCAACTCCATTGTTTCAACAAGTTCTTTTTTGAAAAATTAAAAAAATAAAACAAACCGGTTATCAAGAGCAGATAGGCCAAAATATAGGCCCCCAATCCAAAAAGTTGATAGACCATGAAATGACTAACAAAAGCACCTAATTTTTTTAGCACGTTGACACTTTCAACACTTGGGTCGCCTAAACTTTCCAACGAGCTAAAATCTTCTTCCCAATGCAAGAAATAAGAGAGCATAGCGATAATCAACAAGGTTGATGCTAAAATTAAAAAAGCACCAAAAAGAACTAAACGTTGCCTTTTTTGTTTGGCTGAAGACGAATTGGTTTGGGTAGATTTTTTTTGTTGCGTGGCCATCAATGCTGAACTCTCCCACAAAAATACAAATTCAAAAGCAATATCAAGATGCTTTTAGGCTTCCTTTAAGGATTTAATTTTGATTTGGAATGCGGCAAAAAGAAGGGTCATAAAAGGGCTAATCCAATTGAAAAAAGCATAAATAAAATAGCTGCTCACACTCACTCCTAACACCCCCGATTGATAGGCACCACAGGTATTCCATGGAATTAACACAGAGGTAACAGTTCCAGAATCTTCAAGTGTGCGACTTAGATTTTCTGGTGCCAAGCCTCTATCTTTATAGGCTTTGGCAAACATTTTTCCGGGAATGACCAGAGATAGATATTGGTCAGAGGCGCTAATATTGATAGTCACACAAGAAAGGACCGTACTGGCAAACAGTTGTAGGGTATTTTGTGCCCATTGCAGCAAGGCTTGGCTAATACGTTCTAGGGCACCAATGGCATCCATAACGCCACCAAAAACCATTGCACAAATGATGAGCCAAATGGTGCCCAACATGCCACCCATACCACCAGAAGTAAAAAGATCATTGAGCATAGGATTATCTGTTTCAATAACCGTTTCGGTAGTAATCACGTTTAAAAGTGTTTCATAGACCGTGGTGAGGTTTAAATGAGCTACCCCACTCAATTCTAAAAGAAGCTGAGACTGAAACAAGACAGTGAAAAGGGCTCCCAACAGCGTGCCAATCATAAGTGCTATTAGAGGAGGACTTTTTTTGATGATTAAAAAAATGACGGTTAAGGGCACTAAAAATAACCAGAGATTTATGGTAAATTTATCTTCTATGGCACTCAACATTTGATTAATATCGGTTTGTCCACTGGGGGTTTGAAAAAAACTAATGAGGATAAAAAGAGCAAGTGTAATCACAATGCTGGGCACTGTGGTGAGGGTCATGTAGCGAATATGCGTAAAAAGATCTCCGCCAGCCATAGCAGGGGCAAGGTTAGTGGTGTCACTCAAAGGAGAGAGTTTGTCTCCAAAATAGGCGCCAGATATGACAGCACCTGCCACCATGCCCACGGGCAAACCAAGTGCTTTGCCAATTCCTATTAAAGCAATGCCCACGGTGGCAGAGGTGGTCCAACTACTTCCTGTGGCTAAAGAAATGATAGCACATATAATGACACAAGCCGGGAGAAAAACAGCCGGATGAATGAGTTGTAAACCATAATAAATCATGGCGGGAATAATTCCCGAAGCCAACCAAGTTCCGGCCAAGGCTCCTACAAAAAGTAAAATTAAAATGGCTCCTGTGGTGGCTTTTAGGTTGGTGCCAATGGCTTCCATCATTTCGACGTAGGCAATTTTTTTACGAAACCCTATCACGGCAGCAACTGCGGCTCCAATGAGCAGAATAAATTGATTAGACCCCCCTAAGGCGTTGTCTCCAAATACACTCACATTAAATCCCAATAATAGAATGAGTACTACAACAGGAAGTAAAGCGGCACCTAAACTAAGAGCGGGCGATTTTTCGCGCATACAATTGATCTTCTCACAATAGTACGAATTTTATTGAAGACCTTATTTTTGTTTTGCGTTTTGTAATGCAAATAAATGGTATTAATAAATCCTAGAACAACCCCCACACCAATTAGAATATAAAAGATGGTAAAAACTTTTCCAAAGGTGGTTTGCGGAGAAAAATCGCCGTAGCCAATGGTGGTCAGGGTAATGACAGAAAAATAGGCAGCATCAATCCAAGACCAACCTTCAATATAGTGATAGCAAAGGGTGCCAATGATAACAATGAGACCTGAAACCCACAAAAGCTGACGATATTCTTTGTCTTTTAAAAAGGAAAAAATAATTTTAAATAAATACATGGTTAAGATGAGGTTTAAATTAATTAAAGCAAACAGCACTGGCCCAAAATCAAAATAAATTCGGCTAAATCAAGGAAAGGGTAAAAGGGAAAAAGAGAAACTGAGGGTTTGTTTTTTCATTATTGGGGCTTATAATTTCTTAAAATTAAAAAAAACCATAGAAACATTTGTAGTTTTGCAGCTAACAAAAAGTTCAATTTTATGAGTGTTTATGATGTTGCAGTTATAGGTTCTGGCCCTGGAGGTTATGTAGCGGCTATTCGTTGTGCCCAATTGGGGCTTAAAACGGTATTGATTGAAAAATATGATACCCTAGGGGGCACTTGTCTCAACGTGGGCTGTATTCCTTCAAAATCATTATTAGACTCTTCACACCACTATGAAGAAGCTTTAAAACACTTCCCTGCTCACGGCATTGAAATTGACGGCACCGTGAAATTGAATTTTAAACAAATGATCGATAGAAAAGCAAGCGTGGTGGAACAAACTACCAAAGGAATCGATTTTTTGATGGACAAAAACAAAATTACTGTCTTACGGGGCACAGGTAGTTTTGAAGACGCCACCCACATTAAGATAGAAGGCAAAGATGCTCAAACCATTGAAGCCAAAAACACCATCATTGCCACAGGTTCTAAACCTGCCACACTCCCTTTTATAAAGTTAGATAAGGAACGCATCATAACCTCAACAGAAGCTCTATCCTTAAAAGAAATTCCCAAAAAACTTATGGTCATCGGAGGGGGTGTCATTGGCTTAGAGCTTGGACAGGTTTATGCTCGTTTAGGGGCTGAGGTTTCCGTTGTAGAATATGCAGATCGCATTACCCCCGCAATGGACAGTGCTCTTTCTAGAGAACTTACAAAAGTGATGAAAAAACAAGGCGTTTCCTTCTTTTTATCCCACGCGGTTCATCAAGTGGAACGCAAGGGCGATCAAGTGCATGTTTCGGCAAAAGACAAAAAAGGCAACGAAGTTCAATGGGAAGCAGACTATTGTTTGGTAGCAGTAGGTCGTAAACCATATACGGACGGATTAAACGCTCAAGCTGCCGGCGTTACCCTCAACGAAAGAGGGCAAGTAGAAGTGAACGAATCATTGCAAACCGCCACACCCAATATATATGCCATAGGCGACGTGGTTCGCGGTGCCATGTTGGCACACAAAGCAGAAGAAGAAGGGGTGGCTGTAGCCGAACGTCTAGCGGGTCAAAAACCCCATATTGATCACAATTTAATTCCTAATGTTATTTATACTTGGCCAGAAGTAGCTGCTGTAGGAAAAACAGAAGAGCAGTTGAAGGAAGCAGGAGTTGCCTATAAATCGGGTCAGTTTCCTATGCGAGCCCTTGGTCGTGCTCGAGCCAGTATGGATACTGACGGATTTGTAAAAATCTTAGCCGATGCCACTACAGATGAGGTTTTGGGTGTGCATATGATAGGTGCACGTGCCGCTGATCTTATTGCAGAAGCTGTAACCGCCATGGAGTTTAGAGCTTCCGCAGAAGACATTGCCCGTATGAGTCATTCGCACCCCACCTATGCCGAAGCCGTTAAAGAAGCAGCATTAGCAGCTACAGAAAATAGAGCCTTACACAGCTAAATTCTCGTTTTTGTTTTAAAATCGGTTTAGATTTTCTATAGGGTCTACTCCAAGTTCTCTAGTGTTCTAGCGCTACAATTTTTTTTTGTCGGGGTTAAAAAGGTTCTCAATTTTTTAAAATTGATTATCTTAGAACAAAACAATACATTTTGAAACGAAGAAACTTTATTCAAAAAGCGGCTGGTGCTTCAGCAGCTTTTACCATTGTGCCAAGTCATGTACTTGGATTTTCAACAACCTCTCCCAACAACAAAATACAAATTGGATTCATTGGCGTCGGACGACAAGGTAGGGGCTTAATGAAGAATTTTGTCAATTATGATGAAGCGGCCGTAGTGGCTGTTTCTGATGTAGATCGGCTTAAGATGGATTTGTTTGAAGAGACTTATAAAGAAACAGCTACCAAAAAAGGAAAAACCCTGAGTAGTATTACACATTTTCCAACCTACAGCGAGCTGCTTTCCCAATCGGATATCGATGCCGTTGTGATTGCTTCTCCCGACCATTGGCATGCTCAAATGGCTGTAGATAGCGCTAAAGTGGGTAAAGACATTTATTGTGAAAAACCACTTTCCAGTAGTGTGGAAGAAGGTAGGGCTATGGTCAATGCCGCTCGAAAATATGACGTGGTCTTTCAAACCGGGAGCATGCAGCGCTCATGGCGCAATTTTAGACATGGAGTTGAGTTAATCCGCAATGGCTATATAGGAGAAATAAAAGCGGTTCATGTTTGCGTGGGGCAGCCCTGGAAAGCGTGTGAATTACCGGCCCAACCCACCCCTGAAAATATTGAGTGGAACGCTTGGATTGGCCCGGCTCCTTATCGTTCCTATCACCGTGATTTAGCTTGTCCCATAGACGATGACCGTTGGGGTATGTGGCGTGATTATAAACCCTTTGGAGGCGGAATGATTACCGATTGGGGAGCTCATATGTTTGATATTGTCCAATGGGCCTTAGACCGCGATGCCGGAGGCCCCGTTCAATTTACACCTCCCAACCATCCTGCAGAAATTGGCCTAACATTTACCTATGATGACGGATTAACAGTGAGTCATTCACGTTGGGGTAAGGGGTGCAATGAAATTCAGTTTATTGGAACCGAAGGGCGTCTAGAAGTGAGTAGATCCTATTTAAAAACTTTCCCTAATGCCAGTTTAGCCAAAGAAGATTTGCCTAGCACGGCCACCAAAAGAGTTTACCATAGTGAAAACCATCATCTAGATTGGCTCCAAGCCATTCGAGACAGAACAAGACCCATTTGTGATGTTGAAGTTGGACACCGAACAGCAACAGTATGTAATATTGCCAATATTGCCTATGACTTGCAACGACCCTTGGAGTGGAATCCAACGACCGAAAAATTTGTTGACGATCCTAGCGCTAATCT
>Ga0181589_10005022_pt1 | contig 10582 bp, 10 predicted proteins | sample 071ome_25_FD_132444 | JGI IMG/M metagenome (GOLD analysis project Ga0181589, IMG submission 132444) | Coastal salt marsh microbial communities from the Groves Creek Marsh, Skidaway Island, Georgia - 071410BT metaG (megahit assembly) | ecosystem: Environmental > Aquatic > Marine > Intertidal... | reverse complement strand
TGGATTACAATGGCTCAAGATAAAATTGCATTTCAAGGTTTACCTGCTAGAATTTGCTGGATAGGCCAAGGAGCTAGGCAAAAAGCAGCTCTTGCGTTCAATGAAATGGTAAGGAATGGTGAACTAAAAGCTCCTGTTGTTATCGGTAGAGATCATTTGGATACAGGTTCTGTAGCTTCGCCAAATAGAGAAACAGAAGCGATGAAGGACGGATCGGATGCTGTAGCAGATTGGCCAATTCTTAATGCATTTGTGAATACCGCAGGTGGTGCTAGTTGGGTTAGTTTACATCATGGTGGTGGTGTTGGAATGGGATATAGTATTCACTCAGGAATGGTAATTGTTGCTGATGGAACAGATGATGCGGAGCGTCGTTTAGCAAGAGTATTGCATAATGATCCAGGGATGGGGGTTGTTCGACATGCAGATGCAGGTTATGAAATTGCAAAAGAAACTGCTAAACAACATGGTTTAGATATACTCGAAAGACTCAAATCAAAGTAATCATTAATTACGAATCATAAAAAAAGGGCTCAGTTAACTGAGCCCTTTTTTTATGAATGATAAATTCTTTAAGGTTTTGGATTTGTAGTTTTAGGTAACTCCTCTACGTCTTCAACATTTGTATTTTGTGTAGGTGAAGCACTACCAATGGATGATGTGGATTGATAAGAAGCTGCAATCAATGAGATTACTACAATGACGATTGCTCCTATCCAAGTTATTTTCTCTACTACATCAGTAGTTTTCTCAACCCCAAAAAGTTGATTACCTTGTGAGAAGTTGGAAGCTAATCCTCCACCTTTTGGGTTTTGTACCAATATGATTAACATCAATAATATGGCAACAATAATGGCTAATATTAATATCCAGGTCATGATTTTTCTATCTCGTTTTTAATGTTTTTTATAAGGTCTGCAAAGTAACTGCTTTTTTCGGGAAATTTCAACTGTAACTGTTGGTAAACTGAAATAGCTTTTTCGAGGTTGCCTTGCTTGTAATATATTTTGGCTAAAGTCTCTGTGGCTAGGCCTCCGCCTAATATTTCACTTTTCTTCATAGCCTTCTCCGGGCTAAAGAATTCTTGCTTAGGTCGGTTTATTGATGGTTTAGTTTTGAGGAATTTTTCAATTAAATCTTCTTTTCTCTCAAGTGTTCGGTTGTATATTTTATCGTCAGAGTTTAACCAGTCATAAAAGCCTTTACTCGCTATATTTACCGAGCTTTCCGTTTGATTGTCACTGCCTGATTTTTTACCTTCTTGGGTGTCATTGTAAAAATCTTCAATATTGTAAGCTGCGGATTTTGATTTTATCTGCGTCGTTTGTTGTTCTTCTATTACCGGTGTGAAAAAAGTATGACTCGTTTCTGCTGGTTTATCGGATTCATTAGTGATTGGAATATTTTTTGATTTTTCCTTAGGGTCTTTTGAAGTAAACTTTTGTTTGTTTTTTATTGAGTTATTTTGTGTCTCAGTGAGAACAGAATCAATATGTTTGGTGTTTGCTTTTGTATTTTCAGCCTCGTTAGTTGATGATTTTTTCTTCTTGGATTCTCTGATTTTTGAGTCTTTAATTTCCACTTTTTCAGTGGAATTTGAGGATTTAATATTTCTTTCTTTACTCGATAGATCACTAACGTATATTGAAAGCCATTCTCGATTATGAACCCTGAGTGCCGCTTGATGGAGGGTGTTTTCTGCCCTAAAATCGTCGTTAATATTATGGTGCCTTGATAAAATTGCATAAGGCCATGAAAAAAATGGAAATTCTTTGGTAATTTCCTGCATTTCAATTGCCATTCCAGAATCCATATCTAAGGCTTGTTTTGCGATATTTGAAAAATCTTTTTGGTTCACCAGTCTAAAGCTATTGCTGCAAAAATTTGTTGTACTATAATATCTGTAAGTTCAGCGCTTAATTGAGATTCGACAGAACTGAATTCCAATTGCGAATCAAAAGTTTGTGAAGATGTAAAGTCCTTTGAGAAATCTTTCTCTGAATATTTAGGACAAGTAAAATCAACATGCACGGTTATTGTGAATTGCGTTTGAGTAGCACCTGTAGCAGAGCTGAGGGCTGCTGGTTGTATTCGGTAAGATTTAATAAATCCTGCAACTTGATAGTCTCCCTCTTGATTTTTTAAGCTTAATTGAGTTTCAGTTTGAAATTTTGTTTTCAGTTTTTCAGTAAAATCAATACTAAGGCTTGGGTTCACAAGTTCGGCTTCATTTTCAAAATATGAAATTGAAAATGATTCTATATCTGCTGGAATATTTGATCCACGAAAATCATAGATTCCACAGGAACTAATAGTAAATGCGCAAACAATAAAACTGTATTTTACTTGTTTAATCCAATTCATATTGTTTGATTTTTCTATAAAGAGTTCTTTCAGATATTCCTAAATCTTGGGCGGCCTTTTTTCGCTTTCCATTATTTCTGCTGAGTGCTAACCTGATTAGTTCAATTTCTTTGGCTTCCAAACTTAATTCATTACCCTGGTCTTCATGTGAGTAGGCTTCAGCTTCAATGAAATCATCATCCTCTATTGACTCACGTTGGTTCGAATGCGTATCTCCTGGAGCTGAATTTAACATTCTTGAAGAATCATTGTAATTAAAATGTTGAACATCAGTAGCAGAATAGGAATTATTTCCTCCATCATTTGCTTCTAACAATCCAAATACAACTTTTTTTAGGTCGTTTACATCTTTTCGAAGATCTACCAGGACTTTATAAAAAATATCCCGCTCACTCATTCCCTCATACTGCTTAGAATCATTGTTGCTACCAAGTAGAATAGGTAGTTGTGTATCTACTTTGGGCAGGTATTTTATCAGATTATCTTCATCGAGTAAATCGTTATTTTCTAGGACACAAATTTGCTCTGTAATATTTTTTAATTGACGAATATTTCCTGGCCAAGGATACTGCATAAGTACCTGTTGGGCTTCTGTAGTTAACTCCAGTAAGCTTCGATGATGGGTTTCACTAAAGTCTGAACTAAACTTGCGAAAAAGTAGGTAAATATCTTCCTTACGTTCACTCAACTTTGGCACTCTTATAGGTACGGTTGCTAATCGATAATATAAGTCTTCTCTAAATTTGCCCATTTGTGCAAGTTGGAGTAAGTCCTTATTGGTTGCAGCAACAATTCTAACATCTGTTTTCTGTACTTGGCTACTACCTACTTTAATAAATTCACCATTTTCTAAAACACGCAGTAATCGAGCTTGAGTTCCGAGCGGTAATTCCCCAACTTCATCTAAGAATAAAGTTCCACCATTCACACTCTCAAAATAACCTTTTCTTTTATCTGAGGCACCCGTAAATGCTCCTTTCTCATGTCCGAATAGTTCACTATCAATGGTGCCTTCCGGAATTGCACCACAGTTAACTGCTATAAATGATTGGTGTTTTCTGGAGCTTAACTGATGTATTATCTTACTGAAACTTTCTTTACCTGCACCACTTTCACCTTGAATGAGTACATTCATATCGGTAGGGGCTACCTTTACCGCAGTTTGAAGCGCAGTATTTAGCATTCCTGAATTGCCAATTATCCCAAAGCGTAACTTGACCGATTGTAAATCCATTTTATTTCAATATACAAAGATAATGTCCTTGCTGACAAAATGTCACTCATTTTGTCAATTAATTCTATTTGTTTGTGTATAAACTGTGTGTTAAAGAAGGTGTAAATCGGTTAGATTTGAACTTTCTGAAGATATGGAAGACAACCCAGAATTGAATGAACCATTGAACGAAGATTCTTCTGAACAGGAAAATAACTTAAATACTAGTTCTTCTGAAACGGTAAAGCCGGTTTCAGGCCTTTACAAAGATTGGTTTGAAGAGTATGCGAGTTATGTGATTTTAGAACGAGCAATTCCTGCAATTGAGGACGGTTTAAAACCCGTTCAGAGAAGAATTCTTCACGCTATGAATGAGATGGACGATGGTCGTTTCAATAAGGTTGCTAATATTATTGGAGCAACCATGGCCTATCACCCTCATGGTGATGCGGCAATTGGGGACGCTCTTGTAAATTTAGGTCAAAAGGATTTATTGATTGACACACAAGGGAACTGGGGGGATGTTAGAACTGGTGATTCAGCAGCGGCTCCGCGTTATATCGAGGCGAGACTTTCAAAATTTGCACAGGAAGTAGCTTTCAACAATAAAACCACCCTTTGGCAAAAAAGTTATGATGGCCGAAAAAACGAGCCTATCAAGCTTCCAATGAAATTTCCACTACTCCTTGCTCAAGGAGTCGAAGGTATTGCTGTTGGTTTAAGTACCAAAATAATGCCTCATAATTTTATTGAGCTTTGTGAAGGAAGTATAAATGTTTTAAAAGGTAAGAAGGTCAGATTATTTCCTGATTTCCCAACCGGAGGTTTTGCAGACTTTAGTCAATATAACGACGGTATGAAGGGTTCGAGGATTAGAGTTAGAGCGAAAATTGAAGAAAGAGATAAGTCTACTTTATTGATTAAAGAAATTCCATTTGGAACTACAACTGGAAGTTTAATAGATAGTATTCTAAAGGCTTCAGATAACGGGAAATTTAAAGTTAAAAAGGTTATTGATAACACCGCCCGAGATGTTGAAATAGAGGTGCAATTGACTGCGGGGATGAATCCAGACTTAGCCATAAATGCTCTATACGCTTTCACAGATTGTGAGGTTTCTATATCTCCACTGTCCTGTGTGATAATTGATGACAAACCTCATTTTATTGGTGTAAGTGAGATTTTACAGATTTGCACGGAAAATACTAAGAATTTATTACGTCAGGAACTAGAAATTCAATTAAATGAATTAGAAACTAAATGGCATTTCTCCTCTTTAGAAAAGATTTTTATCGAAAATAGAATTTACAGAGATATCGAAGAGTGTGAAACCTGGGAAGCTGTTTTACAGGCAATCGATAAAGGCCTTGATCCATTTAAGAAATTATTGAGAAGGGAAGTTACTGAGGAGGATATTATTAAACTTACAGAAATTAAAATTAAGCGTATTTCTAAATACGATTCATTTAAGGCAGATGAAATAATAAAATCGATTGAATTTGAAATTGATGAAGTAAATCATCATCTAGAACATCTCACTGAATATGCAATTGAATACTATCGTCAATTAATAAAAAAATACGGAAAGGAAAAAGAGAGAAAAACCGAAAATCGCGTATTCGACAATATTGAGGCCAATATTGTTGCTGTAGCAAACACAAAATTATATGCGAACTACAAAGAAGGATTTGTGGGAACTAGTTTGAAAAAAGATGAGTATGTTCTTGATTGTAGTGATTTAGATGATATAATTGCCTTCCGAAAAGATGGTAGCTATTCAATTTCCAAGGTAAGTGATAAAACATATTATGGTAAAGACATAATCTACGTTGGAATTTGGCGAAAAGGTGATGAAAGAACCACTTACAACTTGGTTTACTGGGATGGATCAGGGAAAAAGGCAATGGCAAAAAGGTTTAACGCCACGGGACTAATCAGGGAAAAGGTTTATAACATGGCGAATGACCATGCTAAATCTTCAGTCTTGTATTTCTCCGCAAACCCCAATGGTGAAGCTGAAAAAGTTAGTGTTCATTTAAGCGCTACGGCTAATGCTCGAATAAAAAGTTTTGAATACGATTTTAGCAAGTTGGCTATCAAAGGAAAGACGGCCAATGGAAATCAAATCACAAAATATCCGGTTAAGCGTGTGGACCTTAAAGAGAAAGGCGGATCTACATTAGGTGGTGTAAATATTTGGTGGGATGATATGACGGGTAGGTTAAATGGAGATGAAAAAGGTAATTTTCTTGGAGAATTTCAGGAGGATGACAAAATTGTAATTATTTATAAAGATGGATCCTATGAAATAAATAATTACGAATTGATTAACCGGTTTGAGCCTTCTGAGGTTTATCATATCCAAAAATTTTATCCAGACATTCCACTTCAAGTAATTTACCTTGATGGGAAGTCTAAAAACCATATGGTTAAAAGGTTCTTAATTGAAACAAGTACTATTGGAAAGAAATTTATTTTTATTTCAGAGGAAAAAGGTTCCAAGCTTGAGGTTTGTACCCTTGCAATATCTGCAGAAGTAGAGTTAACCACAGCAAATAAAAGGAATGAAAAAACAGTGGATACTGTTGAATTAGATTCATTTATTGATATTAAAGGTTGGCGCGCTCTTGGAAATAGACTACATTCTGATTCTGTTAAGAAAATTTTATTGAAGAGTAACAAAGATGGATCGCCAATAGTCGAGGCTGTTACAGAAGCTCCTAAAGATCAAAATAAGGATTCTGAAAAATCATCAAATTCCTCTGCTAATAATACAGATGAAAAACCACCGGTTAATCCTGAGTCAGAAATTAAGCGTCGCGGAGATTCTCCACAACTAGATTTATTGTAACAAGTTAGGATTGACGAATCCAACGAAGAAAATCTTTCCAACTAGGCTTTTTCCCGTACATCAGTATTCCTATTCGATATATCCTTGCGGTAAGCCAAACCATTATTAAGAATGAGATGAGCAGTATTACAAAACTACTTATGATTTCCATTATTGGAACCCCGAATGGAGCACGAACAGACATCACTACTGGACTCGATAGTGGAATCATGGAAAAAATTTGGGCAAGTTTACCATTAGGTGCTTGGAATACAACACTTTGAGCAATTACCAATGAAAAAACAAGAGGTAAACTTACCGGTAACATGAATTGTTGGACATCCGTTTCTTGATTCACAGAAGCGCCTATGGCTGCAAAAATGCTACTATAAAGCAGATAACCGCCGAGAAAGAATAAAACAAAAACTGTAATAACTTCTCCAAATGGAATATTATCAAGTCCCGCTAACAGTTCCATGCCTTTAATTTCACTTGCTGATAGGCTACTCATTTCTGCTGTTTCAATTGATTTACCTCCGGTAATATATTGGCTAAGGGCGGTTACAAAGGCTACGGACAATGTAATCCAAGCGATAAACTGTGTAAGTCCAACAAATGCAACACCAATAATTTTACCCATCATTAGCTCAAAAGGCTTCACCGAACTCACTATAACTTCCACAATTCGATTAGTTTTTTCTTCCATAGCCGAACGCATTACCATTGACCCATAGATGAAAATAAACATGTAAATTACAAAGGCGAGAGCAAAACCAATACCACTTTTTAAGGCTGATGATGTTTTTTCTATATCTCCATCATCATTCAATTCTAACATCTCGATATTACCATTTACCTGAGTGTTTTCAAGAGTTTCACGGTCAATACCAGCTGCTTTCAACAGATGCACATGAATATGATTTTTAAAAAATTGAGTAAAACGTGAAATTTGAACAACAGACAAAGCTTCATTTACTAACAGTTCAGAACTATCTAAAGTCCTTACATCTTTATCTTGAAAGTTTACCCATCCTTGAACAATCCCATTATCAATATGAGATTTTATAGTATCTATATTATTCGGTGCTTTGAGGATTACGAAGTTATCAAAAGTGGCTTCATCTGGCTCAACCATTGGGTTCTCAGAAGAGAAATATATAGTCTTGATTGAGCTATCTTCTGCACCTTTTGTTGCAAAATATATTGTTCCTCCATAAAACCCTGCAATTAAAATTGGAGCAAGAAAAGTCATCACAATGAAGGTCTTATTCTTCACTCTAGTGAGATATTCTTTCTTTAAAATTACCCAAATATTCCTCATGATACCTGATTAACAAAAATTTGGTGAATACTTGGTATATGTTCCTTAAAAGCTATTAATTTACCTGTGTTGAATGCCCATTGAAGTAATTCTGTGGATTTCTGATTTTCTGAAAGCTTAACTCTGTGAGTTTTACCACTAAGCTCCATTTTAGTTAATTGAATATTATATGTTTCCGGGACTGCGATATCTTCATTAAAAGTGATATCGAATTCATTTTGCCTGAAGGATCGTCTTACCTCAGAGATTTCTCCATCCAACTTCTTTTTTCCTTGGTGAATTATGGCTATTTGGTCACAAAGTTCTTCCACATTATCCATCCTATGGGTCGAAAAGATAATTGTTGCTCCCTCGGTTTTTAATTCTATTATTAAATCCTTAACTAAATCCGCATTAACAGGGTCAAAACCACTAAACGGTTCATCTAAAATTAAAAATTTCGGTTTGTGTAAAATGGTGGATATAAACTGTACCTTTTGAGCCATTCCTTTGGATAATTCTTCCATTTTTTTATCGGCCCAACTTACAATGTCTAATTTGTTCATCCAGTATTTCACATTTTCTTTTGCTGAAGTTCTTGACATACCTTTTAATTCTGCAAAATATAGTAATTGATCCACTACGGTCATTTTTCGATACAAACCTCTTTCCTCAGGCATGTATCCAATTTGAGAAACTATTTTTTGATTTACAGGAGAATCATTAAAGAAAATTTCCCCTCTATCTGGAGTTGTCACAGTTGATAGCATTCTCATTAATGTTGTTTTACCGGCACCATTTGGCCCTAGCAAACCGATGATACTGCCAGATTTTACTTCTAGCGAAATGTCGTCGTTAACACAAACATCTCCAAAGTATTTGTAAACATGAGAAACGCGTAACATAAATAAACTACTAAAGTATACAATGCCGCTAAATGGATAGTTTTATTATCGACAAGCGTTAACTATATCTGCCTAACAAACTTTGTCAGCAGCATACGAAGCACATAAACTAAAAGGTTTAGTGCGTGCATTATAACCCATACTCTCAACCAGCCCGACAGCTGCCCTCACAACATCGTTGGATTTGTATTTTGGATCAGGGTTAAGGTCCAAATCAATGAAGGCTGGTTTAGGGAATCCTGATTGAACCAATTCTTCCGCCAATGCTACAGAATATTCTACCTCTTTCCAAAGGCGAGACCATCTGTCAGTTACTCTTTTTAACTTTATTTTATCATAAAGGACATGGCCGCCTCGTTTTTCTTTGTAGAGAACTACAACCATTCCATAAATTGTTAAATCATCTCTATTTTTTGAATCACACCCAATTATAACTTGTGTTTCGGGATGTGCATCGAGATAATCGCGGAGGTAAGAATGTAAGTCTACCTTTTCCTCGGTTGATAAAATACGATACGACATGTCACTAAAGTATGAGTTAATCGTATGAATTTCAAAGGATGTGGATTTCTTAATGAGAAGTTAACAGTATCCACAAATTTTGAAATAAGAGTATTTTAAAATTTTAAGTGTCTTATTGTTTCTGAATTACCGATAAGTTGTTGTAAAGAATCAATGCCAATTTGAACATGTTTCTTGTCAAAAAGGTTTGAATTTAATTTATCTTTTTCTAAGGTTTTTACTCCCTCTGGAACCATTGGTGAGTCACTCACTAATAATAATGCACCTATTGGAATTTTGTTGTGAAATCCAACGGTAAATAAAGTTGCAGTCTCCATATCTATTGCATACGCCCGTATGTCTTGTAGATAGTCTTTGAATTTTGTATCATATTCCCAAACTCGGCGGTTGGTGGTATATACAGTTCCAGTCCAATAATCTATTTTATGTTCTCGAATAGTTGTTGAAATTGCCTTTTGAAGTGAAAAAGAAGGCATTGCTGGTACTTCGGGTGGAAAGTAATCATTTGAGGTACCATCTCCTCTAATTGCACCAATTGGTAAAACAAAATCACCAATCTCAATTCGCTTTTTTAATCCCCCACATTTACCTAGAAATAAAACGGCTTCCGGGTTGATGGCAGACAGTAAGTCCATGATTGTTGCAGCATTTGGACTTCCCATACCGAAGTTGATGATGGTTATATTCTGTGCTGTAGCCGAACGCATATTTTTATCCAAACCTTGAATTTCAGCACCAGTTAATTCTGAAAAATAGGTTATATATTTATCGAAATTTGTAAGCAGAATATATTGTCCGAAGTCTTCAAGTTCAACTCCAGTATATCGAACTAACCAGTTATCTACAATGTCTTTTTTGGTTTTCATAGTGGTTATAAATTACAAATAAATAAACTATTAATTAATTTTAGCTTGTTGATCTTCAAATGTTTGGCGATCCCAATATCCACGCTGATAAGTGATTCTATCATCTTCAAACCAGAAAAATCCGCATCCTCTTAATCCTTTTGGGTCTTTCCATTCTAAAATGCCAACATTGCCATCCTCAAAAATATTTTCTGGAATACATTCCATTTCATAGTTATCGAATTCCCATTCGAAGAATTCTTTAATTGCTTGTTTTCCTGTAATAGACTGCTCTAGTGCAACTTGATAATTTATAGCATCTTGCGAATATAAATTTGAGATTTTTTCAGCATCTCCTTCGTTGAATGCCGTTACCCAGTTTTTGAGGATTTCTTTTGGACTCATATTTATTATTCGTTAGGACCTTTCCCAGATTTTATTTTTGGAATAAGTTTAATGATTCTATTGGTTTTAGTAGCGGATTGTTTTGCACTATTAAAGTGCATGAGATAAGCGCGTTGCCGACCAGGGGTTAAATTTAAGAAGTCTGATTCTAAACCGTCTACTAACTTAAATTGCTCGAGTAATTCGTTTGGCATGGGT
>Ga0181589_10005018_pt1 | contig 10585 bp, 5 predicted proteins | sample 071ome_25_FD_132444 | JGI IMG/M metagenome (GOLD analysis project Ga0181589, IMG submission 132444) | Coastal salt marsh microbial communities from the Groves Creek Marsh, Skidaway Island, Georgia - 071410BT metaG (megahit assembly) | ecosystem: Environmental > Aquatic > Marine > Intertidal zone... | reverse complement strand
TGTCGCGTTGTCCGTTGTTGGCTGGATGCTGTCTGACAATCTTCTTGCGTCACGCACAGATGAAGATCCGGGTGCTGACCAAGGCCTGACCATCACAAACGACACCACCACAAACGATACTGGCAAAACAGCCCAGACCGAAAGCGGCGCGGCACAATCTGGTGATGGCCGCGACTTTATAGTTTCGGCTGTGCGGGTTCTGAACGAACCAATTCGCAGGGTTATTCGGGCAAATGGTGTGAGTGAACCTGAATTCGAGATCACCGTTGCTTCAAAGATTGACGGGACTGTCGTCAAGGTGCCGGCAAAAGAAGGCGCAACGATTGACGTGGGTGATGTACTTGTTGTTCTTGATACCGACACATTGCCCGCGCAAATCAGCGCGGCCCGCGCCGAAGTTGACGCCGCGCGGACTGCCTTGAATGCAGCGCGGGAACAATCACGCGGTACGCTGGCCGAAGAGCTTGCTGCGGCAAAGGCAAATTTGGCGCTTGCAGAAAAGCGTCTTGAAATCTCTGAGAAGCTGGCAAAGCAGGAATTCAGCGCGCCCTTGGAGCAGGTTCAGCTCAAGGCAGATTACGAAAATGCCCGCGCCGCTTTGGCCAAGATTGAGGTGGCGCAGAATTTTCAGGCTGACGTCAATTTATCACAAAGCATGGCGCGACTTGAGGCCGCCAAATCGAACCTTTCGGTGCTGCTCTCACAGCTTGATGATTCGACCATTCTTGCCCCCGCAGCTGGACGGCTTGAGACAATTCATGTTGATGTAGGTGAACGGTTGCGGCGTGACGGCGTTGCCGCATCAATCCTTGGCATGGATAAATTGTCGGTTGTGGTTGCCGTACCGCAGACGAGCATCGCGCAGATTTCGCTTGGTGACATGGTCGACGTAAACATTGCCGGTGCGGGCACGCGCAATGGTGAAGTCACGAGAATTGCGTCAAAGACGAACCCGTCAACCCGCACCTTTGATGTTGAGATTACTGTTCCAAATAGCGATGGCAGCCTTCGCGCTGGCGTCACAGTCGAGGCGGCGATTGACGTTGGTTCCGTGCCGGCCTTTGCGATGTCGCCTGCACATCTTTCGGTGACAGGCGAAGGATCCCTGACGGCGAAGATCAGTGACAATGGTGTTGTCCGCTCACTCCCGGTCAAGATGGTGCGATCTGGTGCCGAAAAAGTATATGTGTCGGGACTTGCCGACGGGATGATTCTGTTGACCGTCGGACAAGCTTTCGTTGAGGCTGGTGATCCTGTCACGCATAAGCTTGGGGATGCTTCATGAACGGGCTGATTGCCGCCGCCTTTTCGCGAACAGGCGCGGTGCTGATGACCTTTGTGTTGCTCAGTGCAATCGGCATTGCGTCCTATATCCAAATTCCAAAAGAAGCGCGCCCGGATGTCGACATTCCCGTGGCCTATGTCTCGGTCGGCTATGAGGGTATTTCACCGGATGATGCCGAACGGCTGCTGATCAAGCCACTGGAAAAGCATCTGCGAACGGTCGCCGGACTTGATGTGATGAAGGCGGTGGCTGCCGAGGGCTATGGTTCGGTCTCGCTTGAATTTGCCGCCGGTGAGGATATTGATCTGGTGCTGGCCGACGTCCGCAAGGCTGTTGATGATGCCAAGCCGGATTTGCCGCCGGATGCCGATGAGCCAAAAGTTGTTGAGGTAAGCCTGTCGTTATTTCCGGTTTTGACGGCGGCGCTCTATGGCAGCGTATCAGAACGAGAAATGGTACAGGCGGCGCGTGATCTCAAAGATAAGTTAGAGGCCCTGCCCGGCGTTCTTGAGGTAGAGATTGGCGGTGATCGTGAAGAGGTGCTGGAAATCCTGATCGATGCGGCGGCGATGGAGGCCTATGGCCTTGATCCGGGTCTTGTCACCAGCCTTGTCAGCGGCAACAACCAGCTGGTCACGGCCGGCGCCATTGATGATGGTGGTGGACGCTTGCTGGTCAAGGTGCCCGGCGTGATCGAAACGCTTGATGATCTTGTAAACATGCCGATCAAGGCGCGCGATGCAACAAGCATTAAGTTTGGTGATGTCGCAGTGGTGCGCCGCGCCTTCCGGCAGGCCGAGGGATGGTCACGCGTTAATGGTGAGTCAGCGATTGTGCTGGATGTGAAAAAGCGTGTTGGTGCCAATATCATTTCGGTGATTGAGGCGGCACGCGCCGTGATCAATGAAGAAGTGCCAAAAATCGGCGATGATGTGAAGGTCTCGTATCTGTTCGATGATTCAAAGGATGTCCGCAATCTGCTGAGTGATCTTGGCAACAATGTCGCCGCAGCGGTGATTATTGTCATGGTGGTGGTGCTTGCCGTGCTTGGCATTCGCAATGCTTCGCTTGTTGGCCTTGCCATTCCCGGATCGTTTTTCATGGGGATAACGGTGCTGAACATGATTGGCGTGACGATGAATATCATCGTGCTGTTCTCGCTGATCCTTGTTGCGGGCATGTTGGTTGACGGGGTCATTGTCACCACCGAATATGCTGACCGTCGAATTGCCATGGGCGAGAGCCGCCGTGCCGCCTACCGGGTTGGCGCCCAGCGCATGGCCTGGCCGATCATTTCCTCAACGGCAACCACATTGATGGTGTTTATGCCGCTGTTGTTCTGGCCGGGCATTGTCGGGCAATTCATGCAATATTTGCCGATGACGGTGATCGCGGTTTTGCTCTCTTCGCTGTTTATGGCGTTGATTTTTATTCCGGTGCTTGGCGGTCTGATTGGCAAGAAATCGGTTTTGCCAGGCGCTGTATCTGCTACGGCACCGCGATCATATAGATGGCTTTTGAAGCTGTCGGTAAGGCGCCCTGTCAGCACAATGCTGGTCGTGGTCGCGGTAATCGTATCATCCTTCGTCGGCTATGGCAGCGCCGGTCTTGGTGTTTCGTTCTTCCCTGATATTGAGCCTGATCAGGCGCAGGTGCAGGTGCTTGCCCGCGGTGATTTATCAGCGCGCGAACGTGATCAGCTTGTCCAGCAGGCAGAACAGCGGATCAGCCCGGTTCAGGGCGTGCAGGATTTCTATGCCCGGTCATTCCGCTCTGGTGGCGAAGGTAATCAGGCACCACGTGACTCGGTTGGCACTATTCGTACTGTTTTTGCCGAATGGAACGAGCGCGAAAAAGCATCAGGTTTGATTGCCCAGATGCGCGATCTTGTCGCTGATTTGGCTGGTGCCGATGTCACGATCACCAAGCAACAGGAAGGCCCGGGGGGTGCTTTGCCCATCAGTATGGACATTTTGGGCGATGACCTGGATGAACTTGCCGCCGCAACAAATGAGATTGTGTCGCGTATGCAGGCTCTTGGCGGATTTGTCGATGTCACCGACAGCCGGCCGCTTCCCGGGATGGAATGGACGCTGGTGACTGATCGTGATGCGGCCAGCCGTCACGGTGTGTCGATTGCCGGACTTGGCACGATGATCAAGATGTTGACGCGCGGTGTGCGGATTTCAGATTACCGACCTGATGATGCCGAGGATGAGCTTGACGTGGTCATGCGGTTTCTTGGTGACCAGCGCAATCTGGACAGGCTGAAGGAATTGCGCGTGCCAACCGCAAATGGCGACTATGTGCCGCTTTCAGTCTTTGCCAAGCTGCAGCCGCAACCAAAACGAGGTAACATCGAACGCCGTGACGGTATCCGCTACATGTATATCAAGTCGGATGTCGCCAATGGCGTTCTTGCCGGTGAACGGCTTGCTGCGATCAAGGAATCACTCGCCGCCACACCACTGACGCAGAATGTTAAGGTGGAATTCGGCGGTGAGGATGAGGATATCGCCGAGACGCAAGCCTTTCTTGGCCAGTCCTTTATGATATCGCTGGTGATGATGGTTATCATCCTGATGGTGCAGTTCAATTCAGGCTGGCAGGCTTTTGTCACAATGTCGGCAATTGTATTGTCAACTGGCGGGGTAGTATTGGGGCTGTGGGCCGCGGGCCAGCCTTTCGGTATTGTCATGTGCGGACTTGGTGTGATCGCGCTTGCCGGCATTGTGGTGAACAATAATATCGTTCTTATCGACACCTTTAACGAATATCGTTCGCGTGGCTATAGTGCCAGCCATGCCGCCTTCAGGGCCGGCCTTGTCAGGTTCAGGCCGGTGGTGCTGACTGCGATCACCACCATTCTTGGTCTGATGCCGATGGTGTTTCAGCTAACAATCAAAATCATCGACCGGGAAATTTTTGCTGGTGCGCCATCTTCACAATGGTGGACGCAACTATCCAGCACGATTGCCGGTGGCCTGACCTTTGCCACAATCCTGACGCTTGTGGCAACACCGGCTATGCTGGTGATCGGTGGTGGATTTGTCCCTCAGCTACGCCGCCTGTTTGGCCGCCTGCCCCTCACGTCACGCAAATCAGCAGGCGTGGCCGCCGCCGAATAGGCGGGCGCTGGCCAATCTTCTGGTCGGGCAAGCTGGTGCGCCACTAGCCGCGGATCACAGGTTCCACCGCCGCCGCAAGGGCAAGCAACCGCCTGTCATGCTTGTGCGATCCCATCAGTGAAAAGCCCACCGGTGCCTCGCCCTCACGATGACAGGGAATGGTGATTGTCGGCCTGTCCAGATAGTTTGCCAGCGCCGTATTGCGCAGGATCATGCCATTTGTTTTCGTCATCTTTTCAATCGAATCGAGATCGCAGATGCGCGGTGGAACAAGTGGTGATGTCGGCATTGCCAGAGCGTCATAAGGACGGGTTTGTTGTTGTACAAGGCTTTTTGTTCTCGCACGCAGTGAAAGCTGGTCTATGTAGTCGGCGGCAGAGATGTTTGCGCCGCTCCGGATCCGCGTTGCGATATAGGGGTCATACGCATCGCCTCCGTCTCCGCTCAGTCGCTCCCGGTGCAAGGCAAAGGCTTCGGCGGCAACAATGCTCTTGGGGTTGTTCGCCGGACGTAATTCCTCAAGAACATCAATGCGAATGTCTCCGATCACGGCACCGGCGGTGGCAAGTCGCTCGAGTGCCGCGTCAAAGCCCTTGGCCACGGCGTCATCAAGACCATCTGTAAGATAACCAACAGGCACCGCAATGCGTATATTGGCAAGTGGCAGAGGCGTTTCAGACTGTCCTGACCCGCCTGCCATGATGCTGTCCATGATGGCCGCACATTCAACGCTGTTGGTCATTGGTCCGGCGGCATCAAACGATGTGGAAAGCGGGTAGATGCCAGCGCCCGGCATGCGCGTTGTTGTGGGCTTCAGCCCGACAATCCCGCAATAGGCGGCCGGCGCCCGCGTTGATCCACCGGTGTCAGAGCCTATGGTCACGGCCGCCATACCGTCACTCACCGAAACCGCACTTCCCGAAGATGACCCGCCAGCCACGCGCCCGCCATTTATGTCGCGTTCAAACGGGCTGCGCGGATTGCCGTAATGCGGGTTCATACCAAGACCGGAAAAGGCAAATTCGGTCATGTTGGTGCGGCCAATCAGAATAAAGCCGGCGCGTTTCAGACGGGCGACAACCTCGCTGTCGCTGGTTGCCGGTGCAGCATCTGCCAGCACGGTCGATCCGGCGCGGGTGACCTCGCCAGCGACGTCATACAGATCCTTGATCGACAGCGGGATGCCCGCAAACGGCGGCAGTTTATGACCGGCCTTGCGCTGGGCGTCAATGAAGTCGGCTTCATCACGCACCCGGGTTTCATAGGTTTCGATAAACGTACGCTTGCCGTCCTCGCTGTCGATAGCGGCAAGACAGGTTTCAACAAGCTCACGCGAGGTGCATTTGCCGTCGGCAAGCTTTTGGGAAAGATCACTAAGATAAAATGTCATGGTGTAATTATGACGCTTGTGGTGCGAAAAATCATCCGGTTTTTTAGCTGCGTCTGTTGTCTTGACTTGGACCTGCGCACTGCGGATAGTCGTCGGATGGTTGCTCAGGAATTTGATTATATTATCGTTGGTTCAGGCTCTGCCGGCAGTGCCATGGCCTATCGTCTTGGCGAAGATGGAAAGCGGCGCGTCCTCGTCCTTGAATTTGGTGGTTCGGACATCGGGCCGCTGGTGCAAATGCCGGCGGCGCTTTCCTATCCGATGAATATGCCGCGCTATGATTGGGGCTATCTTGCCGAACCGGAAGAAAGTCTTGGGGGACGGCGACTTGTCTGTCCGCGCGGCAAGGTGATCGGCGGCTCATCATCGATTAACGGCATGATCTATGTGCGCGGCAATCCGGGTGACTATGCCCATTGGGAAGAATCCGGGGCGCATGGCTGGGGCTATGCCGACGTTCTCCCCTATTTTCGCCGGATGGAACATTCGCATGGTGGCGAGGCCCCATGGCGCGGCGTTGACGGGCCATTGCATATCACGCGCGGACCGCGTGACAACCCGTTGCATGATGCGTTTGTTGAATCTGCCAAGGCTGCAGGATATATCCACACGCCGGATTATAACGGCTATCGCCAGGAGGGGTTTGGCCCTGCAGACATGACAGTCTGGAAAGGGCGACGCTGGTCATCGGCCAATGCCTATCTTCGTCCGGCGATCAAACGCGGCAATGTAAGGCTGGAGAAGGGTGCGCTTGTTGACCGGATTTTGTTCGATGGCAAACGCGCCATCGGCGTGAAATATATGCAGGGTGGTGTCATGCATCAGGTGTATGCCAGCGCCGAGGTGGTGCTTGCCGCCGGTGCCATCAACTCGCCGCAGATTCTGCAACGCTCCGGCATTGGTCCCGGACAGATGTTGCAGAAGGCCGGGGTTGATGTTCTTGTTGACCGCGCAGGTGTCGGCGAAAATTTGCAGGATCATCTGGAAGTGTATTTTCAGGTGGCCTGTTTGCAACCGATCACCCTTTACAAGCATCTTGGCCTGTTGTCGAAAGCATTGATCGGCGCCCAATGGCTGTTTTTCAAGAGCGGGCTTGGAGCGTCAAACCAGTTTGAAACGCTTGGTTTCATCCGCTCAAGGGCGGGTGTATCCTATCCTGATATCCAATATCATTTTCTGCCGGTGGCGATCAGCTATGATGGCCGTGCCCCGGCAGAAGGCCACGGCTTCCAGCTTCATGTTGGACCGATGCGATCAAAGTCGCGCGGACATGTGCGGATCATTGACTCACATATTGCCAGCCCTCCACAAATCAAATTCAACTATATGAGCCATCCCGACGATTGGGATGAATTCCGCCGCTGTATTCGCCTTAGCCGGGACATTCTGAAACAGGCGCCAATGGACCCGTATCGCGGGCCGGAAATCCAGCCAGGTGACGATCAGACATCCGATGATCAGATTGATGCGTTCATTCGGGACAACGCAGAAAGCGCCTACCACCCCTGCGGCACCGTGCGCATGGGGGCCGCTGATGATCCGGGTGCTGTTGTTGATCCACAATGCCGTGTGATCGGGGTTGAGAATCTGCGCGTTGCCGATTCATCGATTTTTCCGCGGATCACCAATGGCAATCTCAACGCCCCTTCGATCATGACCGGAGAAAAGGCGGCTGACCATATTCTGGGACGCCCGCCGCTGGCGCGTGCAAATGATGAGCCGTTCACCCATGCGGACTGGCAGAACAGCCAGCGCTAGGCGCAGGCAAGCCTGCAAGGAGATGTAAAAAAAACCGCCTTGAATTTGGCATAAATCTCGTGCCATCGTTGAACAGCGGAACAACGAATCAAAGAATAGAAAAAAGACCAAAACCGGTTGGAGGATATTTAACATGAAGACCAGAGCTGCAGTCGCCGTCGAGGCAGGCAAACCACTTGAAATCATGGATGTTGATTTGGAAGGACCACGGGCTGGAGAGGTTTTGGTCGAGATCAAGGCAACCGGTATTTGTCACACAGATGAATTCACCTTGTCCGGCGCAGATCCCGAAGGCCTGTTTCCGGCGATCCTCGGGCATGAGGGCGCGGGCATCGTGCGCGAGATTGGTGCCGGTGTTACCAGTGTTGAGGTGGGCGATCATGTGATCCCGCTATACACACCGGAATGCCGCGAATGTGAGTATTGTCTTCATCCCAAGACAAATCTCTGTCAGGCCATCCGCACCACCCAAGGGCAAGGCGTTATGCCTGATGGCACCAGCCGTTTTTCGATTAATGGCAAGCCGGTTCTGCATTACATGGGCACATCAACATTTTCGAATTTTACCGTGGTGCCGGAAATTGCTCTTGCCAAGGTCAACAAGGCCGCCCCGTTTGACAAGATTTGCTATATCGGTTGCGGTGTCACCACCGGCATTGGCGCGGTGATCAACACCGCAAAGGCAGAGCCGGGCTGTAATGCCGTCGTGTTTGGTCTTGGGGGAATTGGACTGAATGTCATTCAGGGTCTGCGGATGATCGGAGCCAACATGATTGTTGGTGTCGACATGAACAACAGCAAAAAGGAATGGGGCGAGAAATTCGGGATGACCCATTTCGTCAATCCGAATGAAATTGATGGCGATCTTGTTGGTCACCTTGTTGAGTTGACAGGCGGCGGTGCCGACTATTCGTTCGAATGTATCGGCAACACAAATGTCATGCGTCAGGCGCTTGAATGCGCGCACAAGGGATGGGGCGAGTCGATTATCATCGGTGTGGCCGGTGCCGGTCAGGAGATTTCCACACGACCTTTCCAGCTGGTTACCGGGCGTAGTTGGCGCGGCACGGCCTTTGGCGGTGCGCGCGGGCGGACCGATGTACCGAAGATCGTCGAATGGTACATGCAGGGCAAGATTGATATCGATCCAATGATCACCCACACGCTGGCGCTTGAAGACATCAACAAGGGATTTGATTTGATGCATGCCGGCGAATCAATTCGCTCGGTTGTCGTGTTTTAATGAACACATTGTCGGAAAACCTGTCATTCGGCGGGGTACAGGGCGTCTATAGCCATGCATCCGCGGTCAATGGTTGTGACATGACCTTTGCCGTTTTTATGCCGCCAAAGGGTAACGGACCGGTGCCTGTGCTCTGGTATCTATCGGGTTTGACCTGTAGCCATGCGAATGTCATGGAAAAGGGTGAGTACAGGCGCGTGGCGGCCGAACTCGGCATCGCCATTGTCTGCCCTGATACCAGTCCGCGCGGGGACGATATTCCCGATGAGGAGGATAATTGGCAATTTGGCTGTGGTGCTGGCTTTTATCTTGATGCGACATGCGATCCCTTTGCGGCGCATTACAACATGTATTCCTATGTGACCGAAGAATTGAGCCGCCTGATCGCCGACAAATTTGATGTCGACATGAACCGGCAAGGGGTGTTTGGTCACTCGATGGGTGGTCACGGGGCGTTGATCATGGCGCTGCGCAACCCCGACAGGTTCAAAAGCTGTTCAGCCTTTGCGCCGATCGTCAACCCGATGACCGCTGATTGGTCATCCACCGCTTTTGCCAAATATCTTGGTGATGATCAGGCGGCATGGCGGGCCTATGATGCGGTTGCGCTGGTTGAAGATGGGCATAGGTTTGGCGAAATCCTGATTGATCAGGGAGACGCCGACAGCTTCCTTGATGCCGGTCTCAGGCCATGGTTGTTGGACGAGGCATGCGCCAGCACGGACATTGATCTGACGGTGCGCATGCAACCCGGATATGACCATTCGTACTATTTTATTTCAACATTCATGGAAGATCATTTGCGCTGGCACGGTCAACGACTGTAATGCCGGTCGGGTCTTGCCGGGGGATTTGAGTGATGAGTGAAAAGGAACTGTTCCAGCCGCTGGGCGGGAATGACATGCCGCGCTTTGCCGGACCGGGGACTATGATGCGCTTGCCCGCAGCGGACAGTGCCGCCGGACTTGATGCCTGTTTTGTCGGAATTCCGCTGGATATCGGCACGTCAAACCGGTCGGGAACACGGTTTGGCCCGAAACAGATCCGCGCCGAGTCGGTGATGTTGCGGCCCTATAATATGTGGACACGAGCGGCCCCGTTTGACTCATTGAAAGTCGCCGATATCGGCGATGTGCCGATCAACACATTTGATTTGAAGGATGCGGTAAAACGCATTGAGGCATTTTATGACAATGTGCTGGCGCATCCGGTGATTCCGCTGACCCTTGGCGGCGACCACACCCTGACCTTGCCGGTTTTGCGCGCCATTGCCAAAAAGCATGGTCCGGTGGGGTTGGTGCATGTCGATGCACATGCCGACATCAATGAACATATGTTTGGCGAAAGCATCGCGCATGGCACGCCTTTCCGGCGGGCCTATGAGGAAGGGCTGATTGATCCTCATCACACCTGGCAGATCGGCTTGCGCGGCACCGGTTATACAGCCGAGGATTTTGACTGGGCGCGGGACAAGGGCTTTACCGTGGTTCAGGCTGAAGAGCTGTGGCACAAATCTGCCGCCCCGCTGATTGCCGATGTCCGTGATAAGATGGGTGATCGACCGGTCTATCTGACGTTTGATATTGACTCGCTGGATCCGGCCTATGCGCCCGGTACCGGTACGCCCGAGATCGGTGGACTGACCTCGGTGCAGGCAATCGAGATCATTCGTGGCTGCCGTGGGATGAACCTTGTGGGATGTGATCTTGTCGAAGTCTCACCGCCATATGATCTGCAGGGCAATACGGCATTGCTGGCAGCCAATTTATTGTTTGAGATGC
>Ga0181589_10005013_pt1 | contig 10587 bp, 10 predicted proteins | sample 071ome_25_FD_132444 | JGI IMG/M metagenome (GOLD analysis project Ga0181589, IMG submission 132444) | Coastal salt marsh microbial communities from the Groves Creek Marsh, Skidaway Island, Georgia - 071410BT metaG (megahit assembly) | ecosystem: Environmental > Aquatic > Marine > Intertidal... | reverse complement strand
GGTGAAGGAAGCCGTCTTCCCCTTCGCCCGGTTCCCCGGCGTCGATATCCTGCTGGGGCCGGAGATGAAATCCACCGGCGAGGTCATGGGCCTCGACCGCGATTTCGGACATGCCTTCGCGAAATCCCAGCTCGGCGGCGGCACCAAGGTGCCGACCGGCGGCCGGGTGTTCATCTCCGTGCGCGACCGCGACAAACCCGCGATGGTCGATCTGGCCCGGCGCCTGATCGGCCTAGGCTTCGAGATCGTCGCCACCAGCGGCACGGCACGTGTTCTGGAAGCCGAGGGCGTGGAGGTGGAGATCATCAACAAGGTGCTGGAAGGCCGCCCGCACATCGTGGACGCCATGCAGAACGGCGAAATCCAGCTCGTGTTCAACACGACCGAAGGTGCGAGCTCGATTTCCGATAGCTACAGCCTGCGCCGAAACGCGCTCACCTCGAAGATTCCCTACTACACCACCGTCGCCGGTGCGCGCGCCGCCGTGGCCTCCATTGAGGCCGTGCGTAGCGGCGGGCTTGAAGTCGCGCCCCTGCAGTCGTATTTTAGTCACGGATTTTGAATGGCTTAGCCCGCCGGACGTTCGTCGAAGGCCAAGCGGCCGGACGCGACAAGCGGCGGGTATTTTCGTTTGTCTAAGCCATTGTAATAATGTCTGCCCACTCCGGTGGGCAGCTTGTGAACGAGCGACGGGACGATGGACAAGATCCCCATGACGCAGGAGGGCCATGCGGCCCTTCAGGAAGAACTGCGGAACCTCAAGCAGGTCGAACGCCCTGCGATCGTCAAGGCGATCGCGGCCGCGCGCGAACACGGCGATCTGTCGGAGAACGCCGAGTATCACGCCGCACGTGAGCGCCAGAGCTTTATCGAAGGGCGGATCGGCGAACTCGAGGACGCCACCAAGCGCGCCGAAGTGATCGACACCTCGAAGCTCAAGGGCTCGACCGTGCGGTTCGGCGCGACCGTGAAGCTGGCGGACGAGGAAACCGACGAGGAAATCTCCTACCAGCTCGTCGGTGAATTCGAGGCGGACATCCAGGCCCGGAAGATTTCGATCCAGTCACCGCTCGGCAAGGCCCTGATCGGCCGCGAGGTGGGCGACAGCGTCGAGGTCACGACGCCCAACGGCGTGCGCTACTTCGAGGTGGTCGCGGTCCGCTTCAAGTAAGCGCCACGTCAACTACTCGCCCGGGTCGTCCACCGGCACGCTGGATTCATACTTGGAACTGCGGATCACCTGAAAGGTCTGCACGGTCGAGACGTGCGGGGCCGCTGTCAGGCGCGCGGTGAGCTGGTTCTCATGGGCCGTGTTGCGCGCGACGATGCGCAGCATGAAGTCACCGCCGCCGCGGATCATGTCGCAGCGGCGCACCTCCGGCCAGGAACGCATTTCCGCTTCAAAGGCCGACAGCACGGCTTCCGACTGGCTGTCGAGCCCGACCAGCGCGTGGAAACCGACTTCGTAACCGAGACGTTCGGCGTCGAGTTCGGCGCGATACCCCTTGATGTAGCCGGCCTTCTCCAGCGCGCGCACCCGGCGCAGGCAGGGCGGCGCGGAAATCCCGGCGCGGCGTGCCAGTTCCACATTGGTGATACGGCCCTCGTCGCGAAGGTTGCGCAAAATGCGGCGGTCGATCGCGTCCAGCTTGACCTTACGATTTTCCGGTGTCGCCCGGCCGGATTCCCGCTCGGATTCCGTGTCCATCATCGCTGTCATGTCTCCAGGTGGGCGGCGGCCGGTTGAGGGCGCGCGGTGCCGTGGGAATCGGCGTGAGGCGCGCCTATAGTTGGACTTCTCACGTGCCGCCGATGCTAGCAGATTGAAATTATATTTCAAACGAAGCCGGTGGTACTGAAATCACCCCTTGGTCTGAGACACTCCGGTCCCCGCGACGTGAACGCTCCCGCAAACCCCGCTGAATTGACGTGCTGGATCCTCACCGACGGCAAGGTGGGCATGGTCAACCAGTGCCGCGGCCTGGCCGAGGTGATCGGGGTTGAGCCTGTCTCCAAGGTGATCGGCCAGCGTATGCCCTGGCGCTGGCTCCCGCCCGCGATCACGCCCGCCTCACTGTCGATCCTGAAGCCACGCTCCGACAAGCTGGAACCGCCATGGCCGGACCTGCTGATCGCCAGCGGACGCAAGTCCGTGGCCCCCGCGCGCGCCATCCGCAAACTCAGCGGCCGCAAGTCCTTCTGCGTGCAGATTCAGGACCCGGGGATTTCGCCGGATGCCTTCGATCTGGTGGTTACACCGGAACATGACGGCCTGTCCGGCCCGAATGTGATCTCGACCGTGGGCTCGATGCACGGCGTGAACGCGCAAGCGCTCGCCGCCGCGCGCGAAGCCTTCGCCGGCCGGGTGGCACATCTGCCGCGCCCCCTCCTAGCGGTGCTGCTGGGCGGCGACAACGCCGTCTATAAGATGACCGAGGCGTTCAGCCGCAAACTGGCCGAGGATCTGGGCCGGATCGCGCGCTCGGGCGATTGGGGGCTGGCCGTCACCCCGTCGAGGCGTACGCCGGACCACGCACGGCGCGCCATCCGCGACGCCCTCGACGGCACCGGCGCCGACATCTGGGACGAACAGGGCGACAACCCGTATCTGGGTTACCTGGCCCATGCCGACGCCATCGTCGTCACCTGCGATTCCGTGAACATGGTGAGCGAGGCGGCGGCCACCGGAAAGCCCGTGCACGTGGCACATCTGGAAGGCGGATCGGCCAAGTTCCGCCGCTTCCACGACCTCATGGAGTCCCACGGCATCACGCGTGCGTTCCGCGGCCGGATCGAGCAATGGAACTACACGCCACCGGACGAGACGGCGTCGGTGGCCGCCGAGGTACTTCGCCGCATTGCAATTGGCTGAGTCGCGAATTATTCAGACGGCATGACGGTGCTCGATATCCAGGCCATCGATGCCGCGCCTCTGGGCCACGATCCGTATGACCACGTGATCGTCCCCGGCGTCGTGACCAGGGCCGCGCTGGACGCAGCGAATGCCGACTTCCCGGTGATCGAACGGCCGGGCAGCTTCCCCACCGGACAGCTCAAATACGGCCCGGGCTTCGCGGCGCTCCTTGAAGCGCTGGAAGGCCCGGAATTCGCCCGTGCGCTGGGAAGCAAGCTGGGCATGGACCTGACCGGCAAACCCACCATGGTGACCGTGCGCGGCCGTGCGCGTGCGACGGACGGGAAGATCCATATCGATTCCGCCGGCAAGCTGGTCACCGTGCTGCTGTACATGAATCCTGCCTGGGAAGAGCCGGGCGGCCAGCTTCGCCTGCTGCGCAGCCAGGACAATCTCGAAGACTACGCCGTCGAGGTGCCGCCCGACGAGGGCACGCTGCTCGCCTTTCCCTGCATCGAGAACGCCTGGCACGGCCACCAGCCCTTCGAGGGCGAGCGGCGGACGATCCAGTTGAACTGGGTGAACAGCCAAGCCTACAAGACCCGCGAACAGGTGCGCCACTCGGTTTCGGCGTTCTTCAAGAAACTCAAGGCATAGGCAGGCGCAACCGATGCCTCTCGACATCGCGACATTCTCCAACGTCAAAGGGGGCTTTCCCTTCTTCAAGGCCGCAGGGCATCCCGCCGTCGCGCCGCATGCGCGCGCGCTCGTCGAGGAGCTGGCCGGCAAGTCCGCGGTGGCGATCTACGATCCCATGGGCCTGGCTGCAGCCTTCGCGCAGCTCTTCCCCCTCGACACGGTGAACATCGCGCATCTGTTCGTGCAGGACCTCTCGGCGTTGGGTGAGACGGTCCTGGGACGCACGGCCCAGCCGGTGACCGATCTGGCCTCGGCAAAGGCGGACGCGCTGCTGGTGGTGGCGTTCGACGCCGAGAAGACCGTATGCGATATCGCGCACCTGGTGCCGGACGGCACCGAAGTGGTCACGCTGGACCGCCTGCGCCTGCCGGAAGACCGGCTCACCAACAAGACGCAGTATCTCGACCCGCTGAACTTCGCGACCAACTTCGCCTTCTTCCGCGACGTGCCGGACGGGCGCGGCGGACGCCTGCACACCCGCATCGTGACGGCGAATTACTGGCACCGCTATGGCGCGTCGAATGTCTCTCTCTGGCTGACGCTGATCGGCGAGGACGGGAAGACCATCTGCCAGTGGGATCTGGCCCTGCCCGACTCCCCCGGCGGCGTCACCATCGACAGCACGGATGTGTGCCAGCGGTTCGGCCTGGACGAGATCACCGGACAGCTCTTCGTTCACGCCATCGGCGTGAAAGGCCATGACATCATCAAGTACGCGCTGGACACGTTCGGCGACGATGCGCGCGATCTGTCCTGCACCCATGACGCCAATGCCTGGCCCGCCGATTTCTATGGCGGCCTGCCCGCCCCGAAGGATGGCGAGAAGGTCATCCTGTGGGTGCAGAACAGCCACCCCTGCCCGATCCCGGCGGGCGCCGTGGGCCTGAACCTGATGGGCGACGACGCCATCGGCTGGCTTGAACGCGAGGTGCCACCCTTTGGCACCTACGCCCTTGATGCCGCCACCCTGCTACCCGATGCCTCCTGGCCCCAGCAGATCGAGGTCCAGGCGGGCAAGCATTTCGTCCGTCCGCGCTACGAGATCGAGACCCGGCCCAACGGACAGGTGGAACGCCGGCGCACGGCCCATGTGAATGTGGAACGCGTCGATCTGGAACCCGACCCACGGATCGCGGAGATCGGCAACCTGATGGGCAAGGGCTTCCTGCTTCCCGCACCCGTGCTGCCACGTAAGGATTTTCGCTCCATCGCCATGCCGACACCGATGGCCACGACCCAGGAAACCCTGCCGCTGGAAGCGCGCATCTTTGACCGCACCGGGCGCGAACTGGCACGCCGGTCCCTCGGCGAACTGGCGCGGCGTGACAGCGTGGCGCTGGACGTGGACAACCTGCTGAACGGTGCGGGCGCGCTGGATGATGAGGCGGGCCATATCGAGCTGCTCTACGATTTCGGCGTGGCGACGCGCGGCGTGGACGGGTGGCTGCACGGCCTGTTCCGCTACGAGGCGCGTAATTCCGGACACGCGGCAGAGACAAGTTTCGGCGCCCATATCTTCAACACGGCGCTCACCTGGCGCGGTGAGCCGCAATCCTATTCCGGCGCGGCACCGGGCCTCACCACCCGCCTGTTCCTTCGCACCGACCCCGCCATGGCGGTCGGCGAAGACGACCACGACACCTTCTGCCAGCTGATCTACCCGGCCTCGACGCCGTGGCACGACACGTCCGATACAAAGCTGATGCTGCATGACGGCACCGGCAACGTGGTGGCCGAGACGACCGTGAACATCGACTGCGGCGGCTCCTTCCATTTTCGGCTGAGCGAGTTGTTCGATGCTGACGCCCGCAAGGAAGCGGCGAAGGCCGGTGCGGCGGGCTCCGGCTATGTCCTGATCCGGGACGTGACCTGCCGCCTGTTCGGCTATCACGGCGTGATCGCGCGCGACGGCAGCGCGTTTTCCCTCGATCACATGTTCGGGTTCTAGATACATGAACGGGGACGGCGAGGACGAACGCCCGCCGCCGGCCGCGCGCCTATCCGCCGCCGGGTTCCGCGCCCGGCGTTCTGTCCTTCAATCCGATGGCGCAAGCCACGCGGGTGCATGTCTTTGCGTTCGGTCCGGACCATGTCACGGAACTCGACGAGGTAGATTTCGATACCCTCGGCACTTTGCGTGCAGACAATGACGTTGTCTGGATCAACGTGGACGGCCTGCGCGACATTGATTTGGTCGCGAAACTCGGCAAGGCCTTCAACCTGCACAATCTGGCCCTCGAAGACGCTGTCAGCACCCGTCACCGCCCGAAGGCGGAGGACTACAAGGATTCGCTGTTCGTCGTATTGCGGATGGGAGCCCTCGGCGAACGTATAGAGACAGAGCAGATGAGCCTGTTTGTCGGCGAAGGCTTCGTCCTGACCCTGCAGGAGAAGCCCGGAGACGGCTTCGAGCCTGTGCGCCAGCGCATTCGCGATCCACGCTCACGGCTCCGGTCCAATGGCGCGGACTACCTGGCCTATGCCCTGATCGATGCTGTGGTGGACGCCTTCTTCCCGTTGCTGGAGGAGATGGGCGAACAGCTCGAAGACCTCGAGATCGATATCATGGAGCACCCCCAGCACGAGCATGTGCCGGCGATTCACCGCCTGCGCCGCGACCTGCTGATCGTCCGGCGCACGGTCTGGCCCATGCGTGAACTGCTCAACGGCCTGCTGCGCGACGAGCATCCGATCATCGGCCGCACGACCCAGGTCTTTTTGCGCGACTGCTACGACCACGTCATCCAGCTCATGGACAATGTCGATACCAACCGCGAGATCCTCGGCGGCCTGATCGACCTGCACCTGTCGGCCGTCAACAACCGCATGAACGAGATCATGAAGGTGCTGACGGTCATCGCCACGATCTTCATTCCGCTGTCCTTTGTCGCGTCGCTCTACGGCATGAACTTCGACCCGCACGTCTCGCCTTGGAACATGCCGGAACTCGACTGGTATTTCGGCTACCCCGCAGCCCTGCTGCTGATGGCGTCGATGGCCGGCGGCATGCTGATCTATTTCCGCCGGAAAGGGTGGCTCGGCGGGACGCGGCACGAGGTCCGGCGCAGCCGCACAAGCGAAGAAAGAAAAGATCCGGACGGCGCATAGCCTGATACCGCGTGTCTATAGGTTTCCACTGCTGAAAAAATTTGCAGGTGTCAAAGTCCCACTGCTTGCTTCTCGGGGGGAGATTTTCAATGCGCGCAAAAACACTCGCGCCGGCCATCGCCGGCGCAGCGCTTCTCGTCATGCAGGGGTCGGCCATGGCCGAAACCCCGCTTGAGCGAGGCACGTACCTGATGAATGCCGTGGTGGCCTGCGGCAACTGCCACACGCCCAAGGGGCCGACCGGCGACATTCCCGGCATGGAGATGGCCGGCATGGCGCCCATGGAAAAGACGCCGGGCTTCGACGCGAACGCGCCGAACATCACGCCCGATCCGGACACCGGCATCGGCAAGTGGACGGACGAGCAGATCATCACCGCCATCCGCGAAGGCAAACGGCCGGACGGAACGATCATCGGCCCGCCGATGCCGATCGGCCTCTATCGTGGCATGTCCGACGACGATGCGAAGGCGATCGTCGCCTATCTGCGCCAGGTGCCGGCGGTGAAGAACGAGATTCCGAAATCGGTCTATCGCATGCCGCTGCCGCCGTCCTACGGCCCGCCGGTCGGGACCGTGAAGGCGCCGTCACCGGACGACAAGGTTGCCTACGGCGCCTATCTCGCCGGGCCGCTCGCCCATTGCACGGAATGCCATTCGCTGACCGCCAAGGGGCCCGACTTCGAGAACAATCTCGGCGGCGGCGGCTATGAGTTCCACGGACCGTGGGGCGTCAGCGTGGCCGCGAACATCACGCCCACAGGGATCGGCGACAAGTCCGACGACGCGATCAAGACCATGATCACCGCCGGTCTTCGTCCCGACGGCGCGAAGATGCTGCCGCCGATGGGCTATCCCTACTACGCGAACATGAAGCCGGCCGATCTCGACGCCATCGTCGCCTATCTGCGCACGCTGCCGCCGAAGTAAGCCTGCTTTTCCGACACCTTGCGTGTTGCCGCCCTCATCCCGAGCTTGACGAGGGAGAGGGCGGCAACCCCATACTTCGGCAAGCTCATGCATAAGGTTGTCGGTGTGAACATATTCTCGCTCGGTACCGCCTTCGAGGCGATTTATGGCGGCCCCATGGCCTACATCCACGACAAGGTCGTGGATAAACCGGGGCGCGCTGGCCTGTTCAGCTTCCTGCTGTCCCTGCCTTTGCTGTTGACCGCCGCCGCGCATTTCGTGCTCGTCATCGAGGGCGGTTTCCTCGTTCTGGGATTTGCGGTCCAGATGGCGCTCGCCCCCCTCATCTATGCGCTGCATGATGCCCGGACGAAGACCGAAAGCCTGGACGACATGGACCGCATGCCCGCGCGCTACAGGCGCAAGCTGAGACGGCGGGCACAGAAAGAACAGCCTGAACAGACATCCGTCATCCTGAACAAACGGGACTAGGAAACTCATGGAACGAGAATTCGACGTCACGACACCGGACGGAACCATGCCGTGCTTCGCGGCGTGGCCCGATCCGGACGTTCATGGCGACGGCCCCTACCCGGTCGTCGTCATGTACATGGACGCGCCGGGCATCCGCGAGGAATTGCGCGATTTCGCGCGGCGCATCGCCGGGCAGGGCTACTACGCCGTGCTGCCGGACCTCTACTACCGGCTGGGCCTGCATCGCTTCAATCTGGCGAAGCGCACCGAGAAGATGACCGAGATGATCTTCGCGGCCTGGCACAGCCTGACCAATGCGGGCGTCGCGTCGGACACCGCCGCGCTGATGGACGAACTGGGCAATGACGACGCCGCATCCGAAGGGCCAATGGGCTGCGTCGGCTACTGCATGTCTGGCGCCTTCGTAACCCATGTCGCGGCAACCTTCCCCGACCGCTTCGCCGCCAACGTCTCGCTCTATGGCGTCTATATCATCACCGAGCATGAAGACTCGCCCCACCTGCTGATCCCGCAGATCGAGGGCGAGATGTACTACGCCTTCGCCGAACATGACCGCTGGGTCCCGCTGGAGCTCGTCGATCAGCTGCGCGAGGCGCTCGACGCCAACGGTGTGACCCACGAGACCGAGGTGTTCCCCACCACGGAACACGGCTTCGCCTTCCCCCAGCGCGAGGTCTATCACGAGCCTTCGGCCGAGATCGTCTGGGACAAGATGTTCAGGCTCTACGCCCGGGTGCTGGGTTAGGCCAAATCCCGGCAACCTCCCCTTGCACTCCCGGCGCGCGCTTGGGACACTTCGTCATCATCCGATTCCGTTTCCCGGGGAGAATTTGCCATGCAAACTCGCGCCGCCGTTGCCCTTCAGGCTGGCAAGCCGCTGTCGATCGAAACCGTTGACCTGGAAGGCCCGCGTGAAGGCGAGGTTCTGGTCGAGATCAAGGCCACCGGCATCTGCCACACCGACGAGTTCACCCTGTCCGGCGCGGACTCTGAGGGCATCTTCCCGGCGATCCTGGGTCATGAGGGCGCGGGCGTCGTTGTCGAGGTCGGCAAAGGCGTGACCTCGGTGAAAAAGAGCGACCATGTGATCCCCCTCTACACCCCGGAATGCCGCCAGTGCGATTACTGCACCTCGGGCCGCACCAACCTGTGCCAGGCGATCCGCGAGACCCAGGGCCAGGGCGTCATGCCCGACGGCACCTCGCGCTTCTCGCTGAACGGCGAGAAGGTGTTCCACTACATGGGCACCTCCACCTTCTCCAACCACACGGTCATGCCCGAAATCGCGGTGGCCAAGGTGCGTGAGGACGCCCCGTTCGAGAAGATCTGCTACATCGGCTGCGGCGTGACCACGGGCATCGGCGCGGTCATCAACACCGCCAAGGTCGAGCCCGGCGACAATGTCGTCGTCTTCGGTCTGGGCGGCATCGGCCTGAACGTCATCCAGGGCGCGCGCATGGTGGGCGCCGACAAGATCGTCGGCGTCGATCTGAACCCCGGCCGCAAGGCCATGGCCGAGAAGTTCGGCATGACCCATTTCGTCAACCCGTCCGAGGTTGAGGGAGATCTTGTGCCCTATCTGGTCGATCTGACCGACGGCGGCGCGGATCATTCCTTCGAATGCATCGGCAATGTCAATGTGATGCGACAGGCGCTGGAGTGCTGCCACAAGGGCTGGGGCAAATCGACGATCATCGGGGTCGCGCCGGCCGGTGCCGAGATCGCGACGCGCCCGTTCCAGCTTGTCACCGGCCGCGTCTGGCAGGGCACGGCCTTCGGCGGCGCCAAGGGGCGCACCGACGTGCCGAAGATCGTGGACTGGTACATGGACGGGAAGATCAACATCGATGATCTGATCACCCATGTGATGCCGCTGGACGAGATCAACAACGCCTTCGATCTGATGCACAAGGGCGAGTCGATCCGCAGCGTCGTGACCTTCTGACGGCCCCATTCATTGCCTGGGGTTAAAACTGTCGTGAAACGGCCCGTCTTGCCTGGCCGAGGTGCTCCGACTATCTAGTTTGGACCCTTTTCGACACACATAAAGACCGCCGGAGCCTTCTCGTCATGCCCGAAACCCGTCACACCAAGGTTCTCGTTCTCGGCTCCGGCGCGGCGGGCTGCACGGCGGCCGTCTATGCTGCGCGCGCCAACCTGAAGCCGATCATGGTGCAGGGCATGCAGCCTGGCGGGCAGCTCACCATCACGACCGAGGTGGAGAACTATCCGGGCTTTGCCGAACCGATTCAGGGCCCCTGGCTGATGGAGCAGATGGTCGAGCAGGCCCGCAATGTCGGGACTGAAATCATCGACGATCTGATCGTGGACGTGGATTTCTCGAAGCGGCCCTTCATCTGCATCGGTGACACGGGCGACGTGTACACAGCCGATACCGTGATCGTCGCGACGGGCGCGTCGGCCAAATGGCTGGGTCTGGACAGCGAGCAGAAGTTCTCCGGCTTCGGCGTGTCCGCCTGCGCGACCTGCGACGGCTTCTTCTACCGGGAAAAGCCGGTGGCG
>Ga0181589_10005008_pt1 | contig 10591 bp, 10 predicted proteins | sample 071ome_25_FD_132444 | JGI IMG/M metagenome (GOLD analysis project Ga0181589, IMG submission 132444) | Coastal salt marsh microbial communities from the Groves Creek Marsh, Skidaway Island, Georgia - 071410BT metaG (megahit assembly) | ecosystem: Environmental > Aquatic > Marine > Intertidal... | reverse complement strand
TGACGCTTCCTACCTGGCCGGCCCTGATGACATCTATGTTTCGCCCAGCCAGATCAGGCGTTTCAACCTGAGGACGGGCGACACGATTTCCGGCAAGATCCGTCCGCCCAAGGAAGGGGAACGCTACTTTGCCCTGCTCAAGGTCAACGAAATCAATTTCGACAAGCCGGAAAACGCCAAGCAGAAGATCCTCTTTGAAAACCTTACCCCGCTCTTTCCCGACAAACGCATCTCCCTCGAAGCCGGCAACGGCAGCACCGAGGACCTGAGTGCGCGCGTAATCGACCTGATTGCGCCTATCGGCAAGGGCCAGCGCGGCCTGATCGTGTCTCCGCCGAAGGCCGGCAAGACCCTGATACTCCAGAACATCGCACAATCCATTACGCGCAATTCCCCCGAATGCCGCCTGATCGTCCTGCTGATTGACGAGCGCCCGGAGGAAGTGACCGAGATGAAGCGTTCCGTGCGCGGCGAGGTGGTGGCCAGTACGTTCGACGAACCGCCTTCACGCCACGTCCAGGTTGCTGAAATGGTCATCGAGAAAGCCAAGCGCCTGGTGGAACACAAGGAAGACGTTGTCATTCTTCTCGACTCCATGACGCGTCTTGCACGCGCCTACAACACCATCATCCCGTCTTCAGGGAAGGTGCTGACCGGTGGTGTGGACGCTCACGCGCTCGAACGCCCGAAGCGCTTCTTCGGCGCCGCGCGCAACATCGAGGAAGGCGGCAGCCTCACCATCATCTCCACCTGTCTCATCGAGACCGGCTCGAAGATGGACGAAGTCATCTACGAGGAGTTCAAGGGCACCGGCAACATGGAATTGCACCTTGACCGCAAGATGGCGGAGAAACGCGTCTACCCGGCCATTAACGTGCGCCGATCCGGCACCCGCCGTGAAGACCTGCTGATGACCGAGGAAGAACTGCAGCGTGTGTGGATCCTGCGCAAGCTGTTGACCTCGATGGAAGACGTGCCGGCTACCGAGTTCATCCTCGACAAGCTGAAAGACACCAAGACCAACGACGAATTCTTCCAGGCGATGAAACGCAAGTAGCCGCTGGCGGCACTGCGTTTATTGCCTTGACGACGCCAGGACCAATCGATGTTCAGGGACTTACGCGACTTCATCGAGACCCTGGAAAAAGCCGGTGAACTCAAACGCATTACCGCGCCTGTCGATCCCAACCTCGAAATCACCGAGATCTGCGACCGCACACTGAAACGCCAGGGACCTGCCCTGCTGTTTGAAAATCCGGTCGGTTACTCCATTCCCGTGCTTGGCAACCTGTTCGGCACGCCAAAAAGAGTCGCCATGGCCATGGGCCAGGACGATGTTTCCTCCCTGCGCGACGTCGGCAAGCTGCTGGCATTCCTCAAGGAACCCGAACCACCCGCCGGCTGGAAGGACCTGCTCGAAAAGGCGCCCAAGTTCAAGAACGCACTGTACCTGACCCCGAAGGAAGTGAAGAACCCGCCATGCCAGGAGGTTGTCATCAGTGGAGAGGATGTCGACCTGGCCTCCTTGCCGATCCAGACCTGCTGGCCGGAAGACGTCGGTCCGCTCGTGACCTGGCCGCTTGTCATCACGAAAGGCCCGAACAAGGCACGCCAGAACCTCGGCATCTATCGCATGCAGTTGCTCGGCAGGAACAAGCTGATCATGCGCTGGCTGGCCCAGCGCGGCGGGGCCCTGGATTTCCGTGAGTGGAAGGAAACACATCCCGGCCAGCCGTTCCCCGTGTCGGTGGCCATCGGCGCAGATCCCGCCACCATACTTGGCACCGTTACGCCGGTGCCGGATACGCTGAGCGAATACGGCTTCGCCGGCCTTCTGCGCGGCGGCAAGACCGAAGTGGCAAGGTCGCTGACCAACGATTTGCAGGTGCCTGCTTCCGCCGAGTTTGTCCTTGAAGGGCATATCGCCCCCGATGACATGGCTGACGAAGGTCCCTTCGGTGACCACACCGGCTATTACAATGAAGTGGACCGGTTCCCGGTGTTCACAGTCACCACCATTACCCATCGCAGGGATCCGATCTACCACAGCACCTACACCGGCCGACCACCGGATGAACCGGCCATTCTCGGCGTTGCACTCAATGAAGTCTTCGTGCCGATCCTGCAGAAACAGTTTCCCGAGATCGTCGATTTCTACCTGCCGCCGGAAGGTTGCTCTTACCGCATAGCGGTGGTCAGCATGAAAAAGCAGTACGCCGGCCATGCCAAGCGCGTGATGATGGGTGTGTGGTCTTTCCTGCGCCAGTTCATGTACACCAAGTTCATCATCGTCACCGATGACGATGTCGACGTGCGCAACTGGCAGGATGTCATCTGGGCCATGACCACGCGTATGGACCCGGCGCGCGACTCCGTCATCATCGAGAACACGCCGATCGACTACCTCGACTTTGCTTCGCCTGTATCAGGACTTGGCTCCAAGATCGGCTTCGACGCCACCGGTAAATTCCCGGGCGAGACCACCCGCGAATGGGGCAGACCCATTTCGATGTCGGACGAAGTGAAATCGAAGATAGACGGGTTGTGGGAGGAATTGGGGATATTCGATTAGTTATCGATAAAGGGATGAAGGGATGAAGCGTCCGGCTGCTGGTTTTCATGCCTTTATTCAGGCTCTACCGGGAAGAACACAATAATCGATTCATGATTGAGCATGTTTGTATACGCTTCATCCCTTCATCCCTTTATCGGAAACTCTTAAACACCTTCACTTCTGATTCCGTACCGTCTCCCATCGAAGCCTTAGTCCGGCATCGGCAGGTTTGGAAGTTTCGCGTCGAGCTGAGCCATCGCCTTGCTGTAATGCGCCGCGGCTTGCGCATGCTCACCCATATGGTCCAGCAACCTTGCCAGTTCGGCATTCGCCTCTGCTGACAGTGGCGTGCTCTTGGAGAATCGCAGGGCGCTTTCGAAATACTCCCGAGCCTTTCCCCACAACCTGTTGCGCAGGCTGGCCCGCCCCAGGCTCAGCATCAGGGGTGCATTGCTGGGACGCGACTTCACCCATTTTTCCAGAAGCATGAGCAGGCTACCCGGCTCCGGTGTTTCGATATAACCGGTCTTCAGTACCACGCTGTCGCTCCACTGGTGTTTCAAAAAGGACGATGCCTGCGACAGGGCTTCCTCGTGCCGGGAAAATTCGAGCAGCTTGTCCAGGTAGATCAGCATGATCTCTTCACTGCGGCGCAGCTTCTTGTCCAGTTCTTCCCACTGCCGCTGCAGGGCGGGCGCGCCGCCGTTGCCCGCAGTCACGGACGCCAGCCGATAGCCGGCAATTTTTTCCCTGATCTGGTGCAGCTCCCCGTTATTGACCACCTTGTGCCTTTCCAGCTGGGGCAGAATGGCATCCAGCTTGTCCCAGTCATTCACGCCCAGGTAGATGGTTTTCAGCATGGACAGGACGTACGGACTGCCGGGAACTTCCTTGTCCAGCGCCAGGAGTATGGCCAGGCTCTGTTCAGTTTTACCAGAGCGGAACTCCAGCAATGCCTTGACGGCCTTGATGCCGGGATTGGGTTTGTGTGAATGACGTGCAGCCTGTTCCAGGCAGTAATTCCTGGATGCGTCGTCGCCCCGTTGCCAGGCACACAGACTGGCAGCCAGGAAGTTGAAGGCCGGCGTATCGGTGCGTGCGGCATGCTCGACCAGCAGTTTGTAGGCATCCTGCCAGTGACCCAGCAACATCAGGCGCAGGCCTTCTTCACTTTCGGCGGCGGCTGCCTTGCGGCGCCGGCCTGCACCGAACCAGGCATCACCGCGAAACAGGCCGAGCGGGTTGAGCAGGCTGATAAGCTTCCAGATGCCCCAGGCCACCACGGCCAGCAGCAGGATGAACAGCACCAGGGCGACCAGCGTAGTTTCCACCGACCAGGTGCCGAAGGACAGCAGGACATAGCCCGGGTCGTCACCAAGAACCAGGTACAACCAGGCGCCGATGGCCAGTGCGACAAGACTGTAAACGTAGATTCTGATCATTGGATGCCGGCAGGCTCCTGCGTGGAAAGGAGCTGCTCGAGCGCGGGCAGCGTCCTGTTCAGCGGTGGAACCTCGGTCACGATACGACGCATGCGCAGGTTGTCGAGTGTTGCCAGGATGCTGTCGCGGGTGTTGCCGGGACCTGCCAGATAAGTGGCGATATTGTCGCGGGCCTGTTCCAGGCTGGCCGTGTAGATTTCCTGCTCACCCCGGAGCAGCGCCGTCCTGCCCTGCTCGATCTGCAGGCGAATGCTTTGCATGAGCGCTGACTCCTGGCCGGGCGTCATCAGCGGCTGGATGGGTACATCGCGGCGCCTGACGACGAAATAATTGCTGAAGGTATTGCGTATGCGGTTGAAAAAGCGGCCCAGCCAGCTGCCCCCGTCCGGTGTCTGGTCGGCAGACAGCGGCACCTGTTCGCCGGCTGCGATCTGTGATTCGAGGTCGTTGGTCACACGCAGGGAGCCGACCTGTTCCGCCATGGCGCCGAGCTGGAGATACATGCTGCTGACATCCACCTCTGCAACCACCCGGATCGAGGCCAGTTCACCGGCCAGCACTTCGCGCACCGCATGTATGGCAGGATCGTCGATTCCCCTGAGCACATCATCGGCGGCGATATACAGGGCCTGCGCCGTGCGCATATCACGCGCCAGGACCAGGTGCTGTCTTGCCAGGCGCAGCATGGAAGCGGCTTCAGCGAGAAGAAACACCTGGCTTGCGCCCGCACTGGAGCTGTTGATGCGCAAGCGCGTGCTGGCCAGTTCATTGTTCAGGCGCTCGATCTCGGCTGCCTGGACCGCCACCAGTTCGGCGGCTTCCTGCCGGGCGCCGGCTATGGCTGCCTGCAGTTCCTCCAGCGCAGTTTGCTGTGCTGCGAAGCGGGCGTCGTTATTGCTGCGCTGGCCGGCATATTCGTTCTGCTGGCCGAACAGGATATTCACGGCCTTGTCCTGTTCGTACACCATGTAACCGATGAACACGATACTGCCGAGCACGATGATGTTGAAGAACATGTCGACTGCCAAGGCGATATTATTGCGACCATTCGCACCAGCGGTTTTTTTCACCACTCTGGTCGGGGTGGCCGGTATGCCGGGCCTTGCCGGAGTGTCGGTGCCCGGATCCGGTACAGCCTTGTTGCCTTCTTCAGTCATGGGAATGGGGTGTTACGCCCTCAGAGAGTGTCAGCGAGAGACCCGATTATAGCCTTATCATCCGCGCCTGGCATGGTGAACGTCCTGGCAAACCCGGCCTGGCCGGCAATTTCCGCAATACGGTCGGAAGAAACGAACAACGGCAATGCGGCCAACGGCACCTTGTCGGCCTCGAGGATGCATCTCAGGTTGTCCAGCGCCTCGGCGCTGGAAACGACGACGGCGTCAGGCTTGTCCTTTGCCACCAGCGCGGCAATGGCGCCCGGCGCGAATTCAGGCGCCTGCCGGCTATACAGTTCGAGGTATTCGACGGCGGCGCCGCGCTTCAACAGCTCGCCGGCCAGCAGTTCTCGACCGCCCACGCCACGAACGATGAGCGCCTGCTTCCCGGCAACGTTCGCCAGCGCCGGCAATGCCAGGAGCGCTTCGCTGCTCATGCGTGCATCGGGAAAACAGACCCTCAGACCATACTCTTCAATCACCGCGGCAGTGGTCGGGCCGACGGCAAAGATGTCGAGCCCTGCGGGAAACTGCGGCCAGTATTTGTCGATAAGCGCCATGCCCATTGTGGCGGCGTTGGTGCTGATGAAGAACAACAGGTCATACCGATCGAGATCCAGCACACGCGCACGGATTGCGGCATCTTCGGGCAGCGGCTCGATGACGAGCATGGGAATACTGCGCACCGCCGCACCGGAAGCTTCCAGTGAGGCTGCCAGGGATTGCGACTGCCCTGCGGGCCGCGTCAGCCAGATGGTTTTCCCGTCAAGCATGCTCATGCCGACTTCCGGTAGCCAATGATTTACTGGAACGCTCGGTCATTCATGATCCAGGCGTGCAAGGATTTCCTGTGCGCCTTGCGCCAGGAGGGCCTCGGCAACCGCATTACCCAGTTTCTCACCGTCGGTTGCCGGCCCGCTGAGCTCACTGCGCAGGATACGGGAGCCGTCAGGCTCACCGACAAGACCGCGCACGGTCATCGTGCTGCCGCTGCCATCCAGTTCGGCAAAACAGGCGATGGGCACCTGGCAGCCGCCGTTGAGGCGCGTGTTCATGGCGCGCTCAGCCGTCACGCACAGGGTGGTAGTGTGATGGGCAAGCGGTGCCAGCAGTGCGAGGATATCCTTGTCATCCTGCCTGCACTCGATGCCGACGGCTCCCTGGCCACCAGCGGGCAGGGACACTTCCGGTTCGAGCAGTTCGGTAATGCGATCAGCCATCGCCAGCCGTTTCAGGCCGGCGGCAGCCAGGATGATGGCGTCATATTCGCCGGCATCGAGTTTACGCAATCGGGTGTTCACATTGCCGCGCAGGTCGCGAATGTCGAGGTCAGGCCGCAGGGATTTCAGCTGGCATTGCCTTCTCAGGCTGGAACTGCCGACGATGGCGCCCGCCGGCAGGTCGCTCAAGGCAGCAAACCTGGTCGATACGAATGCGTCCCGGAAATCCTCGCGCGCGCAGATCACGGCCAGCTGCAACCCCTCGGGAAAGGCCATGGGGACATCCTTCATGGAATGCACCGCAATATCGGCGCGTCCTTCCAGCATGGCGACCTCCAGTTCTTTCATGAACAGGCCCTTGCCGCCGATGCGCGACAGCGGGGAATCGAGAATCTGGTCGCCGCGAGTGGTCATCGGCAGCAACTCCACGACCAGGCCCGGATGGCATTGCTGCAGAGCGCTGCTCACGTACTCGGCCTGCCACATGGCCAGGGGGCTTTCGCGTGTCGCGATGCGAAGGATGTTGTTGCTCATACTGCTTTAACTCGCTTGCACCTTTGCATTGCTGTCACGGCGCAAGGTGTTTACTGCATGGGGAGCGACTATTTTACGCTTAATCATAAGTGTGGCTACCCCATACAATGCCGCGGTTGTTATAATCGCCGCTTTATCACTGCCGACACTCAATGCCGGGAATTTCATGAGCCAGGACCAGCACAAGGACAAGCCCTGGGGCGGGCGTTTCTCCGAGCCCACGGATGCTTTCGTGGAGCGGTTCACTGCGTCCGTCGGATTTGACCGGCGCCTGTACCGGGCCGATATCACCGGCTCCATTGCCCACGCCACCATGCTGGCAAAAACCGGCATCCTCACCGAGGACGAATGCGGCCAGATCGTCAGCGGTCTCGAAGACATTGGCAAGACCATTGAGGCTGGCAAGTTCGAATGGTCCGTCAGTCTCGAGGACGTCCACATGAATATCGAGGCGGCGCTGACCGCCAAAATCGGCGCCGTGGGCAAGAAGCTTCATACCGGCAGGTCGCGCAACGACCAGGTCGCCACCGATATCCGCCTGTACCTGCGTGACGGCATCGACGCCGTCTGCGGCGGCATCCGCGAAGTGCAAAAAGGCATCCTCACGCTCGCCGACAAGGAAGTGGAAACCATCATGCCGGGATTCACCCACCTGCAAACAGCGCAACCGGTCAGTTTTGCCCATCACCTGCTGGCGTGGTTCGAGATGCTGCAGCGTGACTTCGGCCGGATGCAGGACTGCCGGGCGCGTATGAATGTATCCCCGCTGGGCGCAGCCGCACTTGCCGGCACCTCCTTCCCGATCGACCGGGAGTTGACGGCCAGGCTGCTCGGCTTCGACAGGCCCGCGGCCAATTCTCTCGATGCTGTCAGCGATCGCGACTTCGCCATCGAATTCACGGCCGCGGCAAGCCTGCTGATGACGCACCTGTCACGGATTTCCGAGGAACTGGTGATCTGGACCTCCGCCCAGTTCGATTTCATCGACCTGCCGGACAGGTTCTGTACCGGCTCGTCCATCATGCCGCAGAAAAAGAATCCTGACGTGCCGGAACTGGTGCGCGGCAAGACCGGCCGCGTCAACGGTCACCTGGTAGCGCTGCTCACGCTGATGAAGGGACAGCCCCTGGCCTACAACAAGGACAACCAGGAGGACAAGGAACCGCTGTTCGACACACTGGATACGATCAGCGACTGCCTGCAGGCCTTCGCCGACATGATACCGGCCATCCGGACGAAAAAGGATAATATGCGGGCAGCCGCCCTGAAGGGTTTTGCCACGGCCACCGACCTGGCCGATTACCTGGTGCGCACCGGGCTGCCTTTCCGTGATGCCCACGAAGTGGTGGGCAAGGCCGTTGCCTTCGGCATAGACAAGGGCCGCGACCTGAGCGAGCTTACCCTGGACGAGCTGCAGGCCTTCTCACCGGATATCCGGGAAGATGTATTTGCGGTGCTTAGCCTGGAAGGCTCTGTGAATGCCCGCAACCACATCGGCGGAACGGCGCCCGGGCAGGTCAGGAAAGCGATCGCCAGCGCTAGGAAAGCCATCTAAAGAATTATCTGATTCCAAAACGGAGACAACACCTTGGAATTCAACGTTGAAACCCTGACCGCCATCGTCCTGCCCTGGGCGATCAAGATCGTTTTCGCCCTCGCGATTTTCATCGTCGGGAGAATGCTGGCCAAGTCCATCACATCGCTCGTCCGTAAAGTGATGCAAAAATCCAACATGGACGAAGCCCTGGTCAAATTCCTGGGCGGCATCATCTATACCGTACTGCTGGTCGCAGTCATCCTCGCGGCCATCGACACCCTGGGAGTCAACGTCACATCCTTGCTGGCCATTCTCGGCGCCGCCGGCCTCGCTGTCGGCCTGGCACTGAAGGATTCGCTGTCCAACTTCGCCGCGGGCGTCATGATCATGATCTTCCGCCCGTTCAAGATCGGCGATTTCGTCACTACCGGCGGCGTTTCCGGTGTCGTCGACGAGATCGGCCTGTTCTGCGTGCTGATGCATACCGGCGACAACCAGCGCATCATCATTCCCAACTCGGCCGTATATGGGAATACCATTACCAATACCAGCGCCCTGCCCACGCGCCGCATCGACCTGGTCATCGGCATCAGCTACGACGACAACATCGGCACTGCCAAACAGATCATCGAAGGTATCATCGGCGCGGACGAGCGCATCCTGGCAGACCCGGCACCGGTCATCGCGGTGTCGGAGCTTGCCGACAGCAGCGTCAACCTGGTGGTCAGGCCGTGGGTGAGCACGGCAGATTACTGGGCCGTGCGCTTTCATTTGCTGGAAACCATAAAGGTGAAACTGGAAGAAGGTGGTATCAGCATTCCCTTCCCGCAACGGGACGTGCACATCTACAACGAAAACACCTGATAGCCAGCCCACTGCCGGCAAGCGTGGTCAACCTGACTGCAAATGCCGGCAGCGCCTTGCAAAGTCTGCCCGCTTTCCCTCCAGGTCACTGATTCCTGCAAGCGCCAGGTCCAGCTGGGCATTGGCCAGCCGGTACAGCGCCATGTCACGGGCATTCCCTGCCTGCAGGCGATCGGCCACGCGGGGCTCGAGTCCGGCAAGCAGGGCACTGGCGCTTTCCGCCACGTCCTGGTCCGGGTCGGCCGCGCTGACGTTGTGGCGTACGTAGGCCAGGTCGAGTTCGGGAAACATCGGCTTCAGCCGGTTCTCGATCACCAGCATGGCGTCATCGAAACGCTCCACCACGGCAAAGATGGCCCGGTCGCGGGCCAGATAGTCCGAAGCGAGGACGAACTTCTGGGCCATGTTGTCAGGTGACGGCCCCTCCCCGGACAAAAAGATGGTATGGATATCACGTATGGTGGCCGGGGAACCATCCTGCAGGTACCAGTCGACATAGGCACTGAGGTCCATCTCCTTGGCGCGGCGTGCGCCTTCCGTGTCGACCCCTGTCTGCTGTTTTTCGAAACGGTACACGGACCATACCCGGGCCAGCGGATGGCGCAGGAAATATATGGGATGAAGCCGGATCTTGTCGGTGCTTTTTATCCGGAAGTGCAGTGAGTGGGAAGACAGCGCGCTGACACCGGGATGGCCTGCCAGGTAATCCAGCAGGTAGGCATTCCTGCCTTCGAGAAACCGCGCATCCTCGCGATGGTCGGTAAATGCTTCTCCGAAACTGCGCTGAAGGCTGAAATCGAAGGTCGTGCCCGCATTCTTGAAAATGTGCGCATGCACCAGGACGTGCCGCTCGCTGTTCATGAAAAATCGATTTCGGCGCCGGCCTGGCTCCTGCAAATGCTGCCCAGTTTTTCGGCCAGCGTCTCCCCGTCGGCGTCGCAGACCCACGTGTCAGGCGTCATGTCGAAGTGAAAGCCGCCGGATTTCGCCGCCAGCCACAACTGCCGCGTGGCCGATTGCCGGGTGATGATGATGGAAGAGCCGTCCGGGCAGGTCAGGGTGAGGATATCGTTAACCGTCTCGTAATCGAGGTCGGCGCCACTGTTTTCCACGGCGTCCTCGATGGCGATGAGGGTTTGTTCGTAGCGGGTGGAAAAATCGGCGTCGGTCATGTATCCAATCCAGGATGAAGCAAGACTGGCAGTATAGCGATTTTACAATGTATGCGCAGGCGCAAGGGACAAGGTTGTTCAGGTTAAGATGGCAAATTATTTCTCTATTCA
>Ga0181589_10005006_pt1 | contig 10592 bp, 7 predicted proteins | sample 071ome_25_FD_132444 | JGI IMG/M metagenome (GOLD analysis project Ga0181589, IMG submission 132444) | Coastal salt marsh microbial communities from the Groves Creek Marsh, Skidaway Island, Georgia - 071410BT metaG (megahit assembly) | ecosystem: Environmental > Aquatic > Marine > Intertidal zone... | reverse complement strand
TGCTGGCAGTTTTTGCTTTGCTAGCTGATTTTTTAGTTGCTTTTTTGGCAGCCTTTTTGGCAGGTCGTGCCGCTTTGGCGGCTTGCCATTCCATTGCCTGTTCTAGAGATTTTTCGTACATCTCGGTACCTCTTGGTACTGGTGCGCGCAATTTATTATGTTCGACATAAGGGCCAAACCGGCCTTTTTTCAACTCAATTTCGCCACCTTCAGGGTGCGCACCAAGCACGCGGCCTGCGGTTTTTGCGGCTTCTGCCAGAATATCAACAGCGCGGTTAATGCCAACACTCAGCACATCATCGCCATCTTTCAGGCTAACAAACTTGCCCTGATATTTCAGATAAGGCCCATAGCGACCCAGCCCTGACTGGATCATCTGGTCTGTCTCAGGGTGAAGCCCGATATCTCTTGGCAGAGATAACAGCCCAAGCGCATAATCAAGGTCAACATCTGCTATCGCCATGCCTTTGGGAATTGAGCTTCGTTTTGGGCGTTTGATCTCATCATTACCCTGTTGTACATAATGCCCATAAGGTCCGCGTTTGAGCCAGATTTCCATATCTGTTTGCGGGTCCTGACCAAGCAGTTTATTTTCATCAAGCTGTTCATCTCCATCTTCTTCACTTGCCGATGAAATTTGGCGCGTAAATTTACATTCAGGATAGTTAGAACAGCCAAGAAACGGGCCAAACTTTCCAAGTTTGAATTCAAGTCTGCCTTCATTACATTTTGTACATGTTCTGTTTATCTGTCCTGTTTCATCTGGTTTGAAAAATAGCTGTTCAAGCTCTTTATCCAGTGTGTTCATCACCTCAGGCACAGATAAATCCATCGCATCTGCTACAGATTTGGAAAAAGGTTGCCAGAATTCGCGTAGCAGGTCACGCCATGCCATCTGGCCAGCAGATACCTCGTCAAGCTGGCCTTCTAGCTGGGCTGTAAATCCATTTTCAACATATCTGGCAAAGAAGTTTTCCAGAAAGGCAGAAACAATTCTGCCACGATGTTCGGGGATGAAGCGTTTTCTATCTCTGCTAACATATCCCCGCTTTTCAATGACCTGCATAATGGACGCATAGGTAGAGGGGCGTCCTATGCCCAATTCTTCAAGCTTTTTTACAAGTGAAGCATCGGTAAAGCGGGCAGGGGGCTGGGTGAAATGCTGTTCTGGCAAAATCTGTTCAACCCGCACCGGCTCTGTCTGAACCATTGCAGGCAGAATTCTGCCACTATTTTCATCCATCTCTTCAGCTTTTGAAGGCTGGTCATCAAAATCTTCTTTATAGGCTTTCATAAAGCCGTCAAACACCACAACACTGCCTGTTGCACGCATGATAATCTGGTCATCAGATGCGCTGATATCGATCGCTGTCTGGTCAAGTGCGGCATCTGCCATCTGGCTGGCAAGGGTACGTTTGTAAATCAGCTCATAAAGGCGTTGCTGGTCATAATCTAGATAAGCTTTTATCGTATCTGGTGTGCGTGTGATCGATGTTGGGCGAATTGCTTCATGCGCTTCCTGCGCGTTGGCGGCCTTGCTTTTATACATGCGGGGGCTTTCAGGCACAAAGGACGCACCATAGCTGTTTGCAATTTCATCTCTGATGCTGAAAATTGCCTCTTTGCTCATTTGCACGCCATCTGTCCGCATATAGGTAATCAGGCCTGTTGTCTCGCTTCCAATATTGATACCTTCATATAGCTTTTGGGCTATCTGCATTGTTTTGCTGGCGGAAAAACCAAGCTTGCGTGAGGCTTCCTGCTGAAGGGTAGAGGTTGTAAAAGGGGGCGCTGGACGGCGTTTTACCCGCTTGGTTTCAATCTCGGCAACCGCAAAGCTGGCCTGTTTAATCCGGCTTTCTGCTGCGCTTGCTTTGATTTCCTCTGATAAAGACAGTTTATCTAGCTTTATGCCGTCAAGATGGGTAAGTCGTGCGGTAAGCTGGCGGCCATCTGGTGTGTTAAAATCAGTATCAACTGTCCAGAATTCATCTGAGATAAAGGCTTCAATCTCAGCCTCTCTCTGGCATATCAGCTTTAATGCTACTGATTGCACGCGCCCTGCCGAACGTGAGCCCGGTAATTTACGCCACAACACAGGAGACAGGCTAAAGCCTATCAGATGGTCAAGGGCGCGGCGTGCCAGATAGGCATCAATCAAATCATTGTCAAGCTGGCGCGGATTTTCGATCGCATGTAAGATAGCGGATTTGGTGATTTCGTTGAATACCACCCGCTCATAGGGCTTTTCCCGCATTGCTGGCTTGTCTTTCAGCATTTCAATGACATGCCAGCTAATCGCCTCGCCCTCTCTGTCAGGGTCGGTTGCAAGGATAAGCTTGTCTGCATTCCGCATGGCCGAGCTAATCTCTTTCATGCGCTTGGTGCCAGAATCAGAACTTTGCCATATCATGTCAAAATCAGCTTCGGTATTAACCGAACCATCCTTTGAAGGCAGGTCTCTTACATGCCCATAGGATGCTAATACATGATAATCATCGCCAAGATAACGGTTAATGGTCTTGGCTTTTGCAGGTGATTCGACAACTACCACTTTCATGAATTTTTGTACCCTTAACCGATAATCTATTGAGTGTTACTTCAGATTTATTCAAATTTATCAGATGATTGCTATATGTTAATCACGCGGGAAATCTTGTTTCCAAAGTGGCGTTGAACAGCCCCTGACAATTCTAATTCCAATAAAACTGCATTAATCATTCCTGCAGACACATGACAAAACCGCGCCAATTCGTCAACAGATATTGGGTCATGAGCAAGACAATCAAGCAATTTGACCTTCAATTGTTCAATTTGTTCGGCTGAAATATCTGTGTCCATTTCTATCTCTGGGCGGTAAATCGGTGTGTTTGGTGTGTGAACATTTCTCAGACTTTCAATGTGCCGGAAAATATCATCAACAGATTGCACCAGATAGGCGCCATCCTTAATCAGCTGGTTACATCCGGCAGAACGTGGATCAAGTGGCGAGCCCGGAATGGCCATTACATCAATGCCTCTATCTGCTGCTTCGCGTGCGGTGATCATTGAGCCCGAATTGCGGGCGGCCTCAACAATCAGCACTGCCCGCGATAATGAAGCAATCAGCCTGTTTCTAGCCGGAAATAGTCTTGGGCTTGGCTTTGTGCCTATCGCCCGTTCTGATAGGATCAGACCTTGTTCGGCAAGTTGCCTGAATAATGCTTCATGGTTTGCAGGGTAGATTGTATCCAGCCCATTTGCCAGCACCGCGATTGTACCGGTAGCAAGGCTGCCTTCATGACTTGCCTTGTCAATGCCTCTGGCCAGCCCTGAGATGATTTTGTGACCAGCCTCTCCTATCTGTCTGGCATAGGCTTGTGCCAGTTTGCAGGCATTGATAGAAGCGTTTCGCGCACCAACCATGCCAATGCCCTGTTTTTGTATTAAATGAATATGGCCAATTGCCGTAAGCACAAAAGGTGCATCTGAAAACTGGGTCAAATGGGATGCATAGTCAGGATCGCCCCATACGATAAAGCTAGCCCCTATTTTGGCATTTTGTTCGATTTCCTGCTGAATAACCTGTTTTGAAACAGGGGTAATGCGCCTGCCGCCACGTGCAGATAATTCGGCAACCGCATCTATGGCACTTGACGCTGTCTTGTACCGAGCAAGCAATAGCTGGCAGGTAACAGGACCAATATGAGGGGTTCGGCTAAGCCGGATTCTATCAATGCGTTCTTGAGATATCATCCGAACATAACAACAGAGATACCTTAAAAAATGATTAATTTTCTTAAATTTATAACAAATTATTCGCGGTTTTTTGTAAAAACAGGCTTAACGCTATTTACGAAAGGTGATTTTGGTTTCTGTGCCGGCAAATAATCTGATGATGTTCTGATGATGACGCAGCATAACAAGTGCTGATAACAGGCTGATCACCAATAGCTGGCCAGATGTTAATTCAATCAGACCAGTATCAAACAGGGTCGTGCCCCAGCCAAGCAGAATTGTGACCCCAAATCCGGCGAGGGCAGATAAAGAAGAAAATCTAAACAGCATCGCCATCACCAGCCAGACAGTGATACATATCAGTCCCAGTTGCCAGTTAATTGCCAGTACGGTAGCAATGCCTGTTGCAACCCCTTTTCCGCCTCTAAATTTTAGCCATATCGGAAAACAATGCCCCAGCACGGCCGCCAGACCGCACAAGGCGGCCAGATTTTCCCCTGCCAGCATATCCACGCAGAGAACGGCTATGCCACCCTTTAGCGCATCGGCTAGCAATGTGGCGACGGCAAGGCCTTTTCGCCCTGTCCGAAGCACATTTGTAGCCCCAATATTTCCAGACCCTATTTGCCGCAAATTAATATCTGAAAATAGTCTGGTCAGTATCAGACCAAAAGGAATCGAGCCAATCCCGAAGCTTAGCACAAGATAAATAACAGCCATATTATCTGACAACATCAGTCTGCGCTTTCACTAGGGTTTCACTAGAACTGGTTTTTGCCCCCAACCCAGCATCCGGTGACTTTACCTTCGAAAGGGGTGCCATCAAATGGCGTGATGCGGGATTGAGAGTGGAAATCGGAGGCATTAAGAATATAAGCGGAATTCGGATTAATCATGACAAGATCGGCAGGTGCGCCAATGCTAAGCCTGCCAGCTTCCAGCCCTAAAATACGAGCAGGATTACGTGACATCAGCGCAAATAATTGAACCCAGCTTAGGTCATGTGTCTGTTTTAGTTTCAGAGACATTGGCACAAATACATCTAGGCCGGATGCACCAAAACTTGCCAGTGAAAATGGCTGTGCCTTTTCATCAGGGTCAATCGGCATATGGTCTGAGGCAATTGCATCAATGGTGCCATCAAGCAACCCTTCGATGATGGCCTTTCTGTCTGCTTCAGAGCGCAATGGCGGATTAAGCTTTGCCGCACTGTCAAACCCTGAGACACTAAATTCATTCAGCATGAAATAGGGCGGGGCGGTATCTGCTGTGATTGTCAGCCCCTCTGCCTTTGCTTTTCTGATAACATCAACAGAGGCGGCAGCAGAAATATGAGAGGCATGATAACGAGCGCCTGTAAGGCGCGCTAACTCGATATCACGTTGTAGAATAATGGTTTCTGCAATCGCTGGCTGGCCAATTAATCCAAGCCGTGTTGCTGTTTCCCCTTCATTCATATCCATGTCTTCGCTGAGCGTCAAATCTTCGCAATGATGCATCACTGGCCGGTCAAACATATTGGCATAGGTCATTAGCCGACGCATCATCTGGCTATCTGAAATCGAATAATTGCCAGTTGAAAAGCCAATTGCCCCTGCTTGCGTCATCATGCCTAGTTCGGCCATTTGCTCGCCTGCCATTTGTTTGGTTGCCGCACCATAGCAATATAGCCGTGCCTTTTTATACCGGCTTGCCCTGAGCAGAATGGAATCAATCATAGCTGCATTATCAATCACAGGTTCTGTTGAAGGCAGAATAGCCAGCGAGGTAATGCCATGCATTGTTGCTGCTGTTAACAGAATATCTAGCGTTTCGATATGTTCTGCACCAGGATCGCTTGACTGGACACGCATATCCACAAAGCCGGGCCCGACAATCTGGCCTTTACAGTCAATGACTTTGCTCATGCTGGCTTCATCGGGTGGTGTCTGCTCGTCAAATGAGCTTTGCGTAATAACGCCGTGATCAACAACCAGCCAGCCATCTTTGGACAATTCACGTTCAGGGCAGACAAGATGCGCATTTTTGAATAATTTTGCCATTATCGCCCTTTCTGTCTAGCTAAACCATTAGGCCGGAGCGCCTCAAGACAGGCCATACGCGCTGCAACCCCCATTTCTACCTGCTGGGTAATCAGGCTTCTTTCGGGGTCATCTGCAACAGATGAAGCGATTTCAACGCCTCTATTCATCGGGCCCGGATGCATGATAACCGCATCGCCTGCCAGCTTATCGACACTGACACTATCAAGTCCGAACAGATTGAAATATTCATGCTGGCTTGGGATTTCGCGTCCCTGCATACGTTCTTTCTGCAATCTCAGCATCATGATGATATCGGCCCCTGCAATGCCTTCATTCAGATTTGTAAAGACAGGCACGCCCAGCTTTTCTACATCTGACGGCAACAAGGTAGAGGGGGCAACAAATCTTAAATCTGCGCCAAGCGCGCCTAGCAGATACAGATTTGAACGCGCCACACGGCTATTGGCAATATCTCCGCAAATGGCAATTTTAAGGCCGGCAATCCGCCCAAAACTGCGTTTTATGGTAAGCGCATCCAGCAATGCCTGCGTGGGGTGTTCATGGCGTCCATCCCCTGCATTGATAATTGCAGCACTTACATGTTTGCTTAACAGCAATGGTGTGCCTGCCGCATGATGGCGCACCACCAGAATATCAGGATGCATCGCATTTAGGGTGGTAGCTGTATCAACCAGCGTTTCCCCTTTTTTCACAGATGAGCCAGAAACCGAAATATTCAGAATAGAAGCGCCAAGCTTTTTTGCGGCAACTTCAAACGACACTCTGGTTCTGGTGGAATTTTCAAAAAACAGATTAACGACGGTAACGCCATGCAGGATTTTGCTTACATCATCATGAGGTTCAGATGGTGAGGTAATGATATCTGCAAAATATAATGATCTGTCTAGCAGGGCAGTGATTTCGTCAACGCCTAGCCCTTCAATACCTAATAGATGCCCTGATTTCAGGGTATGCGCATGGTGTGATGTCTGTTTTTCTGTCATCTTAATGTGCTGTTATACGCCTAGCCGGTGATTTTGCCAATTAAATTCCATCACTCAGCTTTCAGCTAATCCGATAGCCTGCTAGCGGTGAGGGGTATGGGCGGCAATTCCGTCAAATGCAGATTGCAAAATCCATGCGGCTGCTAGCGCATCTCTTCGTTTTTCTCGCTTGGTTCTAGTTAAATCTGCGTCAATCATGCTACGTTCTACTGCCGCTGTTGATAGCCGTTCGTCATGAAAGCAAATATTGATATCTCGTAATGTTAAAAAGGAATGGGCAAAATCACGGACTGAATCACATTTGGGGCCTTGTGTGCCATCCATATTTAAAGGCCAGCCAATAACCAGCATGCCAATTGAAAATTCATCGATCATCTCAATCAGCTGGTGGGCATCAGGGGTGAATTTTGTACGCCATAAGATTTTTAAAGGGCTAGCGATTTTATGGTCAGCATCACCAAGCGCAATGCCAATAGTTTTCTTGCCAACATCAAGCCCCATGCATCGATGTTGAGCAGAAACTGAACTAATCGTATCGTAAAACTTGCAGATAGGCATGGGCAATGTTATCAGGCTGATAGACAAATATGTCAATTCTGTTATTTAGGTATTTGCATCATTTCATAGGAAACTCGTAATATGTCTGTTGATAAGGACACGGTGAAAAAAATAGGCCGTCTGGCACGCATTCATGTACCAGAACAATCTCAAGAACAGATAGCCAGTGAGCTTAACCATATTCTAAGCTGGGTAGAACAGCTAGGTGAGGTAGATACCTCTAATGTAGAACCGCTTGCCAGTGTTACAGGGCACAGCCTGCCGATGCGCTCAGATGTCGTCACAGATGGTGAAAAGGCAGATGATGTGCTAAAAAATGCCCCGCAAAGCGCAAGCGGATTTTTTGTTGTGCCTAAAGTGGTCGAGTAGAATAAGGACGTATCATGACAGAACTTCTCTCGCTAAGCGCCACAGAAGCGCAACAGGCCCTTCGCCAAAAAGAATGTTCAGCTGTTGAGCTAACCACAGCCTATCTTGGCGCGATTGAGCAAACCGCAGAACTGAATAATTATGTTGCTGTTACCGCAGACAAAGCGCTGGAAATGGCCGCCAATAGCGATCAGAAGATTGCCGCCGGTACAGCAGGGATGCTTGAGGGCCTGCCTATCGGGGTAAAAGATTTATTTTGTACCCAGAATGTTGCTACAACGGCCTGTTCTGAAATTCTAAGAAATTTTGTGCCGCCATATGAAAGTACCGTAACTGCCAATCTTTGGCAGGCTGGCGGGGTCATGCTTGGCAAGCTGAATTGTGATGAATTTGCGATGGGCTCTGCGAATGAGACAAGCTGTTTTGGGCCTGCTGTCAACCCTTGGAGCGCAGATACGCCTCTGGCTGCAGGGGGGTCATCCGGCGGTTCGGCCTCTGCTGTTGCGGCTCATTCTGCCTTGCTGGCAACTGGCACAGATACAGGTGGTTCAATCCGCCAGCCAGCCGCCTTTTGTGGTGTAGTGGGCATGAAACCTACCTATGGGCGCTGTTCCAGATGGGGCATTGTTGCATTTGCATCTTCGCTTGATCAGGCAGGACCATTTACCCGCACGGTAGCTGATTCCGCATTGATGTTTTCTGCGATGGCAAGCCATGATCCAAAAGATTCTACCTCTGCGCCAGAAGCAATGCCTGATTTATCAAAGGCACTATCTCAGGGCATCAAAGGGATGAAAATTGGTATCCCTGCCGAATATGAAATGGATGGCATGGATGCTGAGATTGTCGCGCTATGGCAACAGGGGCAGAACTGGATGAAAGAGGCAGGTGCCGAGTTGGTAGAAATATCGCTGCCACATACCAAATATGCGCTACCTGTCTATTATATTATTGCGCCTGCCGAAGCGTCATCAAATCTGGCACGGTATGACGGGGTCAGATATGGGGTGCGTAGCGATGATGTGCAGTCGCTTGACGATATGTATGAAAAAAGCCGTGCCGCCGGTTTTGGCGAAGAAGTCCAGCGCCGTATCATGATAGGTACCTATGCGCTGAGTGCTGGCTATTATGATGCCTATTACAAAAAGGCCCAGCAGGTTCGCAGGCTGATCAGACAGGATTTTGATACTGCCTTTGCTTCGGTAGATGCGATTTTGACACCTGCAACACCAACCGCCGCCTTTGCACTTGGCCAGAAACAGGATGACCCGCTAACCATGTATCTGAATGATGTCTTTACCGTGCCAGCCAATCTGGCAGGAATACCAGGCATTTCAGTGCCGGCTGGTCTTAGCAAAGATGGCTTGCCGCTAGGCTTGCAATTGCTGGCAGGCGCATTTTGCGAAGATAAGCTTTATGCTACAGCGGCAACGTTGGAAAGCATGGCGAATTTCAAAACTTCAGCGCCAAAAGCGGCCTGAGCGAATAGATGGAGACGGATGTGAGTAATCTGGTTTCAGGACGGACAGGTGACTGGGAAGTGGTTATCGGCATGGAAGTGCATGCACAGGTAACATCTCAATCAAAATTATTTTCAGGTTCGTCTGCACAGTTTGGCGCAGAGCCAAATATGCATGTATCGCTGGTGGATGCGGCCATGCCCGGCATGTTGCCTGTGATTAACGAAGAATGTGTGCGTCAGGCTATCCGCACAGGGCTTGGCATTAATGCGCAGATTAATCTAACTAGCGTGTTTGACCGCAAAAATTATTTCTATGCCGATCTGCCTCAAGGCTATCAGATTAGCCAGTTCCAGCACCCGATTGTCGGCGAAGGCGAAGTTGTCATCGAACTGAAAGATGGTAGCCAGCATGTAATCTGTATTGAACGTATCCATCTTGAACAGGATGCTGGTAAATCCATGCATGACCAGCACCCGACCCAGTCCTATATTGATTTGAACCGTTCAGGGGTTGCGTTGATGGAGATTGTCTCGCGTCCTGATATCCGGTCTGCTGAACAGGCAGGTGCCTATATCAAGAAGTTGCGGTCTATTCTGCGCTATCTGGGCACCTGTGATGGCAATATGGAAGAAGGCTCGATGCGGGCAGATGTGAATGTGTCTGTACGTCGGCCAGGTGAGCCGCTTGGCACACGCACAGAAACGAAAAATTTAAATTCTGTGCGCTTTATTATGCAGGCAATCGACTATGAGGTTGAACGCCAGATTGAGCTGATTGAAGAAGGCGGGCAGGTTGATCAGGAAACCCGCCTGTTTGATACTTCGACTGGCACAACCCGCGCGATGAGATCAAAAGAAGATGCGCATGATTACCGGTATTTCCCTGACCCTGATCTGCTTCCGCTCAGCTTTACCCAAGCATATGTCGATAGCCTGAAAGCAGATTTGCCAGAACTGCCAGACCAGATTAAACAGCGCATGGTTTCTGAATATGGCCTGTCATCTTATGATGCGTCTGTGCTGACAGAAGAGCGCGAAACAGCTGCCTATTACGAGGCGGCAAGTGCTGGTCAGGACCGCAAGATGGTGGCGAACTGGATGTCGGTTGAATTGTTTGGCGCGCTGAACAAGGCTGGAAAATCGCTGGCAGATTGTCCAGTTGCCCCGCAACAGCTTGGCGCGCTGGTAGCATTGATAACCGATGGCACAATTTCAGGCAAAATTGCAAAAGATGTGTTTGCTGATATGTTTGAAACAGGCAAAGATCCGGCTGATATTATCGACGCAAAAGGCCTGAAACAGGTATCTGATACAGGTGCGATTGAAAAAATGATAGATGATGTGCTTGCCGCCAATCAGGACAAGGTCGCCGAATATAAATCGGGTAAGGACAAGCTGTTTGGATTTTTTGTTGGCCAGACCATGAAACTGTCCAAAGGTCAGGCTAATCCCGGACTT
>Ga0181589_10005003_pt1 | contig 10593 bp, 8 predicted proteins | sample 071ome_25_FD_132444 | JGI IMG/M metagenome (GOLD analysis project Ga0181589, IMG submission 132444) | Coastal salt marsh microbial communities from the Groves Creek Marsh, Skidaway Island, Georgia - 071410BT metaG (megahit assembly) | ecosystem: Environmental > Aquatic > Marine > Intertidal zone... | reverse complement strand
GCCCTCGTTCTCCGGAAGCGTCAAACCGAACACCTTCTTCGGTTCACCCGGCGCCGCCTTGGCGACACCACCAGCCATACTGCGCGAACGAACGATCACACACGCACGCGCGTCTCGGTCAGTCCATCCATCGCTCGCGTCTCGCGTCTCGCGTCTCCGCCTTGGGTCCCAAACCCTTCACCACCCTTTTCGTTTGTTGAGGGATTGAAGTGAAAGACATCCCTTTTGCGCCGTGTCATCCGTCATCCCCCGGTTCCCCGTTCCCGGTTCCCCCCTTCATCGCGATCGCCCTCGCGTCATCGCACACATCGCGCGCGCATCGCCTCGCGTCACGCACGTCACCACACCGCGTCGTCCCCGCGCTTTCGTCGCACTTTTCGTCGCGTCCCCGATCGCGCCGCCGCCCGCGATCGCGGCGCGTCGGCGCGCCTGCAACGACACACCACCGCACACCGCCGAAGACGCGCGCACCACCGGCACGCCGCGCGCGCACGTCGTCGATCGTCGCGCGACGTGCACCGCTCGAACCGTCGTCGTCGTCGTCGAATTCGTCGTCGCGAACATTCTCAAATCACGATCGATCGCTCAAAATCCGCGCTCTGACGTCGTCGAGACGTCTCGCGAAGACGTCGAAGGATGAGAGGGTGAGGGTGGAGTGTGTGCTATGTGTGTCGTCGACGTGTTTGCGTTATACTGGATACAGTGTGTTGAGTATGCGTGTGAGACTCGTAGTGTGGTAGAATACGGATATTGGTATTGTAGTGGAGGTGTGAATACGTCGATGTGTGTGTGTCGTGGAGACGCGTGATGGGGACGCGGGAATAGATGACGAGGCGAGTGAATGAATGAATGAATGAATGAATGCGACGACGACGCGACGTGAGTGTGGCGCGCGCGGTGACGCGGTGACGCGCGCGGTGGCGCGGACGACGAGGATGGTGGACGTGGACGCGAGCGAACGATCGGGGCGTGCGTCCTCGTTCGACGCGCGCGATGACGGTGACGACGATGGACGACGACGCGCGGGGACGCGCGCGGTGCGCATCATCCTGAAGAGCGCGCACGGTGGGTGCGAAGACGTGACGCTGGAGAACGTGTCGTTGGAGCGCAAGATGACGGTGTCGACGCTGAAACGGGAAAGGATCGCGGGCGCGCACGAGAGGTGTCGAACGCGGGAGGAGGCGATGGGGTGTGTGTTGATTTACGGAGGGAAAGTGTTGCGGGACGACGAGTCGTTGCGCGAGGCGTTGAGGCGAGGGCGAGCGAGCGCGGACGCGTACGTCGACGCGGAGGTCAAGGCGAGGGCGGAGGCGGAGGGGAGGGGGGTGAGACGGGAGGGGTCGTCGTCGATCGCGAGGGGTGGGTCGATGACGCGCGACGGGGACGGCGACGGGGACGGCGCGACGGAGGAGGAGGCGCGAGAGGTGGAGGAGTACGTCGTGCACATGTTGGCGAGGAGGCGGGACGAAGAGGAGGACGGGGGCGAGACGGTGGATGCGCGCGCGTCGAGCGCGTCGGCGTCGATGTCGAGTTCGTCGGTGACGCCGACGGGTGTGGGATCGGACGTCGGGCGAACGGAGCCGTCTTCGACGCCGGCGGGGCGCGCGCCGCCGACGCCGACGAACGCGCGCGATCCGGGAACGCCGCGCGTGTTCGGATCGAGAGAGACGAACGGCGCAGGATCGTTCGTCGAGTCGATGCCGACGTCATCGCCGACGCCGCCGACACCGACGCCGCGTTTCAATCAAGCGATGGACGTCGCGGCGTCGCCGTTGCTGAACGCGACGTACACAGCGGCGTACCACGCGGCGTTCTCCGCTTTATCGCCCACGGGATCGCCGGGTCCAGGACCGCCGCCGCTCGCGGGGTTCACGAACTTTCTAAACATCGCGGCGGGCGCGACGGGCGCGGGCGGTCAGAACGCCGGTCGGGACGCGACGGGCGCGGACGAGCGACGAGGATTTTTCCAGCCGCAGCGTCGAGACGTCGGCGTTCAAAACATGCGAGACGGTTTACCGCCGGATTTGAACATTCCACCGGGCGCGCGCGTGCGCGTGATTCACATTCATATCGATCTAAAGCTCATCTTCAAGCTCGGTTTGATGCTGTTCTTTTTGTCCCAAGACGCGAGCGCGACGCAGGTGGCGCTCTACGTCGCCGTCGCCGTCTTCGTGTATCTTCAACAGACGGGCGCGCTGGCCCCGATCGCGCAGTGGCTCACCGGTAACGAAAATATCGGTCGACCGCGCGATGGGAACGCGAACGGTAACCGAGGAAACGAAGGCGCGAACGCGAACGGCGACGGAGAATTCAACAGACCCGTCGTCATGCCCACGCGAGCGACGCACGCCGCCGGGTACACGGAGATGCCTCAATCGTACGTGGGTGAGGTTAAGATTTTCATGTACAGCCTCCTGGCGTCCATCTTCCCGTCGTGGATCCCACCCCGACTCCACGCCGCGCAGGCGGCGGCGGGAAGACGAGAGCATCAGGACTGATGAGACGGGCGACGTCTGACATTGTTTTCACATTCGAAATTTCGAATTAAAATTTAAAATACGCGATACGTACGTACCGTAGCTACTTCAACCTACCACGAGAGCGTGATTTGACAATAATATATGCTAGTTTGAATGAGATTTTGCGCCACTCACGGTGACGAAATCGTTGTACGCCGCCTTGGCGCGCGATCTCGGCGACGCCGAACTGTCGAGCGTGAGTTGTGAATCTTCGCGATGAATGACGCACGAGTTTAGAGATTCTGGAGCCGCGTTTCCGGCGCTCGTCTTCCTCCCGCCGGTGTACTTTTCATACGCGTACCACGCGACGCCCGCTGAATTCAAAAGAATCCCCACGACGTTCGTCAGACCGGCGTGCACGTGAAAGGCGAACAAGCCAAAGATGCCTTGCACGATGGACTTTGTTCTCCCCACCACGGATGTCGTCAACGCCTCGTTCAACTGCGTACACAGGTACGTGGCGTAGTTCAACACGAACGCGCTCGAGCACGAGCACAAAAACGCGAGCACGAACCCGATGTGCGTCTTGTAAGGGAAATCCAAAATCTCTCGGTGCTCGCCGAAGAGGATGCAAATGGTGAAACTCAACGGCGCGCTCCACAACGAATTATACAGTAAAAGCGTGAACGAATCCAACTTTAATTCGTCCCCAATCTTACCAACGAGAACAACGTACAGAGCCGTACAAAACGCGCTCGCCAACGCAACTAAATAACCTAAAATCGTAAACTCCAGATCCCCGGATCCCGCGCACACGCCTCCGAGCGTCGTCAGCCACACCGCCGCCTGCACCCTCCTCGTCGCCACCTTGCGCATCATCACGTAATCCAGCAGCATGACGAACGGCGTCGTGGACGATTTCAACACCCCATACATAGGTATATTGATCATCGACAGCGCTTTCATGTCTAACACGAGCTTCAACTGAAACACCGCGCTCACCGCGCCCACCCTGCGAAACGCCTTGGCGTCGAAATTCCCACGAAACCCTTTCGCCCCGTTCGGCGAGATGACGCCGAGCTGCTCCAAAGCGACGATGGCGAACACCGTGAACATCGTCTGCGCCGTCACCAGGCTCGCCGGGTACCGAAATTTCCACAACGCGAATATCGACTTGTTCAAGAAGACGGTGGCGATGGAGGTGGCGCCGTAAAAGATGGCAGCCGTCGCGCCTCGTCGACGACGATTCGGCGAGTCGTGATGCGCCGTCGGGAGCACCATGACGACGACGTTCGCCGTCACGGACGAGCGCGCGCGATGGTTCCGCGCCGCGCTCTCTCTCTCGCGCGCGGCAAACGACCACTTATCCGGAGAAGTTTCGAAAGGGACTCCTCTTGAATCACGATTCGTCAACGGAACGCTCCAACCTTGCCCGAAAAGTCCGACTCCGAGAGAGCGCCAGAGCCCGACGCGACGCGACGCGATGGCGACGTCGACGCACCGCGCGCGACGGTACGCGTTAGACCTCGCGCGTGGATTCGCGCGGGGCGTCTCTCTCGCGTCGCGCACGGCGTCGAGCGCGAGCGCGACGGCGTCATCGGGACGGCTGGAGCGCGCCGCGTGCGCGATGAACTCGGCGCCGTCGACGCGGCGCGACGCCGACGCGCGGTCGAGACGCGCGTCGTCGTCGTCGTCGTCGTCGTCTTCGTCGTCGCCGGAGGACGTGCACATCGCGCACACACGCACGCACGTCACGAAGGAGCTGTGGAGGGAGCGCCTGCGAAAAGCCGAGAGCGGCAAGGCGGCGACGAAACTGAGCGAAAAGCTCGTTCCGCGCGCGCCGCAGACGCACACGGCGGTGTACGTGTGGGAAAGCGATGAAGACATGCGAGAGATGTATCGGCAGCACGGACGAGGGGCGGTGCGCATGGGAAGGATATTGGAGGATTTAGACTCGTTGGCGGGGAACATCGCGTTTTTCCACGCCGACGACGACGATGATACGACCAAGACGCCGCAGTTGGTGACGGCGAGCGTGGATAGGGTTCGATTGAACAGACCTTTGTCTCTGGACAAGAATGTGGTGATTCGTGGGGAGGTGGCGTTCGTGGGGACGTCGAGCATGGTGATTCGAATGGAGGCGGACGACGACAACTCGGCGACGCGAGACGCCACCGTGGACGACGAGCGCACGGAACCGGCGTTGGCCGCTGATTTCACCTTCGTCGCGAGAGATCCGGAGACGAACGCGTCGTGGCCGGTGAATCCGCTCATCTGCGAGACGAGAAAACACAAGGAGCGTTTTCAAGAGATTCAGGCGTCGATTTTACGCAAGCGGCTTCGCAAAAAGAAGGGCGACGCCGTGCTCAACGATGACCTCATCAAGCATCGCACGGATTGGGTTCGAAAGACTCGCGAACGCGCGTGTCTCAATCAAGAGATGCCCGCGCTCACGGCTGGGTATAACGAAGTCTTGACGACGCAAACCATGGCTGAAAATATGTTTGTCGCGCAACCGCAGCAACGCAACCTCTCGGGACGCGTCTTCGGAGGATTCCTCCTTCGTCGCGCGTACGAACTCGCGTACGCCAACTGTCAACTCTTTTCCGGCGGTCATCCAATGTTTGTGGAGATGAGCGACATCGACTTTAAGCTTCCGGTGAGCATTGGTGATCTCGTGCGTTTCAAGTGTAAAGTCATGCACACCGTCAACGCCGAGGAGGCGCGTTGCGGCAAGCCAAGTGTCTACCTCGAGGTGCGCGCCATCGTCACCAATCCTCACAAGGTAACCTCGGCCGTGGCGAATACGTTCTACTTCAAGTTCAACGTCGCCCCTTTCGAGGAAGAGGACGGCGAGGCGAGCGACGATTCATCCGTTCGTCTTCGCCGCGTGCTTCCAGAGTCAAACGACGAGGGTCTTCAAATCTGGGACAAGTGCATTCGCCGAACGCTCTGCGACGACGCCGACTTTGACGTTCGCAACAATCTCAGCATCATGACGCCTTAAATGTTTATTTTTTTTCTTTTATTATTCAGCACAGTATATTTTCTTCGCTTGTAGTTCCAAACAAACCGGTTGTAGAAGTTCGCGCCTCCGACACCGGTTGTTAGTTGGAGACGACCGGACACGTCACATCGCGTCGTGCGCACGAGGACGACGACTCCCGACCGCTCTGTCTCGCCGCATATGACCATCGTTCGACGCGCCAGCACCGGCGGCGCCTCGCTTCCCGGCGAAACGCCGCCCACGACGCTCGCTGAATCTCTCAGAAGGCTGGACTTTTACGCCGTGGAAGGTTTCAGAGAGGGCACGCGAGCGGGAGGGTGCATGTCCCTTCTCACGGCGACGACGATCGCGTTTCTGTTCGCCATGCAAGTGTCAGCGTTGATGACGTCGTCCTACCTCACGGACATCGTCGTCGATCACTCGCCGGACGCGCGCCTGGCTGTTAATATCAGGGTTGAATTCCCTCGTGTGAGCTGTGAGTACATGTCGCTTCGCGTCTTGGACGCCATGGGATCGAACGCGAACATCAGTGGTGAGAATATCTACAAACATCCGATCGGAGGCGCGCTCAAATACATGAATCTCGAGCATGTGTCGCCCGCGGAGGAGGAGTTCGACTCGACGCGTCGCGCGGTGGATTACGGCGCGTGGACGACGGACTTCGATCACTACGGCAACCGCCGAATCTCGTACGACGCCGTTGGCGAGGCGGTGTTCAACAGGATGGTGCAAATGCACAAACTTTTGCTCGTGAATTTTCACGCACCGTGGTGTAAGCACTGTCAAGCGTTCGCGCCTATTTGGGAACACGCCGCCGAGATGACGAAATTAGAGTTGAGACGAGTCGGCAAACCTCGGCTGACGTTGGGCTTGGCGAGCGTCGATTGCACCGCGGACGAAAACGTCGATCTGTGCGACAAGTTACACATTCAAGCGTACCCGAACGTTCGGATTTATCGCGCCGGATCGTTACATCCTTCGAAACGAGCGCACGCATCCGAAGACGAGCCATCCGACATTCAATACGAAGTGTACCACGGCGCACGAAATGCCGAATCGCTCGCGAAATTCGCAGACTCGCTACTTCGAGAGATTGAAGCCGCCGAAGACGACGGATCGTTTTCAACCAACGTCGGGCACGACGGCGATGGCGACGGGCGCGTCGACTCTACCGTGCGGTCGCCCGGATGCTCCGTCAACGGCCAGTTTCACGTGAACCGAGTACCTGGAGCGTTTTATTTCGTCCCGCGATCGCGCGCGCACTCCATGGCGGACGTGGACATGACGCACGTCATCAAGCATTTATCGTTCGGTCAAAACGTTCCCGGACGTCCGAGCTTCGTGCCTCGGCATCTCAGAAAAGCGTGGCGTTTGGTCCCGCGAGACCTGGGCGGACGCTTCGCGAGCGCGGGCATCGGTTTCACGCAGTTCAACGCCGACGAGACGCGACGTACCGCCTTTGAGCATTATATGCACGTGATTCCACGAACGTTCGCGCCGATCGGAGAGGCGCCGATGAACATGTACGAATACACCTTTTCGAGCAATTCGTTTACAATACGTGACGACGCCGAGGCGCGAGAGGCGATGTTTTACGAGAGAGACGTCGTCGACGACGAGTTTCGCCGACCGACGGGTCCCGTGGTCAAGTTTTCATACGATACGTCGCCGATGAGCGTCGTGACTCGAGAGGTTCGCAAACCGCTCTTGGAGTGGCTCTTGGGATGCGCGGCGATTCTCGGCGGATTGCTCACGTGCAGTTGCGCCGCTGAGAAAATCTTCACCGCGGCGTCGCGCGAGTTCAAACGACGCATCGGTAAATTCCACTAGCGCGGCGGCGGCTTGTGTGGCTCCCCCGGACCGTCCGGAATCGCGCTCAAGCACCGTACGAACTCATCTCCGATGTGCGCGTTCGCGCACAGGACGCGCCTGGCGTACGCGTCGAATTCGTCCCCCGACGGATCGAGCACAACGCCGCCCGCCTCGCGCACGATGACGGCGCCCGCGACGCAATCCCAGGGTCCCCCGAATCCAATCTCAAAAAACCCATCCAAACGTCCCATGGCCACCCCACACATATTCATCGCGCAAGACCCCGAACACCGAACGCTCCTCGAACGCTCCACCAACGCGCGCACCCGTCCCATCACCGCGTCCACCGTCTCCGCGTCCCGATGCACCCCAATCTCCGTCCCGATCAACGCTCGCCCCAACGCCCGCGTCTCACTGCACCGAATCATCTCCCCGTTCAATCGCGCCCCGCCTCCTCGCACCGCGGTGAACATCTCGTTCGTCACGGGATTAAACACGACGCCCACCGCCGGCGCGCCGTCCGCCGTCAGCCCCACGCTCACGCAGCTCATCGGAAACCCGTGCACGAAATTCGTCGTCCCGTCCAACGGATCGACATACCAACACCGCCGAGACGTCGTGCGAGTCAATTCCTCGTCTCCACTCGCCGCGTGCGTCTCCTCACCGACGACATCGTCGTCCGGGAACGCTTTCATGAGCGCGCCCATCACAATGGCTTCGCACTTTTTATCCGTCTCCGTGACTAAATCCACCGCGCCCTTGTACTCGACGTCGTCGGCGGACGCGCGCGCGCCCGAACGAGGCCACGCGGCGAGGATCTCGGCGCCCGCGCGACGCGCGGCGTCGATGGCGACGGCGAGTTCGCGCTCAAACGGCGCCATGAATGAAAAGGAATTTTTTCGCGTCAGTGTGTGGCGCGTCGAGGCACCGCGTCGATGGGGACGGACGCGCGCGACGTCGCGGACGCGGACGCAGACGCGGACGCGCTTCCCGCGGTGAAGACGGAGGCGGCGTTCGCGCGCGCGTTGCGAGACCACCGCGCGGGATTGTTGGTGGTCAACTACGGGGCGGATTGGTGCGCGCACTGCGCCAAGTTATCGCCGACGTTGCGTCGATTGCGGCGCGAGTACGAGCTCGGAGGCGAGGTGTCGCGCGCGTCGTCGTCGTCGTCGTCGTCGTCGTCGTCGAGCGGTGGAGGCGGTGGGAGTGGGGGTGGGGTGGCGTTCGTGGACGCGGACGTGGATGGGTTGCCGTTTACGGCGCGAGAGGTGCGATGGACGCCGACGGTGGCGTTTTATAGAAGAGGACGGTTGGTGGATGAGTGCGTGCGGGCCAGGCCGACGCAGGTGAGCGATAGGACGTGGTTGCACGCGGTGGAGGATCCGGACGAGGCGGCGGGGTGGAGATAGCGAGCGATGCGCGGTGGGGAGTGCGTCTCTTCGCTTGGCGCGCTTTTGTACGTCTTACGTGTCCTTTTATTAATACTCACGGCTACTACGGTTTCAGTACTCGGCGAGCGCGGTCACGCGCTCGGATTCGGGCATCGCGTTGCCTCTGAAGGCGACGGCGACGACGTCTTTCCCCACCTCGAGCGTCCACGTCTCGGGCGCGCCCGCGGGTAGAACGGCGAGGGAGTCGCCGCCCGTCCAAAAATCCTTCAAGAGGTCAGAGGCGAACGTTTCGCTCATCTCTTCTCCCTCGTCCGAATCGAAGAGTTCGGCGGTGAAATCGGCGTTTACGTCGAATTCGTTCTTCATCTTGGCGCACGCTTCCTTGACGCCTTCCCGAGCCGCGATTTTGAAGGACGCGTCGCCGTGCTCGGTGAGCGAAGCGACGGCGCGTTGCGTCGAAGTCATCGCCTCCAGGCGTTTCTTCTCTTGCTTCACCTGTTTCGTGAACTCATATCTCGCCAACGTCTTTTGAATCGCGCTCTCAACCTCGGTGAGATACTCCATCGTGGCTGGAATGTTCGGGTTGCGGTACGATGTTTTCTGTTCCAACGTTGGAAGAATCTTCTTTGAGAGGATGTCGACAAATTTTTGTTTCACGGCTCCGAGTCGATTCCCACCGCTTTGAAACTCTTGCACGCTCTTCAGCGCTCTGCTCACGGGCGCGTGATACTTTTCATTCATTTCGTGCACCTTCATCCAGTACTCTGGCGAAGGCTCGACGGCGCTGGCCCCCGTCGCCCGACGCTTGGCGGCGCGTTCGTCCTCATTGCTCTCGTCCGCGTCCTGCGCCATCAGACCCGTGACGAAACCTTGCAATTCGGCTCGCGCCGCCTTGTCCTTGGCGTCCTTGACGCGATTATCCTCCAAACGTTTCGTGAGATGTTTGAACAACCACACGTCCAAATGGTCTTGCAGTTTCTCCTTGTAAATCTGCTGCTTCTCCGCCGTCGACGCCCCCACAAATTCCATTGCGATCTGCGATTTACCCGAATTATCCGTCAACCACTTCTTCAACACCTGCGACCGCAATCTAGTTTGCTCCGTCTTGTCTTGACTCTCGAAAAACCGTTTGCCCTCCTCGTACTCGGCGCCCGACGCACCCGCGCCGACGTCCCGTCTCTCCTCAACCTTTGGTGCCACCGGTTTCACGGGCGCACGCGCCATGGTCAAGCCCTGCGCCTCCATCGCCACCTGCGCCCGATCCTTGATGATCTTCTGCTCGAGCGCCTCCACTCTGTTTCGAAGTTTCGTCTCGTACGACTCCTTGTCCTTCGCCTTTGCGAAAATCTGTTGCTCCATGTTCCTCGCCACGATGGTCGCCTGTTTCAACGTCGATTCATCGTACGGCGGGTCCTTCTTCATGAGCACCGTCGCCGACCTGTTGTGCGCGATCGCGTCGTCGTCGTCGCGCGTCGTCGTCGTCAGTCGAGCGTCCCGATCGCGTCGCCCGCGCGAAATCCACCATCGAATCATCCTCGTCGTCGTCGTCGTCGCGTCGCGTCGCGCACGCACAGTTGTTGCACCGCCGCAGTGCGGTCGATGCGCGCGTGCCAATCATCGTCCTCCGCCATCGCGCGCGTCGTCGAGGCGTCGTCGAGTGGCGCGAATAGGGTGATGAAAAGAAATTCGAGTCGAGTGGGCGCCCAAAAATTTTCTTTTTTTGTTTTTTACGCGCGTTTCGCGAGTCTGTCTGCCGTCTTGATTATATGCATTACACGCGCGTGATTCGATGATGTCGAGTGAGGTGAGATCACACGACGACGTCGGTGGTGGCCGGAACGCCCTCGGCGGTGACGGAGAGTTTTCCGGGGACGTCGGCGGAGACGTCGACGACGGCGGTTTGGTCCTCGTTGACGTCGCCTCT
>Ga0181589_10004970_pt1 | contig 10632 bp, 10 predicted proteins | sample 071ome_25_FD_132444 | JGI IMG/M metagenome (GOLD analysis project Ga0181589, IMG submission 132444) | Coastal salt marsh microbial communities from the Groves Creek Marsh, Skidaway Island, Georgia - 071410BT metaG (megahit assembly) | ecosystem: Environmental > Aquatic > Marine > Intertidal... | reverse complement strand
CGGTTTGTCGTCGCCACCGGCTCTTCGCCGGTTGTGCCGCCGATCGACGGCTTGGCCGACACGCCTTTCTTTACCAATGAGACGATTTTTGAGAATTCCGAAAAAATCGATCATCTGATCGTTGTCGGCGGTGGACCGATAGGGCTTGAACTGGCGCAGGCCGCGCACCGGCTGGGAGCGCGGGTTACCGTCCTTGAGGCGATGAAGGCATTGGCAAATGACGATCCCGATCTGGCCGCCGTGGTAAAGGAGCGCCTGTCCGCGGAAGGGCTTGACCTTCGCGAGGGGGCGTTCGTCAAATCAGTCTCCGGCACGGCCGGAAACGTTTCCGTCGTGGCGGAAATTGACGGATCGCAAACGAATTTCTCCGGGAGCCATCTTCTGATCGCGATCGGCCGTTCACCGAATTTGGCGGGGCTTGGGCTCGAAGAGGCGGGAATAAAGACCGGCCGGGGCGGTATTCTCGTCGATGACCGGCTCCGCACCACCAATCGGCGCGTTTTTGCCATCGGGGACGTGGCGGAAGGGTTCAAATTCACCCACGCCGCCGGATATCAGGCGGGTATCGTCATCCGGAACGTATTATTCCGTATGCCGGCGAAGGTCGATTACAGGGCGTTTCCCTGGGTCACATATACCTCGCCCGAGCTGGCCCAGATCGGAATGACGGAGAAGGCGGCGCGTGAGAAATTCGGCGACATCAAGGTCATCACGGCGCCATTCTTCGAAAATGACCGGGCGCAGGCTGAACGGGAAACCCATGGCATGCTCAAGGTCGTGACCTCCAAAAGCGGCGTTATTCTCGGCGCGGGCATGGTCGGCGAAAAGGCTGGGGAGGTCATCCAGTCCTGGGCGTTGCCCATCGCTAAAAAAATGAAGATGAAGGACATCGCCGGATTGATTTTGCCCTATCCGACGCTTGGCGAAATCAACAAGCGCGCCGCGGGCGCCTATTTTACGCCGGCGCTGTTCAGCGACCGCACGAAAAAGATCGTGAGATTTCTGCTTCGGTTCGGCTGAATGTCCTCCCTCGACCCACGATGACCGCAGAGTCACGATAAGTTGAGGTCTGGTGATCAGGGTTTTAATTGGCGATCCCCGGGGCCGTGCTTAAGTACACATTGCTTAACGGCATCCGGTTCGTCCGGACTTAACTCACAGACCCTGGAGGGAATACCAACATGGATATGAAGAAAACCGTCACCGTTCTCAGCGTTGCCGCTCTTGCCGCCGCGACGTCGGCCATGCCGGCTGCCGCCGCCGATTACAGCGCTAGCAAGCCGGTCCAGATTGCGGCCTGTAACCCGTGTGCCGCCAAGAAGGGCGGCTGCAACCCGTGCGCCGCCAAGAAGGGCTGCAATCCCTGCGCCGCGAAGAAGAAATAACAGCCTGATCGGCTGTTTAGGGGAAACGCCGTCCGGATCGCCGGGCGGCGTTTTTCATTTCCGCCCGGCGAATAATTGCGTATATGCGGTGGAAGGGGACATATTCTCCCTGTTGATCGAAACCCGACAAGGCACAGATGGCGACTGATCCGACAGCGCGAAAAAGGCGACCCATCCGGTTCGGGCTCTCCGCCCGGCTGCTGGTGCTGACCATTTCCTTCGTGATGTTGAGCGAAGTTCTGATCTATGCGCCATCCATCGGGCGTTTTCGGCAAAGCTATCTCGAACAGAAGGTGGCGGCCTCTCATCTTGCCAGCCTCGCCCTGCTGGTGCCCGAGGACCAGATGGTCGGTAAGGAAATGCGGGCGGCATTGCTAGATCATGCCGGCGTGCTGGCGATTTCGCTGCGCCGCGCGGGCAGGAAAGAGCTGATCCTCGAAGGCGATATGCCGTCGCGTGTCGACAAGACCGTCAATCTGGCCGGAAGCGGATTCTTCATGTCGATCCTGCAGGCCTTTGAAACCATGATGGGCGGCGGCAATCGAAAATTGCGCGTTATGGGGCCGTCGCCGAAAAATGCCGAAGTGATGGTTGAGATCGTCGTCGACGAGGCACCGCTTTATGCCGCCATGATCGAATTCTCAATCCGGATTCTGGCCCTGTCGCTGATGATATCGTTTATCACTGCGTTGCTGGTGTTTCTGAGCCTGCAATGGTTGTTCGTACGGCCGATGCGGGACCTGACCGCCAGTATTATCGCCTTTCGCGATAATCCCGATGACGGGCGGCGGCTTATCGTTCCCGGCAAGAGATCGGACGAGCTGGGGCTTGCCCGGCGCGAACTGGCGGGTATGCAGCGCGGTTTGCGGCGCGCCCTGATCCAGCGCACCCGGTTGGCCGCGATCGGCACGGCGGTGACAAAGATCAACCACGATTTGCGCAATATTCTGGCGACCGCGCAGCTGGTCTCGGACCATCTGGAGACAACGCAGGATCCGCAGGTCCGGCGCGTGGCGCCGACCCTGCTTGGCGCGATAGACCGGGCGGTATCGCTTTGTAAGAAGATTCTCGGTTTTGTGCAGGAGGGCAATACATCGCTGGAGATGACCCGGTTTCATCTGCGCCCCCTGCTCGACGAGGTATCGGAAGTCAGCGCCGCCTTTCGGGATGGCGCCACCGTGCTTGATTACCGCGTCGATGCGGCCTTCGAACTTCACGCCGACCGTGATCAGATTTACCGGGTTCTCGCCAATCTTTTCCGCAATGCCGCCGAAGCCGGCGCGGAAAGGGTTACGGTAAAGGCGACCGCAAGAGAGGATGAGGCGGTCATAGAAATCGCCGATGACGGCCCGGGACTGCCCGAAACCGTGCGGGAAACCCTGTTTCAGCCCTTCAGCGGGTCGACGCGCACCGGCGGATCGGGTCTCGGGCTTGCGATCGCGCGCGACCTGATGCGCGGTCATGGCGGGGATGTCGCTCTGCGTCACAGCGGCCCGGAGGGAACGACTTTCGTTCTGACCCTGCCGGTCGAAACGCAAGAGGCCGCGCGCGTGGGCGTTGCCCTGTTTCGCGGCTAACCCGCGCCAAGTTGCCAATCCGGCCCCAGTCGGTATAGAAATATTTGCAGGCCGCCGCGCTTGGGGGGCGGCATCGCTTCCATCAACAGGGAACCGAACGAAAATGGATAATCTTGGAAACTGGGTTATGGGCGGGGTGATGCTCGTCCTTGCGGTCTGCGGGCTTTTCGTCGCCAGCGTCGCCGGTCACGGTATCGGATATTGGGGCGGGTTGCTGTTCTTCGCGTTCGCGATCTGGTTCATTTTCCGTCTGATTCAGGTCAGCTTCGATCACGCGGAAGAGTGAGCGCCCTTCGTGACGGCGCCATCCGCCACTGACACGCTGCGCGCCCTGCTGTCTGACGGCAAGGCCCATCCGACACCTGCCTGTTACGACGCGCTTTCCGCGCGGTTGGTGGAACGCGCCGGTTTTGATGTTTCCTTCATGAGCGGGTTCGCGGTTTCCGCCGCGCGGCTCGGCATGCCCGATACCGGCCTGATCTCCTACGCGGAAATGCTCGATCAGGGGCGCAATATCTGCAACGCCGTGTCGATTCCCGTGATTGGCGACGCCGATACCGGATATGGTAATGCGTTGAATGTCCGCCGCACGATTGAGGGTTTCGCCCAGGCCGGGTTCGCTTGCGCGATGGTCGAAGATCAGCTCGCGCCCAAGCGGTGCGGCCATACGCGCGGCAAGGCGGTGGTCGGCCGCGATGAGGCTCTCCTGCGTATCCGTGCCGCCGTCGATGCGCGGGAAGACGGCGCCGATATTCTGATCATGGCGCGGACCGATGCGCGCGCGACCGACGGGTTCGACGAGGCGATGTGGCGCATCAAGGCCTTCGCGGATGCCGGCGCCGATCTTCTGTTTCTGGAAGCGCCGCAATCGGAGGCCGAAATGCAGGCCTTTTGCGAGGGCGTTTCCGGACCGAAGATGGCGAACCTGGTGGAGCAGGGCGACACGCCGCTTCTCCCCGTCGATACGTTGGGCGAGATGGGGTTCAGCATCGTCCTGTATCCGCTGACCCTGCTGAATTCCGCGATGACGGCAATGGAAAACGCGCTGGCATCGCTGGGCGCCGGAAAAACGCCGAAGGGGCTCTCTGAATTCGCCCATCTGCGCAATGTCGTCGGGTTCGACGATTATTACGAAGCGGAAAAACGCTATTCGGGCGGCTGACCCCTCCTTATTCAAGCCCTTGCATGATGTGTTCCTGAAAGGCCGGGCGTTCGGCCAACAGGTCGAACCAGCGTTTCAGATGGGGATAGTCCTCGCGCTCAATCGGCATTTCGAACCATCGATAGGCGGCGATCCCGACCGGAATATCGCCGATGGTGAATTTTTCGCCCGCCATGAATTTCCGGTCGGCCAGATTGGCGTTCAGCATCGACATCGACCGTGACAAGCCGTCCCGCGCCTTGGTGATCGCGTCCATGTCGCGTTTTTCCGGCGGCGTGCGGATCAGCCCCCGGAAAACCGGCACCAGAGACGGGCTGCAGACCGTCAGCTGCCAGTCCATCCAGCGTTCAGCGTCGGCCAGAATCTGCGGGTCTTCGGGATAAAGACCGCCCAAATCGTGTTTCCTAGTCAGGTAACGGGTGCAGGAATTGGATTCCCAGAGGGTAAATCCGTCCTCCTCGATGATGGTCGGCACCAGCCCGTTCGGGTTCAGCGCCAGATATTTTTCCTGGTCGTTGCCGCCAAACGGCCCGCCGATATCCTCGCGGTCGAAGGGCAGCCCCATCTCGCCGCAGGCCCAGAGAACCTTCTGCACATTGGATGACGTCTTGCGCCCCAGAATTTTCAGCATGTCTTCTCCCCGCCGAATTGTCGCCCGTCAGTCTTCCGCCGGGCCTTTGAGTTCCACCACATTGCCGTCGGGATCGGAAAAATAGATCGACGGCCCATACCCGTCCGCGCCGAAACGGCGCCCCGACTCATTGACCGTTATCCCGCACCCTTCCAGATATTCCGTCAGTGCCGCCTCGTCGAATTCCTCAAGCGTCAGCGCGATATGATCGACATTGCGCCCGGCTTCCGGCGGGCCGTACCCGTCGCGCGTTCCCATCTCGCTGTCCTGCGGGACGAGATCGATCATCGAGGCGCCGGCCTGGTACTGATAAAGCCCGCTCTCAGGCTTTGTCCGTGCCTCGGTACAGCCCAGAATATCGCTGTAGAAATGGATCGATTTCCCGATATCGGCGACCCTGAGCACGACGTGATCCAGCTTCGAGATACGTATCGGATTCATGATCCCGCCCTCCCTGTTTCGCCGGAGTATAGCACTCGCGGCCTGCATCGCGATATTTGATCATCCGCCGGATTTGGCGGCGCGCCGTGCCTGTATTTTTTCCCGCCAGTTATTGTAATAGGTCGCGCCAAAGATAATGACCGCACCGAACCAGACCCAGAGGTCCGGCTGCTCGCGATAGAGGAAAAATCCGATGATGGCGGCGATGGGCAGGCGAAGAAAATCAAACGGCATCACGAAACTCGCGTCGGCCGCGGCAAAAGACCGGATGATGCAGGCATGCGCCAGATAGCCGAACACACCGAGCAGGATGATCGGCACGGCGTCTTCCAGAAGCGGCGTCTGCCAGTTGTAAAACGCCGGTATGGCGGAAACCGGGATAAAGATGATCGACATGTAAAACAGAATGGCGTTCGGGCTGTCGGTCTCCGACAGGGATTTGGTTGAGACCTGCGATGCGGCGTAGCAGGCGGCGGACGCCACAACGGCGATGGTCCCGGTGCCGATTTCGACGAAACCTGGCCGGATGATGACCAGTGCGCCCGCAAAGCCGATCGCGGTGGCGATCCAGCGATGCACACCTACTTTTTCCGGCAGAAACATCGCGGCGAAGCAGATGGTGAAAAGCGGCACGGTGAATTGCAGGGCGGAGAGATCCGCCAGCGGCACCAGCGTCACGCCGAGAAACCAGCCGACATTGCCGAGATAGTGGATGGTGTTGCGGAACCCGTGAAGCCCCAGCCGCCTGGTCCGCAAATCTTCCCGTCTTTGACGCAAAGCCCAGGGCAGGATGAGAATCAGGCTGACCACGCTCCGCATAAAAATCATTTGCAACACGTCATAGCGGTCCTGCAGATCGCGGATCGTCACCGCCAGCAGGACCAGAGACGTGCCGCCCAGCACCATCCAGATCGCGCCCCGCACCGTGCCGGGCCATGCGTGAAAGAAATTCATGCCGCCATCCTATTGGTGTCAGTCACCGAGCGCGATGCCTTCGCGTCGGGAATCCGCGCCGCCTTCAAGCCCGCGCGGCGTGACGCGAATGCCGTGAAGACCGCTGGTTTTGGGACGGATACGCGGATTGTGCCCCAGCGATTTGAGCGCGCCCGACAGCGCCGTCACCGGCGTGCCCTTTTCCAGTTCCGTCCGGCTGTTCTTGTTGAGGAAATTCGGTAAATCGATGGCCGCCTGCATATGCATTTTCCAGTCGAGCGTTGCGATCAGCGTTTTCACGACATAGCCGATAATGCTGGATCCGCCGGGCGATCCCACCGCCATTACCAGTTTCCCGTCCCGGTCCAGAACGATGGCGGGTGACATGGAGCTTCGCGGCCGTTTGCCCGGCTCCACCCTGTTGGCCTTTACCGCGCCGGACTTGTTCCGCGGGGTGGGGGCGAAATCGGCCAGCTCGTCATTCAGCATGAAGCCGCGCACCATGATGCGGGATCCAAAGGCCGTCCCGATGGTGGTCGTCATCGACACCGCTTCGCCCCGCGCATCCACGATGGAAACATGGCTGGTCGAATCGGGACGCTGGTCTCCGTTATCGGAAATCAGCATGGCGGACTTGCGCGGCGGTAACGGTGTGCCGGGCGGTGCCTTGCCCAGCGACCGCGTCGCGGATATCAGGGCGGAGCGTTCTTTCAGATAGTCCGGGTTCAGCAGTCCCCGCACCGGCACATCAATGAAATCCGGATCGCCGAGATAGCGGTTGCGGTCAGCGAAGGCGAGGCGGCCCGCTTCCGCGATCAGATGCACCGCCTGGGCGGATGCCGGCTCGATACGAGCCATATCGAACCGCTCCAGCAGGCCGAGTATCTGCAGGGTGGCGATGCCGCCCGACGTCGGAGGCGGCATGCCGCAGACGGTCCAGCGCCGATAGGGGCCGCATATAATTTCTCGCTTTTTCGCCTCGTAGCTCTCAATATCCGCCACGGTCATCGACCCCGGCAGGTGATGGGTCTGGCGCACCGCCTGGGCGATGGCCGCGGGAATATCGCCCCTGTAAAACGCATCCGGGCCTTCAAGAGCGACGCGCGCCAACGTGTCCGCCAGTTCGGGGTTTTTCAGAATATGGCCAACCGGCAAGGGCGCGCCATCCGGCCGGTAGTAAAAGGCGCGCGCTCCGGGAAAGTCCCGTAAATATTTGTCGGTCCGGATCATCTTGTGAAGCCGGGGAGATACCGCAAAGCCGTTGCGCGCCAGTTTGATCGCCGGTTCAAACAGGGTCTTCCAGGGCAGCCTGCCGTGATTTCGATGGGTGAGCGCGAGCATCCGGATTGTCCCCGGCACGCCGACGCCGCGACCGCCGATCTTCCGTGTGTTCCACGAAAGGGCCTTTCCGCTTTCGTCCAGAAACAGATTTTCGGTTGCCGCCGCGGGAGTCGTTTCGCGCCCGTCATAAGCGCTTAAAACCGGCGCCGCTTCTTCCGATGGCGCCGGTTTGAAATGCAGCAGAAATGCGCCACCGCCGATACCCGAAGCTTGCGGTTCCACCAGCGTTAGCACCATCTGAACCGCGATGGCGGCATCCACCGCCCCGCCGCCCGCGCGCAATATGTCCAGCCCCGCCCGAACGGCGTGCGGATTTGCGGCGCTTACCATCTGTTTTTCGGCATAGATCGATGGCCTTCCGGTTTCATCCGTGACCGGTCCCGCCGCGCATCCGGTGAGGATAAGGGCGGCAAGCAGGCTGGTCAGGCCGGGCATGAAGTGCTGTATCGAGATGGCGGCTCTCCTCTTGTCCCGGAAAACGGCCAAGGAAATCCTTTTGCCGTCGGGGAATTACGGGTAAACATCCTACCGACGCCGCCGCCCGGGCGGCAACACAGGACAGAGCGTGGAGAATACAGGTGAGCGCGTCCGCCCGCAAAAACCGAATTACCGCCCCGCAGCTCAAGGCGCGGAAAGGTGGTGAGCCGATCGTTTCCCTGACTGCCTATAGCGCGCCGATGGCATCGTTTCTTGACCCCTATACGGATGTGTTCATCGTCGGCGATTCCGTCGGGATGGTGCTGTACGGCCTCGACAGCACGCTGGGCGTCAGCCTCGAGATGATGATCGGGCATGGCGCGGCGGTGGTGCGCGGGTCTGAACGCGCCTGCGTCACCGTCGATATGCCGTTCGGCTCCTATCAGGAATCGCCGGAACAGGCCTTCCGCAACGCGGCGCGCGTGATGAAGGAAACCGGCTGCGGCGCGGTCAAGCTGGAAGGTGGGGCTGAAATGGCCGAAACCGTCGCCTTTCTGACCGAACGCGGCATTCCGGTCATGGGGCATGTCGGGCTGATGCCGCAAAGCGTCAACCGTCTGGGCGGGTACCGGGCGCGCGGCCGTGAAAAGGCAGAGGCGGCGGCGATTATCGCCGATGCCCGCGCGATCTCGGATGCCGGCGCCTTTTCCATGGTGGTTGAAGGCGTGATGGAAACCGTGGGGCGCGACGTGACCCATGCGGTGCAGGTGCCGACCATCGGGATCGGGGCCAGCGCCCAATGCGACGGGCAGGTGCTGGTGACCGAAGACATGACCGGCATGTTCAGCGATTTCACGCCGAGCTTCGTCAGGCGCTATGCCGAGTTGGGGGCGGAGATCGAAAAGGCCGCCGCCGCCTATGCCGCCGATGTCAGGGCGAGGCGCTTTCCGAGACCGGAGAACGTGTTCCGGCCGAAGCCTGCGCGCGGCAAAAAAGGCGGCTGAGACAGCCGGAATCCGGCATGAAAACCGTTCATACCATCGCCGATCTTCGCAGCGCCGTCCGGCAATGGCGGCGGGCGGATGACTCCGTCGCGCTGATCCCGACAATGGGGGCGTTGCATGACGGCCATCTCAGCCTTGTGACGCTCGGGCGGGTGTTATGCGACCGGACGGTCGCGACGATTTTCGTCAACCCCGCGCAATTCGGCGAAAACGAGGATTTGGATGCCTATCCTTCCAATCTTACGCGCGATACCGAATTGCTCACGGCAAGCGGAGCCGATCTTCTGTTCGCGCCCGCGCCGGCGGAAATCTATCCCGACGGCTTTTCCACAACGATTTCCGTCGGCGGCGTATCGGGCGGGCTGTGCGGCGCGGCCAGGCCCGGTCATTTCGACGGCGTGGCGACGGTGGTCACCAAGCTGTTGCTTCAATCCTTGCCGGACAAGGCGATATTCGGTGAAAAGGATTATCAGCAATTGCAGGTGATCAGGCGGCTCGCCGCCGATCTGGATATTCCGGTGGAAATTATCGACGGACCGACGGTCCGTGAGGCGGACGGGCTCGCGCTCTCTTCCCGGAACGCTTATCTTTCCGAAGCCGAGCGGCGCATCGCGCCGGTGCTTTACCGGACATTGAATGAGGCCGTCCGGGATATAGCGGGATCGCCAGCCGATGTTGAGCGTATCTGCAGAGACGCGCGGCGATCGCTGATCGAAGCCGGCTTCGCCGCCGTCGATTATTTTGAATTACGCGATGCGGAAACGCTTGCGCCGATGGCCGCCTTTGACCGGCCCGCCCGGCTTTTCGCCGCCGCGCATCTCGGCAAGGCCAGACTGATCGACAATCTGGCGCTTTAATAAGCTGGCAGCCGGGCCGCCGCGCCAAGGGAGGCGGTCACGGTTGCGCCGGTGTTATGGCGCAGCGCCATACCTTGCCGTCATACAGGCATTTCAAAATATCACCCATGTGCGCCTTGTAGGCCTTGCCCATATTTCCGCGTAATTTGCCTGTTTTGGAGAAGCCGAAAGCCGTATTCTCATCCTCGACAAGTACTGTAATTTCGGCGCTGGGCCATCCGCTGAGGAAATCCGAAATTTCGGTTTGCGCGGTGTTTTGCGTCCGGAACCAGCGCGAAACATGGATCGGCGGCGCCCAGATCGAAATCCGCGACAGTGTTGCCGCCGCCGCCGCCGCCGAACCAGGAAAATGATCCGTGCCGTGTCCGCACACCGGCTTCTCCCCGCCGGTAGCCGTTGAACGAGCATGAATAGAACCGGTTGGTGTGCGATTGTGAATGTTCCACTGTGAAGGCAGCTTTGGCGTAATTCTTGACCTTGCAGCGGATGAATTCGTGAAAATCGTTGTTTGCGTCACCACTCGTTCCCTGGGCGACCCGAAATCCATAACGTAAACCCGGGGCATCGGTTCCGTTGATCAGCAGATTCTGGAAAAGGTTTTGCGACGGAGCGTAGTAGCCGCCACGGGCGTTCTCGGTCCGGATTCCGGTATGGAGAGGCTTGCGGGGCGTCGATTTAATCTGAAAATCCGTCAGGACCGCGTCTCTGACATCGCGCAGCAGGAACATCGGTTGTCCGGGTGGTCCGTCCCACAGAAAAAGAGTGCCGCCCGTACTCGCCCCGGCGAACCAGAGCCCCAACGTGTCACCGATAAGGATCGTTTTTGTGATGCGGTAAATCCCGCTCGGGATGAAGACGCCACCGCTTCTCGGTCCCGATCTCTT
>Ga0181589_10004967_pt1 | contig 10635 bp, 10 predicted proteins | sample 071ome_25_FD_132444 | JGI IMG/M metagenome (GOLD analysis project Ga0181589, IMG submission 132444) | Coastal salt marsh microbial communities from the Groves Creek Marsh, Skidaway Island, Georgia - 071410BT metaG (megahit assembly) | ecosystem: Environmental > Aquatic > Marine > Intertidal... | reverse complement strand
TAACCAATGTGTATTAAGCTGTTGTTTTAGTACTTTTTTCTGAATCAAATGAGCTTATTTTCCTATGATTACCACCGAATCTTCGGTGCCAAACTCATTAGGAATATACTCATCTGCCGCATAATCATTTTCCCAAACCTGATCGTCGATTAGATATTTAAATCGGTAGGTAGATTCGGGCTTTAAGCGTAATTCGATTTCAAAATTCTCACCTTTTTTCTCGAGTTCATACTCGCTGGGATTCCAATCGTTAAAATCTCCTGCTAAAGTTACTTTTTCAGTTACCACTTCCGCCGGCATGGAGAATGTAACCTTACATACGGTTCTTTTGGGTGTATAGTTCTTCGCTAGCATAATCTTTATGATGAAATTAGTTGGTTATTTAAACATTATAAAAATAACAAATAAATTTATGCTTTTTAACAATTTCATGTAAATTTATTATTTGGTAAAACAATATTACGTAAATAAATTTACCTTTTTTCGACATAAAGAATTATAAAATTAAATTGAAAACGGTTTCAATCCTAAACATTCTATGATGTTGATAGGGCTCTCTTAATTAAATTTAATTCCATTATGATGGATAAAACCGTTTACGAAAGGCCTCATACACCTCTTTTCTATCGTTTGCCCCACAAGTATCCTTCGCAAAAGCCTCAAAAGTTTCTAAATCGAATTCACGAATCCACCCTTTTACCTTTAAAATAGACGATGGCTTCATACTTAGTTCTCGAAACCCTAACCCAATTAATGCGCTAGCACCTAGTAGATCACTGGCAAGTTCACCACATACGGATACCTCAATTCCATTGCTCTTAGCCGCCGACACAACTTCTCGAATCAACAACCAAATCGCAGGATGATCATGTTGAAACAACCCTCCAACCTGATCATTGGTTCGGTCCACAGCCAAGGTATATTGGGTAAGATCATTCGTACCGATACTAAAAAAATCGGCCTCTTTTGCGAAGCTATCTGCCATGATCGCAACGGCCGGTACTTCCACCATAATTCCAACGGGGACTTCCCGATCTATAGGATGCCCCGCATTCGCTAGCTCTTCTTGCACCTTAGCGACTTCAATCTTTAAGCGCTTTACTTCCTCTATGTTGGTAACCATGGGAGCCAATATTCGAATACGAGATGGAAATTTCCCTGCACATTTTAAGATGGAACGAAGCTGACTATGCAACATATCATGCTCATCCAACAACATTCGGATACCTCGCCAGCCCAAAAATGGATTAGATTCATCCGGCGTGAGTACATGTAATTTATCACCTCCCACATCAAACAATCGAATAACAACAGGTCCCGTGCTATCTTCTAATAATCTCCCGTAGTATAGGTCTTGTTCTTTTTCACTTTTGTGAGTGATACCACCATATAACAAAGCCTCGGTTCGAACCAAACCAATACCCTCAGCCCTTAGCTTAGTAGCGTGATCTAATTCTTGAATAAATTCAATATTTGCTTGAATACTTACTCTAGTACCATCTTTTGTTTGACTTGGGGCTTTCGACGGTTTAATTCGTTGTCTTTCTGTACGAGCTACCTCAATAATTTGTTCGTAGTGCTGAATAGTGGCATCGTCCGGTTGTGTAATAAGCACCCCTTCGGCTCCATCTAAGATGCCCACTCCTTCCAAGGTATTGTAATCCATAAATCTTCCCACCTGCACTAAACAGGGGATTCCCAGGGATTGCGCCACTATAGCCGCATGGGCTGTCAATCCACCTTTCTCAAGAACTAAGCCCTTCACTTTGGATTCTGCTAGAGTAACCACATCTGTGGGAGACAATTCCTTCGCAACCACGATGGAACCAGTAGGAACTTGTTTAGTTATAGACTCTCCCAATACCCATTCGACCAATCGATCTCGTATTGTGATAAGATCAATAATGCGTTGTTTAAACATATTAGACGCACTATCTCTTAACCTTTCGATATACTTCCCATAAATGGATTGAACCGACCGGGCAGCACTCTCTTGTTCTTGTCTGATTCGAGAAATAATCTCCGCCTTAATTTGCTCATCTTGAAGAATGAGCGCTTGAGACTGAATAATTTCCGAAGCGGTCCCTTTCAGTTTTTTCAGTAAAGCTAGTAATTCTAGCTCATAGTCTTGTACGGCACGTGTATAACGAGAAATCTCCTGTTGAACCTGCTCTTGTGATATTTTAGCCTGTTCTAGTTCAGGCGAATGGCTTTGGATGATATGAATGGGACCAACCGCTGAACCTTCTGATGCTGTAAGTCCTTCATATTTATTCATCCTTCATTCCAAATTTATCCTCTATAAGCTGTTCGATGGCGGCTAAGCATTCTTTTTCGTCTGAACCATCGACCTCAAGCTCCATTTCGGCGCCGCATTCAGCGGCCAAGGTCATGACACCTAAAATACTTTTTCCATTCACTCGGTACCCATACATATGGATATAAAAATCAGATGAAAAACTACTGGCTAGTTTAACCAGAGCCGCTGATGGCCGGGCATGTAGCCCAGAAGAATTTTTTATAGTGACCTTTTTTCTAATCATAAACGGAATATAGCATAATAGAGCAAATAAACTACATGAAAGTATGGGCCTCAATAATTTAGCACAACTTAAGTGGGATCTGATTAATTGAAATTCAAAGCCAACCTTTTATCTATTCTTTTGTACCTTAATAGGGTCTTTATACAATATGTCTAATGATTAACTCATGAATTTTTCCGTACATTTTTAATGAGTTAATCCAATAAAAACATTCCAATCTATGTCTGTAAGTAAAGAAGAAGTGCAATACGTGGCCGGTTTAGCTAAGCTTCATCTCAATGAAGATGAAGTGGAAATACTCTCTAGAGATATGAATAGCATACTTAGCTATATGGAGCGTCTCAATGAACTAGATACTTCAGATGTTGAGCCATTAGAGCATGTCATTACTTTAGGAACCGACTACAGAAAAGATGAAGCCCGTGATGCTCTTGATCACGATAAGGCACTCAAAAATGCACCTGATGCTGACTCTGATTATTTCCGTGTACCAAAAGTTATAGAATAATTCGTGATGTCTTCTACCCGTAATCAGCATATAATAGCCTTAACTCTCCTATTTCTTGTCCCTTTAATACTCTTTTTCCCATCCACTATTGGAGGTAAAGAGATGCAACGTCACGATATTACACAATGGAGGGCTGGAGCAGAATCCATAATAGACTATCGTGAGACCTATGGTGAAGAACCGCTTTGGTCTAAGAATATGTTTGGAGGTATGCCTTCTTTTGTTATTTCAACGGCCCGACAAGTCCCTCATTTAGATACACTTATTAAACCCATCTTTAACAAGTGGTACCCTGCCTTTGAATATTGGGTATTGTTGGTAGGTATGTACGTGTTTTTGGTGCTCATGGGATTTCGACCATGGATAGCCATAACGGGGAGTGTGATTTACGGGCTAACCACCTACTTCCCCATTATCATCATGGCTGGACACACCTCCAAGTTCTTTGCGCTAGCCTTGGCACCTTGGATGCTGGTGGGTTACTGGCTCATTACGCGGCGAGAAAATTTTTGGTTGGGGCTTTTGGTGTTCTCGGCGGCTGTTAGCTTAGAGTTTCGCGCAGGGCACCCTCAAATTAGTTACTACTTCTTGTATGTACTGCTTTTTGTTTGGTTGTTTGACCTTTACAAAGGCATCAAAGAAGGACATGCAAAAAAATGGGGCATTCTGACCTTAGTACTACTGGTTGGTGGAATCCTCGGAGTAGCGGGAAATGCCGAAAAATTATTACCTCTACAAGAATATGCTCAATACAGTATCCGCGGTGGCTCAGACATCACTGAAACTACCGGTCTTGACCAAAGCTATGCTTTTGCCTGGTCACAAGGTATTAAAGAGAGCATTACGCTAATACTTCCCAACGCATTTGGAGGCGCTTCACCAGACTATTGGGGGCCTAAGTCTGTCACAAGCGGACCCCACTACCTTGGTTTTTTGGTTATACCTTTGGTGATCTTAGGTTTGCTTAGAAGAAAATCAAACTTGCCGTTTGCTTTTTTATCAGTTGGAATACTCGCCTTATTCTTTTCATGGGGTGAAAACCTTCTTTTTCTCAATAATTTGGCCTTTAACCTCATCCCTTTCTTTGACAAGTTTAGAGCTCCAGAAACCTGGTTGGTTATCACCTCATTTAGTGCTGCTGTACTCGTAGCCTATGGTTTGGATGCTCTACCCGAGTATAAAGCTGAGAAATTTCAATGGTCTTCGCTAAGAACTCCCCTTATGGTCATCGCTGGGGTATTTACCTTTAGCTTTGTAATATACACTAGCCTAGAGTATTCAAATCCTCGTGAAACGACCCAAATTGCCAATCAAATAGCCGCGCAAAATCAGGTTAATCCATCAAATCCACAGGTTAGAAGTCAAGCCAATTCCTTTATTCAACAACGCCTAGTCCCTCAAAGGGAAGAGTTAGCGCGAGATGAATTCATACGCTACGGAATACTTACCATGCTTCTGATAGGCATACTGTACCTGTATCTAAGCGGAAAAACATCTTATACCGTTGCCTTACTAGCACTTTTTGCTCTCCAAAGTTATGATCTCCTACAGGTTGGCAATCGTTTTGTGCCCGAATCAAGTTTTACCCGGCTAAATCCCTATGATGGTGCTTTTTTAGAACGACAGGCTCGGCCACTTGACCGATATATTCAAGAAAATATTTATGATGAAAACGGCGTATATGAACACCGAGTGCTACCCTTACTCGACAACCCATTTAGTAACGCCGTCCCCTCATATTTCTATCCCAGTATTGGAGGATATAGTGGAGCTAAATTGAGCATTTTTCAAGACGTATTTATGTCTGAAAACGCCGCTCTTTTTGATGGACCTTACGGACTAAATTTAGATTTACTGGCTTTATTCAATACTAAATTCATCACCTACGGACCCGGTTTAAATTTACCTGGTGTTAAACTTGATTACTCATCGGAGCAGGGCAATGTATATGAGTTAGAAAATGTATTACCCAAAGCCTTCTTCGTAGATTCTGTCCGTGTAGTACCCGATGGACCAAGTGCATTTGAATATTTAAAAAATCCTGGTAGAATAGATTTTTCAACTACGGCTTTAGTAGAAGAATCATCATACGAACCGGTTATTGTGTCCAATGCTGACTCAAGCTCAACCGTAAATGTGACCAATTATACAGGGGCCGAACTAGAAGTGACTATAACAAGAAGTACTCCTGGTTTCCTAGTAATTAATGAAATCTATTATCCAGCAGGTTGGAAAGCATTTCTAAATGGAAATGAAGTTCCTATTTATAAAACGAACTATTTCCTAAGAGGCATTCAAGTGCCCGCCGGTGAACACACGTTGACCCTTGATTTTAGACCCGATTCATTTACCAGAGGCATTCAACTTTCTTGGATGGCACTAGTAGCACAATTACTCATTGGATTATGGGTGGGTATTAGCTGGTTTCGAACGAAATCGTAAGCTATGAAGTCAAAACCAAAGGTATTGGTTGTTACTTACTATTGGTATCCATTCGCCGGAGTTGGATGTTATAGGGTTTCTCGATTTGTTAAGTACTTGCAAAAAATGGGTTGGGAAGTGGTGATTTTAACGGCAAATAAAGCCTCATCCTCACAGCTTAGTGAAGCCGATCATCCCCTTTTAAAGGGTGTGAAGGTGTACAGGACACCCATTATTGAACCTACGCAATGGTTAGGCAGTCCTTCCAAGGGAAAAGCAGGCCACCAAAGTGTCACGCACAATCCAGCCATATTCTACTCCAAAAATAAAAATTTAATCGCCCGATTAGCCGTTTGGATTAGACGTAACTGGTTAATACCCGATGCCAAATTAACATGGAAATGGTTCGCAGTGAGGGCTGGGAAAAAAGTGATTACCAAAGAAAAGCCTGATGTTATATTTTCAACCTCACCTCCACCTACTACTCATCGAATAGCCGAGGCACTTGCTCAATGGAGTGGTATTGCATGGCATGCCGATTTCCGAGATCCATGGACCAATATATATTACTATGATGATTTTCCATTGGGCGAACAAGCCGACAAAAAAAATCGCCGAATGGAAGGTAGTGTTCTCGATCATGCCCATTCTATTTCCGTAGTAAATCACGGTTTTTTTAAAAATCTGAGCGAAAAACAAGATTCCAAAATTACTATAATCACCAATGGGTTTGACCCCGATCATATTCAACCCGAAAAAACAAAACCTCTTAGCAACGAAAAATTCACCATTCGTTATTTTGGTAGCTTAAAAATTAATCAACGACCCACTTCATTCATACAGGCCTTAGAGAGATTAGAGCAAGATCATGCAGAATGGGCACAAAACATGCGTTTTGAGTTCTATGGCAGTTTAGATGCGACCCTAGCTCAGGAATTTACCACCCGCTTAAATGTTATTGAATTTGAGCAGTTTGGCTTCATAAAGCATGCCGAAATGCTGGAATTATTGCCCGAAAGTGAGCTCCTCTTGCTATCGATTGGGCAAACTAAGAATAGCTTCTATGCCTTATCTACAAAAGTATTTGAGTACATGATATCCGGGTCAAAGGTCTTAGGTATAGGTCCCACGAAAGGCGCCGCTGCCGAGGTGGTTCAGGATACAGCTATTGGATCTTTCTTTGAACGAGAGGATGCCGATGGTGTCTACCACTTTTTAGTGGACGAGCTACAAGCATTTTTGGATGGGAGCAAAGAAAAAAATACCCTTGGAGAGATCGTTGAGAAATATAGCTTCGAATCGCTAAGTGCTGATTTAGACCGTCAATTACGGGCCCTCATTTCCTAGGACATCCCGTTTTTTCTTTCCAGAAGAGGCCCTGGGTATGGAAGCAATAACTTCAAATTGAGTTGGAATTTTGTAGGGCTCTAAGAATGCGCGTAAATATTCAATCATACCTTCTTTATCGAAACGTTTAGAGGGCTCCATTTCGACATAGGCTTTAATTTGCTCCCCTAATAATCTTGCTGTTACGGCAATACAAACCGAATCTTTAATATCGGGATGCTGATTGATGGTATCTTCAATCTCTTGAGGGAATACCTTTTTACCCCCCACATTGATCACATCATCGTTACGGCCTTTTAACTCGACAAATCCATCTGGAGTTATGAGGGCTAAGTCTCCTGTTCGAAACCAGCCGTTTTTAATGGACGATTGGCTAAGTTCATCGTCTTGCCAATAGCCTGGAGTTTGAACGCTACCTTTAACCACAATTTCTCCTAATTCACCCTGTGGTAACAGCTTCCCGGATTCATTCATAATTCCGATTTCAACATTAGGACTGGGGCGACCCAAGGTATGAAGGTGATTGTGATGCTCATGAAACTCAATGAAAATATTGGCAGCTACTTCTGTAAGCCCATAATGCATGCAGAGTTTGGTATGGGGCAATTTATCCATGAGCTCACCCTTGGTTGCGGCATCCATAGGCATGCTACCAAATTCTATATAGGATAGATTCGCTAGCTGAGCATCATAGGTATTTTTGGTAAGTTTTTTAATTACCTCCAATCCTGATGGCACCATACACAGACCCGAAGCTCCTAACTCAATAGCTTCAAAGATCAGTTTGGGAAACATAAATCCATTGATCAGATGCACGGATGCTCCTAACATTAGGTTGGTTCGCAATCTTCTAAGACCAAATGCATGATGGAGTGGTAATGGGATGATCTCCGAATCCTCGGAAGTGTTGCCTATAAAAATGTTCGAATTGGTTGCCCCCGCCCAGATATTTTCATGCGTAAGGAGTACCCCTTTTTTCTGGCCTGTTGTCCCCGTTGTAAATAGAAGGTCGGCAACCTCATCTGGATTGGGAAACCTTTCTATCAAATACCTTGAATCGGACATAAACTCCTCTCCCCACTCTTGAAAAGGAAAGGGCCACGTTTTGGCCGCAGGGAATAATGCCAAGGCGGGTTGAACTCTATGGTAAACCTTGGATAGCTCTTCCATGGGCATTTGCACATCTACCGGTACGGCTATAGCACCAACCAGATGGCAGGCTAAATAAGTTCGGACAAAATGGGGTGATTTTTCACCATAAAATAATACCCGATCCCCTCTTTTTACTGAATGCTCATGCAACGATTGGGCTGTTCGAAGCATTTGTTCATACAATTCCTTGTAGCTAATCGTATGTCCAGAATAATAAATAGCGGGCTTTTGGGGCGACCGTTCCGCAGCCTCTACAAATCCTTTGATTATGGTATTTACGGCATGCTGCACGCTTATTCGGTATCGTTTTCTAAGAGTGCTTTGAAATCGGCTATACTTTGTAATTCCCCTATTTGTTCCGGACTAATGTCCAGATCAAACTCTTCTTCCATAGCCGTAATTATATTAATTTGCCCCAATGAATCCCAAGCAGAAATATCGGCGGGGGTCGTCGCATCACTGAGTTCCACATCCGGAGAGAGTGCCAAAACCTCTCGAATAATTTGTTCAACCGTAATCATATTAACTAGTTTTAGGGATGATTTTACGCCCAATGGCCTGATAATGATCGGGGATAGATTGGATAACCGTAGCGCCGATAGCAACAAACGCGTGATTCCCGATCCGAACCTTATTCAAAATCGTTACCCCAGGGCTTATCCAAACAAAATCGCCTACCACCGTTGATCCAGCAATCGAAACTCCACCTGTAATTAGACAGTGCTTACCCACCTGAACATTATGTGAGATATGCACTTGTTTCGAAATTTTTGTCCCCTCACCGATGATGGTATCTTGAATAGCCCCGCGATCAATGGTCGAACCCGCGCCTACTTCAACCCGATCTCCTATAACTAATCCCCCAAGATGAGGAAATCGCTCCCATCCTCCCTCTTCGGTATTAGCCAGGCCAAAACCCTCTGCTCCAAGAACCACAGACGCCTCTATCACCACCTCTTTTCCAATCTGCACACCGTCGTAAATAAAACTATTCCCATGTATTTGGCTACCCTCTCCAATCACACATTTCCCCACATAGCAATGGGGCCCAATATGTACACTCTCATGGATGTCGGCTTCGGGATGAACCGTACTCGTGGCATGAATCCCAGGCGCATATGCTCCACTCATCATTTGACGCACCAACCGGGTGAATACCCGCTTGGGATCTTCCACTTTAATGAGTGTTTTTTCGGGTTGAACCGTCCCATCCCACTCAATTCCTCTATCACAAATGACCACCTGAGCTAAGGTATCTTCTATGGCTTTAACTTTTTCTGGTCGCGAAGGATGACACCATACGATAGAGTTGGATGTGGCCTGTTCAATAGAACAAACCTGTTCAATACGATGATTCTCAGAAGAGCCCACTCGTTCATACTCATCGCTTAGAGAAGCAAGTATATCGTTAAGGAAGGAAGGAGTTATCATGGGGCTATTTTTAGAACCATTCGAGCATGCATGAACCAAATGGTAGATACATTATAATTTTAGACGTTTAACTTCAAAAGCTTCAGCAAAATCTTCACTTACTTGTACACCGCGAACTCGAGCTAAACCTTCCACAAATTCTTTGGTAAAGTAAGCACGCTGTTTTTCGAATTGCGAATCATAGGCCTGCATCATCTTCCATTTCATGTCGATATGGCGTTGCTGAAGTGGTATAAATGCTTGGGTGTCGAAACTGATGTGATTCCAGGGTAATTCATAGCCCCAAATACTCACCTGTTTGAATGCGCGCAAACCTTCGTTATGAACAACCTGATGATCCTGGTGTAAGTCACTTCCCGAAGGTATTAACACCAAATCCGGAGATATGGAATGACGTAATTTGATGAGTTCTTCCAGAACTTCTTGTCTATGATAAGAAAGCATCCGTACTTGATAGTCATACACAAATAACTGATTCTTGGGGATGCCCAATAGTTCCATTGAGGCATGAAATTCATCTCTAAGTTGATCAGGATTGGCACCCTCGGGTAAAGATGCTCTGGCCGTGGAAAAAGCAGCCACATAAATCTGCTTACCCTCCTCTAAAAATCTCGCCATGGTTCCCCCACAGCCAAGCTCTGCGTCATCGGTATGTGGGGCTAAAATGAGTACTTTTTGGATGCTTTCCATAGTGATTAACTTAAAATCCGACTTTCTTGTAGAATATATGTTCTATTTTAGACAAATTTCGTTTCGAACGGATGTGATTTTTAATCATTGAATGTAATGAGCTTAATGATTTTATTCTAATCTCTTTGCCAACATGCATTAAAATGAAACTTTTTTATTAATTCTACTTCATTTTGACAAACAAAAAAATATTATTTATTCATTTCGGACCATCCTCTTTTGTTCGTGAAGACCTTAAAATATTACGGAATACACACAATATTCAGGAGTTCTGTTTTAATGTTAACAAATCAAAATCAGTAATTACGACTACCTTAACATATCTAGCAAGTTTCATTACACAAATCGTTTGGTTAATCAGGTATGCTCCTAAAGCAGATATAATCTTTTGTTGGTTTGCAGATTTTCATGCTTTTATACCTGCGATAGTGTCCAAAGTATGTAAAATTCCTTTGTTGGTTGTAATTGGAGGGGTGGATGGCGTAGCCATCAAAGAACTAAATTTTGGAGTGTTTAATAGTAAATGGAGAGCTCCATTAAGTC
>Ga0181589_10004966_pt1 | contig 10639 bp, 5 predicted proteins | sample 071ome_25_FD_132444 | JGI IMG/M metagenome (GOLD analysis project Ga0181589, IMG submission 132444) | Coastal salt marsh microbial communities from the Groves Creek Marsh, Skidaway Island, Georgia - 071410BT metaG (megahit assembly) | ecosystem: Environmental > Aquatic > Marine > Intertidal zone... | reverse complement strand
CCTGCTAGACTTTTTCCGGGGCCGTCAGGTCGACAACATCAACCTCAAGGGGCTCGACCGCGTCATCTACGTGTCGTACGCCGAGGACGAGCGCGTGGCGGCCACCAGGTCGTTGGACGACGACGTGGTCCCCAAGATTGTGTTCAGACAGTTTGCCGTGCGGTATAAGAAATCTGGGACGGACGTTCCGCGGACGGTGCTCGAAGAGATGGGACCGCATTTCGACCTGAGGGTGAGGAGGCGCCGGGAGGCCGGGGTGGACATGGAGCGGGAGGCGATGAAGCAGGCCAAGCTGACGCCGAAGAAGCAGAAGAACGTCAAGGCGGACGTGCTGGATGGTAAAGTCGGCAAGGTGTATGTGCAGCGGCAGGACGTGAGTAAGATAGCCATGGGCAAGATGAAGGGGGCAAAGCGAGAAAGGCGGGAGGCAGCGGCTCAACGGAAGACGAAGAACAAGTTGCAATAGAGGTCAAACCTCTAGCCTCCTCGGCTCCAACCACGCCGACGGCAACTTCATCTCGGCAAAGGGGAAGAAGGTCATCGTGCTGACCAAGCGGTTCATCGGCGACGAGGACGGCAATCTGGTCGGCTTGGAGCTTGTCGATCGACACGTCGCGACGTGGCCCTCTGCTGCTGACAGAAGAAGCCGCGAACCGAACGGTCAAAGGAGAGATCAGTACACTGCGGATACTTGATACTTGATACTACTACGTAAACCAAACAACCAGCACCAGGCAGGCAAGCACTTGAAGCTACCGACCGGGACCGTCTGATACAGATACGTGGTTTCGTCCTGATTTCAGAATCTCGATGTCGAAGTCCTACGTAGTAGAGGTTGCGCCCGGGCGTCCCGCACAGGGTAAATCTCCGGCAGTCGGTCCCGAATACAGGTGCGTGTTACGCGATACGAAGGTGGCGGAATCCCACGTCGATTTCGTCTTGATTCGCTCGAACTCACCCTGCTCTCTCACCACGGCCACCTTGCAGGGCTGCCTTGGCCAAGGACGGGCCGCCGACGCTTGACGGCGCGCCGGCGTCTCTGTACGAGATGTTCAAGAACTCGGTGGCCAAGTTTGGGAACAACAGGTGTCTGGGCGCGCGCACCGGTCCCAACGGGGAGTACGAGTGGTCGACGTACAAAGAGGTGGACGAGAAGGTCACCATGCTTGGGTCGGCGATGGCTGCCGTGGGTCTGGAGGCCCACGGGCGTGTTGGTGTGTACGGTCCCAACTCGCCAGAGTGGATGATGGCGATGCAGGGGTGCAACAGGATGAACCTGTACTGCGTGCCGCTGTACGACACGCTGGGGGAGAACGCTATCGAGTATATCGTCAAGCACTCCGAGTCGTCCGTGCTGTTCTCGCACGGGGAGAAGCTGGGTATGATGGCCAAGGCGCTTCCGGCCCTGAAGTCGCAGGTGACGACCGTCGTCTACTGGGGCAAGGCCAAGGACGAGGATGTGGCGCTGGTCAAGGGCATGGGCATCGTCGTCTACGGCTTCGACGAGTTCTTGGCGCTCGGGAAGGCCAACCCGGCCGCGCCGAGGGGCGCTAAGGCGGACGATCTCTGTACCATCATGTACACGAGCGGGACGACGGGCGACCCCAAGGGGGTGGAGCTGACGCACGGGAGCGTCATGACCACCGTGGCCTCCCTGTCCGTGTTCCTCAGGACCTACGGCGGCCCGTTTGATCTGCAGGATGAGGTGTTCATCTCGTACCTGCCGCTCGCGCATATCTTCGATAGGGCAACCGAGGAGCTCGTCATCTGCCAGGGTGGAGCGATCGGCTACTGGAGGGGCGACATCAAGGGGCTCGTCGACGACATCGGTGCGCTCAAGCCGACCCTCTTCGCCGGTGTTCCCCGCGTCTTTGACCGCATTTATGCCGGCGTTTTGGAGAAAATTGAGGCCGGCGGGTTCCTGAAGAAGATGCTGTTCGAATGGGGATTCAGCAGGAAGCTCCACGCGCTCGACGCCGGGCACAAGTTTGACGAGGCCGCGCCCTTCTTCGACAAGCTGGTCTTCAGCAAGGTCAAGGAGCGCCTCGGCGGACGGGTGAGGCTCATTGTGTCGGGTGGCGCGCCGCTGGCTCGCCATGTCGAGGACTTTTTGAGGGTGTGCATGTGCTGCAGGGTCGTGCAGGGGTATGGCTTGACGGAGACGTGCGCCGCGTCGGCCATCTCCATCCCCGACCTCGCGTCGATGGCCGGCACGGTCGGACCGCCGCAGCCGTGCATCTCCGTCAGGCTCGAGGCCGTGCCGGAGATGGAGTGCGACCCGATGGCCAACCCGCCGAAGGGAGAGCTCTGCATCAAGGGACCGACCGTCTTCACCGGCTACTACAAAGAGGACAAGAAGACCAAGGAGGTGCTCGAGCCTGACGGTTGGTTCCACACCGGGGACATCGCCGAGTTTGGACCGGACGGGTCGATCAAGATTGTCGACAGGAAGAAGTCCATCTTCAAGCTCGCCCAGGGTGAGTACGTCGCCGTCGAGAAGATCGAGAGCTGCTACAAGAAGAACGAGTGGGTCGAGCAGATCTGGGTCTACGGAAACTCGTTCAAGGCGCATCTGGTTGCTATCGTCGTTCCGAAAGAGATGCGGGTGGGCGAATGGGCGAAGCACCACCACCAGAAGGGCACGTACGCCGAGCTGTGCGCCAACAACGCCGACCTCAAGAAGGCCATCCTCGACAGCCTGAACGCGACGGCCAAGGAGGCCAAGCTCAAAGGCTTCGAGATGGCGAAGACGATCCACCTCGAATCGGTCCTGTTCTCCGTCGAGAACGATCTGTTGACGCCGACGTTCAAGTCGAAACGGCCGCAGCTCCAGAAGAAATACCAGGCCGTCATCGACGCGATGTATGGCTGAGTCTGTATCACTTTGTTGTTGGAGATAGCGTCATGTATAAAGCGTTACTTTGTAAAGCGTCTCGAATCCATCTAGAGCGCTTGCTTGAGGTCTCGGAGGTAGTTTGCGACGCCTCGGTCCCCTCGATCGAGCCGGTCCGCGACGGCGCGGACCGCCGCGCTGTCGCAGAACTCGCGGACCACGCCCATGTTTTGGTTCCAGAGCCGCGCGCCCATGGACTGCCGGCGGAGGTTGGCGGCGTGCATCAGCCTGATGACGCCCTCGGCAAACACGTCAGAGTAGGGAGGGGCGGCAATCTCCAGGAGGACCAGGATGAGCGCCCGAGACACCTCGGCGTTTGCGTTCCTGGCCCATCCCACGGCCCAACTCAGAATGTTCTCCACGAGATCCGTCTTGCACAGCTCGACCAGCACGCGGACCAGGGCGAGCACGATGTCCGTCCCGGCGGTCGAGTTGCCGGCCGTATGCACGGCGTCCTTGATCAGAGACAGGACGTCGTTCCGCATTCTCGGCTGCTTTTCGACGATGCTGAAGAGCAAGTACAGGAACGGTGGCTCTTTATGCACGTGATATGCCGATCCCCAGTACTCTGACGACGTCAGCTTCCTGCGCAGGAGCAAGAGGACACCCGTCGCGCAGATTCCCTCCGCCATGGACTCGTCGACCTGCGCTCGCTCCTCGGCCGTCAACACGGTATCCTCGGTCGCCTTGTATGCCAGAGAAACGGCCATTCGGATGATCCGCATCAGCTCCTTCACACGCGGATGTTCGGCGAACGAGACAGCGTCGGCGCCGGTGCTCGCGTCCAAGCCGCGCACCGCCACGCTCAGAACGAACGCGTGCGCCTCGAGTGCGTCGCCGCGAAGTTTCTTCGATGGATTGAACAGGCTCCGTAGCAGGACTTCGACGACGGCTGGATGGTGAAGCAGCGTAACGCTCGGAATCTGCATGTTCGACACCCCGTTTTCCCGCTCGTCGCAGCCGTTTGCCCCGACCGCCCCGTCTGCCCTGTCGACTTCGATTCCTAAGTACAACCGCTGGAGCTTGATCACGTCGGAAATCGGCGCGACGTGCCCGCCGGCCGATGTCGCCAGCACGTCGCCCACCACCGCCGCCGTCACGAACGCCACGTCCTCTCCTCCGCGATCTCCCCCGGCACCGCCGTCGTCGTCGGGCACAAAGAAACGCGACATTTTGCATGCCAGCCCGTCCTTACTCGCCGTCTCCAAATCCTGGTACATCCTCCGGAACCGGCAGGACCACGGCTTCCCCGCTGCGTCACCGTCGGCCGCCAGCCTCGTCAGCACCTGCCGCACGTGCACGTATCCGAGCACGCTCGACAGCGCCGAATGCTGAATCAGACCGCATAAACGCGTAACCTCCGTCTCGTCGTTCGTCGACGCCAGTTTCCGAAGCCGAACCATGAGGATGCTGTGAAACACGTCAAAGTACTGCGACAGGTCGACGTCCTTCCCGGCCACTTCGTCCCCGAACCCGTTGCTCACGATCTTCTTGAGCGCGAACGACAACAGCAGCGAATCGTCGTGCTTCGTCGACAGCTGATAGACGAGCTCGCGACCGCCCTCTTCCGACACCAACGCGTTGAGCCACCTGGGCGGACCCTTGCCGCCCGTGGTGAACAGGTTCTCGAACGTCGTCGGCTTGAATTTCTCCAGCACGAGCTCCCGAAGGAACGATGCCTCGTCCACAAGAAGCAAGTGCCGCTTTGCTCCCCGGCCCTCGTCGTCTGCCTCGTCATTCTCGTCATTCTCATTGTCCACGTCATCCTCGTTGTCCTCGTCGACAAACCGCAGCCAACTACACACCAACGAACCCATATGCGCGTACCCCTCGTACCCGTCTTCGAGGAACCGAATGACGTCGGCCGCCCTCGTGTCGCTATACGGACCGCTCTGAAGATACTCGGTGAGCACCTCCAAGATGTCGGGCTCCATGATGGCATCCGGCGCCTTGAGCTTGTCCTCCAACGCACGCACGCGGGCGCTCTTGTCTCCTTCTTCGTCGCCCTTCGTTGACGTGCTCGGTATGGCGTCATCGTCCATTCCCCACTCGATTTCGTCACGCGGGCTCGCCCCGCCTGGCTCAGACATGCCAACTCCGTCTGCGATGGCCTGAGGGTCTTGGATGGCTACGTTATGCCCTCCCGCCAGTCGTGAAGGTATCTTGTCTCAAAACGTTTATGCGCGGCCTACGCCTCATCGAATCGTCGTCGTCTGACGACGACGCGTCGTCGCCCTCGTCCGACGATATCATCAGCGATGATTCGATCGGGAGCGACGCCGGCGGGAGCAGCAGCAGCAAAGGGGACGGACCGGCGATCGATCTTTTCGACAGCCTGTCGATCGCTCCAGTGAACAACACGGCGTGCGCGCCGACCACGTCGCAAGCCAAGAAGACATTGATGCCGCACCAGCGGGTGGGTGTCGAGTGGCTCCTGAGCTTATATAACGTGCGCTCGGGTGCGATCCTCGCGGACGACATGGGCCTGGGGAAGACGTACCAGGTGGCATCGTTCGTGCACGCGCTGTTCCAACGGAAGATGGCGCGGAGGGTGCTGATCGTGGCCCCCAAGACGTTGCTCGGTGCGTGGGAGAATGAAGTGCGGACGGAGCTGGGGATGGAAATGGCGGTGTACGGTGGGACGCAGCGGGCGACGAGCAAGCGAGAGCGGCTTCTGATCATGGACGATATCGCATCGCGCGGGGGGATTCTGATGATGACGTATGGACTGGTCCAGCGCGATGCCGAGGTTGTGCGGACGCATATGTCGCACGACGAGGACGAGGGTCCGTTCTGGGACGTCGTCGTGATGGACGAGGGGCACACGTTGAAGAACACCGGGAACAAAACGAGGGCGGAGATCGAAAAGGTGGACGCTCGAATGCGGTTGTTGATCACCGGAACGCCGATCCAGAACAACCTGATGGAGCTGCACTCGCTGTTCGATCTGGTGAAGCGGGGTCTGCTGGGGGATGCGTCCGAGTTCAAAGACACGTTCGAGCGGCCGATCAAGCGGGGGACGAGCAAGGATGCGACGAGGCGGGAGCAGGATGCCGGGGCGATGGCGAGCGTGTCGCTGCAGAAGACGTATGCGCCGTTCATGCTGCGGCGGACGAAGGAAGACGTGATGGGGACCTCCGGGAGCGGCGGCGGGGGCTCGGATCCGTCGAGCTCGTTTTTCAAGAAGGACATCGTTGTGTGGCTGCGGCTGACGGACGCGCAGCTGGGGCTGTACAAGGCGTTCCTGCGGAGCAAGTCCGTGCGGGAGGTGCTGAACCAGAACCGAGCGGCGCTCGCAAGTCTGACGGTGCTGAAGAAGATTTGCAAGCATCCGATGCTGCTATCGGACGAACTGTTGGGCCTGGAAGGAACGGAGGTCGGCGTCGGGCCAACGGCGGCGTCGGCCCCGGCGGCTGTCGACGACGAGCTCCGGGAGCTGCGAGAGAGCACAGAGTGGAAAGACCTTCAGCATGACCGCCACGACCGGCTGGTCTCGGCGTCATGCAAGACGTTGTTCGTCATGGGGCTGCTGCACATGCTGATCGCCACGGGCCACCGGACGCTGGTGTTCAGCGAGTCCAAGGTCATGCTGGGCATCCTCGAGCAGGCGATCGCCTCCCGCGGATGGAAATACTTGCGGATTGATGGCGACGTCGACGGAGCGGTGGGTATCGAGCTCGACCGACGTGCGCTCGTGCGCCCTGGCTCTCTCTCACTCGCGCTACGGGCTACGCTCGTTCGCTCGTTCGCTCGTTCGCTCGTTCGCTCGTTCGCTCGTTCGCTCGTTCGCCAGGAACGTCACGCCCGCGTCAAGAGGTTTCAAGAGGACGCGGCCTACTCGGTCTTCTTGCTGACCTCGCAAGTCGGCGGCCTCGGCCTGACATTGACGGCGGCCGATCGGGTCGTCCTGTTAGACCCGTCTTGGAACCCCTCTGTCGACAACCAAAGCGTGGACAGGGCGTGTCGTCTCGGCCAGACGAAAGACGTACTCGTGTACCGACTCGTGACGTGCGGGACGATCGAGGACAAAGTTTACCAGAAACAGGTATTCAAGGGTGCCATTTTCAAGGCAGGCACGGAGCAGGGAGAACAACAGCGCTACTTCAATGAGAGTGACACGCAGGTGGTCATCATGCAGGACCTTTTCACGCTGGCCCCCGAGGAGTTCCAGTCCTCGTCGACGCAGCGCCAGCTGGAGGCGCGACACCGGCACCAGCGAAAGATACCGCCTGCCATGCAACGAGAGATCGACGCGCTCGACAGCATTGAATCCTATGTGGGATTCTCCGACCACGATTTGCTGTACAGCGAGGTGTCGGCCGTCTCTGAGAACATCGCCGCGGCCGCGCGGGTTTTCACCTCTGCCACGACGCCCAAGGGCAAGGGCAAAGGTGGCGGCGGCGGCAACGGAGACGGCGGGGGAGATCAGCTCGCTGCCATGTTCGACAAGGCGCTGTCGCTCGGGAACTCCCGCGACCACGACACCGCCCGCGACCAGGACGCCCGGACGCAGCTGGAGGCGGACCTCGCGAAGCAGGAAAAACTGCTCGCCAACGCCTCGCTCGTATCCGCGCTTCCGGACGGGGGCGCCAAGATCCGGGCGACCGTCGACAAGATGCGAGCCCAGCTGCGCGACATGAAGGGGCCGGCGGCGAGGGCGGGGACGATATCGACAGAGGCGACGGCGCTGGCACCGGCACTGGCGGGAGACGCCGACGCCACGCCCGCTCCAATCCGGCACACGTCGCCCGACTTGCTCGCCGCCGTCCGCAGCGGTGTCAGCGAGCCGACGCCGCAGCCAAAACAACCGCGCACACAACCCGCCGCGACGGGGCAAGAGCAACAGCTGGTTCTCAAGTCCAAGTTCCGCCGCGCCAAGGCCGAGCTCCACCGGAAAGCGAAGGAACTCGAAGCGTACCGCCTCGGCACCAACGTGAAACTGGCCGAGGACGCGCGACGCAAGGCCGACGTCGAGCAGCAGCTCGACGCCTTCATCAAGGCAAAGGCGGCGTACGAGCACGCCATCGGCGATGATGCCTGATGATGCCTGATGCCCGACGGCTGTTCTATCATCCATCATCCATCATCCACCATCTATCATCTATCGTAACAAAATGAACCCTAGGCTCGACACGCACTGTACCCTATACCTCGTCGACGCTCCTCAGCACCTCGTCCCGGAGCTTCCTCAACTCATCCCGCAGTTTCGCAGCCTCCTCCAACCGCTGATCCTCCAGCGCCGTCTCGATCGCAATCACCAGCGCCATGCTCCGATCGCTGGCCAGCAACTTATCGATCATCTCGCTCATCCGCTGCGCGTCCTCGTACCGCTCCTCGGCAACGGCCAGCTGCATCTGCAACTTGTGCATCATCGTCGGATCATGATACAACAAAATCTCCTCCCGGCACGACTGGATAATCTCGTTGGCCTGCTTCACCAGCTCCCGCTGCTGGTCCGTCTGAATCGACCCCGACCCCGTCCCACCCAGCCCCATCATCTTCTCCTCCCCAGACATCCCAGCTGTCGTCGACCCGGACAACCCAGACATCCCAGGCGTCCCAGCCGGATGCCCCATCTTCAGCGCCACCTCCTTATTCACGTAAATCGGCGCATCGTACCGCACGGCCATATTAATCGCGTCCGACGGACGCGAATCCACCGTCACCTCCCTGACCGCCGATTCGGAACCCTCACCGGAATCGGCGTCCGCACCCGCCTTCTCCGCCTCTGTCTTCTTCTCCGCCCCAACCATGTACACCCGCGCGTGGTAGATATTCCCCACCAACGCCGTCACCCGCACCTGCGTCACCCGATACCCCATCACATCCAGCATATTCTTCATCAAATCATGCGTGCCGGGACGCGGCAACTTCTTCTTATGCATCTCCTTAATCAAGGCCCCACATTCGTACTCCCCAATGTACCTAACGAGCGAAAGAACAGCGTAGCGCGAGTGAGCGCGTCGGGGCGAGCGCACCCCGGTCGACTTGCGAGCTCAGAACAACGTACACTGGCAGAATCGACTGCGACCCGTCCTTCAGACGCAAATAGATGACGTTCCCCTGACCTTCCGCCGTGCGCACCTCTGAAATCTCCGCCCTCACGTACTCAATCGTCTCTGACGACTCCTCATGACGCTTCTCGTTGTTATTCTGGTTGGAGTCGTCCCGAGGCGACGCACGACAGGCGATCCACGGGTGATGCTGAAGGTGACGGTGACGGTGACGGTGGTCTTGGGGCGCGTGACTCGTCGTCACTGCCGTCGCGGCGTCTCTCTTTGTCGGTATCGACGGTTGGAGCCGGCCGAGGTCCAACCGAGAGACCCGCCGGGCGGTTGCGCACAGCGATGACGCCGCGGCGTGTAACGGAAGCGTCATGCGTGGGTATCTGCGGGTAGGTGAACGATGAACGGATGAACGATGAACGGATGAACGATGAACGATGAACGGATGAACGATGAACGAGTGAGTGCGTGATTGCGTGATCAGGCCAGCGATCAGGCGGGACGTGACTGGGTGCGGCGACAACCTCTACGAATACGCCGGCCTGTTCGACCTTCAAACGACGCGCTCGGTGCGGGTATTTGGCAACATCGACGACCCCTGTCACTCCAGTGCACAGTTCACCGTCCCGTCCGAGCCCTGGCCCCGTCGAGGACGCAAATACAGGATAATTGCCACGCGGATTGTGCCGGAACAAGGTCCGAATCCCGACACGATAACCGGCGGGTTTGGTCGCGATGCCGGACCCGCCGAACGTCCGTACGTACCGTTGAAAACTGGGGCGTCAATGTGACCGTATATATATATATTCCGAGATCAAAACTGGTGGCGTCCAATGCGGGAAAGCCTACGGTAGGAGAGGTTGGTCGGGACCAACCTCCTCTCCTACCGTCCTCCGAGGAGAAGCCGCAAGGCTGAGCGCGTTGTCGAGCTGTCGAGCTGTCGACTCCAGAGAGTACACGGTGGCCGGAAACCGTCGCAGGGTTTGGCATTGCACTGACCGTGTGGTCGTGTGGGTATGGTCGTGCGGGCGGAATGGGTACGGGGCGGCGGCCTCTCGGTTCACGCTCGGCCGCTGGTATCGGATACCAACGTGGGTCGGACCGTGGACGACCTCGGTCGGATGCGTGGTACGTCGAGTGAGCGTGGTGAGGTCGCTGGGTGGTTCGACGACGCCGGCGACGACGCCGGATATCTCCCGGAGCGATATGCGGTGCACTCCGTGGAGTCCCACTTCAAGAATCTTCAGAATCAGTGCAGCCGAAAGCCGAACCGTCGATCGTCGATCGTCGATCGCATGCGGATTTGCATTCGGGTCTTCTCTTGATCTGGGCAGCCAGCGAGCCGTCGTCTTCCTCCTTGAATGGACACCTCGAGGCAGCATCCGGCTTTGGACCGGCCGGGTTGGGCCAGGTCGCTGTCCCTGCGCGCGCGCTCACCTTCCGTCGTCGTCGTCTCCCTCTTCGTCCTCTCGTGCTTCCTGGCACTGTGTGCTGTTGTGTCGGCGAGTGGCGACGACGGGGTGTCGCCGGGCTTTCGGATCGTGGAGCGGAGTCTGGCGCCGGCTCGGCGGAAAACGCACGCTGTCACGGTGGATGTTTCCGGGTTTGTGGATGGTAGTCGGGTGGGGGTGTGGAGGAAAGTGGTTTGGGCGTGGAGGCCGAGGTATGCGCGAGTGGCGTGTGAAGATGCGGGGGGGAAGTGGGTTGGGGTGCGGGTGTATGCGGTGGGAGGGCAGGCGGT
>Ga0181589_10004965_pt1 | contig 10640 bp, 8 predicted proteins | sample 071ome_25_FD_132444 | JGI IMG/M metagenome (GOLD analysis project Ga0181589, IMG submission 132444) | Coastal salt marsh microbial communities from the Groves Creek Marsh, Skidaway Island, Georgia - 071410BT metaG (megahit assembly) | ecosystem: Environmental > Aquatic > Marine > Intertidal zone... | reverse complement strand
TGGGAACTTCGGCGGCCTGTGCATGATTGACGGCTTCCTCGGTCTGCGGTTTCACACCGTCATCACCGGCTACCACCAGGATGACGATATCCGTCGCCTGGGCACCGCGTGAACGCATGGCGCTGAATGCGGCATGGCCCGGCGTATCGAGGAATGTGATCATTCCGTGGTCGGTGTTCACATGGTAGGCACCGATATGCTGGGTAATTCCGCCGGCCTCACCCTCGGTAACGGCGGTCTTGCGAATATAGTCGAGCAAGGATGTCTTGCCGTGGTCGACATGGCCCATCACGGTGACAACGGGTGCCCTGGAAACTTCCTCACCCTCGTACTTGACGGATTCCGCCAGGCTTTCCTCGAGAGCGTCATCGGAAACGGTTTTTGCCTTGTGGCCGAGTTCTTCCACCAGAAGGACCGAAGTATCCTGGTCCAGAACATGGTTCAGAGTGGCCATGACACCCATGTTCATCAGGCTCTTGATGAGTTCGCCGCTTTTCAGCGACATGCGCTGGGCCAGGTCGCCGACTGTGATAGCTTCCGGCACTTCGATCTCGCGGGAAATGAATTCGGTCGGTTTTTCGAATTTGTGCTGCTTCTGCCCCTGGCTCAGCTTGCGGCGGCCCCTGCGGCGCGAGGCATCATCAAATTCCTCTTCCTCGTCCAGGATGAAGTCATCCGTGGAGCGGATAGGCTGGAATTTCTTGTCATCGTCCTGGTCACGACGACGCAGCCCGCTCTTTTTCTTTTCACCGGGCTCCTCTTCACGCTGGGTATCCTTGCGGACGGCTCCTTTCTTGTGATCGCGACGGACTTCTGATTTATCCTCGACGGGTACTTCTACCGGTTCGCGTTTGAGGCTGACAGTGGATTTAGCCGTGGGACCCTCGGCAGCCACCTTGCTGGTCTCGGCCTGCTTTGCCTTTTCCCGGGCTTCCTGCTCCGCTTTTTCCTTTGCTTCCTTGGCCAGGCGCTCCGCTTCTTTGCGTTCGGCTTCGAGCTGGGCCTCTTCGACACTACGTTTCACGTAGGTGCGTTTACGGCGTACTTCCACGTTGACCGCTTTGCTGCGGCCCTGGTTATCGGAGGTCTTGAGCGTTTCGACGGTTTTGCGTTTCAGGGTTATGCGACGCGGTGTGGCGCCACCGGAAGTATCCTCGCCATGCTTGCTCTTCAGTGACATCAGCAAAGTGGTGCGCTCATCATTGGTGATCGTGTCGTCCGCTTTTTTCTGGGGCAGACCGGCATCCTTGACCTGTTCAAGTAAACGGTCTACAGGTACGCCGACCATTTTGGCCAGTTCACTGATTGTTACGTCTGACATTCAACTCTCCCGATATTGCTGCTTGAGTGCTGCTCACCCTTATATTCCCGGATATTCCCTTATCAGGATTGTTCCGCTGAATTCTCGGCAGCGTCTTCTTCGACTTCGTCGGCGAACCAGGGCGCCCTGGCGGTCATGATGAGCTGACCCGCACGTTCTTCATCCATGCCTTCGATCACCATCAGTTCATCGATGGACTGCTCGGCAAGATCTTCCATGGAAAGCACGCCGATGCCGGACAGCGCCAGCGCCAGTTCGTTGTCGACGCCTTCCATGTTCAGGAGGTCGTCCTTGATACCGGCCTTATTGATATCCTCTTCAGAGGCTATAGCCCTGGTCAGCAAGGCATCCTTGGCCCTCGCACGCAGCTCGTTGGCGATTTCCTCGTCGAAATCCTGGATCTGGGATATTTCTTCCAGCGGCACATAGGCGATTTCTTCCAGTGTGGTAAAACCCTCCTGAACCAGGATTTCCGCCACATCCTCGTCCACATCCAGGCTGTCCATGAACGTCTTGATGGTACCGGCTGATTCCGTCTGCAGTTTTTCGGCAGCGCTTTCCTCGCTCATCACGTTGATGGTCCAGCCGGTGAGTTCGCTGGACAGACGCACGTTCTGGCCGTTGCGGCCGATGGCCTGCGCCAGGTTTTCCTCGGCGACGGCCACATCCATGGTGTGGGTGTCTTCATCGACCACGATGGAGGCCACTTCGGCAGGAGCCATGGCATTGATCACCAGCTGGGCGGGATTGTCATCCCACAGGATGATGTCGATGCGTTCGTTGGCGAGCTCATTGGAGACCACCTGGACGCGTGAACCGCGCATACCGACACAGGCGCCGACAGGATCGATGCGGCCGTCGTTGGTTTTGACGGCAAGCTTGGCTCGCGAACCGGGATCCCTGGCCGCTGCCTTGATCTCAATGATTTCCTCGGATATTTCCGGCACTTCGATCTTGAACAGTTCCACCAGCATTTCCGGTGCCGTGCGGCTCAGCAGGAGCTGGGGGCCGCGCAGCTCGGTACGCACTTCCAGCAGGAGCGCACGCAGGCGATCGTTGATACGGAAGGTTTCACGGGGAATCAGGTTCTCGCGGGGTAACAGGCCTTCGGCATTATTGCCGAGATCGACGATGACATTGTCGCGAGTGACTTTCTTGACGGTACCGGAGACCAGATGGCCGACCTTATCGTTGTATTCGGCAACCACGATTTCACGCTCCGCCTCACGAACCTTCTGCACGATGACCTGCTTGGCAGTCTGCGCAGCGATACGGCCGAACTCCACGTTATCGATTTTTTCACGATAGACATCACCCGGACCAAGGTTCGTATCCTTTTCGTGGGCTTCCTCGATGGTGAACTGGGAGCCCAGCAGGGCCAGTTCATCATCGGGAACAACGGTCCATATGCGGTAAGTTTCGTAGTCACCTGTATCACGGTCGATGATGACCTCGCAGTCGATTTCCTCGTCCACGTAGCGTTTCTTCGTGGCGGAGGCCAAAGCAGACTCTATGGCACTAAAGATCACATCCCTGGAGACACCTTTCTCATTGGAGACGGCATCAGCAACCATCAAAATTTCTTTGTTAATCATCTCAAAGTTACCTTTAACACTCCCTGACCGGGAATAACCTGTAAACCTGGCTTTACTGCAGCCAGGCTGCTAACTCTTCAGTATCGACTCAGACCTGGCTGACCAGGCTGGCCTTGTCTATCAACTCGTAAGGAATGGTGTATTCCTCGTCGCCGATGATGATGACTACTTCATCATCGACCACTGCCTTTAGCTGGCCGGTAAAATTCCTTCGCTTTTCAAAGTTTTCCGTCAACTTCAGTGTTACATGCCAGCCCAGATACTCATTGAACTGGTCTAGCTTAAACAATGTCCTGTCGATGCCTGGCGAGGATACCTCGAGGGTATATTCGCCGCTGATCGGATCCTCCACATCGAGAATGCTGCTGATCTGGCGGCTGGCCAGCGCACAATCCTCGATGTCGATACCCCCCTCCTTGTCCAGGTATACCCGCAGCATGGAATGCCTGCCCTGCGGAATGTACTCAATGCCCCAGAGCCTGAACCCCAGTGCATTGATGGCAGGCTCCAGTAATTCACCCAGTTGCGTTGCTCGCCTGCTCATCGTCAAATCACATTCTTGCTAAACAAAAAATGGGCCCTAGGCCCACTTCCACAACTTTCGCACCGACTAAAAAGCCCCATATAGGGGCTTCTGGTTTGGAAACCGGCGGAACGTCCGCCTGGATCCCGATAATTTCTCAACGGGGGCAGGATTGAACCTGCTGCCTCCCCGTGGTTTATAAAGAGCCAAGCCCGACGAGCTGCCTTCCTGATAAACCTGCAGGCTCTAACAGGCCTGCATCGGCGAGAAATTGGTAGCGGGGGCAGGATTTGAACCTACGACCTTCGGGTTATGAGCCCGACGAGCTGCCAGACTGCTCCACCCCGCAAGTAATCAACTTCTCTTCTTTCCGCCGGAAATATACCCCAGAGGAAAGGCCGGGAATTATAGGAGGACTGCGGGATATGGTCAAGGTCAAACTCGACCCCATTTCCCCTGCAGACCCCGTATTTACTGATTTCCCGGGTGGTCCTGATCCCGGCTCCCGGGATACAGGGACGCTCAGGACGCATTGGCTTCCAAATTCCGGAAGCTTGCCTTGGCTGGAGCCTTACGGCCCCGGCTTACTGCAACCTCACATGCTCGTCTCTGTGAAGTCGAAGAGATTGGCGAATCCCCTCTCATTATTTGGTGCCGACGGCCGGACTTGAACCGGCACGACTTTCGTCACTACCCCCTCAAGATAGCGTGTCTACCAATTCCACCACGTCGGCTTATTCCTCTGTTTGTCCTTCAACCAGGCTGGACGCCTCATCAACTGTATCCAGTGCTTGCTCGATTATTTCAGGTATATCTGACTCCGACAGGGCATCCAGCACTGGCACATCGCCTTCATCAGCGGCAGCAGCCACTACGGGAATGTCGTCTGCAGCCTGACGGGTTGCAGCAGCCCGTTGCTGGGCAGTGATCTCGTCAAGGTTCTGGATAAGACCGCCATCATCGATGGTGATGTCGGCCTGCTGCCTGGCAATTATCGCCAGCCCGAGACTGGTGATGAAAAAGATGGTTGCCATGATGCTGGTTGATTTGGTCAGGGCATTGCCGCTGCCAGAGCTGCCGAAAATCGTCTGGGATGCGCCGCTGCCGAAGGAAGCGCCCATGTCCGCACCTTTGCCCTGCTGTATGAGCACCAGGCCGGTAATGGCAATTGCGGCTATGACATGAACAAAAATTATCAGTGATTCCATAAATTCTCTCGTTTGGACAGGAGCCTGCCGCCCTGTCTCAGTTGTAACTCGAACAAATCGTCAAAAAATCGTCTGCCACCAGCGAGGCTCCGCCTACCAGGGCGCCATCGATATCCGGCTGGGCAAACAGTTCGGCGGCATTATCCGCCTTCACACTGCCGCCGTACAAAACCCGGATTGCGCCAGCCACTTCGGCATTATGCCTGGCCAGGGTGCCGCGTATCAGGTCATGCATTTCCTGCGCCTGGTCCGGTGTTGCCGTCAAGCCTGTGCCGATGGCCCAGACCGGCTCGTAAGCAATCACGGCATCTGCAAAGGCATCCGCTCCAACCTGCTGCAGGACTGCATCCAGTTGCCGCAGCACGGTGGCTTCTGTTTCGCCGGCCTCGCGCTGTGCCTGCGTCTCGCCAATGCACAGCACCGGGCTGAGCGAGTTCGCCAGGGCCGCAGCAAACTTGTCAGCGATTAACGCATCGCTTTCCCCGAAAATTTCCCGTCTTTCGGAGTGCCCGATAATCACGTGACTGCAGCCAAGATCCTTCAGCATCGGCGCCGAGATTTCTCCGGTAAACGCGCCGGCCTGCTGGTCATGCATATTCTGGGCGCCCAGCATGATGTTGCTTCCCTTGAGCAACTCGCCAGCCTGCTGAAGATATACTGCAGGAGGACATACCAGCACGTCGGGGGCGGCGCCGCCATCGAGGCCGGCCACCAGCGCTTTGAGCAGTGCCGTATTGCTGTCACGGCTACCATTCATCTTCCAGTTAGCGGCTACAAGACCTTTTCGCATGACTAACGGATTTCGACCCCCAAAAATGGGCGCCAATACTAACCAAGATGGGGGGTATATGCAAGAAAGCAAGCACGCGAAGGCAAGTAAATTCAGGGGTTTGCGGGTTATCCCGGGGGTGTAGCGATCCGCTTCCGAAAAGTGATTGCTGACGCCGCCTCAGGCAACGTTCTGTTGCATTTGCGCAGTCACGACCTCGGCGATTTCAGTCGCCAGGCGACTTACCTGATCCCCGTTTTCTCCCTCCACCATGACACGCACAACCGGTTCCGTCCCGGAAGGCCGAAGCAGCACCCGGCCTGTGTTGCCCAGCTCCTTTTCGGCGCTGGCGACAGCCGCCTTGATGGCCTTGTTGTCATCCAGCCCATCCTTGCTGGCGATACGTACATTGATCATGGTCTGGGGGAATTTCACCATGCCGTGCTTGATTTCGTTCAGGCTCTGGCCGAACACCTGCATTGCCGCAAGTACCTGCAGGGCCGACACGATGCCGTCACCCGTGGAAGTTTCATCCAGGCAAATGATATGACCCGAGGATTCACCCCCGAACAGCCACTGCCTTGTCAGCAATTCCGCCATCACATAGCGGTCGCCCACCATGGTGCGGCGGAACGGAATACCCAGCTCCTTCAGGGCGAGCTCCAGTCCCAGGTTGCTCATCACCGTGCCGATAATGCCCTGGTCCTTGCTGAACTGGCCGGATTTACCCAGCTTGTAGCGGGCGATGATGAATAGCAGCTCATCACCATCCACCAGTTCACCTTTGTGATCCACCATGACGACGCGGTCACCGTCACCGTCAAAGGCGATGCCCAGATCAGCTTTCAGCTCGAGGACCTTTGCCACCAGTTTCTGGGGATGGGTGGAACCGCAGTCCCGGTTGATATTCAGACCATCCGGTTCGGCGGCCAGCGTGGTGACGTTGGCACCCAGTTCCCTGAACACATTGGGCGCAATGTGGTAGGTGGCGCCATTGGCGCAATCAACGACGATGGACATCCCCTTCAGCCGCAGGTTGCTCGGCACCGTGCCTTTGCAGAATTCGATATAGCGGCCGCTGGCATCGACTATACGTGATGCCTTGCCGATCTTCGCCGACTCCACGGTGGTCAGCTCACTATCCATCGCCGCTTCGATCGCCAGTTCGACCTCGTCGGGCAGTTTGGTACCGTCACCGGAAAAGAACTTGATGCCGTTGTCCTGGAAGCCGTTATGGGATGCGCTGATCACGATACCAGCCTGAGCCTGGAAGGTGCGGGTAAGGTAGGCAACGGCAGGAGTCGGCATGGGACCGAGCAGGTTGATATCCATGCCGGCTGAAGTCAGGCCTGCTTCCAGCGAAGATTCGAACATGTAGCCCGAAATCCGGGTGTCCTTGCCGATAAGTATCTTGCCACCGCCCTGCTGTGCAAAGACCTTGCCCGTGGCCCAGCCAAGCTTGAGGACGAAATCGGGTGTGATGGGATAAGTACCCACCATGCCCCTGATACCGTCAGTACCAAAGTATTTTTTCCCCACGGGATGCTTACCTTTTATTCTAATTTATGGCCCGGCTCTGCCGGCAATTCAGTCTTTCCAGCACTGCATTGCAGATTTTGAGTGCGTCGATGGTTTCGGCCACATCGTGGGTTCTTACGATCCTGCCCCCGTTCATGACACCCATGACCGCGGCCGCCACACTGCCCTGCAACCTGTCCTTTTCCCGCCGACCGGTGATCATGCCGATCATTCTTTTGCGTGAAACACCAATCAACAGCGGAAATTCTAACCGCTGCAGTTCATCAAGTCTGCCCAACAGTTCCAGATTGTGGTCAAGGGTTTTCCCGAAGCCGAAGCCGGGATCCAGCAAAATGCCTTCCCTCCTGATACCGGCTTTAAGGCAAGCATTGACCCTGGCATCCAGGAAGCCGGCAACCTCTTTGATGACATCGGCATAGGTGGGATTGTCCTGCATATCCTTCGGGGTGCCCTGCATATGCATCAGGCAAACTGGCAGTCCCGATGCCGCGCAGGCCTCCAGAGCGCCTTCCCTGCCCAGGGCCCTGACATCATTGATCAGGCCCACGCCGGCTTCCGGGCACAGGACCATGAGCTCGGGATTGCTGGTGTCCACCGAAACGATCACGTCGAAGTTCTTTCGAATGGCCTCGACTACCGGCATGACACGATTGATTTCCTGGTCACTGCCGACCTCGGCTGCACCCGGCCGTGTGGATTCGCCGCCAACATCGAGAATGGCGGCGCCCGCCTTCACCATCGACTCCGCCCGCCGCATCACCTTGTCCAACTGCACATGGCCATGTTCCGACAACAACTCGCCGCCGTCGGAAAAGGAGTCGGGCGTGATATTGAGGATTCCCATGACATGGGACACGGACAGATCGAGCGTCTTGCCGGCGAAGTCAAACAACGGGGAGTGCTGTGTCATGCGAAGAGATTGGTTAGGGTTAAACGACAAGGAGCTCATGCGAGCTCCTTGTCATGCTTACCTTGCTACAGGAAGATCAGTGTTCACCGGCAGGCCCGCCAATGGGTTTGCCAGAATCCTTTTCGTCCTGTTTGGTTTTCTTGTCCTCTTCCGGCGCGGCGGAAACCGTCTTGCCGGAGCCGTAATCGTCATCATGCCATCCGGCTGGTGCACGCGGCTTCTTGCCTGCCATGATGTCGTCGATCTGTCCGGCGTCGATGGTTTCCCATTCCAGCAGGGCGTCCTTCATGGCTTCCAGCTTGTCGCGGTTTTCCTCGAGGATATTCTTGGCGCGCCCATAACAGGTATCAATAATGTTACGCACTTCCTCGTCGATTGCCTTGGTGGTGTCTGATGACAACACCTTGCTGGAGCCGGATGCTGCCGAACGGCCCAGGAAGACGTGATCTTCCTCGTCGTCGTACTGCAGCGGACCCAGGCGTTCTGAAAGCCCCCATTTCTTGACCATGTTATGGGCCATCTGGGTGGCGCGATGGATATCGTTCGAGGCACCCGTGGTGACGCCTTCGCTGCCCAGGGTCAGTTCCTCGGCAATACGGCCCCCGTACAAGCTGCATATTTGGCTCAGGATGCTGGTTTTGCTGTGGCTGTAGCGATCCTCTTCCGGCAGGAACATGGTGACACCAAGTGCCCGCCCACGGGGAATGATACTGACCTTGTAGACAGGATCATGCTCGGGTACCAGACGGCCGACAATGGCGTGGCCTGCTTCATGGTAGGCGGTATTCAGTTTTTCCTTATCGGACATGACCATGGACTTGCGCTCGGCGCCCATCATGATCTTGTCCTTGGCCTTCTCGAATTCCTCCATGGTGACCAAGCGCTTGCCTGCTCGAGCGGAGAACAGCGCCGCTTCATTCACTAGGTTTGCAAGATCAGCGCCCGAAAATCCAGGTGTACCGCGGGCAATCAGGCTAGCCTTAACGTTGTCGTCAATCGGCACCTTACGCATGTGTACTTTGAGAATCTGTTCGCGGCCGCGAATGTCAGGCAAGCCAACCACGACCTGTCGATCGAAACGGCCCGGCCTGAGCAGCGCCGGGTCGAGCACGTCTGGTCTGTTAGTAGCAGCGACAACAATTATGCCGTCGTTAACCTCAAATCCATCCATTTCGACGAGCAATTGGTTCAACGTCTGCTCGCGCTCGTCATGCCCACCGCCAAGGCCGGCGCCACGATGACGCCCGACAGCGTCTATTTCGTCGATAAAAATAATGCAGGGAGCTTGTTTCTTTGCCTGATCGAACATATCGCGAACACGCGAGGCGCCGACGCCCACAAACATCTCGACGAAATCAGAACCTGAGATTGAAAAGAAAGGCACTTTTGCCTCGCCGGCAATAGCTTTAGCGAGGAGCGTTTTACCCGTACCAGGCTGGCCAACCATGAGTATGCCGCGAGGAATTTTGCCGCCGAGTCTCTGAAACTTGTCCGGCTCGCGGAGAAATTCAACGAGTTCCTTCACGTCTTCCTTGGCTTCATCTACGCCCGCAACGTCTGCGAAAGTCACCTTGATCTGATCTTCACCCAGCAATTTCGCCTTACTTTTCCCAAAAGACATGGGGCCGCCTTTGCCGCCGCCTCCACCGCCCTGCATTTGACGCATAAAGAAGAAGAACAAACCAACAATGACTAATACCGGCAACAGCGAGAGGAAAAGTTGAGAGAGGAACCCTGGCTTCTCTTCTTGCGTGCCGCTAATAGCGACATTCGATTCGAGCAGCTCATCCATCAATCCACGGTCACCGATCGCGGGCATAATGGAGCGGAAACGCGAACCATCGCTGCGGTAGCCGGTGATCTGCAAATTTTGGATGTCTACCGCTTGCACACGACCTTCTCGCAGCTCTTGCACGAACTGAGAGTAAATAATGCTGTCGGCTTGAGGATCCCGATTAATGTTGTTGAACACTGTGAGCAGCACGCCCGCAATGATCATCCAAAGGACCAAATTCTTTGCCATGTCGTTCAAGGGTAGTTCCCCCGCTGAAGTGATTCTGTTTGTCGTGGAGAGCGGCTAGCTATCGAGACAAAGCGTGGAGCTTGCTCGACGACGCACTTCGCGACTCGTCTATTAATTGAAAAGTAACACATTTTTGCCTGCGTCACTCGCTGGTGACACACGCGATACAACAATTATTGATCTGAATACAATCGAGGTCTCACGCCGGCGCTAACTCCCTTTGAAACCAGACGCTAGGAGATAAATCTCACTAGATCTGGCACGCGATGCTTTTGGCTTCCGAACCTTTAACGATGTGAAATTCTCCTTAAGCTGAGTCTCGAACTCCCTGAGACCCTCACCGTGAAAGACCTTCACCAGAAAGTACGCCCCTGGACGAAGCACGGATCTTGCCAACTCTAGCGCAAGTTCTGCGAGATACATCATTTTCGGTTGATCGATGTCACGCATACCACTCATATTGGGCGCCATGTCCGACATTACAAGGTCTGCACCCCCTTCTGGAAGCATGCCGAGAAGCTGATCGAGCACGGCCTGTTCGGTAAAGTCTCCCTGCAGGAACTCGACTCCGGCTAAAAAATCAATCGGCAGAATATCGCTTGCGATCACACGCCCCTTATCTCCCACTAAATCGACGGCAACCTGAGACCAACTGCCAGGCGCTGCCCCGAGATCAATAACCGTCATCCCGCGCTCGATTAGTCGGTCTTTCTCCTGTCTTTCTAGTAGCTTATACCTTGCGCCCGAACGGA
>Ga0181589_10004957_pt1 | contig 10648 bp, 17 predicted proteins | sample 071ome_25_FD_132444 | JGI IMG/M metagenome (GOLD analysis project Ga0181589, IMG submission 132444) | Coastal salt marsh microbial communities from the Groves Creek Marsh, Skidaway Island, Georgia - 071410BT metaG (megahit assembly) | ecosystem: Environmental > Aquatic > Marine > Intertidal... | reverse complement strand
TGAGTATATGTGTCTCCCAAGAAATGTTTGAGTATATGTGTCTCCCAAGAAATATTGGAGTGTATGTGTCTCCCAAGAAATATTGGAGTGTATGTGTCTCCCAAGAAATGTTGGAGTATGTATGTCTCCCAAGAAATGTTGGAGTATGTATGTCTCCCAAAAAATGTTGGAGTATATGTGAGAAAATAAAATTGATAAATAAAAAATATAGAAGATTATGTATAAAAAACAAAAACCTTAGTATAAAAACTAAAGTAAAACAAGTGAAAGATGTCAAAAGTTGCACCAGCACAAGTAAATTTCGATATGAACACAACAAACCCAGACTGGATGAGATGTGTAAAATTATCGGAGTTGATAAAACTGGAGCGAATTACAAGACAACAAGAGCGAAAAGAGAAGAGTCAACAAAAGAAATTTTTGATGGCGATTCGTAAAGGAGCGAGAGAAATGAAAAGAAGGATAAAGGAAAAAAAGAGAGCGGAAAAGGAAAAAATAAGAGAAAAAAAGAGAGAAGAGAAGCAGGAGAAGAAGATAAAAAACGTAGAAAAGAAGACAAAATCGGCACATAAAAAGGCGATGATTCTTATCCGAAAATTAGGGAGGATGATTAAAAAAGAAGAGAAAGTGCAAAAGGTCTTAATAAGACAAAATGCACAGAAGAAGGTAAGAAAATTGGTAAGAAAAAATGGAGAAAAAATTACAGAAGATATGAAATTACCAGGAGAGATGTAAATAAAAAAAAACAAAAAAAAAATGGAGGGAAACCTTCGTTTTTTTATTGTAATATGAAAATTGAAAGATAATATATAAATATAATGAAATTAAAAATGTGGTGCTGTAAAAGCGAAAGAAAAAAGAGAATGATGAATTTTGATTGGAATCATCAAAAGATAAAATATGGAAGAATGATCCGTATTTGCGAAGATACAATATGCGAAGGAATAGAAGGTTGTGGATGTGAAGATGCAGGATATTATCAATTTGTGAAAATTTGGAATGAAAATAAATTGGAATATGAGGATGAATTAATAAATATAGAATAAATAAAACGAAAAACAAATAAAAAAAAATGGGAGTATAATACTCTTGTTTTTTTATGAAAAAGTATAATTGAATATAAAATATTAATTAGATGAATAATAACAAAATGAGTGAAACAACTGAAATGATAAATATATTGGAGGGATATTTGAACGAGAAGGAAAAAATATCATTGAAAGAATATAATAGATTATTGTTAATAATCTCAAATATAAAGAGAGAGATAATGCATGGAACAAATTTTGTATTGAATATTAATTTGAATAATAGAGAAAGATTGGAGACACTAAAGATGAAAGTATATTCAAAAGTATCGAGAAAATGAACTTAAATATAAAAATAAAAAAAATGGAAGGTAAAAACTTTCCTTTTTTTATGTGACAGAGATTAATGTCATATATATGAAATGAAAAAGTAAAATTGATATAACAAAAAATAAATAATAAAAAGTATAAACAAGTGAATTCGAAAGAATAAACGAAACGAAAAAGATGTGCATGAAAATCGAAGAAATTAAACCAATAACAACAGAAGTGGACGAATATACATTTGGACAGGAATTATTGGATATAATAAAATATACCAGAAATTCAGAATGTATGGTATGTACCATAGCACAAGGATTGATAATATATACGATGAAATATCACATATATATGAAAAAGAACAAAAAAACCAAAATGGTATCTAGATTTGTAAAAGGGAAAATATCAGAAATATACAGGATTCACAGAGAATTAGATTCTTCAAATGAAAGTGGAAAAGTATGTAAATGTGGATTTATGTATATGAAGGTAAATGAGAAAGAGAAAGGAGATAAATATATTCTACGAATGTTAAAAGAATGTTCAAAGAAGTATTAAATAAAAAACAAAAAAAAAGAAAAAAATCGGAGGGGAAACCTTCCTTTTTTTATTATAATATAAATATTATTGGAAAGTAAAATTGATAGCATAAAATACATAGAGAGCTTAATAAAACAAAAAACAAGTGAATTCGAAAGAATAAACTAAAAAGAGATAAAATGACGACACCATGTTCATGTTATGAATGTATAAACATGAATAGTCAATGTTCATGTTACGATTGTGTCAATAATTACATTAACTATTGTTTTGATTATATACAAAATCATTACAATGAATATTATAAAGAATATTACAGAAAATATTATAACGAATATTATAATGAATTTTATTTCAACTATTATAGTATATTATACAATAATAACTGAAACAATGAAACATTATAAAAAGAAATTGGAAGGTATCCTTCCTTTTTTTTAAATATATATAATTATTGAAAAGAGTAAAATTGAATGAATAAAAATGTAAAAGAGTGATGTATAAAACAAAAAACAAGTGAATTCGAAAGAAAACACAAAACAAAACGCAAAAGAAGATGTCTGTTACAACTATGACTAACACCGAAGTTCAAAACACAATGAAACTGGTCTTATCTGAGATGAGAGTAGTTCAACGTGTGGAGGATAAAGTGGTAAAACAACGAGAGTTTTTACAGAAATGTCATAAGAAAGCAATGAAGGAGCTAAAAAAGGCAATTCAACAAAAACGTAAGAGACAAACACAAGAGAAAAAGGTGCGTTCAGCACATAAACGTTCTATGGTGCAAATTCGCAAATTGGGACGTATGATGAGAGAACAAGAGAAAGAGGAGGAGAAAGAGAAGAAAGAAATGGATAAACAGAGGAAACAGGAAGAGAAAGAGAGAAAAAAGAGAGAACGAGAGCAAATGAGAGCATTAAAGAAGGAAGCAATGGAACGAAGAAAAAAGAGTAAAATGAATAAAAATACAAAATAAAAACAAAAAATAAAAAACAAAAAACAAAAAAAAGAGGGTGTAAAAACCTTTTTTTTAATGTAAATAAAAAATTACAATATACATTATTATAAAAAAAGTATATACATTATTATATACATTGTTTTTATTTACATATATTTACATATATTTACATAATAAAGTGTGTATAGATAATTAGATGGTATAAATAGAAGTATCAATATGTTCATGAATATTTTTAATAATATTATCTTTTTCACAATATAAAATGAAATCACGAGATTCATTTTGAATTTGTTTTACAAGGAATTTTTGTTTAAGAGCCTTACCATATTGGATATCAAAACGATCCATAATATAATCATCATTCATAAGATATTGTATAATATCAGGAGTTTTTTGAATGAGATGTTTTTTAAGAGTAGTTTGATATGGAGGATCTTGCTTGTTGGAAATCTGGACGATATACTCGGAAATGAATTTAGAGATGGTTTTAACAAGTGTTTGATACACATGTTTGTTGTAGCGAGCATCACGACGTTTTTCAACGAAATGTTTTTTTAATTGTTTCATAACTTTAGAATGTGAAGCTTTAACAACACGTAATTGTTTGATAAGAATCAAATCAGTAGAAGTGTTGGAAACTTTAGACATCGTAAGTTAATTCAATTGTATACAGGATATAGTATCTTGTAACGTTTAGTGCAGAATATATATGAAAATGAAATGTATCAATTTTACTTTTTGAGAATATTAAAATTGAAAGTAAAAGATGTGAAAAAGATTCATTACAAAACAAAACGATGTGTAAAAACAACGAATTACAATCAATTTTACAAAGATTACCAAAAGATATCGTAGATATCATCTATGATAACAAGACGGATATGGAAATGATAGAAGAAAAACGAGAGTATTTCAAGAAGTCAATATATCCAGAAATCAAGAAGAGAGGAAGAAAACGAAAGAGGTATGAATTTGTAGGAAAAGAAAAAATATTGGAGTGGATGAGAAGATTATCAACGGAAGATTTGGATATAACAGAACAGAGGGAAATATTTGAAAAAGTATTTAATCATGTATGGGAATTTATATACATAAATAGATATACAAATGATATAATGTATAATCAATTGAAAGTATTTTTAATTTGTATATTAAAAGATAATGTTTGGGGGAATGCGGAATTAATGTATGAAAAGATAGTAGGTATACCATACATGTAAAAACAAAAAAAAACAAAAAAAATCGGAAGGTAAAAACTTTCCTTTTTTTGGAGTGTGATTTATGCCATGTGTATATAATGTGAGTATGAAGGTAAAAAGTAAAATTGAATGAAAAGAAATAGAAAAGAGTGATGTATAAAACAAAAAGAAAGTGAATTCGAAAGAAAACACAAAACAAAACGCAAAGGAAGATGTCTGTTGTATCTGAAGTTAACACTGAAGTTCAAACTACGATGAAACTGGTCTTGTCAGAGATGAGAATGGTTCAACGTAAGGAGGATAAAATGGTGAAACAGAAGGAGTTTTTACAGAAATGTCACAAGAAAGCTATGAAAGAGCTTAAAAAGGCAATTCAACAAAAACGCAAGAGACAAACACAAGAGAAAAGGGTGCGTTCAGCACATAAACGTTCTATGGTGCAAATTCGCAAATTGGGACGTATGATGCGAGAACAAGAGAAAGAGGAGGAAAAAGAGAAGAATGCAGAAGAGAAACAAAGGAAACAGAAAGAAAAGGAGAAAAAAAAGAAGGAGAGGGAACAAGCGAGAGCTTTAAAAAAGGAAGCAGCGGAGAGAAAGAAAAAAACGAAGAAGACGAAGAAAATAGAAAAGGAAGATGAGGAAGATATAAAAAAATACGAAATATGCGAATGTGGATGTATTACCACAAAGGAAGATTTCGATGAACATAAAAAATCAGATGTACATATAAAGAATATGAAAATAAAGACGGAATTCTTAAAAGAACAGAAATTGGAGATGGTGCAAGAAGTATAAATTGTAAATAATGTAAATAATGTAAATAATGTAAATAATGTAAATAACTTTTTTTATAGTATTTGATATTCAATATGTATAATCTCTCCATACATGAAAAAGTAAAATTGATATTATAAATTTAATATATAAGTCATGTATAAATCAAAGAAATATAATAAAATATTTCAAGAATGGAAATACTGATGATAATGAATCATGCGATTACTGCAATATTGTTAATGATGGTAATCTATATAATGTGTGTAGATGAACCCAAAGAAAATAAATATAAAAATAAAGATAAAGAAGATCCGTTAAAAAAATTGAAAAAAGGTAATGCGATATGGTATAGAAATGGAAAATGGTATGAAGAAAAAAATGGAAAGTTGGAATTATATTATGATGAGAATGCCTAATAATATAATAAAAAATAATGTACATAATGTAAATAAAAGGTATGTTATACATACTTTTTTTTGTAACCGATAAATATATTTTGTAACCGATTTCTTAACATAATTAAAATAGTGTTTTTTTGGTATAATAGTAAGATCAAAAATAAATAAAAATAGAGGATGATAGAGTATAATAAAATTGAATAAAAATGAAGTGATTAAAAGTGTATAACACTATAAAAGAAACGAATAAAAACATAAAAAGAAAGAATTCGAAATGGAATCGAAGAAATTCAATTTGTGTATAATACCGACACAATTCGGAAAGACATTTACGGCGATAAAGAGGATGAAATATGAAATAGCACAAGATGAAGAAATGGGGAGAAGTATTCATGTGGTATTTACGATGAATACATTATTGAATAATAGTCAATTTTCGGAGAGATTGAATGATATCGAAGAAGAATATGATATAAATTCAATATGTATATTTGCGTCAAAATATGAAGGTAAGTATAATTTCGTAAAGAACCTGAAAGAATTAAAAGGAGAATGTTTGGACGAATATTCATGTCCAAGAGTATTGGTGATGTGTAGTAATGGTAAGAGATTTCAAGATGGAACGGAATTTATAGAGGTGTTGAATAGAAATAGTGGATGTATAAAGAGGGTATTTATATATTATGATGAATTACACAAATATATAAATGATGATACGAGAAGACAGATAGAGAGGATTCATGATATGGATATAACACATGGAATAATAGCATTATCGGCGACACCAGATAAAATTTGGAAATCAAGTGGATTTTGGTCGAGATTAAATTTAGTATATCTGAATGATTTTAATGATGAAAATTATATAGGATATAGAGATATGTTATTTAATTGTGTAGATGATATTGAATATGATGAGAATAAATGTAACATTCGATATCCTGAATTAGAAAAACAAGATAGAAAATTAATGAATTTTACAGAAGAAATATTAAATAGAAATGAAAAAATATTGGGAATAAGAACACGAACTTTTATTCCAGGATTACAAAGAGTAAAAAGTCATAATTTCATAAGAAGAATGATTTTTAACAAAAATAAAGATTGTGTAGTAATTATGTTGAATGGTTTTGAAAAGACTATAAAATATAATGATGAAAATGGAAGGATGATGACGATAAATTTAAATGGACATGATGATGAGATATGTAATGTGATAGGAGGATATATAAAAGAATATAAATTGGAAGAAAGACCAATAGTGATCACAGGATATATATGTGTAAGTATGGGACAGACGTTGACAAGTGAAAGTTTGGGGAGTTTTACTTCGGCAATATTTGGTCATTTAAGTTTAAAAAATGATGAAATATATCAATTATTTGGAAGAATAACAGGTAGAATGAGACAATGGAAATCGTATGAAAAGACGAAAGTATATTGTTATACGGATATAATGAATAGATGTAGTGCTATGGAGGATTGTGCGAGGAATATGGCGAGATTGGCATTAGAAGAGGATAATGATAAACGAATAGTATGTAGAAATGATTATATTAAACCAATTACAGATAAAGAAGTTTTAAATAATATGAATGTGAAAGTAAAAATGAAGAAGGAAGTAGATATATTAGATAGATTATATATGATATTTGATACACAAGATAATGCAATAGAATGGTCGAGAGATAAATTTAAGAAAGGATTTAAATTGAGAAGTGATAGTAAAGCACCAATAGCTTTACAGATAAATGGAAAGAATCCAACGATTGAATATGTGTTAAAGAGATGGTGGGGTATACATAAAAATATTCCAAAGAGAATGGTTCCATTAGAAGATAATAGATGGATAGTATATTGGAATAAATCATTGGTATAAGAAAAAATAAATAATAATTTTAAAAAAAAATAAAGAAAAAAAGGTGTAATTTTACATCGTTTTTTTTGTAACCGATAAATATGTTTTGTAACCGATTTCTTGATATGTCTATTTTAGCACCTTTGTAGTGTATAATGTCAAATCCGAAAAAGTTGAATGGCAAAAAACCGGTAATGAAACTGTGTAATAATCTCTCCACGTATATAAAATATAAAATTAATATTATAAAGGTAACTAAGAACAAATATCAGCATAATATAAGGTAATAATATTTCTAATATTAAATAGTATAATATGATATTATAAATAACAACGTATACAATTTATATATATTTATTATTGTATTTATTTATAAAAATAAAACCAAAGATAATTTATTTTATTATTTTTTATATATATTGTTTTGTAGGAAGTTATTATATTATAAGAGGGTGTAAAGAAGAATTAATTAATATAAATACTATAATAATTGTATTAGTAGGAGGATATTCATTTTTCTGTACATGTTTTTTATATATATTAAATAGGATGTATAATATAACACATATACAAATAAAAAAAAATAAAACAAACAAAAATAAGATATATATAATTTTTATAAAAATATTTATATTATTAACACCTATTATATATACATTTTATATTCATATATTAGAAGATATATGTAAATGTAGTAAATCACATACATTAAAAGTTGCATACCATATATATTATATGGCAATTGTGGTTATGATGGGTTTAATTTATAAAATGAAATTATATATTGACTAATTATGTAAATTTTCCATAATACTATTTTTTACAATAATACTATTTTTACAATAGTAAACTATTCTATAATTCTCCACATAGAAGGATCATGATCACGAATATCAACCATTACTAATTTACAATTAATTATATTATTACACTTAGTTCCACTAGTTCCCCTAGTTCCCATAGTTCCACTAGTTCCCATAGTTCCACTAGTTCCACTAGTTCCCCTAGTTCCGTCTCCAATAAAATTATTTTTAATAGTTTCGATTTCATGATTAAAACGAGATATATGTTTATCATAATGAATAGTCATATGAAAATCTCTGCTGATAGAACCTTTAATATTGAATCTATTCATATAGGTATTGATTAGAGAATAAATATCAACATGTTCATCATTCCATTTACATGTATATCCCCATGAATTATCATCACAACTATTATCATTATAGCAACTATTATCATCACGTTTATCATAAGAAATATGAGATAAAGTTATAGGATTTGGAATAAAAATAAATGAGGAAGTAGTAGAAAGATATTCGCATATAGAATGATATAATAAAGAAAGATGGGATTTATTTGTGATATTACATACGAGAGTAATATGTGGTATATGTTTCATGTGTAATGTAGAATGTAATAATGTATAATCGATTGGAACAAACCAAAGACCATATTGATAACCAGAATTACTCATAAAGTAGATATGATATAAATATAAATAATGAAATAAAAAAGATTATACAGAATAATTAATCATCAAAATCATTATATTTATTATCATTCGAATTCGTATTAAATTCAGTATGAATAAAAGATCTTTTTTGTTTAAGTCGTAATCTAAGTTCATCAATGAAAGATAAATTATCTATATTATCTTTACAATCATTTTTTATATTTGAAGTTTCTTTTTTAGTTGAATGGAGAGATGATACATCAAAATTCTGTATGTCTTTTAGAATATTGAATCCAATATTTTTTTTTCCATTCATATTATTATTTGTATTATTATCATTAATAGAATCAACGAAATTATTTAATTCAATACCATTATTATTAGAATCAATATATTCAAATGGTTCATATTTTATATGATCATTTACATTTATATAACCAACGTTATTATAATATATATATTTATCACGATATAGAGATGTAAAATAATGAAATGATTCATTAATAATCATACCGCTGATAACAGCACCAGTATAAATAAATATGGACATGATAATTGTTATTTAATATTAATATAGAGTATTATATTAAAGAGAATAATTAATATCAAGTAATGAGTGATGAAGAATATAGTATGGGACCATTTTATGAGATAAATGAAATAAGTGAAAAGGATGTAGTAACAGATCAGAGATTAAAGTTAATAAAGAAGTATGAAAAATATGTAGAGGATGAAAATTATAATTTAAAATATAAACATTTGCATACGATAGTAGATAATGTATTATATGATACTATATTGAAGAAAACAGATACAGAATTAAATGCTATTTCTTTTGGTTCGATAAGAGGGTATTATACATTTGGTTTAGATGAAGAGTTACAAAAAAAAATAGATGGAGAGATAATACAATTAATTAATCAAACTTTAATCATATAATTAAGTAGAATACGTTGTATCATATATGAATAATTCAGAATTTAATAAATTATCAAAAAAAGTAAAATCAAAAGAAAACAATAAAATATTAATAAGAAATATAAAAAAGGTAGTAAATAATGTTATAAAAAATAAATATTTATGGATATCGATAATAGTAAGTATATATATATTATCGAATAAAAATAATATATTATTTGATTATCTCACATTTATATTAGTATGGTTTAGTGGATATATAGTACATTTAATATCACATAATATTGATTTTGAAGATTTATATGAACATACATACAATATAACAAGCAAATATATACAAAATCAAAATAATAATATTAATAATAATACATACATTAATAGAATTATCCTCAATATAGATAATTATATACGAATCTTTTTAAGATATACATTTGATTTTCACAGTAAAATTCATCATGTATCAGAAATAAATAAGAAACCATTATATATACTATTGGAAGTTATACAAAATATATTATCACAAGGAGGATATATATTGATATTTTTAATAATATTTAAAATAAGAATTATATCAAATAATAAAACAATAGATATAAATAAATATATAATAGTATTGTGGATTTCTATATATTTATATATACATCATATTTTCTATAATATATCTAATACAAAAGAACATGAAATTCATCATAAAAATCCAGACTATAATTTAGATGCGGTGTGTATATTTGATATTTTATTAAACAACACCCCAACCCCAACAAAGACCCCCAAACCAACCCCAACCCCAACCCCAAAAAAGATCCCCAAACCAACCCCAACCCCAACCCCATCCCCAAAAAAGACCCCCAAACCAACCCCAACCCCAAAAAAGACCCCCAAAATAAAAACAAAAGAGTCGCAAGGGGGCGATACCCCTACACCTAGTAAAAACGAAGTATCATTATTTATATTATTGACTACATTTGCTTTGTATATAATAAAAAATAAAAAATAATAACAATAACAATAATAATAACAATAATAATAATAATAACAATCAGAATCACAATCACAATCACAATAATAATAACAATAATAACAATAATAATAACAATCACAATCACAATCACAATCACAATCAAATACGAATTTACATGATAGTATAAAGTTGTGTAGTAGGATTAACTTGAATATTATAATTGGTAGAC
>Ga0181589_10004956_pt1 | contig 10650 bp, 10 predicted proteins | sample 071ome_25_FD_132444 | JGI IMG/M metagenome (GOLD analysis project Ga0181589, IMG submission 132444) | Coastal salt marsh microbial communities from the Groves Creek Marsh, Skidaway Island, Georgia - 071410BT metaG (megahit assembly) | ecosystem: Environmental > Aquatic > Marine > Intertidal... | reverse complement strand
TTAAAACAAAGAAATTATTTATATTTTATCTAAACCTATACTTTAGGTTTAGATATTGCAATCACTTATAAAAGAGTCACTTCCTTGAAATATAATTGACCCTAAACAGTTATCTGTTTTAAACACGTCTTTAAGAGAAGCGGCTTTACTTCCCAAGTCAATCATGGGACCAAAGTTCAACTCTAAGCCTAAAAGTGTACCTTTAAATTCTGACCCATTATATTCAAAAACAGAGTTCTCTAAATTTAATTCGTAAATACCCAGCGTTGAGAAAAATGAAACCAGTTCCCCATCAAAACCAGCATCGACTGGTCCGTTGGTAATTTTTACAGTAGGCAAATTTTCGTTATCAAAATCTACATAAGAACCATTTTTTAATAAAACCATTTTTCTTAAAGGATTTCTTCTCAAATCTTCAACAATTGCAATCTTTTCAAAAAAAATAAGCTTTAAATTAAGAGTATGGTCGATAAAAGAAGTGATAACAATACTATTAATTGAAGGATCTAAACTTGATAATTTTGATAATTCATTATCATTGATTTGATAAATTGTTTTTCCAACAAAGTTTTCACTGGCTATTTTAACTAGCTCAGATTGTGAGTCTATCTCTACCTTCTTGATGATGTTATTTTGGCTAAATATTTCAAACAAAAACAGCAGCAAGGTGATCAATATTAGTGAGAATGATAAAAATCTTTTAAAAGCGCTAGTTTGATTGTAGAAATAGTCTGAATTCAAAACTCTCCAATAAATATTATCTCTTCTTGTAAAACTACATCAAACTTATCGTATACTTTGCTTTTTACATAATTAACTAATTTGAATAAATTTATAGCCTTAGCCCCTTTATCGGCTATAAAAAAGTTTGCATGCTTCTCGCTCACAGCAACATCTTCCAATCTATACCCTTTCAACCCAGCTTTTTCTATCAATTCTCCCGCAAAGTAATTTTTACCGTTTTTAAAAACGCTTCCTGCATTATAAATTGCTGGAGGTTGCGAGTCTCTTCTGAGTTTATTGTATTTACTTAACTTTTTATTTATGTTTTCACTTGTGTCAACATTGAAAGTCATATCTACACTTAATAGTAAGTAATCACTTAATGAGTTAAAGCGATAGCCATAGTTAATATCTTTTTTTTGAATTTCTTTAATAGAGTTAGATTTAAAGTCGAAAATTTTAGCAGAAACCAAATTATCAAAAAATTCATACCCATAGCAACCTGCATTCATACAAAAAGCACCACCAACCGATCCGGGAATGCCTAACATATACTCTCCTCCTGTTAAATTGTTAGATTTTAAATGCCTTGCTAATTCAGGAAGGTACACCCCTGAGCCAATTCTTAAGCAGTTGCTCTTTTGAAGCGTTTTTAAACTATTGAGATTTGGATTAATTATTGGGTAAGTATGATTATGATCAGCAAAAACTACATTTGATCCTTTACCTAGAATAAAATATTGTTCTAAGTTAACAAAATTAGTTAAATAGTCTATATCTGATTCATCTTTAATCGTAAAAAATTGCTCAGCTAAACCTCCAAATTTATAAGTTGTAAATTTAGATAAATTAATTTTTCTACTATCCATCAAGAGCTTCCAAAATTTTTTGTCCAAGCAGTGTAACATCACCCGCTCCTAAAGTTAAAATACAATCTCCTGTTTTGACGTTTCTTTTCAAATACTCAGGTACTAAAGTGAGAGAATTTAAATATGTAATATTTTTTGACTGAAAATTTTTACTTCTAACACCTGGTATCGGCTCTTCTCCCGCAGAAAAGATATCGGTAACAATCACATTATTACAAACTTCTAAACTTTCTTTTAGTGCTTTGAAATTGTCTCTTGTCCTTGTAAATCTATGTGGTTGAAATACAACATATAATTCACCTTCTGTAATTTCCTTAAGTGAATTTATAGTAACCAATATTTCTGTAGGATGATGGCCGTAATCATCAAATACTCTAATGTTATTTTTAATTCCCTTTAATTCCATCCTTCTCTTTACACCTGGAAAAGTTTTAACAGCATTTAAGGCATCTTCTATGGATATACCCAGTAAGGTAGCAGTTAAAATAGCTCCTGAAATATTCATTAAGTAATGTTCGCCTATTAAATTTGAATCCACAGTAAAATTTTGATCATCAATACAAAATTCATTTTTTGAAATAATTTTTAGATATGAATTGAAGTTTTTTGAATATGTAAGTTTTGCATATTTTTCTAATTTTCTTAGTTCGCTATCTTCGATGTTCAATACAACATTATTTTTAGTATTTTTAATTACATGTGTAAAAGCATCGCACAAATTTTGATAATTTCCATAAAAGTCAAGATGATCGTCATCAATGTTTGTAACTAAAAGATTTTGTATATCAATATTTTTAAATGTATTAAAAGCTTCATCAGTCTCCAGAACTAGAGGTGCATTTTTTCCACCAAAATGACCTCCAATGTTACCAAAACTATTGACGCCACCATATATATATGAAATGTCTCGATTATTGTATTGAAAAATGTGTGACAACAAAGCGGTAGTTGATGTTTTACCGTGTGTTCCAGTAACCCCTATGATATTTTCTTCTTTTGATAATATTTCTAAAAATTTTGGTCTTGTAAGAACATTTAATTTGTTTTTAAAACTTCCCAAAAATGTATTTTCAATTGTTATTGCTGACGAAACTATATACAGGTAGTCTTCCCGATAACTAACACTGTCTAAAGAGTGTATTGTTTCAATATTTTCTACTGATAATAATTCAACAATGTAGGAGGTTCTTTGGTCGTAGCCTTCTACATTAAATCCTTTTTGCTTTAAATACTTAGCAATTGAACTCATTCCAGAACCTCCAATCCCAAGTATGAAAATGTTTTTAAAATTGTTAATGTTCAACATTAATCAACTCCTTTACAATACGATGTAAACCATTGTTAATGTTTATGTTATTATTTTTATCTAAATTTCCCTTACTGAATTGGTTGATAAAACTTAAAATTTCTTCATAACTTTCTAATACTTTAGCTAAACCTATTTTTTCTAAATATCTAGCATTCAAAGTTTGATGACTCTTTGAGGTACCATGTTTATACGGAACTAGAATTTGAGGAATGTTTAAGTAGGAAGCTTCCAAAGCACCTCCTCCTGCACGTGAAATCTGCAAATCAATAACAGAATAATATTTTGACATATCATTGTAAAACTCTACAAAACTTATACTCTCATTATCTTCATATATATCTTTTGTTGTACCTGTTATACATATGATATGAATCTTGTTAAGGTATTTATCTCTCGATAATTTAATAGCAAAATCAATTAATTCTTTTGATCCTTGGCTTCCACCCTGAACGCCGATTCGTATATCACTATTACCAGCAATTTTCATAGTTGATTCAATTTTTTTATTAATGACAGGGCCAACAAATTCTATTTTTTTGTTCTGTAAATTATTAGTATCTGGAAATGAAGTAAATACTTTTTTTGAAAAGTATGAAGCAAACTTATTTCCAAATCCTGCTTCAATATTCTGTTCTTGAGAATACATTTTAATTCGTAGAATTATTGAAATTAAAGAAGCTATTGGTGCAATATAAGCACCAGAGGTAAAAATAAAACTTATTTTTAAAGGCCTAAGAATTTTATATACAAAATGTACAGAAATAAGTACTTTTTTTATTTTCCCAAAGTAACTTAGAATTCCACTACTTGAGTAAAAGAAATCATAAGTAAAAATCTTTACATTTATATCATTTAAGTACCTTTTTCCTCTGGAATCAGTAAAGACTATGATTCTCTCACTGCTAATACCTTTTTCAATTAGTTCTAATACTATATTTTTTACTGGAAAGACATGACCTCCTGTACCAACACAAAAAAATACTAATTTACTCATGCCTCATCTTAATTATTCCTAATGATATAAACAATGATGCCATAGATGAACCTCCATAAGATATAAAGGGAAGAACAATGCCCGTAACAGGTAGTAGGTATACTGTTGCTCCCAAATTTAAAACAGATTGAACTAAAATCCATGAAGCTAAACCAAAAATAAATACTTTTTTAACCTCATTATCTTTATTTACTCCCATTAAATACAATGTAAATATAAAAGTTAATAGAATTATTAGAAAAATTATATAACCAATAAATCCATATTCTTCTCCAATAATTGCAGATATAAAATCGGAATAGGAACTTGGTAAAGAACCCCATCTTGATCTCGAAGTTCCAGGCCCTAATCCAAGAAGTCCGCCAGAACTAATTGCTATTCTACTTTGATGCACTTGATAACATGCACCTAAAAGCTCCTCTCCTCTATCACATACACCTTCAATCCATACTTGGAAACGTTTACTTCTGTAACCTTGACTTAATAAAATTTGGTAACCTAGCAAGAAAGAAATTACAGAAGATATTATCGGAACAATTAATTTGATTCTTGAAACAAAAAGTTGCATTAATACTACAAAAACTATTGTTGCAGCAGTACCAAAGTCTGGCTGAAAAAGGATTAATAGTGTTATTAAAGCAGGTATAAATGCTATCTTTAATAGCTGTTTAGCTAAAGGATGATTTTTATCAAATTCTGAAACTTCTTTTGCAACCCATAAAAAAACTAAAGGCTTTGCAAACTCACTAGGTTGAAATCTTATTACGCCGAGGTCTAACCATCTGTTGCTACCAAATATAGTTTCACCATATGAAAACAATATAAATAATATACCAACCATGCCAATGCTAAGGTATTTAAGGTTTGATAATAAAAATTCAAACTTAATAAAAGACTTTATAAAAAAATATAAAAATCCTCCAATTAATATCGAAATTATATGATTTCTAACCATATAAAAACTACTTCCGTACAGCCTTTGAGATTCTAAAGCAGAAGCTGATGAGACAAGAAGAATGCCAAAAAATATTAACAAAATTAAAAAAACTCTATTAAATTTTTCTAAATTTAAGTAATCATTTTTAATCATTTTTAAACCTCTAGTCTTTTAACTACATCTTTAAAAAATTGTCCTCTATCCATATAATTGTTAAATTCTGTAAAGCTTGAGCCACCACAAGAAAATAAAATTACTGAATCAATAGGTACCTGATTTAATATGAATTCTATTTCATTTTTTAATTTTTTATAGTTATATATTTCAACTTCACTAGTTTGATTTACAATAGTCTTTTTTGGCTTTATTAAGACATCTATCTTATTTAAGTTTAATTCTGAAAACTCAACACCTTTGTTGTCACCATGTAAAATTAATACTTTTTTTCTATCTTTTTTATCATCTATATTGTTTAATTTTTCAATAGCAAAGTTTACTGCATCAAGATTTGTGGCTTTTGAATCATTTATATAAATTCTTTTTGAACTTGAGTTTAAAATTTCAAATCTATGATCGAATTGATCTAAATTCATTAAAAAATCAAAGGCTTTCTTTAAATTATTTTCAAGAAGATCAAGAATATACAATACCTTAAAAAAACTAAGTAGCGTATCAATATGAAACCCTTTTTTCCTTAATTCTTTTATAAATAAACTTAAGTTTGGATTTAACTTTTCAACTTCGTTTACTTTTAATTCTTTAACTATTCCACTTAAATTTTTAGTAAAAGTAATTATTTTATTTTTTGATGCAACATAATCATTAAAATCTTTATGCCAATCTAAATGATCTTTAGAGATGTTTAATAAAACTCCAATATCAAAATATAATGCGTCGGAATGATATAGCTGATAACTTGATATTTCAAATATCAAATATATTCGCTTATTTTGTTGATTTACCTCTTCAAGAATTTCCAGTGGAGACCTGCCAATATTTCCAATAGCATAAGTTTCTAAATTTAATGAATTTAAAAATTTACTTAGTATTGTAACAAAGGTTGTTTTGCCATTTGTTCCAGTAACTCCAATTGAGAAAATATTCTTATTGTTCAATTCATTAAAGAATATATCTAAATCAGTTAAAACTCTGATTTTATTTTTTTTTAATTTAATAAATAATTTATTTGTAGGCGGTATACCAGGTGATACATATGCTATTTCTATATCGTTAAAATACTCTTCTTTAAAAAGAAACTGTGGAGGTATGTGTTCTGGATTCTCGTCATAGATTAAATAGTCCCTTTTTTTACTGACAAGATAAGATTCAATTGCCTTTCCAGAAAGTCCATAACCTAGAATTAAAGATTTCATGATTTAGTTACCAAAAAGAACCCAATCTGCGTAAAACAAACCTAAAGCAAAGATAACAAAGATACCATTAATGATCCAAAATCTTACTATTATCGTTGTTTCGGCCCATCCTATCATTTCAAAATGATGATGAATAGGTGCCATTTTAAAAATTCTTTTTTTTCTTAATTTAAATGACAGAATTTGAACTACAACAGAAAATGCTTCAAGTATAAATACCATGCATATAAATAAAATTAAACCTTCGGCTGAAATAGCTATTAGCAAAAGAGCAATTATTGATCCAATAAAATGTGAACCAACATCTCCCAAAATTATCTTAGCCGGATTTGTATTCCACCAAAGAAATCCTAAACATGATCCTGCAACAGATGAAATTAAAATGGATGTATCTAATGATATAAAATTATCAAGCATAAAGTTTGAATAGTATGTCTTGTTCCTGAACATCCAAAAAGTCATTATTAATATGCTTGCAAAACTGATAGAACTTGTTCCGGCTACTAATCCATCTAAACCATCTGTAAAATTAACAGCATTTGTCAACCCGACAATCAAGAACACAACCAATACCCATTTAAATGCAGATATATTAATTTCATACCCACTAAAAAAATTTAAATTAGTATTTAAAGATAAGCTTACAAAGTAAAGAACACAAATTATTGAAACAATAATTTGTAAATTTAATTTTGAAAATGTTTTTAATCCTAAATTTCTTTTCTTATTTACTTTTAATAAATCATCAAACAAACCAACGAGAGACATTAAAGTTGACAAAAATAAAATAAAAAATACTTCTTGATTGAATTCACGAATTAATACTTTAAATCCACTTCCAATTGTCCAGAAATTTATGTGTGAAATTAGGTATCCAAAATAGGTTCCTAAAATAACAAAGATTCCTCCCATTGTTGGAGTTCCCTTTTTATGATCATGAAAATCAACTTCTTCTTGAATATTTTGACCAATATTTTTTGACTTAAAATAGTTAACACCAAAAAAAGTACTAATAATTACAAATATAAAACTTAAACCACCTGAGACAATTATTCCAATCATATTTCACCAATTATTTTCATTACAGTTTCTTTGTCGTTAAATACTAATTCTTGATCATTTATTTCTTGGATATTTTCATGTCCCTTACCAAGTATTAATACTACATGTTCTTTATCCAATAAACTTATTGACTGTTTAATAGCTTCAAAACGATTAGTAATTACCTCTACTTTTTTATTTAAGTTTATTCCACTAATTATTTCGTTTATTATAGTGTTCGGATCTTCGCTTCTAGGATTATCATTTGTCAAAATAATTTTATCTGCTTGGTTTGCTGCTTCACCCATATATTTTCTTTTACTTTTATCTCTTTCACCGCCAGCACCAAACACTACAATTATTTTTTTGTTATATTTTTTTTGAGAATAAGTAATGACTTTATGAATTGAATCTGGTGAATGAGAATAATCTATAACTACTATTCCTTTTTCAGTTTTTATTTCTTCAAATCTTCCAGGTGGATTAGAGACATTTGGAATATTTTTGACAATTTTATCAAATGAGAACAACTCAGAAAAATAAGCCATTCCGAGGCTTAAAAGTAGATTGTTATAACTTTCTGGACCAGATACATTTGATTGACTTTCGAAAGTCTTGTTTTCAATTCTAAATTTAATATTTTTTTTATCTGATTTATCAGTGTTGAACAGTTTTGACTTAGCTAAAAAATACTCTTCCATTGTATTGTGGTAATCCAAATGATCTTGTGACAAATTAGTAAATCCTGAAACAGCAAATTTTACTCCATCAATTCTATTTTGCTCAAGGGCATGAGAAGACATCTCTAGAATTACGTTTTCAATTACTCTTTCTTGATTAGATAGCAATTTTACTAAATTAAATAATTTTGGTGTAGTTAAGTTTTTCTCATTTGTAAATTTAAATAATTTTTTTTGATTCAATGTACCAATAAAAATTGTTTTCTCTTTAATCAACTGACTTAAATAGAATGCTGAAGTAGTCTTACCATTTGTACCTGTAATTCCAAAATAATTAAGTTGTTTGTAATCTTTATGTAAATTAAGTAATACATTTTCAATTAATTGTGAATAATCTTCCACCTTTAACACTTTTTTATGTTCAATTTTTGATTTGAGACTAGTCAATATAAAATCAGGATTCTTTTCCAAAGCTAAGTTAATTAAATGATCCAATTTATTATGATCATCATTGTCTATAATAAGAACTTTTCCTTCTGCAACATCTAAAGTTGAGTTAACAATATTTTGGTAATCTTTTATTATTTTTGTGTATTCACTAGTCATAAGATTTAATTTCCAATCGATGCTATGTATTCAATCATTTCCTTATAAATAGGTGCAGCTGTGGAACCACCGGTTACATATTCAGAATATGGATTAATAGATGCACCCCATAAAATTACTGAACCAACTATTGTTTGCTCTTCTAACTCAGAAAACCCTACAAAAGATGTGTTGTATAAGTCATTTGAATAACCTACTCCTTCAATATGTGTTCTGCTTGTTCCAGTTTTACCACCTGTTAAGTAAGGAAGTAATTTTAGAGATCTAGCTGTTCCATTTTCACCATTAACTACATTAAAAAGTAAATCTTTTAATATTTCTGAGTGTTCAGTGGATATAACATTGTAAGAATTATTTACATCTAAATTTCTTTGCTTGTTTAAAGTAAGATTTATATTTTCTCCTCCGTTTGCAATAATGCTGTAAGCTTTTACCATTTGCAATTGTGTTACATCGATTGAATATCCGATTGAAAGTGATGGTAGGCATGTCAAGCAAGTTTTATTACTTGAAATTCCTCCTGCTAACTCTCCAGTTAGTTCAATCCCTGTTTTTTTCATAAATCCATACATTTTTAAATATGATTCAATTTCATTTATTGTCATGTTTTGTGTAGCTAAAATAGTTCCTACATTTGATGATCTTTCAATTATTTCTGGTAAGTTTATAAAATAATCCTCATGTTTTTTAAAATCTTTAAAACATCCTCCTTCTTTGAACTCTTCTCTACATGAACCTTCAATAATTTCAATTAAATAGGGAACGGTATATAGCTCAGTCATTGAACTCAAATCTTTTTGTATAACAGATCCAATAGTGAAAATTTTTAATGATGAACCGGGTTCATATTGAGCTCTAAGGTTGATTAGTTCGGTGCTAATATTAGGTATTTTTTCATTTCTCGCTTCAGTTAAAATCAGAATTTCTCCGTTTTTTGCATCAGCAAATACAATTGAACAATTCATTGAATTTGTTTGAATAATTGCTTCTTTACATAGTTCAGTAGCCTTGTACTGCAACTCTGAATTAATGGTCAAAATTAAATCATTACCGTGAATGACTTCTTGAGTCTTTATACTTGCTTGGGGGATCATTTTTCCATTAGGGGCAGACTCATATGTCCTTTTTCCATCTTTACCCTTTAAACTACTGTTAAAGTAAAGCTCAACTCCTTCTATACCATTGCCATCTGGATCTACTTTGCCAATAATTCTACGTAGAGACTCTTCATGTATGACTCGATTTGTAGTTTCTTCAAGAACCAGCCCATCAATTTGCCATGATTGAATTTCTAGACCTAAATCAAATTCTAAATTTCTTTTTAAGTAGAAATATGTCTCTTTATTTACCAATTTATTCATAATTTTATTTTTATCATCATTTAATAAAACGGATAAAATCTCAGATATTTCATTTTTGTTTTTTACTTTTGAAGGCACGACACCTAGGTTAAATCCTCTTGTATTTGTAACTATCGGATTTAAATTAGAATCGTAAATATTACCCCTTGAAGCTGGAATTAGTGTTTCTTTTAGTCTGTATGACATTGCTTGACTACTAAAATATTTTGAGTTGGTGAATTGAATATCATATACATTCATTAAAAATATAAAACTAAATTGAAAAATCAAAAGTCCTATAAAAATTAGAACTATATAATGCTTTAAATTCTTCATATCACCAATCAAATCCAAGAAGATTAATATCTTGTTCATCTTGTATGTATTTATATGGCTTAATCTCGGTATTTACTATTTTTTTAATTGGTAATTTTACAAAACCTATAGAGTTGGCCAGTGTGGTTAAATTATTCACTGAGTATTGTTCCAAATAATCAACCTCAATTAAAATGCTATTATCTTGGAGTTGATTAATTTCGGAATTTAACTGATTAAGCTTTTCAAATTCTATGTTTATTAAATTATTTATAATAAGGTTGGTCAGCATAGAACTAGTTATTAAGAACATAAAAAAATACAAAAAAAGTTTAATTTTCATTTTTAACCACATATCTTAAGATTGCTGAAGATGATCTTTTATTAGTATTTACTTCACTTTTTGTTGGTAAAAACTTTCTATTATCTCCATATTCAAATTTATTTTGATTGTTACATATAC
>Ga0181589_10004949_pt1 | contig 10655 bp, 8 predicted proteins | sample 071ome_25_FD_132444 | JGI IMG/M metagenome (GOLD analysis project Ga0181589, IMG submission 132444) | Coastal salt marsh microbial communities from the Groves Creek Marsh, Skidaway Island, Georgia - 071410BT metaG (megahit assembly) | ecosystem: Environmental > Aquatic > Marine > Intertidal zone... | reverse complement strand
TGCTCATGCGGAAAGTCTTCCAAACAGCCATTTTGTGACGGATCTCACCAAGGAACAAACTTTGTTCCACAAAAGGTTGAAATTACTGAGGCTAAAAATGTGGCATTTTGTAACTGTAAGCACTCGGCAAATGGTCCATTTTGCGATGGTGCGCACAGTACTCTGCCCACCGGTTAACTTACAGATTTTTTATATTCTGGGTAAACTAGACGCTTAGCATACTAGTCAGTTCTTTTGGTTTTTCGAAAATACCGGCTTCCCATTTTTCCATAATCCCTGGTTTTTAATAATTCCTCTTTTATCAAACCAGGTACCATATCCATTTTCCATACCATCCTTAAAACTACCAAGGTAAGAGGATCCATCTTTGGATATTCGTTTGCCTGAACCATTTGGAATGCCCTTGGTTGTCATGCCCTCATACCTGTCCCCATTTGACAAAAGTAATTCTTTGTAGACGGGACTATTATCTACAAAACTTTTTGTTGGATATAAAGGTGGCTTACCCTGGCTTTCCCAGTTTTCCCCAAGTTCCTTTCCCTCCAATCTCTGGAAATCTGTGCATCGATTGATCCATGCTGGAAGAGAGTAACCAAATTTAATACCTTTTAAGAAATACTGCCATGCAATTGCTTCTATTGTACGGTTTTGTTCGAGGCAATAAGTTGACAGCTTTTTAATAGCTACCTGGTCACCTAGCTTTGCAGCTCTTTCCAACCAACGTTCCCCAATATTTGGATTTTTGCTGGTCCCATTTCCCTGAAAATGATTTAAGCCCACCATTCTTGAGGCAAGCGGATGATTTTGCTTGGCTGCCCGTCTGTACCAGTAATGTGCGTCCTTTACCTCCCCACTAAGGGATTTAAGAATCGCAAGGTTTACCTGCGAATCAACATCATTTGCCTGAGCCCTTCTTAGCAATTCAAGTGATTCGGCAGCATCAGCCCGAATCGATACAATGAAAATGTAAAGGATAAAAAAGAGGGGAAATGATAATAATGATAAGCGGGGTAGTGCTATCATTTGGAAGGTTTAGTATCACTGCCTTTTTTGCCTAGTACCCACATTTGCAGGTTTTTATCAGAGGTGGCATCTCCAATCAATGCATCATATTTTCCACCCATTCGAAGTTGCTGGGAATAGATAGCCAGACCGATCTTTTTCATGGTTGGGGGAGGTTCCTCGAACGCATTGATCAATAAGCTGGATTTTAGCAGTAACAAAAGATCGATATCGTAGGCATTGCCAAGGGCATCGGTTTCTCCAAGTACAAGTACGAGGCGACCGGCAGGAACTTTTGATTTTCCATCCCCGGTTGTAACCACTGGCTTTCCGGATAAGCAAATGAATTTGTATCCACCGTTGCTGGTTGTTTCAGCAATAAATGTGCATGGACCTCCGATCGTTGCCGATCCTTTTGATGAGTACAATGAAAGCGATCTTTTATCTTCTATGGCACATAAGACAGAACCTTCCCAAAGTTTCCAACTTGAATAATCTAATCTTTCTAATAAGCCATTCGAACCCATGCGGATTGTAACATCTTCATGATGCAGTTGGGTAAAAGATGACTCACCCGTCGTTATGAAATCACCTTTTAGGATTTTATCCTTATTGGAAAGCCTTTTTATGGAAGGAATGTTGTCAGTTCCTTCTCTCATGCGATCTACACCATGTTTTACATATTCAATGAAGTATGGTGTTTCTAAGGAATAATTATCTGATGCTATGAGTTGGGAGCAGAGGCAGAAAAATGATAATATATTTAGACAACGCATAAGTTGCCTATTATAAAACTGAAAATAACAAAGACTGGTGATCTTGTAATCTTAGAAGCGTACATTTATGCCAATGATGGCACCTGCGTCCAAGCTCTTATAGTCATTGCCACCGCCACTTGAGTTTCTGCGCGTGTAGGCGGTATTAACTCCAATCGTAGCATTTTCAATAATTGGTAATTCAATCTTTATTGATAAGGTATGAGATACATCTTTTCTACCGTCATTAATAGTTCCACCTTCTGTGTATTTCTTGTAGGTTAAGCGATAATTAGGAGAAATTACTAATTTCCAATAATTATGACGAATACCATATGAGAAAGCCGCATCCCAACTATTAAGAGTTTGTGTATTGCTTCCCAGAAGGGGATCAGCTTTGGTCAAATGAAAACCTCCAGAAACATCAACGATTGCAATTGTGTCAGCATCAATACTGTAGGTTTTCATAGCTCCAATGTTTGGATAGAATTCAGAATAATCTTCAGAATCGGTATCGTTGTTTCTTACATTTGCATAACTTACACCACCGCGTAATCCAACACCGGATTCATGTTGAATCATAAGTAGTCCGTAAGCACTGCTTGCGTAGTCGTTAAGAGATGAAAGGTTGTCATTTAAGTAATCTGACATAGTCCAGCTACCACCAAAGTAAGGAGTGACAACTGCAATCGAGGTGTCAATTGGGTTCAAACTGCCTCCTCCATAGAAACTATTCTGCCAGATTCCGGTTTTAGCTTGCTTTAGATCACCGTCCAAGGTGAGGGGGTTGGAACGGTAGGTAATCTTTGCATCATACCCAGCAAAGAGAGATAATGCATCGGTTTTAAGGAATACAGGACGCTGTGCACCGGCATCTGAAGCTGTAGTTGAACCGGAGTTGTTATCCTGTTTCCCAGAAACATTATTCGGAGGAGTGGTTCCAACTCTGTTTACGGCATCCTGGTATACCTCAGGCTTACGCTCATTTACATTTTGAGCGTTTAAGATGAATGAGAGGCATGAAATTAAGATTGTTGCAAGTGAATATGTGCGGATTTTGTTCATTGATTCAATGGGTATGGAAATTCAAGTCGTTGAATGGTTTTTCAGCAAAAAAGAAGTTAATTACGAAGCTTCTGTACTTCGATGTACGGACGATTTACGGAGTTGGTATTTGTGGTAACATTCCCTACATGATCGACATTGTGCTTGAAATCAGAAGCTTGAACAGAACGAACAACACCGCCTGTAGCACCTAAGTGACTAACATTGTTAAAATTGACTCTGCCTTTCTCGAAACTAGAAAGATCACTTAAGAAGGAAATCTTTCCAGTTCCAGACCTAAGAAGAACAGCTGAGTTGCCCGGGAAATTAACATTATTTAATTGGATAGAGTAGGCTTCCATGTAGATATCATCAACTCTGCCTTGAATATCAAGGCCATTAAGTTTAATCATCTCGTCTGCGTAAAGGAAGAGACCTTCAAAGTCATCTCCGTTAACACCAACTGAGAAGGTATTATGACCTGATGTACTCCAGATGTTCATTTCATCCAAAGAAGCGATAGCTAAACTTCCTCCAGTGGTAATATCCACATTCACCAAATTCATTTCGTCAACAGCAGCCAAAGCGAGGTTTGTATTGGGTGCGTTAACACTTATTCGAGGAGGATTAATGTAATCTGCACTGTTTGCAGCTTTATACTCGGATCGAAGATAAAGCTCGTCAGCAGCTGCGATTACATACAAGTCCTCTTCGGTGGATTCTGGAGTTTGGATCGTTAGGCTATCAGTAATTATTGTATCTCGACCAGATGCAATTATAGTTACATCTGTCTCATTCACATGGTCGTCAAGATCTGTCACTGTACCGCTGAGTTTAACTGCTTTACCGGAAATGATCTTTATTGAGTCATCGATTGTCTCGACATCGAAGTCCAATGCTTTACCAGACATTGCATGCTTGTCATTATTGTTAGGACTTGAGTAGCCTCTTACCTTCTGAAGGTCGTCCGATCTATATTGTTGAGCTGGGTTGGTCGAAAAATAACCTCTTTGCTGATCACCTGATTGAGCGTCACTGTTATCAGAATTAAGGATGCCATCTAAAAGATGGGCATATGTGGATACATTTTTGGTAGTTCCGTCGGGGTTATTGATGTCCTCTTTTGTTATCCAGCTCCTCCTCACACCACCATCAGTTCGAAATAGTGCATCCACCATTGCTTCAACACGGCTTTTGTTGCTTGGGTCTTTGTCCCCAATTTGATTAAATTGCACTAATAAATCCAAAAATGGAGTAGGATCAAAGTTAGGGTTAATGTCAGCCAAACGCGTGGTAATTGTATTGCCGTTAACTTGCACATTGCCCAGATAAGTTCCGTTAGCTAAGTTCAATTCAGGGGTTAGTAAACGATTAAGCATATCCAAGCCAGCTTGATAGCCTTGCCTAGAAACTTCATCCATTTGAAGTGAATTTAGGTGATTTTGGACAACACCGCCTTGATCAATGGCAGAGAGATTTGAATAGTCGCTAACGGATAAAGTATTTGATCCACCGCTGCCCTGACTTCCCCCGACATTATTGTCATACCAATTTTGAGCAGCTTGGGAATCAGTAAATAAATGGTTACTGAAAGTCTTGTTTTCTCTAGGTGAATCAAGAAAATCGTAAAGTTTGTCGTAATCAATTGCAGATGCAGAAGAGAACTCAACTGTAAAGGATTGGTACTCTTTATTGCCATTATGATCCGTAACAATCTCAATGTATGTATATCTCACGATGCCTTCTGGATCGATTGATTTTATAAGCTGGCCGTCAGCAACTATAGAGTAAGTGTAAGTCTTGCCATCTTTTGTAAAAGTAGTCTTACCCATAGTAACAGTATGATTAAACTTGGTAGTTTTTCCGCTATCGTTTCCAACATGGTAAAGAACCGCACCGTCAAGATCTGTTGCATAGTAACCGATTTGGGATGATCCGCCTTCAGGGTCGGTTTGCGGGTCACCAAATGAAACTAAAACAGTCTTACCGTTCGCATCTTTTAGAGACGGTTCAGAAAGTTCCTCATACAAGAAATCGAATCTTTCCAAGGCGGCTGTGCCAGATCCTAGAAAAACTGGAATCTCATCGTCGCCAAGGTCGTTTAGATCAATATCAAAATGACTCAATATCTTAGCATCAAGATCCGCAAAAGTATTTGCTTTGTCCAATTTATCCAAAAAAGCTTGGTCGTAAGTGGTTGCAAAAATATCGTTCTCATCTCCGGAATCAGGATTACCGAAGTCGAGCGGGAGAGGTACGTATTTCCCTTTGTAAAGTATAACTTTGACAAGGGTAGTAACTGTTTCCCCATCTTCATCTCTTTTAAATTCTAGAACAGATGGAGCAACAAGTTTAGCTGCAAACTTCCATCCGCCTTTATTTTCATCGAATGATACAGTTGTCCCGGTTATTTCTTCTTTCGTGAGTGCACCTTGATCTGCTTCTATGCCAAGCATTGTAGACTTGTCTGAAAACTTAAGTCTCATTAATTCAGGTCCGCTTCCTTCTCCATCACTACTTGAAAACACAAGAAAGAATTCCTGATCTTGAAATGGGGCGTATTTAATTTTTCCGCCATCATTCACTAAAATGGGCTTGCCGTTAATATCTTTCAGGGCGGTTTTAACGTTAGACATATCACGACCTTCCTTCGTGCCTTGAGCGTAAGTTGAGTAGGAACTTTTATCTCCGCCACTATTTTCGACATTCTTTTTTACATCATCCTGCTTCTGCCCTGCAGTATTTCTCTTTGCATCATCATCGAGCGTATTTGCATCCTTCATGGCGGCTTTGCCACCACCATTAGCTTGTGCATATTGGGCGGTTCCGATGAACAAATCCAAGTCGTCCAAATTGATGTCCGCTTCTTTGGCCTCATCGACTGCAAATGCAGCAACTGCACTCATGGAAGAGGCAAAATCTTTATTAGGATCAGCAAGAACCTCCTTTTTGTAATCGACAAACTTTTTCATGGCAGTCTTGATATCTTCACCCTTAGCCTGAGCTACTTTCACAGTAACATACGAAGCCTTAATGTTCCGACCCAAGTCTGCGAGGGAACCACCTTCTCCTGAGGCAGCGTCTTTAAGGGCACCAACTCCACCAAGGTCACTGACTAGTTGGACAACTGCATTGATTGAAATTTTTTCTCCTCCGCTAGAAGCAGATGCTGCGATGACAGTGGAAACAATGGGATTACTTTCTGCTGCTACAGTAGCAGGAGGCGGTGCTGAGGAGACAGCTTGAACAGCAGACCCCATATCAAATGCAGGAGCATCTGCAGGTGTTGCAGGGGCAGGAGCGGGAGCAGCGGCAGCTTGACCGCCAGCTGCGGGTGCGGGGGCAGCGGGAGCAACGGCGGCGGCATCACCTCCACCATCACCACCAGCGGCAGGGGTGGGGGCGGTAGCAGGAGCGGCGTCTCCACCTCCAGCAGCAGTATCTCCACCACCTTCTGCGGGAGCAGCACCACCAGTGTCTCCACCTTGGGCTGCATCACCTTCCTTCTCGCCATCCTGAGCGAGAACAGAATTAAAAGGTAAAATCAAAGTTGTGCAAAACAACGCGATAATAAAATGAAGATATTTCATTTGTAATAGATGGAGGGTTAAACGAGGTTATAAATATAAAGGGGTAATGATTCTTCTTTAATGAATTAGATACTCTTGCAAGAAGAAAATTGAAAGAAATGGTGCCGAGGGCGAGACTTGAACTCGCACGTTCTTACGAACACTAGAACCTGAATCTAGCGCGTCTACCAATTCCGCCACCCCGGCCGAGTGGAAAAAAGCTCAAACTAGATGAAAATTCTGACTGGTCGAGCCAAAATGAGGAAAGGTAAGTATTGAATCAGGAGGAGAAGGGATTTGGGATAATTCGGGCCCTAATACCGCTGGGTAATTTTTCGAGGTATCGGTCGCATTCGGGTAGTTCCTCAGAGTCAAGTAATTCTCCAGAATCAAAAACATGGCTTAGCCGGCGCGGAGTGGGATCGAGGATGCGTGCCCAGGGTGTGTTCTTTTTTCCTAGAATGAAGGATTCCATGGGATAGCGCATGTTATAGTATCTATCCTGAACGGTTTTAATGCATGAAGAATTTTCATTATTCCGGCCGGTAAAAAGCATGGCATCTGAAAAGTGAGCACCGGCATCGATCCAATCGATTAATTTTTCTGGAGGTTCAAGTAGGAGGGGGGCATGAATGAAGAAGAGGACCCTGCCCATGGAAAAATTATCAGTTTGATTAAAAAGTTCAATGGTGGCTTCGATTTGATCGGCCAGGTCGATCTTGTGCGAAAGAAAAAGAAAACATTCATCAGCCTGATCTTCCCCAAATAGGGAAAGCTCGAAGATCTGGGAACTTTTATCTCTTTCCCAATGCCTTTCTTGTTTTCCGTCAACTTCAGCCTCTCGTGGTAAGTAAAAGATGGGAAGATGGGAATCCTCCATGGTCGCTTCTTTGAGCAATTCATAGGAGTTACATCCCGGAGTTTCCAGGATCAAGTGGAGTAATCTTCCACTCATCAGTTAGAAAAATTAAAGGATTCGCACTGGGCAGTGTGAAGCATGCGATGATCAAGAAGTACGAGGGCAGTCATTGCCTCAACAATAGGTACTGCACGTGGAAGAACGCATGGATCATGCCTGCCACGGCCCATGAGTTCAGAATTCTTTCCGTCGCTGTCCACAGTTTGTTGTTTTTGCAGAACGGTTGCAGTCGGTTTAAAGGCAATGCGGAAATACAGTTCCTCGCCATTGCTTATGCCACCTTGTACTCCTCCTGATCGGTTAGTGCTGGTACGCACTTTGCCATCCTTTGACTCAAATAAATCGTTGTGCTCCGAACCCTTGAGGTAGGTGCCCTCAAACCCGCTGCCTACTTCAAAACCTTTGGTTGCGGGCAGACTTAGCATGGCCTTTGCCATATCCGCTTCCAGTCGGTCAAATACGGGGGTTCCCCATCCAACGGGTAAGCCACCTACGCGGCAGAGAATCGAGCCACCAACTGAATCCCCGGCTTTTTTTGCCTCCAGTATGCGTTCTTCCATATGTTGGGCAGTAACAGGGTCTGGACAACGGGTGGGAGAGGACTCAACCTGATCCATTGTGGGAATGTAGTCCAGGGCAGGTGCCTGAATATCGTGGATGCGCTCAACATAAGCACGGATTTGTACATTGTCGTAGGAAAGAATTTTTTTGGCCACAGCACCAGCGGCTACCCGGGCAATGGTCTCGCGGGCAGAGGAACGGCCACCGCCTTCGTGATTGCGATGTCCGAATTTTGTTTGGTAAGTAAAGTCTGCATGGGACGGCCGGAACTTTTCTTTCATTTCGTCATAGGCCTGTGGGCGTGCATCCTTATTTCTTACAAGCATAGCAATGGGAGTCCCAAGGGTTAGACCCTCAAAGATGCCCGATAGAATTTCCACCTGATCAGCTTCATCACGCGGGGTGGTAAGTTTACTTTGCCCCGGTCTTCTCCGCTCCAAGTCAGGCTGGATATCGTCTACCGATAGTGGAAGTCGGGGTGGGCAACCATCAACGACAACACCAATGCCTCCACCATGGCTCTCTCCCCACGAACTAATACGAAAGAGTTTTCCAAAGCTATTTCCCATTACTCTTTAAGATATGATTGATGAGCAAAAGGCAAAATTAAAAGATTCTGCTGAGGTCTCTCTATCCATTTGCAAATTGATGATTGCTTGGAATTAAAGGTTGTAATATTTTTGAGTCTTAAGGTCGGGTCCCATGCGACAACAATTGGATGAACCCCGTGAGGTCCGGAAGGAAGCAGCGGTAATCGCAATGGTTGTGTGCTGTGGGGTGCCTGACCTTTTTTGTGCCCTTTTTTTTGGTCGATCCCAAGAAAAGATATCTGAAAAATCGAGTTTGCTTGCGTGCGTTGCATTAACCTAGCAGAAATACATTCCAAGTTAATGAGTGATAAAGGTTATCAGGTCATCGCCCGCCGTTGGCGCCCGAAACAGTTTTCTGAACTGGTTGGTCAGGACCATGTCGTAAAAACTCTTGGAAATGCGATTGACCTGGGAAGAATTGCTCATGCTTATCTTTTCGTTGGGCCACGGGGTACAGGAAAGACCACTTCTGCCCGCCTTTTTGCAAAATCGTTAAATTGGGAGGATGGTCCATCCTTGGAGGTGCCTGAGGATTCGGAGATTGGACAGGCAATTATGGAGGGCAGGTGCTTGGATGTGATTGAGATTGATGGTGCATCCAATAACTCCGTGGAGCAGGTTAGGGACCTTCGTGATGAGTGCCAATACGCTCCATCTCAATGCCGTTTTAAAATCTATGTGATTGATGAGGTTCACATGCTTAGCCAGCAGGCATTTAATGCATTGTTAAAAACATTGGAGGAACCACCGCCACATGTAAAATTTGTATTTGCGACAACAGAATCCCACAAGGTGTTGCCAACGATTGTATCCCGCTGTCAGCGCTTTGAATTCCGCTCAATACCCACTGATTTGATCGTTAAAAAATTATCAGAAATATGCCAAGCGGAACAAATTGAGACGGATGAAAGCGCTCTTGATGCGATTGCTCGTATGGCAATGGGAGGAATGCGTGATGCACAAAGTATTCTTGATCAATTGATCTCATTCTGCGGAAAGAAAATCGGACAACAGGATGTGCTTGAGGTATACGGCCTTGCTTCCCCGGAAGGGATTGAGGCCCTTTTATCTGCAATTGTTGGTGGGGATTATGATCAAATATTGAGTGCCACGGACCAATTTTCGGAGGAAGGTATTGATTTCTACCGAGCATTACTCGACTTATCTGACCGTATCAGGCAGGCAATGATTGAGGCATTACGCGGCCAAAGACAGGACGCTTCACCCGAGCAATTAACCCGAATGCTTGATGCCCTGAGGGATGGGGAATCATTGGTGCGGTTGGGACTCTCTGAGAAAGCAAACTTTGAAGTTACCTTGTTCCGTGCGGTCGAAGCAGGTAGAACCCGATCGATTGATCATGTGATCCGTCAAATATCAAAGGTGATTCCTGGCGATTCTAAAAAAAAAAGCTTAATTCCGAATAACAAAGCTGTTCAATCCGATAAAATTGTAGATTCAGCAAGTATCGACGAATCTAAAGAAAGTACGGAAGAAAAACAGACACCCCAGGTTTCTGAAGCTTCAAAGAACAGCGAACTAGTGGAAGACTCTCTGGGCACAGTGGAGGTTTTACCTCAGGAAAATTCTGCTGATTTCTCAGAAGATCCACCCAGTGAGGAAAAGACATATAGGAGAGATGATCTCCGTACCATTGACCCAGAAAAAATTGAAAAGCGGGTAAATGAATTGCCGGTTGAAATTCGAAAAGTGGTGGAAGAAAAATTTAAGGCTAAATATGTTGCCCTCGAAAAAATCGATCCGGAAATTTTAATTTAAATAAAATTTCAGGGACTTAGAAGTTTAGCGAATTCATTACTTTTTAACCATCCTTTGTCCGATCCATTATGACTGCGTGCGAGGTGCCAAGCTGTTCCATCCGGGCCAGCGTGCACCCGATGGTTTCCATACTGATCAAGATCCAAAAATAAACTCGTACCAGGTTTGATGAGGGTATTGTGATCACTTCCTTCACCAGCAAAGCGGCGCAAAGGTATGGAGCTATTCTTTTTGGCAGACTGGTTATCAAGGACAATAATTTCCCGCTTTAGGTGTTCAGAGTTGTTTCTTGATTTCATCCATCCCCATCCAAGAAAGCTCAGTAATCCAAGCCATAAAAAGCAAAAGCTGATTGATTTTGAGGAAAGTAGATTACTTGTGGATAGACGAATGAAGAGGAGTAACCCGCCCCAAAGAACTGCAGAAGATAAAAGAG
>Ga0181589_10004946_pt1 | contig 10658 bp, 9 predicted proteins | sample 071ome_25_FD_132444 | JGI IMG/M metagenome (GOLD analysis project Ga0181589, IMG submission 132444) | Coastal salt marsh microbial communities from the Groves Creek Marsh, Skidaway Island, Georgia - 071410BT metaG (megahit assembly) | ecosystem: Environmental > Aquatic > Marine > Intertidal zone... | reverse complement strand
CCGTTCGTCCGTTCGTCCGTTCGTCCGCGCGTCCGATCGACAGACACCCTTACCCTCGAGCGTCGATCGACCGCTCGTTCGTTCGATCGTCCACGCGCGCGTTCAGTATACCGAATCTACGACCGAATCTACGACCCTCCCGTATGCGTACGACGCACGACTCCACCTGTCTCTCTCTCCCTACCATACAAAACACGCACACTACGAATGAAAAGTCCGATCCCCTCCACGATCGAACCCCCCACCCTCGACGACGCGATCGAATCGAATCTTCACCCGTGCGCGTGAAATCGCGACGCGACGACGAGATGCACGCTTTCGCGCAGGTGCGACGACGACGACGAGGAGGAGGCCGAGGAGGAGGCCGAGGACGCGCGCGCGACGACCGATGGGTGATGACGACGGCGAAAACGAGGCGACGGTGACGTGAGGGGTGACCCATCGTCGACGTCGAGCGTCGTCCGTGGCGTCGTCCGTGAAACCGCGCGCGCGTGGACGATGTGCGCGATCGACGACGATGGGTCGTGGGCGTGCGATCGTTCGGATCGCGATCGGATCGCGTCGCGTCGCGCGCGACGGACGATCGATCGATCGATCGGGTCGTGATCGGATCGATCGATCGCGTTTATCGTCTGTGGTCGACGGTGACGGTGGGATCGATCGCATCGTCCGTCGCGCATCGTCATCCATCCGTCGCGCGCGCGCGCGGGGTCGGAGATATGATATGGCGGATCGCGAGGGCGGCGGGCGGACGCGGAGGGGGACGCGCGCGCGTCGAGGAATCCGAACGCGACGCGCGCGGGAGACGGCGCGTGTGGGTGATGGACCGTCGGTGATGGGCGTGCGAGCGGTGCGCGCGGGACGGATGCGTCGCGAGACGCGCGCGCGGGGCGAGACGCGCGCGCGCTCCGTACGGCGGAGGGTCGAGGCGCGGGCGAGACGAGGGCGAGGGACTGACGCGGGGTGAATTTTTTGCGCGCACGTAGACTCAGCTTTCCAGCAAGGTGACCGTTTCTGGTCTCAAGCAAACCGCGCGCGTGAACACGCGCACGGTGAAGACGGCGGCGCACTGCTCCGCCGCCGACGCGACGCGCAAGGCTGCCTCCTTGGCTGTCGCCGCCGCCGTCGCCGCGTCCCCGTTGGTCGCCGTCGAGGAGGCGTTCGCGCGCGATGTTCAACCGTACGCCGGTTTGACGCCGTGCAAGACCTCCAAGGCTTTCGCGAAGCGTGAAAAGGCGGAAATTAAGGCGCTCAACAAGCGTCTTAAGAAGTACGACCCGGAATCCGCGCCGGCGCTCGCCCTCAACGCGACGATTGAAAAGACGAAGACGCGCTTTGCGAACTACGGCGAAGCCGGTCTCCTCTGCGGCAAGGATGGTCTCCCGCACTTGATTGTTGACGGTAACCTCGAGCACCTCGGCGAGTTCGCCGTGCCGGGCTTGGGTTTCCTCTACGTGGCGGGCTGGATCGGCTATGCGGGCCGCTCCTACGTTCAAATGAACAAGGAAACCAAGAAGCCGACGGAAGGTGAAATCATCATCGACGTCCCGAAGGCGCTCGGTGTCATGTTCCAAGCGGGCGCGTGGCCGCTTCTCGCGGGCCTCGAGCTCAAGAACGGTACTCTTACGGCGCCGGAGAGCGAAATCACCGTCTCCCCGCGATAAGTGTCACGTAGCAACAGAGCCACTCGCCGTACGAGATCGAATCGTTGTTCTTTATTAGTCAGAGGAGTAAGCGATTTGTGATTGCAAAAAATGAAGCTTCTTTAAACGCGCTCGGTTCGTCTCTCTCGCGCGCTCGACGACACGTACACGTTGAGTCATTGTGTTCTTCTCGCGTTTGTTTTCGCTATCCATCTATGTACAGTACACGCGCTACGCTAATTCTATCCCTCGCCCAGTGGTGGCGCTCGGCGTCCGTCTACGCGTCGAACGTCGCCGGCGGCGAGGCGTCGAGACGCATCGGTTTCGCAGCCTCTGCGAGAAAAAATCCATCGCCCGATGTCGTCTCCTCGGCTAAATATTCTATCAGAATGACGGCGACGATCGTGCACGCGATGACCAAGGTGATGCTCACGCGTAAAAAGATGGATTGACTTTGAAACCATTGAACGACGGGCGTCAGGCACGCCGCCGCCGAGCCGTCGCCCACGTTCGCGGCGACCACCGTGGGATCGGCGATCGAGGCCAACGTTGAATCAATCTGTAGCAAAACATCCTCGCGTTTCTTTCTCGCCATCTCTCGAGAATCACCGTCGTCGTCTCGATCCGCCGACGCGCCGCGACGTCCGCGCTCGGGAAACTGTCGTTCGAGCGTCGCGAGCGTCGACGCCCGCCGCGCGTCCTCTTGCGCCCTCTCCGCGTCCATCTCCAACCAAGAGGAGCGACCGATGGACGTCGATCGCGTTCGTTTCTCTTCCCTCTCGCTCTCCGTCTTCTCCGCCCAGGCGTCCATTCGTGCCAACATCTCCCTCTCTTTGTCGTGCTTGGCGCTCGCTCCCGTGTTCTCCCACACCGCCCGCTCACCGATCTCGATCGTCCCCTTCACCACCCCCTGCAAACGCTCGAGCGCGTCTCGAGAGACGTTCGCCCCCTTCCCATCGCGAATCGCCCGCGACGACGCCTCTATCGCCGCCAGCGCCGACCGAAGGTCTCGCGAGCTCAGACTCGAGACATTCTCTCGCAGCGACGCACACGCCGCGTACACCTCCTGCACCGCGTCCGACACCGTCTCCCCGATCGACGGTGACGACGGCGTCTCCGTCATCGACGCTTCCGGCCGCCTCGACGCGCGCGACGGCGTCATCGCGCGTCGCGCTCTCCCACGCCCGCGTCGCCCGCCTCGGTCGTCGTCTGATCGTTCATCCGTTCATTCATCTTTTCGCGCCGCACATCGAGGAGCGTCGTCGCGAGGTGTACGCGAGCGCGAACCATGTCGACGAAAAAGGTGCGCGCGACGACACGTGGACGCATTGGCGCGTCGCGCGGGACGACGGTCGCGCGAGACGGGTGGATGAAGGATCGCCGTGGAATTGGTGTTGTCGAGAAAACGATGTCGACTCGCGTCGCGGCGAGGCGAGGACGCGCGCGCGACGGAGAGAGACTGACGACGACGCGGAAATCGTGATTTTCCTCAACCACAGCGCACGCTGCTCAAAGTGATCATCTTAGGAGACTCGGGGTACGCGCGCGCGTTCGCGCGTTTGTTCTGGCGCCGGCGCCGCGGCGAGAGAATACATATTCGAGAGACTGACGGTGCATTGGCGTCGCTCGTAGGGTTGGTAAAACGTCCCTGATGTCGCAATACGTGAACAGCAAATTTTCCAAGCAGTACAAAGCGACGATCGGGGCGGATTTCATGACGAAGGAGATCGTCATCGACGACACGGTGGTGACGCTGCAAATTTGGGACACGGCGGGCCAGGAGCGCTTCCAGTCGCTCGGGGTGTCGTTTTATCGCGGAGCGGATTGCGTCATGTGCGTGTACGACGTGAATTCGGCGAAGTCGTTCGAATCGTTGGAAAACTGGCGCAATGAATTCCTCGTGCAAGCGTCGCCGAGTGATCCCGATACGTTTCCCGTCGTCATCATCGGCAACAAAATCGACGTCGACGAAGGCAATCAAAAGAGGGTGATCAGCGAGAAAAAGGCAAAGTCGTGGTGCACATCCAAGGGCGGTTTACTTCACTTCGAGTGCAGCGCCAAGGAAGACATCAACGTCGGCGCCGCGTTCGAGGCTGTGGCGAGATTCGCCGTACAAAACGAAGAAAAGGAGGAGGACGTCTACCTTCCGGACACTGTCTCCATCGACACCAGCGCGCCGCAATCGTCCAGCGGTTGCTGCTGATCCTCGCGCACCGTGTAAAGATATTGCATCATCCCATTCACGTCGTTTTTCGTTGCGTCCCTCTCGCACCCGGTCTCGCCGCTCGCGCGCCGTCTCGCGCGCGTCTCGTCGCCTCCGGGCTCGAGGGCTGGGACGCAGCTAGCCATCATCGACAGATCTCCGCACGCGCTCGCGATGCTCGCCGCGCGATCGATCACGCGAAAGACGGTCGCTCTCAGCGTGCGCGCGTCGACGCGCCGCGCGCGCGCGTCGACGACGCCGCGTCGACGAGGACTCGTCGGCGCCGTCGCCGAGGCGGACGCGCCGACGTCGACGACCTCGGCCGGTGATTTGGGCGCGCTCGGTGAGGCGCGGTTCTCCAAGCTCAGGGCGGCGCTCGACGCGGCGGAGCTCACGGAAGCGATCGCAAACGCGAGCGCGGACGCGCCGTTGACGGTGTTCGCGCCGACGGACGCGGCGTTCGACGCGGCGGCGAAGGAACGGGCGGTGGCGTTCGAGGAATTGGCGACGCGCGAAAACTTGGGCGAGATTTTAAAGTATCACGTCGTGGCGGGCGCGGTGAAGTCGAGCGATTTGAAGAGTGGGAGCGTGGCGACTCTGAACGGACGCTCGATGAAGGTTGAGGTCGGTGGTGACGTGAAGGTGGACGGCGTCAAGGTGATAGAGGCGGATAAGGCGGCGTGCGGCGGCAACGTCGTCGTGCACGTCGTCGACGAGGTCGTGTTCCCGGCGTTCTCGATCAACGCCAAGGTCCAAACGCCACAAGAAATCCTCGCGTTTGAGGGTTGGGCGCCGGAAGTCATCAACGGTCGTCTCGCCATGATTGGTTTCGTTCTCGCCCTCGGCGGCGAAATCACGACGGGCGAATCCTTCACCTCGCAGGCGGCGAGCAACTTTGGAGAACTCGCGCACACCATCTTCGTGTGGAGCTTGGCGTCTCTCTTCCCGGCGTTCAGCTCGAACGAGGGTTACGAGGCGAACCCTTTCAAGATGGCGGAGAGCAAGGAGTGGGAATTCGTCTTCCGCGGCTGCCCGCCGTGGCTGGCGGTGAAGGATGTCTTCTCGCCGGAAGTCGAACAACTGAACGGTAGAGCAGCGATGGTAGGCTGTGCTTCGCTCATTGTTATTGAGACGCTCTCTGGCCACGCGCTTTTCGGGTTCGGAGCGTAGAAAGCTCTTCGGGTTTCGCCGCGATGCCATTTGCTCGCTGGAATTCATGACATTTCATTAAAAATCTACTGTAGTGCGCAACAACTTTTCATTCATCTCCTCCAATCACGACGATTCTTTTGACTACCTTTAGAGACGAAACTTTCGATCCCGAGCCGTATTCTTCGGGATGACTTCCTCTGAGTCTGAAAAAATGGAATCGTACTCGTCGTCGGAGCCACTTTCACTTTCGATGACCGGCTTTCTCCTCGTTCTGGCCGATCTCGGAAGTTCGACGTCCGGTTCCGCGTTGATGAGTCTTTCGGAAACTCGCGTCGCCTTGTTCCACTTAAACGCGCGGCGAAGTGCGATGAGATGCAAACGCAAACTGCGAGCATGACTCGTTTCTTCGGCAGGATTGCCTTGAGCGCATCGCAACAGGGGTGAAATCCAGCTCCACGACAACCATCCGGGTTGTAACCAATCGCTCTCAATGGCCCGTTCGAAAACGATGATGGCCGCAGCGAGAGAAGGGAGCGTTTGCGCCGAAGCGGCGAGGTTACGCCACATCGTTCGCCGAGACTCGCTTCCGAGCGTTTTGTTAAACGCGACGTCCGGGATTTCATTCTCCAAAGTCAAAAAGGTCGCGCGAACGCGGGCGAGACCCTCACCATCACCGCTCGATTCGCTCTTTCCCCATTCAGAGTCATCGGGACGTTCTGGAACAGGATTGACCTCCTTGAAGGCTTCGGGATCGGCGCCAAATCGGCGTTGCAAGGAACGCCACAGATCACCTTCGCGCCGTCCTTTCGGATTGATTTTTCCAATCAAAGCCTTCGCATCCTCCAGCGTCAAAATGCCGTAGCTCGGTTCGACTCGATGATCATCGCCCTTGGCCGCTTGCACGATGACCTCACCCCAATTGCCGACGGCCCAGTACTTCTGTTCGTGTCGGTCCGTTCCGAGCGCGCTCAGGCGCGGTGCGGTGCACAGCAGAGGTTTCTCAACTTCGTGCCACTTGCTTTGCCATCTCACGCGAGCTTGAGCGATTTCTTCTTCTGTCGGGATCTTTTGCTTTGCTTGAGACGTCTTGGCCTTTTTCTCCTTCTTCTCCTCTTCAGACTTGACTACTTTTTTCTCCTTGTCGGCGTCGTTCGCCCCATCCACGTCCATTTGGTCTGGTTCGTCCTTCGCCGGCTCGGCAGCCTTCGCCTGTTCGGCAGCCTCCGCCTCCTCCGCATCGCGAGCCTCTCCTTTGCCGTCTTCGCGATCCAAACGGTACTCGCTCCAAGCCTTGATGTGGTTCCTGATGTCCTTCTTGACTTCGTTCGCCAAGTTGACTCCGTTATCGAGAGACGTGCGCAAGGCGACGGAATCCAAGGCGAGAGTCATCAGAGTTCGCATCAATGTGACGCGCGTCTGAGTCGTTAAGCCTTCGAATCCCATAGACTGCAAGGCGCGAGATAATGAGCGCAATCGCCTCGCCAAGGATCCGCGGCAACCACCGGCGCACACCGTTCCGTCGTCGTCGTCGTCGACCTCCTCCGCGATGGCGTCTTTGACGGCGATGGTCTCTCCGGTGGACGCCTTTTCAAGCTTCGTCCCTTGAAAAGACTTGCACGCGAGCACGTTCGGCGGATTTTTGTCTTCACTCTTTCGCACACACTTTGGACAAAACCATTCACCCTCTGGTTCTGCCGACAGAGGCGGATCGAGGCACTTCGTGTGATACTCGGCGTCGCAAGAGTCGCACAGCAGAACCGTGCCGGCGACGACATCCAAACCGCAGACTGCGCATCCTTCATCCCACGGCGTTTTCGGCAAATCATCAGTGGTCGCCTTGGTTTGCTTGAGGGCCGCATCGATGGCTGCGATCAATTCTCTCTTCGCCTTTGGTCCGTTGCCATTCGTGAGACTGGAAACCGTCTCGGCGACCTCCGCCGCGTCGGCGCGGATGAGATCATGCATTTCATTGTCGACGTTGGTCGAGTGTGCGGCTGCCGCGTAGACGCCAGCTTCGAGACGAGCGTCGAATAAGCGGAGATCAAGACCTCTGGGACACTGGCCCTTCACCGCCGCCGCGTCACCTCTGCGACACACTTGATTCATGGAGTGCATGCAAGCCATGTTTCTCAAAGCACCTCGAACCGCGGTGATGGTTTGAGAAGACTGCGTATCCTTCACTGCAGCGCACGCCTTTTGACGACGAGACTCGACAACTCGTGATGTGAGATCATCGGTGGCGCCAGAACCAAACGTATACAGTTCGATTTCAGCGGCGGCCAAAGATTCGGCGTCGACGGACGCGCAGAGAGTTGGCGCCACGCGAGCACTGTATTTCTCAACCGCATGACCCATCCACGGTGCACCTTCTTCGTAAGATATGGGATCGAAACCCGCGTTACCGGTGCACATGTGTCGCGTGAAGACGTCAGCAGCCTCAGGAAGAATTGGCGGAGCATCCTTCAAAAACGGTTCGTAAGTGGGCATGTCATAGATGATGGAGGAGGCGTACAAAAATCGACGCACAACTTCTTGCCACACTCCACGAGTCTCTGAACTGTGTGATTTCTCATCGGGTAAAAGCTTCAGCGCACTCGAGCTTGATTTGTCAGTTGACGCAGCCGCGTCGGCAATGCACGGAGAAATGAGAGCCAAGTGTAAAGCGGATAAGATTTCCTCAAACTCCTTCGGATTGGTCAACGCTCTCGCCAACGCCTGGACGGTCGGTGGCGACTTAAAGTCAGCCTCAGCACCGAAAAGCTCTCGCTTGAATCGATCGAGAAACATCCAGATTTCCATCAGATCAGCCATCTCAGAATGCTCCGTAAACTCTGGCTCGATCTTGAGATTCGGCGTCATGACTGGTGGAGAGTAAGACGTATCTGCGCTATCAGACTCACGCTCTTCCATACCGGTCAGCCATACTTTCTGTTTCTTGTCGATTTCAGCCATGCGTTGCGCGTGCTCAGCGTCGCGCTTCTTTTTCTCCTCAGCCTCCTTGGCACGCCTCGCCTTGTTGATTTCCTTTTGCGCTTCGCGTTCAACCGCAGCCTTTGCCTTTGCCGCCTCTTTGGCGATCTTGTCGGCTTCCTTCTGCGCTTCTTTTTGCATTTTTGCAGCCGCTCTCGCGGCTTCCTTTTCAGCCTTGGCCGCCTCTTTCAATGAATCGCGGTGCTTCTTCGCCTGGTCCGCGAGTGCCTTCTTCGCCTCCAGTCGCTCTTTTCTATGCTTTTCTCTCGTCGCGGCGGTGTCGACGCGAGATATGAGTCGATCAATCAGCTTCGTAACGCACTTCTCTAATCTGTTTTGTGCAACCTTTTCACTTTTGTCCTTCTTTGTCACGGCACGAATTTGAGAAAGAATTTCCTTTGACTCGAACAGTCGTGACTTGGCTCTACGAACGCGCTCGTCGTCCCACCCACCGCGCTCCTCGACGTATTGATACTTCGCACACGAATCAGCTCCAGGTAAAGTTTCAATCGCACGAACGACGCGCACGTCTTCAAAGGCGAAGTGATCCGCAATGCCGATGGAAATCGTCGGACCGACGGCGTCGCACATTTCGAGCCACGCGCCCAGCGGTGACGCAGCGCACGTGGTCACCTTGTCACCCTCTTTCTCCATGCTAACGATGAATTCCGGCGCACCATCGGACGCCTTCGTGACTTCACTCGTAAATTTGACACCTGAATCGTTCGTCCATTCAGTCTTGTACCCGAGCGGCCAAATGTGCACGTCGTCGTGAAACTCGTCGGCTGGAGAAGGGATTTGACCCAAATTGACTACGACAAGATTTTCGCCTAGTTCCATCGGAACGGTCGGCCTTTCCGCTTCTTTAGACTTTTTGACGGCTTCCTCGTGGGAGATGGGTTCCACATGCGCGGGTTTCTTCTTCACAGACGCTGACTTCAAAATCTTTTGCGGCGCCAAACCGAGCGCGCGTACGACTTCCAACCTCGAACGGTACCTATCACCCTCCGGCGACCAATACAGCGCGTCGAAAGATCCCGCACTCGCCCCTTGCGTGCGCATGGTGGCCGTACACGTCCAATCGTCGGAGAGAGCCCCTCCACATTTAGCCACGTACTCTCTCAGCGCCTCGAGAAGCGCCGGCGTCGGGTCGTCCGAGCTCTTCCTATCCGCTCTCACCGACCCCGTCGCGGACACCTTCACCTTTGCCGACGCTCCACCGTCCGCACCCTCTTCTCCCGCTCTCCCGACCACCTTCCCATCGACGATCTTCGCCCCGTTTCCGACGGGCGCGCTTCGTCCTCGGGTCGTCGCCTCTTTGAAATCTTCGTCGTCGTCGCTCTCATCCTCATCCACACCGTCATCCGAGCTCATCTCGTAATCACCGTCCTCCGACGCGTCATCAGACGTCTTCGTTCGCTTATGATCTCGCTCTTCATCCGTCGCGCGCGCGTCCTCCTCCCTCGCGCGCGATCCTCCCTCGACGGAGACAGGTCCCGACGCCGCGGTGGTCTCGCCGGGACCACCCATCGTCGTCGCCTCGCCGTCCTCGCCGGAGGGCGCGGCATCCTCGGCGAGTTTCTTGGACATGCGAAACACGCCGCTCGCGTTCATCGCGCGACGTCGTCGCCGCGCCCGCGCGCGTCGTCGTCTCGCGCCCCGGTCGTCCCGGTTTTTCGGATTTTGAAACGTGGACGGGCCCCGACGACGATTCACAACTCGCCAGGAGTCCCCCCCAACTGTTTATGGGAGGTGGATAGCCCAAGTCTCCGGGGGACGCCCGACGCCGGACGGCGACGCGCGGCGCGCGCGACACGGCGGTTCGAGGGGATCGGACGAGAGATCACCGATTGTGGCGCGCGGTCGCGGTCGTGAACGCGTCGAACGGGACGCGCGCGAGGCGAGGTGAGCATGAAGAACGCGTTCAATGTCGCCAAGGCGAAAATCGGCACGGCGGTGCAAAATCAAACGCAGCGCGTGGCGAGCGCGAGAGATCGGGCGAGGACGAGAAGTTCTGGAGGAGACGATGGTCTCGGTGCGTCGGGAGCGAGCGATGGGGACGCGGAAGCGCTGAGGGAGGCGCGGGAACACGCGAATGCGTTGGAAAAGGCGCAAGCGGCGCTCAACGGGGAGATGCGACGCATGGCGGTCGAACACGATCGTTTGAAGGTGGCGTTGGAGACGGTGAGCGAAGAGAAGGAGACAATTCGTCAGCGAGCGTCCGCGGCGTGGACGGAGATGACCGCGGAGATAGAGGGTTTGAAGGGAGAGCTCGTCAAGGCGCGCGAGAGCGTCGGGGCCGACCCGGAGGAGAGTGCAGAGCAGAAGAAAGAGAAGGTGCATCTGGAAAAACACCTGAAAGCGATTGAAAAAGTTTTATTAGAGGAGAGGGAAAAGTCGGCCGCCACGGAGACGAGCCTCAAGGCTCGAATCGAGGAGCTTGAGGCTCTCATGGCGAAAGGCGAGACGGAGACCGCTTCAAACGCAGAGTCCGCTGAAAAGGTGCAAGAGTTGGAAGCTATCATATCGTCACTTAAGCTCGAAATCACTCAGAAAACGAGCGACGTGGAACGTTTAGAGGCGTCTGGTCCGTCTGCCGAAGAACTGGCGGCGTTGCGTGAGGAGGCGGCCGGAGCGTCCGCCAGAGTGAAAGATCTCGAGACGACTCTCGATCTCGCAAAGAATGAACT
>Ga0181589_10004941_pt1 | contig 10660 bp, 9 predicted proteins | sample 071ome_25_FD_132444 | JGI IMG/M metagenome (GOLD analysis project Ga0181589, IMG submission 132444) | Coastal salt marsh microbial communities from the Groves Creek Marsh, Skidaway Island, Georgia - 071410BT metaG (megahit assembly) | ecosystem: Environmental > Aquatic > Marine > Intertidal zone... | reverse complement strand
TCTGATAGAGTTCCTCAAGGAGATGGAATTACCCACATTACAACAGGATATATTACTCAGGGAGATGCTAAAAGATCTCACTTTGGAGGTGATATTAGTATAGATTACTTTGCAAATTCTGATTTAAGACTATGGGCAAATGCTTCATGGTTAAGTCAAAATGAGTGGATTCCAGGAGAAGATAATGATGATGATTTACTTAATACATCATACCTGAATGCTCCATTATGGAAATACAGAATAGGTGCTGATTATACTCCTCTAACTGGTATTAACTTCTCAGTTTCATTCCAGCATGATGATAAATTCAGATCAGTTCAAGGATTCTGGAACGGTATGGTAGAAACTAAAAATTTAGTTGATGCAAGTATTGGTTATAGGTTTAGTCCAAGCTTTAGACTTGATGTCTCTGCGACTAACCTTACAGATAACCCATATAAGACATTCCCTAATCTACCAACAATTAGAAGAAGAGTACTTGGTAAAGTAACTTTCAACTTCTAATTAATCATAATTTTATCATAAAAAGAGCAACTTTGGTTGCTCTTTTTTTTTGGATAAACATTTATGTAACTATATTTGGAGCGTAGCATTAGCAATGAAAAAAGTAGGTATTGACTCTATATCATATTATGTTCCATCTCTTTATGTAGATATAAAGGAATTGGCCAAGAAAAGAAATATCTCCTCTGAAAAACTCATAAATGGATTAGGTCTAAAGAAAATGGCAACTCCTGATTATGACGAAGATTCTGCATCCATTGCAGCAAACTCACTTTTTAGATTGATTTCTGAAAATAATATTAATCCTAAAGATATAGGGAGAGTATATTTAGGAACAGAGAGTGGTGTTGACTCCTCAAAACCTACATCATCGTATGTTGTTGAAATACTTGAAGAAGTTTTTAAGGATAAATATGGGGAAAGATGTTTTATGAACTGTGATATTGTTGACCTAACATTTGCATGTGCAGGAGCTGTAGATGCACTTCAAAACTGTTGCGATTGGGTTAGAAATGGTGACAACAGAAAAGCAGTTGTGATAGCTTCAGATATTGCGAAATACGAACTTAACTCAACTGGAGAATATACACAGGGTGCTGGTTCAGTATCAATGCTTATTTGTGAAGAACCATCCATTATTTCATTTAATGGTTCATGGGGAGTGTCTACAAAAGGTATTGGTGACTTTTTTAAGCCTAGAAGACAATATAAAAAAACTAATATTTTAATAGAGGCAGCAAAAATTCTAAATAAAGAAGTTAGCCAAGAAGAAGCGGAAGTTTTACTTGAAAATTCTCAGTCAAAATTCTGGTCTGACACAAATGATATTATCGAAGTTTATAAAGAAGAGCCTATTTTTGAAGGTCAGTTTTCTAATGAGAGTTATAAAGCAAGGGTTTATGAAGCGATTGAAGATTTTAATAATCAAAATGAAAGAAATATTATAAAAGAATGGGAAAATATAATTTTTCATCTGCCATATGCATACCACGGTAGAAGAATGATTACTGATAAATGGATAGAATGGATGGAAGAAAATGGAGATTCTGAGCTTATTTACTCGGAGGTAGGTGTTCCAAAGTCTGAGGGAGATAAAGATTGGATTAAAAAAGTTTCAAAATCTAGTATTTATAAAAATTTTATTAACCAGAAGATTGCTCCTGGCGAAAAGGCATCTTCTGAGATTGGAAATATGTATACTGCCTCAATTTTTATGTCACTGATTAGCTCATTAGTTGAAGCATTATCAAATGATAATGAATTTACTAATAAGAAGATTGGGTTTATTAGTTACGGAAGTGGTTCTAAAGCAAAGATTTTTGAAGGTACTGTAGAAACTAATTGGAAGAATAGGGTTGGTAGTATTAAACTATTTCAAAATCTAGATTCTAGAAAAAAGATTAGTATTGATATATATGAAAAACTTCACAGAAGAAAGATATCATCTAATATTAACAACAATCGAGGAATTATCAAATTAAAGAATATTGATAAAGGAGAATTTACTCAAGGTCTTAGAAATTATTTAAAATATTGATTAGTATGAATATATTAGTTTGTATAAGTAATGTTCCTGATACTACATCAAAAATTAAATTTACTGATAGTGACTCTAAATTTGATAAAAATGGAGTTCAATTTATAATTAATCCAAACGATGAATTTGGTTTAACAAAAGCTGTATGGATGAAAGACTCCAATAAAGCATCAGTTACTGTCCTTACTGTAGGTGATTCCTCTGCAGATACTATCTTAAGAAAATGTCTTGCAATTGGAGCTGATAAAGCAATAAGAATTGATTGTGAGGCAAAAGATGCTTATTCTGTTGCTAAAGAAATTGTTGCTCATTGTGAGAGTATTAAATACGATATTATAATATGTGGTCGAGAATCAATAGACTATAATGGTGGTCTAGTTCCAGGTCTGATAGCTGGTTGTTTAGATTATAACTTTATCACCAATTGCGTGAGTCTTGAAATTGAATCCGGAAAGGCAAAATGTGCAAGGGAAATATCTGGTGGAACAGAATTTAGTGAATGTGATCTTCCTCTAGTTATTGGTGCTCAAAAAGGATTAGTTGAGGAGAGTGATCTAATTATTCCTAACATGAGAGGTATCATGATGGCTCGTCAAAAACCATTAGATGTAATTAAAGCTCAAAACATAAATAGTAGGGCTATTGATAAAAAGTTCTTTAAACCTGAGGAAAAAGGTGAAGTTAAATTGGTAAAACCTGATGAACTTGATAAGTTGATTGATTTACTAGAAAATGAAGCAAAAGTAATTTAGAAATATGTCAGTATTAGTATACTCAGAATCTGAAAACGGTAAATTAAAAAAGTCATCATTTGAGACTGCATCATATGGAAAAGCTCTATCGCAAAAATTAGGATCTAAACTTATATGTGTAAGCTTTAATTGTTCTGATATAGAATTATTAAATAAATATGGGGCAGACAAAATAGTAAATGTTGAAAGTAGTAACCTAAAGGATTTTACTGCCAAGACATACTCACATGTGTTATCTCAAGTTATTGAAAAAGAAAATATTTCTGTAGTAATACTTTCTTCATCTGCAGATGCAAAGTATCTTGGTGCCTATCTAGCAGGAATTACTGATTCTTCATATATATCTAATGTTGTTGCACTTCCAGAAAGTTTAAATCCATTTATTGTAAGAAGAAGTTGTTTCACAAATAAAGCATTCTCTACTACAGAAATTAATGGCAATTTAAAAATCATAAGTATCTCATCAAATTCATACGAGATTAATGAGAATAATGGAGATGGAGTTATAGAGAATATAGATTACAATGAAGTAAGTTCAACATTTAAGGTATCAAATGTTGAGAAACAAAGCGCTAAAGTGACAATAGCAGATGCAGATATTGTAGTATCTGCTGGAAGGGGTCTTAAAGGGCCTGAACATTGGCATATGATTGAAGAATTAGCAGAAGTTCTTGGAGCTGCAACAGCATGCTCAAAACCAGTTTCTGATATGGGGTGGAGACCGCATAGTGAGCATGTAGGACAAACCGGAAAGCCTGTTGCATCAAATCTGTATATTGCCATTGGAATATCTGGTGCAATTCAACATCTTGCAGGAATAAACTCATCAAAAGTGAAAGTGGTAATTAATAGTGATCCTGAAGCTCCATTTTTTAAGGCTGCAGATTATGGCGTTATTGGTGATGCTTTTGATATTATTCCTGAATTAATCAACAAGCTAAAAGCAAGAAAATAGATTTTTCTGATTATATTTTAATAATAATAGATTTTTCTTATAAATAGGATCTTTTATTAATTTTATTTTATATAATATAAGATTATTAAGAACACATTATAGAAATTATCTATGTAATATTAATAAACGATAATATATTCTAATATTCAGTGTATAAGATCTCTAATTTAAGCTTCTTAGAAAGATCTTGTTGTTTTGGATTTGATCCAAATAAAGCAACTGGGAAAGGCAGGGATACTGATGCATCAGGAATCCTTAGTCTTTTAGAACTAGTAAGATAGCCGCTTCGTAGAAAATTATTCTCAATATCAGATGTAAGTGTTAATCCTAAATCTATGTTAATAGAGTCGTGTATAATGATATTAGAAACATGATTAGTTACATTAAATTTGTATCCAATTGGCTTATTATTTGAATCATATTGAAGTAATCCGCCGTAATAATATTTATTTGAATTTACAGAAGCTTGATTGTAATCAATTGTGAAGTCTTTTTGATAGTCTTCTATTGGCTCTCCATCATCATATGAATATAAATAGAGTCTTTTTGGTAAATATTCATATTTAGATCTATGTATATTTTCATCAATATACAACATTAGGTTAGCCTCATTAACTAAAATATTCTTTGATTTAAGAGTATTTAAATCAGGTGAGATAGAATTATCTTCTGAGAATAGTTTCAATTTTGAAAAAAACTTAGTTCCATTCAAATAAATCATTTTAGACGGTATACTTTCAGCGGAGGAGTTTATTTCATTAATAATTTCCTGATTATATCCGTTTTGGTTATAAAGATTTATAGTAACACCTCCAAGAGGTATTACAGTAGACTTTTTCTTCCTCTCAATAACATCATCTAAAACATCATCTGTTCCATTACCATTATAATAGTTATAGCTATATTCAATTACTATTCTTGCATTTAAAATGTCTAATAACATGTATAAATCATCTGAAAAACTATCTGCCCTTATAATTAATCCTTTAAAATAATTATTAAAATTTAATTGATTAGTGAGGTCATCTGTGCCTTCTTTATCTAATATTTCACGTTGAAAAAATTCCTTTTCAAGAGGAACTCTTATTCTTGGAGTCTCGAAATAGTTAACTTCATTTAGCTCATTTACATCATCAGTTAAAGGGTCATCCTCAAAATACAGAACAGGAATTTCATCAAAATTAAGACTTATAATATCGTTATGAAATTCACGACCATAGAAACCTTCTTCGTAAAAATCATCATTAGAAAAATACTCTTTGATAGATTCAAAATTGTTAGAAGGATCTAAAGAATTTAAATAATAAGTTAATTCATAAACTTTGAGTCTAAATTCAGCATTTCTATTTCCAAATAATGAATCAATTTCATAAACTTGACTATTAAGATTATAACCAGTTATTTCTGTATCCTGAGGATCTAAAATACCATCATTATCAGTGTCTTGACTCAGGGGATTTGTACCAGACTGGAGCTCAACAATATCCGATAGACCATCATTATCAGAATCACTTGAGCTGTCGTTAGGATCAGCATCATAAAGATCAATAACCCCATCATTATCAGAGTCGATAGTATTATTAAAAAATGGTAAATCTAAATACACGGCTGTTACTTGCTCTTCTTCATTAATTACTCTTATATCTTCCGTGCTTCCTTCATTCTCTTGATCTTGAGAAAAGGAACCAAATGATTGCAATGAGGAGACATCAAGCTGTGATATAAAACTCGAATTTATTTGTCCAAAAAAATCATCATTATATACCCCCAAATGGACATTTGAAGTTAAATTAGTTTGAACTTTTTCAAAATACTCTTGGTATGAAAATACTGGAAATGATTTTGACTTTAAATCTTCAAACTGATTGTCATAAATTTCTATACCTACAGTATAATAGTCCTTATTACAAGAGGAAGTAGATATAATCAGCAGGCTCAAAAGAATTTTCTTAACTCTCTTTGTAAACATTAATCAATATTTTTTAATAAAAAATCCATTAATTTTTCTTCTGATGATGAATCTGTAAAAGAAAGTGAATCCTTTGAATATTTTTTAACAAAAGATTTTAAATCATTTTCAATATTATCAGATGAAAAAATTACTGAATCTGAAAATTTAATCATTAAATCAGACAATGAATTAAAATTTGGTGTTGAGATTAAATCTAGATTATCATCTATTCCATCAAATTGAATTTTATTTGCTAAATTTTTAGATAAACTTCCATCAAAAGCTTTTGAGTATAATGATGAAACTATCTTACTTTTTTCAAAAACAGGATCATCATTATATAATTTTTTAAGATATATAGGGAACAATGAAGCAAACCATCCATGAAGGTGAATAATGTCTGGAGTCCAGTTTAGCTTTTTTACTGTTTCAATTACTCCTTTTGTAAAAAAGATCATTCTCTCATCATTATTTTCTATTAATTTTTTGTTTTTGTCAAGTAAAAGATCTTTTCTTTTGAAGTAATCCTCATTGTCAATAAAGTAAACTTGCATTCTTTCTTTAGGTATTGATGCTACTTTAATTATTAGAGGCATATATATATCATTAATAATCATATTCATGCCAGATAATCTTATAACTTCATGTAATTGGTGCCTTCTATCGTTAATAATTCCATATTTAGGCATAAAAATTCTCGTCATACCTCCATTATTATTAATTTTCCTAGACACAGTAAATGAATTAACTGCTTTTTCTGTTTGTGGAAGGTAAGGAACAACCTCTGATGAAATGACTAGTATTTTTTTGTCTTTCAGTAACTTCAAAATCTAAATAATTGGATATAGAATTGCAAAATTACGAAAATTATAAGAGTAACTATATAAAAAGCCTATCTTTAAATTTAATTTCTCATAATTGAGGGTTTTCTCATCCCATAAAGAGCTTTTAAAATCATTAGATTCAAGTAAACTAGTTGGACTAATCCCTACAATGGGATCTCTTCATAAAGGTCATCTTTCCCTTGTCGATAGAGCTTTAATTGAAAATGATCAAATAATTGTCTCAATTTATGTAAACCCAACCCAATTTAATGATACTAATGACCTAAAGAAATATCCAAGAAATTTAGATCGTGACCTAGATAAGCTTAAACATTATAAAGATATATTTATCTACACGCCCTCAGATAAAGATCTCTATCAAGAGGTTATTTCTAAAAAATATGATTTAGATAATTTAGATAAAATTCTAGAGGGTAAATTCAGGCCTGGACACTTTGATGGAGTAGCTACTATAGTTGAAAAACTGTTTAATATATTCAGTCCTGATAATGCTTATTTTGGGGAAAAAGATTTCCAACAACTTAGTATTATAAAAATAATGATCAAAAAACTTAGCATAAATGTTAATATAATATCATGCGAAACAATAAGAGAACCTGATGGGTTAGCAATGAGCTCAAGAAATAAAAATATGACTGAAGAAGAAAGATTAATTGCCGGACAAATAAATAAGTTTATGCTAAAAGTAAAGGAGATTTATAAAAAAACCAAAATTTACAAAATTCCTGATAATATAATAGACGATTTAAAAAATTTGAAAAACTGTCAACTTGAGTATTTTGAGATTGATAATTTGTCAAAATATAGTAGCTTTTTAAAAGACGAAGGTGATAGAATTTTTGTTGCATGCTGGGTTGGCAAAACAAGAATAATTGACAATATGACACTTAAATAACTTGAAAAAAAGACTTAAAATATTAATTCCTATAATAGTTGGTTTATTCTTTATTTATTTAACTTTTGAATTCACTAACCCTGATGAAAGATCTTTAATATATAACTATATAGGTTCTGCTAAAATTGAGTTTGTCTTGGCGGCAATGCTATTAGGAGCATCTGCAGATGTGATAAGAGGGCTAAGGTGGCAGCTACTATCTCGTTCATTAGGTTATAGGTCAAATAAATTAATTAGTATTGCAAGCGTATTTATGTGTTATACATCAAATATGGCTATTGCTAGATCAGGTGAATTTGTTAGAGCCTCTGTCCTTAGTAGCTACAATAATATTCCTTTAGGCAAAACACTTGGAACTATAGCTGCGGAGAGAGTTGTTGATGTTTGTATATCCTTATTAATATTAATATCTGTTTCGATTCTTCAATATGATTTAATAATTGAATCACTGTTTGATGATGAGGTTTTATTATATATAAATGAAAATATTGGATTTATTGGTCTAGTAATCTTACTTTTTATAATTGTCTTAATTATTTTAATAAAAAAAATAAATAAAATAAGAAGATTTTTTAATACCATTTTAGAGGGGTTATTATCAGTAACTAAGCTTAAATCGAAAATGATTTTATTTGTTATTTCCTCATTCTTAATCTGGACATGTTATATACTTGCTTTTTCGGTGATCAAGTTTTCAGTTCCAGAGCTAAATGCCATAGACTCTAGTTTGATTTTTCCAGCATTTGTTGTTGGTGTATTTAGTATTTCTCTTTCTAATCATGGGCTAGGTGTTTACCCCCTTGCGATATCCTTATTCTTAGTTAATTTTGGAATTAATACTGAGCTTGGGTTAACTTATGGTTGGTTAGCTTGGTCATGCCAAGCAATTATAACTTTAATTTTTGGAGCTCTATCTTTTTTTGTACTACCTTTGTTAACCAAGTGATTGAAATGAACAAAATAATAAAACAATTTTTATCACAAGTAAGTGAAAAAAACCAAAATGAGCCTGAATTTATGCAGGCTGTCACTGAAGTTGCAGAGACTGTTATCCCCTACATTGTTACCCAAGATATTTATTATGGTCAAAACATTCTACTTAGAATGGTTGAACCTGAAAGAGTAGTATCTTTTAGAGTTGCATGGATAGATGATAAAGAAGAAATTCAAGTTAATAGAGGATATAGAATTGAGATGAACTCAGCTATAGGTCCATACAAAGGAGGTTTAAGATTTCATCCATCTGTTAATTTAAGCATACTAAAGTTTTTAGCTTTTGAACAAGTATTCAAAAACGCCCTAACTACACTTCCTATGGGAGGTGGAAAAGGAGGTTCAGATTTTGATCCAAAAGGTAAGTCTGATACTGAGGTTATGAGGTTCTGTCAGAGTTTTATGACCGAACTATTCAGACACATAGGGCCTAACAAAGATATACCTGCTGGAGATATAGGAGTTGGAGGAAGAGAAATCGGTTACCTTTTTGGCCAATATAAAAGATTAAAAAATGAATTTTCAGGTGTTCTAACAGGAAAGGGAATGTCATGGGGTGGCTCCTTGATTAGGCCTGAAGCAACAGGATATGGCGTAGTTTATTTCATTAACGAAATGTTAAAAAATAAAGGGAGGAGCATGAAAGGTAAAAAAGTTGTCATATCTGGATCTGGAAATGTAGCGCAATATGCTACAGAAAAATGTATTGATATGGAAGCTAAGGTCTTAACTCTTTCTGATTCATCTGGATTTATATATGATAAAGATGGTATAGATTCTGAAAAGCTACAATATATTATGGAACTTAAAAATGAAAAAAGAGTTAGAATCTCAGAGTATACACGGAAATATCCTAAAGCAGAATTTCATCCAAATAAATCCCCATGGAATATTAAATGTGATGTAGCAATACCATGTGCTACTCAAAATGAGTTAAATAAAGAAGATGCAATTTCTCTTATAAAAAACGGATGTAATACTGTCGGCGAAGGGGCTAATATGCCATGTACTCCAGATGCTGTTGAACAATTCATTAAGAATAATGTATTATATGCACCTGGTAAAGCTTCAAATGCTGGAGGAGTTGCAGTATCTGGGTTAGAAATGGCTCAAAATTCCTTAAGGTATACATGGACTCGAGACGTTGTAGATAGTAAATTAAAAGAAATAATGTCTGATATACACACTTCGTGTGTTAAGTATGGTTCTTCAAAAGATGAAATAAATTATGTAAAAGGGGCTAATATTGCAGGCTTTGTTAAAGTAGCTGATGCAATGCTCGCACAAGGAGTAGTTTAGAATGCCCAATTCAAGAGGTTTTGTTGTAAAATCTATCAAAAATGGAGAGACTAGCATGATTTTATCATGTTATCTTGAAGATATTGGTTTAAAAAGTTTTATGGTAAAAGGTGTCTATGGAACAAAAAAACCTAAGTTTAGCAAAGCATATTTTTTTCCACTTAATTTCATAAGCATAAACTATACTTTAAGTAAAGATGATAGATTAAGCTACATTAAGGAAGTAAAGCCTATAAATTTTTATAAAAGCTTACATTCAAGCATAGAAAAAAGTACTGTTATAGTCTTTTTATCTGAGGTTTTAAATAGTGTGTTTAAAGAAGAAGGTGATAAAAATCAAAATTTATTCAATTTTTTAGACAAATCATTAAACTGGTTCGATGCTCAAGAGATTTGTAGTAATTTTCACATTAAATTTTTAATTGAACTTACTAAACACATAGGGTTTTATCCAAATATTACTAGCGAAAATGATAAGTTCTTTAATATTGAATCCGGATCCAGCTCTACCATAAAACCTTTATCTAAATTCATTGACTTTGATGATTATAAATTATTCAAGCAGTTATTAGGCATGAAATTTGAGGATTTAAATTATATGAGTATAGATAAAGATTCTAGAATAAGATTACTCAATTATATAATTGACTATTATTCTTTACATTTACAAATGTTCAAATCCCCTAAATCAATTGATGTTTTTTGTGAAATTTTCAAATAATTCAATACAAATCTATAAGAAGATAATTCTAATTTTTTTGTTTACTCATGTTTCTTTTAGTCAAAAAGTAACTTTAAAGGATGGTGAAACAAATGAATTATTATCAGATGTTGCTGTGTTTAATGAAAGAAGAGATATATCATCAATTAGTGACCTAAATGGAAATGTTGATCTTGACTTATTTGCTAATGAGAAAAAGATATATTTT
>Ga0181589_10004938_pt1 | contig 10664 bp, 1 predicted proteins | sample 071ome_25_FD_132444 | JGI IMG/M metagenome (GOLD analysis project Ga0181589, IMG submission 132444) | Coastal salt marsh microbial communities from the Groves Creek Marsh, Skidaway Island, Georgia - 071410BT metaG (megahit assembly) | ecosystem: Environmental > Aquatic > Marine > Intertidal zone... | reverse complement strand
TGTGTTATTTTTATTCTATTCAATCTATAGACAAAGACGGTGATGGAGACATTGATTTAGTTCCGAATCAAATAGGTAGTTGGGGTGCAGGAGGTCAAGCTATTAAGGATTTCTTTTGGAGAAAAGAGGGCGATGTTTTCATTTTTGATAATGATTTTTAATTTACACCAATGGACACAACCCAAATCCTATCTAATCCATTGCTATAACTGCCTTAACCCTGAGATTCCTGTGTAGTGGTTTTAGGGGGGAGTTGTTTGGGGAAAGTTTGTAGTGTGGTTGGTTTTATCTTCTTCTCCTCTTTGCTTTAAGATAATATTGTCTAGGTGTCAACTTTTCAAATTTCCTAAAAGCGGCATAGAATTGTGATTTGGAGTTAAACCCAGCACACATTCCTACGGAGTCGATGGTGTCATTTTTAAACAGCGGATCAAATAGTGCTTTTTTCGACCAGCGGATTTTATACTTGGTCTTATACTCCACAAAAGTAGTTTTACCCACTTCCTTAAATGCTTTTTGAACATGGTGTACAGGAGCCCCCATCTCTTTGGCAAGCTGCGGAAGAGTAAAAGATCGTTCTAAATAGGGTTCCTTATCTTTAAAAAAGGCATCGATTTTATTATAGAGATCAAGCATCTTTTTATTGGGTAGCGCCTCTAAGCGTTTTCTATTTTGTTTTTTGTCTTTGGTGTCCATTTCTTTAACTAGTGCTTTTCCGTATATTATATGAGGAAATAAAAGGGGTAGAAAGGAAATAAGCCCAATAGAGATTAACGAAAGGATGGAAAGGTTTCCTGTTACCATATAAAACAGACTTGTTGGGTCTGAGAAAACTTCAGTGATTAAAACAGTATAAGAAAGAAGTAAGAAAAAAAATGAAAACAAAAGACTACCTAGCCATAGAAACGTTCTCTTATAACTCTTAAACTGATGTCTGTTTGCAAACAAAACATAGGTAGATAATCCGATATAAATAAACACAGAGAGCAGTCTAAAAGCAAAATTACCCACCGGACTAAAAAAGAAGTTAAACTGTAAGTTGAGCGCATTTTGGGGGTCTTCAAGGAGAACCTTTAAAAGTTCAGCTTTCTGCTGTACAGGAGTAAAGAGATATCCAGAAATAGCAATGAGTTGAATCAGAAAAGGAATCAGATGAAGCAAGTGTTCCTTTTTAAAACGATAGCCTCCTTCCGAAATACTTTTAACATAGAAATAAAGCGCTGGACCTGTAAGGAAATAAACAGGTGTAAAGTGATTAACAAAAATCACACTCAAGGGAATGTCTTGTAGCACCACCCAAAACAAATGGGACAAATAGTATAGGTTAATACTGAATAAAAAAACAACAAAAAAATAGTTGGATTTACTATTGCTAGTTCCGAAAAGGAGCAAAAGCGCCTTAACAACCAATAAAAGAGCAGAAATAGAGACTAACAAGGCTACTGATCAATTAATAACTCAAAAATAGGTTTAGTTTTCTGAAAAAAAGAAATTTGTATGGTTTTTTAAAAACCGAACATATTGAATCAATTTATTGCTCTTTTTTATATTTACTAAATTATTTTTGTGTGATTTTAAAAATTACCAAAAATTGTCGAATTGAATAGAATCTCTTTTTTATTTTTATTTCTATTTATTGCTAAATTCTCTTTTGGCCAAAATGTTACAATAGCAACAAATGGTCAAACAGGAATTTCTGGTACAAATTGGAGTATATCTAATGGAATATTATCTGTAACAGGCAATGCCACCATTAACCCAAGTGTAATTTCGACTCAACTCAATAATGGTTCAAGTCTGACTATAGTGGCCGCTGGCGATATTATTGTAAACAATGATATCTTAAAAACTTCTGGGAATGATGCAACTCTAACATTAAAATCTAACGCAAAGGTTAATTTGAATAATAGTTTTATTTCCAGTTCATCTAACAAATTGAATTTGATAGTTTGGTTGGAAGCTGACGGTGGGGGAAGTTATGGGGGCGCTATTGGAAGCATTAATACCAATGGAGGTCATTTGTGGATAGGTGGAGGAAGTGGAACAACTGTTTGGAATGGTTTAACAGTTGGAAATGGGCTTTCCATGTCTGATGGAACAAGCAATTGGAATGGTGTAGATCTCTTTGGAAATATTTCAACCCTTAATGGTGATGTTTACATTGCAGCAGATAAAGGAAATTCTGAAAACAATCCTTCGATAGGTGCAATTCATGACTTAACAATAAACTCTGGTAATGGCGATATATCTTTTATTGTTCGTGATCCCTCAAGTTTTAGTTATCAAAGTAAAGTTATTGTCTTAAATTCTACAGGGGTACTTACAATTGCCCCTCCTTCAAATGAAAATTGGGAAAATAATTTTATCTGGGACGGTACTGGCACAACAAATCTTACTGGAACAAATAGTTTAAATGGTTTGATTATTAATAATCAGTCTAATCTTAGTGGTCTTAATATTGGTACTTACCTAGGTACTGGCATTTCGGGTGACACAGCGTATATTGAATCTAATCAAAAGCAAATTGATATAAATGAACCCTTAAGTATTAATGGAAATCTAAATTTAGTAGGAGGGCATATTGATCTTAATCAATCTATATCAGCAGTAGGATATATTAAAGCTATCGCAAACGGAAGAGTTGGAATAAATGCATCTATTGAGACTACAGGCTCTAATCAAGATATATATTTAAAAGCCACAAATGAAATTAATCAAGCTGGTGTATATACTACGGAAACAAATGGAGGCAACATAGTTTATTGGGCAAACTCAGATGGTGATACAGGAAATTATAATTTTATTAGACCTGGAAGTCTAGTAAGTAATGGTGGTCATGTATGGTTAGGAGGTAGCTTGTTTAATACAGCCACTTCTACATGGAATGGATTAAGTGTTGGTTCGGGCTATGCCTATTCTTCTGATTGGGACGCGATTGCACTAAGAGCTAATATTGACACTAGATCTTCTTCAAATTCATCTGTTGGGGGCGATGTTTGGATCGCAGGAGAATCAGGAACGGCAACATCAGGAGATATTGCCTCAGAGGGAGGAGTAAGATCAATTTTTGCAGGAAATGGAGATATTGCCTTTATAACACATTCATTTGTTCATCAAAATACTTCCAACAATCAAACTAATTTAAATACCACAGGACAAATTTCAATAGCACCGGCAAGTGGGATGGATTGGCATGATTCAAGTTTTACTTTTAACTACGTATTAAATGGAAGCTGGTTTGAAGGAGCAAATAACGTTGATGGTGTTCATATAAATTCATTTAGTAACATCGGCGGCTTAAATCTAGGTGCTTACAACGGAACAGGCGTGGAAGGAGATACTGCATATGTAGCATCAAATGCTAATTATATGACGATTTCAAAGGGAATAACAATCAATGGTCCAATTAGAGTTATAGGAGATGATATTTACGCATTAAACAATGTAGACTTTAACACATCAAGCACTTCAAACGCTGATATTCTTTTTAAGGGACAAGGTTATGTGGTGTTGGATACGAACGTTGATTTCACTACAAATGGAGGAGACCTTATTTTATGGGGAAACACTGTTAATACTACAACAGGTACGGCAAATAATGAAGTTGATCTAAGAGGAACAAATAGTATCAGTACCTCAGGAGGAAAAATCATTTTAGCAGGAGGAGTAGATTCAAATAGTGATGGTATTCCTGATGGTTATGCCTATAGATCGTATGATGATACTATTCGATCAGCTGACCTAGGGGCCAATGTATCCTTGCAATCTGGAGGTGGAGATATTATTCTTCGAGGCCGTGGCGGCGGTGTTGGTGTAGGGTTCACGGGTAGTGGCACCTCTATAGACAGCGCTGGTGGAGAGATTGAAATTGATGGGATTGGTGCTACCAATCACGGTGTTTGGATCAGCAGTAATCTTTCGATTAACTCCAATAATGGAGACCTGAAAATTTCCGGTCAAGCCAATAACGGACAAGGAATAGATTTTGAGGGAGATGGCATAAAGTTATTGAGTGGATTAGGAAAAATTAACATTGAAGGCACTAGTGTTTCATCATATGGTATCTATGGGGTAAATAATTTAGTAATTAGTTCTAACAGCACTGATGAAACGGCTATTTCGCTTACGGCAACCTCTACTTCTAGTTTTGCAATGTTTTTTGGAACTTCAGCCTCTAAAAATTTATTAATCCAGTCAAGCTCAAATACCCCTAATACGGGCAATATAGTTCTTCAAGGAAACACTAGTTCAGGACAAATTGCAATTGGATTTGATTATTATGGGAGTGGTTCTAAAACCCAAATACTAACAGCCGCTGGCGATATTTCTATTCTTGCAAACGGTCATGAATCAAGAACTTTTTACACTAGTACAGCATTATTTTTAGGACAAAGGGCGAATGATACTCAAGTTAATGGTGTAAGCCCAATAAGTACAAATTCTACAGGAGATATTAAAATTCTTTCAGAAGGAGGTATTTATGCAAATTCTGGGGCTGGTGGACTTTGGACTATAAAAACGGGAGATGCAACGAATTCAGGAGGTGATGTGATAATTGCTTCTGATTCTAACAACGCTAATGGAGGCTTTCAATATTATAGTTCGGGGTTAATGGTTAATAGCTTTGGAGGAGATATTACACTTGGAGGAGGAGATGTTTCAGGTTCTGGCTACGCTCAAGGGACTACCTATTCTACTAGTTTTTCGGGGAATGGTATTCAAATTGATGGTGCTTTGAGTTTAAATTCTTCAGGAAATAATACCGATACAGGGGGTAATATTGAAATACGAGCTAAAGGATATACCTCTGCATGGGGAGCTTACAATATAAATGGTTTTTTAAAATCTGGTGGATCTACTAACCTCAATAGCGGTACTGGTAAAATAGCTATTAGTGGAGTCGCGCCTACGACGCAAACAAATGCAACATCTGTTGGTTTTTTTATTTATGGAGGAACTAACCATTATTTTACTTCTGCTAGCCCTTCAAATGATGCAATTACAATCCTGGGTGATTCCTCAGATTCTAATTCAAGCTCAGCTGAGGGAATTTTGCTTGGCGCCTCAAGTGGACAATTCGAATTTGTTGCTACTGGAATAGGAGGTGGTGTTTCTATAACATCAAAAGGCGGAGCTAATGATGTGGAATCAACTCAAATCAACGACCCGGTATATATTTTAGCCAATGGCGGAGATATTCTTGTGGATAATCAATCAACAAATACTTTCGCAAGAATGCAAGGAGACGCTGGTGGTCTTCTAACTCTGGGGTATACTGATGCTGCCAACACCAACTATGATGTTCTAAGTTCCACTAGTAATATCAAATTCACCTCTACAGGTAGTATCTATTTTGAGGGTTTAATTACTGCAGATACCAATGGTGGTAATTTTAGTATGGCTTCTGATACTGGAACTAATGATTCTGGAACGCTTAACCTAAGGGGGGGGTTAGACGTTGAAACAAATGGGGGTGATATTACGCTAGGTGGTGGAAATGATGCTGGTTCTGGATATGCTCTAGGAGAGAATACAGAAACATTTTCTGAAGGTGTGAGAATAGATGATAAACTCAATTTAATTTCTGCTAATGGGGATATTATAATTCAAGGAAAAACATCCACGCGGAATGTAAATACTACCGATTATGGAAATTCTGGTGTTGGTTTTTATGGGTTAGATTCAAATGGTATTATTGATAGTGGAAACGGAACGATTACTATTAATGGCATTAACCAAAATGCAGCCTCAGCAACGACGTATAGTTCAGGGATAACATTTGCTTTAAATGGCGGGTATACGACCACTATTAAGTCTTCTAATACAACAGATGATGCTATTAAAATTTCGGGGACTGTAATAGGTTCAGGCGGACCAACTGGAATTGAAATTGAAAGTTCTTCACCAGTTACATTTGCTGCAACTGGATCAGGAGGAGGATTAACAGTTACAGCAGATGGTGATAATTATGACTTAATTACAAGATCTAATATTGATATTTTAGCAAATGGAGGGACTATTAAATTATTGTTAAATGGATCCGACACTTATGATTGGTATAAGTCTTCAACTGCTTATATTGGATCAAAAGCTTCTAGTTTAGTTACAAGTAGCTCTAGTAGCATTACTTTAACTGCAGATAAATTAACCTGGGCAGGTTCTTCTAATCCATATATTGCAACAACTGGTGATGTAGTTTGGGAATCTTTCAGTGCAAGTTTTGGGCAAAATATTGATTCTAGATGGTTTAATTGGAATCAAAACAATCAAACCATGTCAACTATTACTATTGGAAAATCAACCAATACAAGTGATAATTATCTTTATGGACTAATTGCATCAGATGGGATTACCTCCTATGGAAATAATCTTTTTCTTCAAGGAAGTTATACAACTTCAGCAAACTCTGGAGACATCCAGTTATTTGCGTCCAATAGAATTGATAGTGATGCTGCATTAACTTTCACAACCGGATCGGGGGGGAAGGTTTGGTTAATTTCTGATACTGATTTCACAAACGGAGGAACAATTTATATTCCACATGATTTAACCATTAATTCAAATGGTGGTGAAATTAGGCTAGCCGGTGGGAACCTAAACGGCACAGGATTTGCTAAGGGTAGCGATGCCAGTTATGCTGAAGGTATTGACTTAAGAGGCAATTTAAATTTTGATTCCTCAGGAGGGAATATAATTTTGAAGGGTAAGTCTTTCTCAGGAAGTATTAGTAATAGTAATGGTGCTTTTGGAGTAGGACTTTGGAATTCAACAAATAAAACTATAGACGCTGGAACTGGGACTATATATTTTGAAGGAATTAGTCTGGGAAATAATAACAGTTCCTATAACTATGGTGTTTCGTTAACAGGAACAACGGTTCATCTAACCTCTGCAAATACAAATAATGATGCCATAACTATTATTGGTAAGAACACCTCAGGTCAGCCAGAGGGTGTTGCCACAAATAGTTATGGAATAGGAGTTCACTTTGACGCAACCACATCAATTTATGCTACGGCTTCAGGAGGTGGAATCACAATTCAAGGAGGTGGAAAAGATACATTTCAAATTGATGAGGATACAGAAATTTTGGCTGTTTCTGGAGACGTTAATTTTAAAGGTCTAGTGGAAGGTTTGTTAGACATTAATAGTGCCTATTTGTATTTGGGTTCACGAGCTGGTTCTGGAAAAATAAATTCAAGTTCATCCAATATAACCCTTAACACCTATTCTAATTCATGGGGCTCCTACGAACCCAGCTTCGCCACTACAGGAGAAGTTACTATAAATCCCATTGCGGGTTCTAATAAGATGTATGGCTCTTCATCTTCAACTCCCTACATAGAATCATCATGGTTTAAGTTTAATCAAAACAACCAAGTTATGTCGGGTCTTTACCTTGGGAACAGTGACACAACAAGTGATATCTATATTGATGAGGATGCGATAACGGTTAATGGACCCTTTTCTGTTCAAGCTGAAAATATTTTTGTAAAAAGTAATATTACAACAACAGCAGATTCTGGAAATATTAAAGTTTTAGCAAATGATGATGTTGAAATTACAGCTGGCGTAACACTAACCACAAGCGGTAGTTCTGGAGATGTTATTTTAGCTTCTGACAAAGACAATAGCGGGGGTGGAGCTATAACTGCTTTGGGGGCATTAACCATAAATACCAACAACGGTAACATTACTTTAGGAGGTGGAGATTCACTCGGTTCTGATTTTACCAATGCAATAGATAATAATCAAGTAGGAATAAGATTTACAGGATCTGTTGATTTTGATTCTCAGGGTGGAGATATTGCTTTAAGAGGTGAGTCTACTGCTGGGGGGAATAACTCTGCAGGAATTGTTTTTGGAAGTTTGGTTGATATTCAAAGCGGCACAGGAACTATATTAATTCATGGGATAAATTCGAGCCCAAGCAGCGATAATTCCGACGAGAGTTCTGCAATATCAATCGTGGCTAATCAAAATCATATAATCAAATCTTTAAACACAACAAGTTCAGCAATAACCATTACTGCGGATGCTAGCACATCTCCTAATGGAAGAGGATTAGATATTCAAAATGATATTGATATTATTGCATCAGGTGTTGGTGGTGGTATTACTATTAGCGGTTATAATTCAGATGCTCGAACATGGGCAATTAATTTAGGTGCTGGATCAAATGTTTTGGCCAACGGTGGAGCAATTAACCTAAATGCTTATCCGGATAATGAAGGTGATTATGGGTATTTACATATTCCTGGTATAACCATTGGAAGTAAAGCAAGTTCTGATATTACGTCTTCTTCAAGTAATATTACATTAACCGCTGATTATTTTGATTTGGACGGAAATGATCCTAAAATTAATACATCAGGAAATGTTACAATCCAACCTTATAGCAGTGCTTGGACAACATTTGGAGACAGAGGAACAAATGTTCGAATAAGTGATTTTACTTTTAATGATAATAGTAGTGGTGGAGAAGAAATTGCTGATTTAACGATTGGTAAATCAACTAACTCAAACAAAATAATAGTAGATCAAAGTATTAGTGTTTTAGGAAATGTTTATTTATTAGCCCCAGCAGATGCCACTACTTCTGATATTACCATTGATGCTGCAAGATCTATTACAACAACGGGCAATAATAAAACAATTGTAATTGCAGCAGGTGATGATTTTGATAATAATTCAGGAGCTTCTGCTTTAGTAGCTAACGGAACCGATTCTCGCTGGATTGTATATACAGCAGATGATAATACGCCCGCAAACTTTGGATCTTTAGACAGTAACAATACAGCAATCTATGGAGAAACCTATGCTACACTGGCACCAGCCAGTGTGGCTACTGGGAATCGATATGTATTCGCTGAAACTGCAACCGATGATGTTCTGTCCTTTGTTACACAAGACGAAACTATTACTTATGGAGCTAGTTTAGATTTAAGCGAGAATTATGTTCTTAATTCTACAGGAGGGGCTACATCCATAACGAATGTTCATGACGGATCTTATGGAGGAAGTACTAGAACCATTAGTCTCACGACTGCTTATTCTATTTTACCTAGCATAAGTATTGCTGCAACTGGCTCAACAACAACTAACGGTAATGACATTGATGCTGGAACTTATTCTTTGACTATTTCAGTTAGTGGTGGAACTTTAAAATCGGGATATTCGTTAGGCTCCAACAGTAATACAGGAAACTTAACCGTGAACCCAGCGGATATAGCCACTGCAACAGTCTCTTCCATTGCCAACCAGACCTACACAGGCAGTGCCATTACGGTAAGTCCCACGGTAAGTTTTAACAATACAACCCTTACAGAAGGAACCGACTATACAACAAGTTTTACTAATAACACCAATGCGGGAATCGCTTCACTAACATTAACAGGTACAGGTAATTTTACAGGTTCTAAAACGTTGTCTTTTAGTATTTTAGGTATTGATATTGCAAATGCTGAAATAAATACTATTCTTGATCAAACATATACTGGAATTGCCCTAACACCATCACCGACAGTTATTTATAAACCAACTACATCTATTACAGATGGACTCGTTTTACTTCTTGATGCCTCAAATTATAATTCGGGTAATACCTGGGAAGATAAGAGTTCAAATGGAAATGATGCAACTTTATACAATTCACCAACAAACGATGGAAATTCTTTTGCTTTAAATGGTGTAAATCAATACTTTGACGTAAAAGATGGCTTTAATGATTTTTCAAATGGTGTAACTGTTTTAGCTTTTGTGAATTTTGGCAATCCATCGTCTTGGGAAAGAATTATAGATTTTGGAACGGGTGAACAGGATAATAATATACTTTTTTCTAGGTTCGGTACGACAAATAACTTAGCATTTCAATTTTATAATGGATATCGCCTTCCTATCACTTTTGATAAAAGTTTATCCAATGCTATTGTAAATAATGAATGGGGATTCTATGGTGCAAGGTTAGATAATTCACATTATAAAATATTTAATCAGTCTAAAAATGTAAATTTCAATAGTGAAGAGGGGAATAACTCGATTTTACCCCAAAATGTGACTCGAACTGAAAATTATATTGCTAAAAGTAATTGGAGCGCTGATGGATACTTCAGTTCACAAATTGGTGTAGTTGCAATATACAATAGAGCATTAACTGATGCTGAAATTTCTTCGTTTTACCAGAGCTATTCAGATAGATTTTTTAACGGAATACTAGATACGGTACTGGTTGAAAATACCGACTATACTACTTCATATAGTGCTAACACCAATTTAGGAACTGCATCACTAACGTTGACAGGAATAGGCAAATTTACGGGCACTAAAACGGTCTCCTTCACAATCAACTCAGCCAATATAGCTAGTGCCACAGTCTCTTCCATTGCTGACCAGACTTATACAGGCAGTGCTATTACCCTATCGCCCACGGTGAGCTTTAATAATGCAACCCTTGTGGAGGGTACAGACTTTACTGTTGGCTTTACCAATAATACCAACGCAGGAACTGCTTCACTCACGATAACAGGAATCGGTAATTTTACGGGCACTAAAACGGTTTCCTTTACGATAACAAAAGCAGACCCCACTATCACCTTTACAGATGTAAGTAAGACCTATGGCGATGCTGACTTTAACCTATCGGCTACTTCGAGTAGCACAGGAGC
>Ga0181589_10004932_pt1 | contig 10668 bp, 9 predicted proteins | sample 071ome_25_FD_132444 | JGI IMG/M metagenome (GOLD analysis project Ga0181589, IMG submission 132444) | Coastal salt marsh microbial communities from the Groves Creek Marsh, Skidaway Island, Georgia - 071410BT metaG (megahit assembly) | ecosystem: Environmental > Aquatic > Marine > Intertidal zone... | reverse complement strand
GATGATGAGTGATTTGGGCGCGCGCCCCCACGGTCGCGTCACACGCGCGCGCGTCTCGCTCGCGGCGCCAACTCGCGCGAAAACACGCCGTCTCGCGCGTAGTTCCTCGCCCGACCGTCTCGCCATGGCGAGTCCGTACCTCTCGCGCGCGAGCTCGCTCGTGCGCGGCGCCTTCACGGTGGCGAGCGGTGGGTTCGCGGGCTCGGTGAGCGCGGTCACGGGTCTCGGCGGCGCCGTCGTCTTCATCCCGGCGCTCTCAAAGCTCGGGTACGAGGCGCGACACATCGTCGGCACGGCGGTGGTGGCGGTGACGGGGGCGACGGCGGCGGGATCGTTCGCGTACGCGCAAAACGGGGTGAGCGACGTCCCGGCGGCGGTGACGGTGGGGTGCGTGGGCGCGGCGTGTACGCCGATCGGACAGTTGATGGCGAGACGATTAAGCGGGAAGACGCTTCGTAAGATGTTGGGCGGGGCTTTGATTTTGTGCTCGCCGAGCGCGATGCTGAAGAAGCATCGACAAGACGCGGATGAGGGACGGGACGCCAAGGCGGATTGGAAGATAAAACGCGAGCGACCGCCGCCGACGAACACGTACGAGGTGGTGCGGAATCAGTTTTTGGATCGTCACGACAAGTACGGAGGTTGGATCGAGGCGCTGTCGGCGGAGCGGGAGATGTTGGCTCTCGGCGTGGCGTGCGGGTTGTTGCAAGGAACGGTGGGCGTCGGCGGCGGGGTTTTGGTGTCGGCGTACCTCACCGGGATGACAGATATGGAGGTGCATAGGATTTGCGGTACCGCGCTCTTGGCCACGGTGCTGACGAACGTGGCTGTGAGTACGGCGCACTTTAGAAACGGGAACGTGAAGAGCAAATCGGCGGCGCTCCTGGCGGGCTCCGCCATGGCTTGTTCGTACCTGGTGGCGAAGAACATTTCGTTGCAACTCCGCGAGGAGCACGTGAAACAGTTCATCGTCGTCGCGTTGATCTCTTCCGGTGTTTCTATGTTGAAGTAGTGCGTGCGCTCGCTCGCGCACACTCCCTGTTCCATCATCCACGACCGCACGTTGTTTCCCATCGCGAGCGCGTCGAGGCGAGACGAGACGCTCTCGCCTTGCCGCCGGCATTCGCGGCGCCCGCCACCAAAAGTTGTCTATTTAATTTAAAGAGTTTTTTTCGTTACATACTACGTTTGATCCGCGACGCGACTACGAGTGACTTTTCCAAGCACGTCTTGCGCGCGACCTAAATGCGTTTCGTATCGCATGGGCGCCTTTTGCCGGCTTCGGCGCCGATTCTACGCGCCGAACGCGTTCTCGTCGTCGAGAAGCGTTCGTTCGCTCCGACTATTCAAATCTCTCTACACCCCCCCTATAATTACTCTCACCCCACATGCGGCTTGATGGTGAGAAACACAAAGGAAGACACGCCCTCGTACTTGACATTGACGGTCAAACCATCGCTCCACTCTTCAATCATCTGCGCGTCTCGAGCGACGCGGCGAAGGTAATCGAACGCATCGCCGAGTTGTCGCCGGTCGTACCCCGTCACCTCCTCCAGAATCGGAATCTCGTCCCACTCAATCTTCAGGTATTGCAGAGACGCCGCGACGGCGGCGGCGGCGAGGAGCGAGGGCGTGAATTTCAACCCCTCGTGTCCGTACTTGGCCAACTCGACGAGGTAATACGTCGTCTCTTTAAAACACGCGGCGACGTCTCCGTAGTGCGCGAACGCGCACTTTGCAAACTCGATGCGGTCGGGAAACTTGCGAAGTTGATTCGTCGTGCGGAGGACGCTCTCGACGTACGCCTCGGCGAATCCGAACGCCGTCGGACGAATGAGCGCGTACTTGAGCTCTCGAAGCAACGCGCGCTCGGCGAGCAACAATTGATCGCGCGTAAACGACGATACGTCGGCGTATCTCGCAAACTCATTCGCCGTCGGCGTCGTCACCTCCGTCACTTTAGCGGCGACAAAGATGCACGTGATACCGAGCCGTTTGAGTTTATTGCACAGCGGGTGCTGCATGTCCACCGAGTGTAAGACACGATCGCCTCCGAGCGCGCGAAGCGGTTTCGCCTCGAGAGGTTCGCTTCCGCTCGAGCCGCTCTTTTGTAAAAAGGTATCCGGCACGCGCTGCGTCAGAAACGTGTCCATGTACACGATGGCGAGGTGTAACGTCTCATCCGTCAACGACATGGCGTTGTGCTGATCAACCATCCAATCGACGAGTTGTTGACGCGTCGCCACGCTGCGAAGGGCGCGAGATGAAAAAATTTGTCAGTCGTCGATTCGATTCGAGCGCGCGTCCAACCGCCGCCGTGACACGCGTCGACGTCGTTCCCTCGCGCGCGCGACGCCTCGTCCCTCGCGTCGTCCCGCGCACAACCCTCGCGCGGGACGCGTCGCGACCCTTCATCGAACGCTCTCGTTCGCTCTCTCTCCCGCGCTCGCGTCTCTCTCGCGCGCTTTAAATTTAAACGCACTTGAAATACCGCCCGTCGCCGACGTACGGCGCGAGCACATTTTCCTTGAGCAATTCCTGTCTCCGACGTCCTCCGCGCACACTGAACGGATAATCCTCACTATTCGTCGCCACCATCCCCCTCGCATCGCTCGGCACGGCTCTCGTCGCTGCGCGCGCGGTTCGAGTTCGCCTCTGTCAGTCGTCGCGTTTGAAAAATTTCAAAAAATTTCAAAAACCACACATCGGTCGATAATGCGTCTGAGCGCGCGCGTACCTCTCGTCTCCGGCATCGTCTCCTCGCACGAAAAATCATCCTTTTTCGTCTTCTTCCGCTTGCCCTCCCCGCTCGACGTCGCCTCGCGCTTGACACCGCGCGATGGCCCTCCACGACTCGCCGCGCCCGACACCTCGGCGCGTCGCTTACTCCCCGCTTTCACCGCCCCTCTCGCCCCGCTCGACTGCGCGGCGCCGCCGCGATTGGTGAGATCGACCAGAGGATTATTTCCGAGTCCGTTCCCCCGCGCGCGAGCGCTCGCGGCGACGCGACGGGACCGTCGCACGGGCGACATGACGACGCGCCCGGTCGTTCAAACTCGGCACTCGGCGCGCGTCGATCGATCGCCACGTCGCGCGTCGCGCCCGCCGTCGATCCGCGCGCCGCTCGCGCGTCGATCCACGCGTCGAGGAATTTTCACGACGTCCAACCTCGCGTCTCGCCCGTCGTCTCGCGCGTCGCGCGCGCGTGTGCGGCGCCGCACGCGTGGACGCGCGGTGGAATTTTGAATTCATCGGCGCGATGTCCGTCGGTCCGAATCCGAACCATCATGAATCATCGTCGCGCGTCATCGTCCGACGCGCGCCGCGGTCGATGCCTTGGTGGCGAGCGAGGCGACGGCGATAGACGCGACGAGCGCGTCGGTCGTTCGCGCGGGATGGAGACGACGGGGAGGACGCGCGACGCGCGCGGGCGCGATGATGATGATGATGATGATGATGATGAAGATGGCGTCGACGCGAGAACGGTGACGCGCGCGTACGACGCGGTGTGGATGCGCGGCGACGCGCGGGTCGAGACGTCGACGCGAAGACGCGCGGGAGGGAGAGACGACCGGGGGAAGAGGGCGCGAGGTGGGTGGATTGGTGACGGTTGGCGATGGGGCGAGCGCGCGCGGCGCGAGGTGTTCGGGGGCGCGTTGCGCGACGCGAACGCGTTGGCCGCGCTCGCACGATCGGCGATGGGTACGTGTGATCCAGCGCGCGCGTTCGGGGCGTTGCGTGCGCGAGAGGCGTGCGGGGTGGCGGTGCGAGGGCGAGCGAGAGGGACGACGACGACGACGACGACGCGTCGCGTCGAGACGAGTCGAGACGCGAGCGCGAGAACGCGGTATCAAGGGGATTGGCTCGACGTCGGGAGTGGGTGTGGGACGACGAGGACGATCGAGGAGTACGTGTCGAGATGGCGCGCGGGTCCGTTTGAACCGTACAGTGGGAGGAGGAAGGATTGCGCGTACGCGGTGTGCGGCGCGGAGGACGAGACGAGACGAGGCGTCGCGGCGTTGATGCGAGAGATTTCTCGCGAGTACGAGTTGTGCGGACTGGGAAGACACGAACCGATGGTGGAGGGCGACGATGGATCCGTGTTCGAGCCCGTGGGCGATGGGATCGGGCGCGGCAGTGCGAGGTTGTTGGATCGATTCTCTCGCTCGCTGAGCGCGGCGGCGCAGCGCGCCACCGAACTCGCCTCGTGTACATCGAAGATGTGCGTCGTGTACGTCGTCGTTCCCGACGATATGGGAGAGATCGACGCACTGACGCTCATGGCGTTGGCATCACACGTCGTGAGCGAGGCGACGACCGCGGTGGATCGACGATTTCTCTCCGTCTCGGTGCAAGCCTTGCCGGAATCGTGGTGTCGAGACTCGTTCGCGTGGTCCGCTTCGAGCGTGCGCGCGATGGTGTTCAACGTCTTCATGAAACTCGCGAGACCGATGATCGTGAGGCGCGTGCCGCTCTCGAAGGATGATCTGGACTCCGCGCCGAGGAGCGCCAGAGTCGCCGAGAACGCGAGCGGACGCGAGGGCGTCAGCGGCGCCGCCGTCGTCGGTCGCCGAGAGCCGCATCCGTTGTTTAGAATCCCGGAGACGGACAGGAACAGAACGATTCCGTCGTTTCCAGCGTATGAACCGCTGTACGCGTTGACGCCGCTGATCGATGAAGACAACGCGGCGAGCGTACCGTCGACGGAGAGAGGGTTACACTGCGCATACATCGTCGTGGCGTCGCGTTGGATCGTGGCGTCTTGGTCTGACTCGAACGGTGAATTCTTTACCATCGAAGCCGAGCCGTTCGCGAGTGCGAACGACGTCGAGACGAACGGTATGCGTTGGCTCATCGACCGAACGAGCGCGCTCGCGGAGCAGTTGGTGTTTGCGTACGGTAAAAAGGCGAGCGCGTGGCTCAAATTTGAACGAGTCGTAATCTGTCGTATGGGTCCGTGGCCGACGGCCGAGCGCGACGCACTCGTGCGCGCGTGCGATGAATCGTTTCCCGAGCCGCTCGAACGTGAATTCTTGACGCTCGTCGAGATGACGTGCGTCGAATCCGACGACGTCGGCGTTCGAATTTCTGCGCTCGCGTCTTCGACGAAGAACATTTCTTTCGTGACCGAATCAGACGACGCGACGAAAACTGCGCGGACGTACGCCCTACCACCGACGTCCTCCCACGCGTCGCACGTCGCGTTCGGCGCGAGCGCGGCGAGCGCGTGCGTGCGCGCCGCGGACGACGCCGTCGACGGCGAGACGCTGCGTCGTTTGTGTGAATTATACGCGACGCGCCTCTCTCAACTCGGCATGATGTGTCTGAGCGAGGCCGCAGTGGATGAGTTCGGACGCGTGCGCGCACCGCTCCCACTTCACGCCGAGGTGTGCGTGCGATTCGCGGCGACGATTCAGGCGCTCGAAGTTCACGGAGGCTTGGCGTGATCCCCTCCCTATAGTCTAGTAGAACCTCACATACGTAGGTAGCATTTTTTTAGTTTGGCATAAAGACTCCAATTTTACAAGTATCTTCGCTACAACTTCTGCGCTCACTCATCCTCACCCACCGACGCGTCGGATTCCGCGGCCGGCGCGGACGCGGCCGGCGCGCCCATCGATTGCATCATCATCAATCGCATCGCCTCCTCGTCCTCATCCTCTTCTTCAGCCGACGTCTGCGAGTAGTACCCCATGTTCGAGCCGTAATCTCCATTCATCTCACCATTCGGCGCGTCGATCGTGCGCAACGCGGCGAGAGAGATCAACGCCACCGCGCCGCACCCCAAGAGCGTCTTTCTCAACATCTCCACGACGGGACGCACCGTGTACGTCCCCAAGAGTCTATCCCGCGCCAACATCTCCGGATCCTTCACGTACACCTGTCCATCGTACCACCCGGTCTCCTCGTACTCCACCGTCGCGCTCAACAATCGATCGCGCACGTACGACCATCCGTTGTACATGTTCAACGCCATGGCCGCCGTCGCCCCGCTCGCGCCCACCAACGCGCTCACGCACGCCTCCGCGAACTGCGTGTTCGGGTCGTACGACCCGCACGCGATCGGGTACGCGATGACACCGTAAAAAAATCCAAACAATCCAGTCATGCGCACCGCGTACGGCGCGACGCCCAACCCGGGCCAGGACAGGAGCGCGCCGTCTCGGAGCTCTTCGTACTGCGACGCCGGTCGCTGGTCCCGCGGCACGGGACACGCGTCCTCCAGGGCGTCCAACAGAGACGACGCCCCCCCCTCGTCGTCGCCACCACCACCACCACCACCACCTCTCGCGCGCACCACCGTCACGAATCGACGCGCGCGCGCACACCCCCCATCGCGCGCGCGCGTCGACGCCATCGTCATCGGTCCCATCGTCGTCGTCGTCATCGGTCCCATCGCGCGTCCACGCCTCACCGCGACCGTCTCTTTCGACGACGCCGTCGCGTGCGATACCGTCGCGAACGACACCGTCACCGACGTCATCGACGTCCTCGCGATCGCGCCTCGCGTCGCGTCGACGAACGACGACGGGGCGTTCGTCATCCGTCCTCCGTCATCTCGTCGGTCGTCATCCATCAGAAGATACAGGTACTCTCCTGTACATACTACTTTTTGTACGTACACTAGTACTCACACGTCCGATGTAGATGGATGTAGTACACACCACCCCCCACGATTATCCACGACCCGTCGCCTTGGGGTGGCACATACATACTGCGTCATCATGGGTTCTAGTAGACACTCTATACGGGAACCTATGACATAGAGTACTACTCGTGGTCCTATCTGTAGTACCATCGACCACCCTCGTCGCGCCCACCGTCGCGCGCGCGCGCGCGTCGATGGCGTCACACCCCGTCGTCCCGATGGCTTTCACGGTACGGGCGTCGCGCGATCGATCTCGCGCGCGCGTCGTCGTCGTTGTTTTTTGTGTGTCGCGCGCGCGCGTGTGTGTCGTCCCGTGTATGCGTCGCGGTCGCGGTCGCGCGATCGATGGACGCGAGGGCGCGCCGATCGCGCGCGCGATCGATCGCGATGGGGTTGGGGCGCGCGCGCGTTGGGAACGTAGCGAGGTGTCGACGGAGACGCGACGCGAGGTGAGACCCGGGCGAGGACGAGACTGACGCGAAAGGTATACGTACGTCACGCGCACAGATGCACGTTTCCGCCAAGGTACGCGACGCGACGCGCGGATTCGTTCGATCCGACGTCGAGGTTCACGCGCGCGAATGGACGATCGGTGGGACCGATGGATGGATAAGCGTGCGCGCGGAACGGGCGCGCGCGCGCGCGATGCGATCAAGTCTCGCGCTCGGTGACGACGCGAGTGCGGTGGTTGAATTTTATGTGCGCGGAATCGCGCGGAATCGCGCGCGGGAGGACGAGACGACTGACGATGCACGCGCGCGTTCCCTCCGCTCGCGCACGGTGCGAATGGATAGGTTTCCTCCTTTGCCGGCGCCAAGGTGACGTCGGCGCGCGCCACCAAGGCTCGCTCGGCGAACACCGTCGTGCGCGCCGCCGGCACGGACTACGGTCTCGGCTTGCAATGCTCCCCGACCGCGGGTAAGACGATCGACCCGAAGGGCCGCGCCAAGGTGCCGCTCGAGATGGAGGCGATGGAGCTCCCGATGAATACGTACAAGAACAAGGACCCGTTCGTCGGTAAGGTGCGCTCCGTCGAGCGCATCGTCGGCCCGAACGCGACCGGTGAAACGTGCCACATCATCATCGAACACGGTGGTAAGATGCCGTTCTGGGAAGGTCAGTCCTACGGTGTCATCCCGCCGGGTACCAAGGTGAACTCGAAGGGCAAGGAGGTGCCGCACGGCGTGCGCTTGTACTCGATCGCGTCGTCCCGTTACGGCGACTCTTTCGACGGTCAAACCGCCACCTTGTGCGTCCGCCGTGCGACGTACTGGGATCCGGAAATGAATGCCGAAGATCCGGCCAAGAAGGGTATCTGCTCCAACTTCTTGTGCGACGCCAAGCCGGGCGCCGAAGTCATGATGACGGGCCCGACTGGTCAAGTCATGCTCTTGCCGAAGGACCCGGCGACGCCGGTCATCATGGTTGCGACCGGTACCGGTATCGCCCCGATGCGCTCCTTCATCCGCCGTTTCTTCCTTGAAGACATCCCGAGCTGGGAGTTCAAGGGTCTCGCGTGGTTGTTCATGGGTGTCGCCAACTCTGACGCCAAGTTGTACGACGACGAGTTCCAAGAGTGCGCCAAGCGTTTCCCGACTCAGTTCCGCATCGACTACGCTCTCTCCCGTGAAGACACCAACAGAAAGGGTGGCAAGATGTACATCCAAGACAAGGTTGAAGAGTACAAGGACCAAGTGTTCCAACTCCTCGACGGCGGTGCTCACATGTACTTCTGCGGTCTCAAGGGTATGATGCCGGGTATCCTCGAAATGTTGGAAGGCGTCTGCAAGGAGAAGGGCATCAGCTACGAAGAGTGGCTCGAAGGCCTCAAGCACAACGGCCAATGGCACGTTGAAGTGTACTAAACTTACCGTTGTGCACTATTAATTAGCTCGCGTATTGCGTTCGTCGGCTAGCGCCGCGTCGCGAAACCGTGTTCATATTTGTTAATCCACAGTGAATGAACTCATCGTAATTTCTTCAGTCGCGCGCGACGTCACGCGCGCCTCTGCGCCTCTTCACTCTGCGCCTCGTTCGATCTCGTTCGCGCGGCGAATCACACCACCGAATGAACGCCGCGACGCCGGGTCGCGATTCCGTGGACATCGCCTTCGCGCGCGCGCTCGAGCGAGACAGACGTCGCGACGCGACGGAGAGCGCCAAGAGGCGCGCCGTCGAGCAGAGGTGCGACTACGGCGCGTTCCATCAGCTCGTCCTCGGTGCGAATCTCAGTCCACTGGAGAGATCATCGTGGATTCGAGACACGACGGCGCGAGGTTCGCGAGTCGTCGATCGAGGCACCCGCGCGACGCCCACGACATCCGCCGGGAACGCCCGCGGACGAGTCAACGAGGCGTTGACCGCGCGCGCGCCGGAGACGATGGACGAATTCTCGCGCGCGTGGCGACATTTACGCGGAGAGGACGAGGAAAAGAAATGTGCGTACCTCTTCGCCATCCCGATCGAGGCGTTCGAGGTCGTGTTCAAGGTACGCGCGCGCGTCGTTCGTTTCGGTGCGCGACGACGAAGACCAACAGACGATTTCCGCGTGCGTGTCGCGCACAGGTTGAACTCGCGTTGGACGTGTTGATTGATTTCGTGCGCTTGATCACGGCGCGAATCACGCGAGATGCACGCGCGATCGAACGCGCGGCGCACATTTTGTGCGCGCTCACGACGTGCGGACGCTTCGAATCGCACGCGCGTCTCGCCGGCGCCGACGTCGCGCGAGACGCGCTTCAAGCGCTCCGTCGCGCCGCTTCGAGCGCGACGGTGCACCGCGCGATCGAGCGCTGGGACGCGTGCTGCGCGTGATGGATCGAGCGGAGGGTTGGTTGGTTCGTTCGAGGACAGTTGCTTGGTTTTGTCTTTCGTATAAAAACAAAGATGCGCTATAGCTAAGTGTTTGTCCAATTCATCGAAAGCACTTTAGAAAGGAGACACACCGCCGACGTTTTGGAAGTTGACGAGCAAGTTCGCTCCGAACGGGTTGACGACATGGTCGATGAGGTTCTTGACCGGGCCTTCACCGGTCATGACGGCTTGCGCACCGCAGCCGAAGCACGCCATCATGGCGAGACGACCGTTCTTGATCTCCTTGAGCTTCATCGCATCCATGTCAGTCTTGCCCATACCCATCGGGTTGAACGCTCCGCCGGGGTACGCCGGTTCACCGCTGCCGCCCAACATCTTTTCCCAGCCGATGAGGTCTTGCTTACCCATGGAGCCCGGGTTCCAGTAGTCTTGCGCGCGACGGAGTTCCGCAAAGTTCATCAACGCGGCGTTGATCCAGAAGATGGTGAACGGGTTGGCCCAGTATTCATAGGTACCTTGCGCCGGGATCATGCCAGCCTTGTACCAAACCAAGCCGGTTTCTTCCGGGATGATGCCCATGCCACCGAGGATTTCCGGGGCAACCATGCCCGCGACGCCGAGCATCGCCCAGCGGCCGTGGATCAATTCAGAGTACGCCAACCATTGCGGGTTGACGAATCCACCGGCACCCTCCGGGTCGGACAAACCGAGCGGGTCGAAACCGTAGTCACCCGGCAAGGAGCCATCGAGGTAGGACAACGATTGGTCGCTGTTACCGAGGACGTACAACGGAGCGAGGTCGCTCGTGTCGCGCGCGGCCTTCTTCTGCACCACCCAATAAAAAAAACACCTCGTTAGTCTTCAAATCACGCACACTACGACTCCCCCACTAAACCCTCATCCACCCAAATCTATCCACGCCCAAGATACGCTCGCGTATCGCCCCCCGATCGATCGCGTCGTCACCACCTCCGTCGCCCTCATCCCGCGCGCGACGCCGCGCGCGTCCATCACCCCCACCCACGCGCCGACGCGAATTCTTCCCCACCGATCCACCCCATCGCGCGTCGTCCATCGCCCCAACCATCGCGCGCGATCCACACATCGTCCTCCGTCTCGCCTCGCGCGCGTCTCGCTCGATGCGCACGCACCGCGACCGGCGCGGCGGTCTCTTCCGCGCCTTCGGCGCGAACCGCGACCGAACG
>Ga0181589_10004926_pt1 | contig 10677 bp, 10 predicted proteins | sample 071ome_25_FD_132444 | JGI IMG/M metagenome (GOLD analysis project Ga0181589, IMG submission 132444) | Coastal salt marsh microbial communities from the Groves Creek Marsh, Skidaway Island, Georgia - 071410BT metaG (megahit assembly) | ecosystem: Environmental > Aquatic > Marine > Intertidal... | reverse complement strand
GCGCGTACCCAACTTGCTGGTAGCCCGGCTTTTAGAGAGAAACTCGATGAACTGGAGCCAGACCTAGACTACGACGCTCGATTTGAAGATGCTCTGATGTCGTATCCAATTGTGCTGGGCTATTACTTTAATTTTGGGAAAAATTCTCAGCGCGCGGGGTCACTTCCACCCGAGTCGATTGTCGTTAAGTCGGGGTCAACGGCCCAATTTCCAAAAGCCGATGGCTACGGCGGAAACATGGCGATGTTTGAGGAAGTTGCGATTGCATCGGGGCACTTTTCACCTCGAGTCGATATTGATGGTTTAGTCCGCAAGATTCCGCTTTATGTTGGTCACGACTCGGCCTTGTATCAGTCGCTGTCGCTGGCAACTGCGCGAATGGCGCTGGCGGTTGACGCGTCTCAGGATGGCGCTCTGCGGGTTCCACCAGTCAACTTTGTTGGGGCCGGGGGTGTCCTTGTTGAACCTGGTCAAGGCGAAACGGCTGAGACGGTTGTGGTGGGTCAGATAACGATACCGCTCCAGCGCGATGGTACCGTCCTTGTTCCTTATGCAGGGCCGCGGGAGAGTTTTCGATATATTCCGGCGATTGACGTGTTACGCGGTTCAGTTGATCCAAAACTACTCGGGGGCGCTGTTGTTTTGGTGGGAACCACGGCCCCAGGGCTGTTGGACCTGCGGGCTACTCCAGTAGGAGGTATCTTCCCCGGAGTGGAGGTCCATGCCAATGCCGTGGCTTCGTTTCTGAATTTACCAGGATCGTCTCAGTTACGGCATACGCCTCATTACGCCGAAGTTATTGTTGCGGGCGCCACCTTGATTTTGGGGAGCCTGGTGCTTGTTGGAAGTGTTTGGGCTTCCCCGCTAGTCTCAGGCAGCCTTGTTGTTTTGGTGCTACTGCTCACGGGAGGTGCTACGCATTATTTGTGGATGCAGGGAGCGTACTGGCCAGTGGCCGAACTGGTAATGGCGTGCGTTCTCGTATACGCATTGGTTACGGTCGTTAATTTCGTTCACGAGTATCGAAACAAAAGACAGTTCACGTCACTTTTTGGTCAATACGTCCCGCCCGAGTTGGTCGAGATGATGGCCGAAGACCCGGAGCGCTATAGCATGGCGGGAGTCAAAAAGGATTTGACTGTCTTGTTTTCTGATGTTCGAGGATTTACTTCGATATCCGAGCAACTCAGCCCAGCTGATCTGGCGGAATACATAAACCGTTATCTCTCGGATATGAGTCTTGAGATTCGCGATGGTGGCGGCACACTCGATAAGTATATTGGGGATGCGATCATGGCCTTCTGGGGTGCGCCCATCGATGAGCCACAGCATGCGCAAAAGGCGGTTCACGCTTCGTTGGCAATGATCAAGCGTCTAGAGAAGTTGAATGTTGAGTTTGCCGGGAGGGGGTGGCCAACGCTGTCTATTGGGATTGGGTTGAGCTCAGGCCCGATGAGTGTTGGCGACATGGGATCTGACGTACGACGCGCCTATACCGTCATGGGCGACGCGGTGAATTTAGGTGCACGCCTTGAGGGCTTGACTAGGGTCTATGGCACCTGGATTCTGGCGCCTCAGGCGACAGCTGAGGCATGTCCAGGGGTCCTTTTTCGAGAGATTGACCGCGTACGGGTTAAGGGCAAGGACGAGCCCATCACGATTTATGAGCCGCTGGGGGCCGAGGGTGAGGTCACTGAGGCCGTCCAGTGGGAAGTGGCGCAATGGGAGCGGGCTTTATCTGCGTACCGATCACGGGAATTTGAGCAAGCCAAGTCAATCTTAGGCGAATTACGACGGAGTGGACCGAGCGCCGCGATGTACGATTGGCTCGAGTCGGTGTGTGACCGCTTTATTGAGGAGCCGCCGCCACCTGATTGGGACGCGGTAACAAAGTTTGATACCAAGTGAGAGGATACATATGTTGACCAAAGTTTTAAGCGCTCTTGCCCTTTGGGGCCTCACTGGTTTGAGCGCGGTAGCGTTAGCCCAAGAGGCTGGGAGCGTCTTGCGCGCCAAGGGTGAGGTCATCGCAGTGCACGCTGATGGAAGTTCAGAGCCACTCAAAAAAAAATCTGTGGTTAAGGTGGGTGACGTGATTAAGACGGGCGCAAGCGGTCAGGCGCTCATTCGGATGAAGGACAACAGTCGGTTGATCATCCGGAAAAAGTCTGAGGTGAAGATTGACGCGTTTGAATACAAAAAAGCAAGCACCGACAAGGTTGAAACTTCTTTGATATCGGGTGCCTTGCGCGCTGTGTCTGGGAAGATTGCTAAAAAGAATGCGGCGTCGGTGAAGTACTCTGCCGGGACGGCCACCATCGGAATTCGCGGGACGGACATTGATATCGCAATTGTTGGTGACGGACAAACCGATCGACCGGGTATCTACAACTACGTCCGTGATGGTGCTACCCAGATGGCTCTTGCAACGGGCGAGTTGGCGGACATTGAGAAAGAAAAGGCGGGGTTTTCACCACGAGATCGCAAACCCGGCGAACCTGCTCTTCAAGTGTTGGACAGTCGGCCCGCGTTCATCCAAGGGACTGGCTTTGACACGCTCATTCAACAATTAGCCAACCCTAGATTGCCGAGTTTTCGCTGATGCTTACTTAAAACCGTCGGCCAACGTAAAGTTGAAGCCTTGATTTGTCCCGCTCGACTTGAACTGAAAAGTCGCTGTAAAGATCACCGTCAATTACGCGATAGCCGACTCTTCCAATGTAAGTGACCGAGTGCTCTTTGGGCTTGACCGATCCACCACCCGTTGCATTCAAGCTGTTGACGACGATACCGCCGTCAATATACGGCGTACCGTCCCCTGAGGGCCAGCTCAGCCCGATTGATCCCTTGAATTGGGATAGACCCGTCTTGCTGGCGGCGACCGTGCTGTTGTCACTCAATGTGAAGGTCTTTACGGAGTCCGATGAGTAGGAGACGGCCAGCTTGGTCGTCATCAGTATCGTGTCATCGGCGAGCCCTTGTACCTTTGTCAGGCCACCCGAAGCAAACATTCGACTCGACCGCGGCTTACCCGTGGTTCCGCTTGTGTTAGTTTCTAGCGTGATTCCACCCACGCCAATACTTGCGTCCGCTAGCCAGCCGCTTTCGAGCTGTTTGGCGACATAGGGCGCGATGGTCAACCCGGAGCCCGAGACGGACGTGTCAACAGGTGCTGCCCCGCTACTGGAGATTTCTGTGCTGGTGACTCTGAGCATGTCGAGAGACACGGTGATGCCTGTAACGGTGTCGATTTCATCAAAGTGTTCAACACCAAGAACCATCACGCCAACCGTGCCTTTGTTGTGTAGGGGGTCGAGTTGGTTATTGACGGAGACAAACGTCGGGGTGATGGAATACGAAATTTCGCCTTCATCCCAGGAGGCTGCCTTGTCCCCGGCAGGCGTTTGCGAAAGTCGGTAGAAACTTGTGCCGCCGAAGAAGAGGCCGCTGATATGGGAGCGCACGGTACTCACCGTCGCGTCGGACGCAGTCATTGCCGCGTGGCTGGCTTTTTGCGAATCGTCAACGTCACGTGCATGTGACGCCATCCAGGGTAACGCCATCATTAGGGCGCTGAAAAGCACTTTTGATATTTTCACTGGGACCTCGTCTGTTTGGGGATACATGCCTGAGTCTCGACAAGTGTAAGGGCATTGTGCCAGCCCGTCCCGTGGGTGCTATTGATCCGTATGTGGTGTAAGTGCGACGAGGCACGGATGACGTCAGCCCAACGACCGATGGCCGACGGCGGGACCAATTGGTCGTGCTCTCCGGACATGAAAATACTGGGTGGGATTTGACCGACCGATATGGCGTTGGCAGGGTCAACGGCCGTGGCTGGGGGTACAGCGCCCGAAAGACCATACCAACTTTTGAGATCGATAGGAGAGCCTAGCGTGATAACGCAAGCCACTGGAAATTGTTTGCGCTGTGCAATCGCCAGAGCGATCGTACCGCCGCCCGAGTGGCCCACCAACGTTACAGGTCTTTTTTTATCACCCAGCGACCGTTTGATCACGGCCTCGATGAGTTCAATTGCTTCATGGCTGAAGCGTTGTGTCGTCCACAGATCCGGGTTGTTACACTCGGCGCTGGCCGTCTCCCCCAGCAGGAATTGACAAGGCCTGGCGACATAGATCACATCGCCACCTGTTTGCTGCAGCGTCAGACCCAACGCCACTGACCTTTTAACACTTGGCATGGCGGGTTTCCTAGTTGGCCAGGTGCCAAAAGCGGCGCCATCTGACTCGATAAATACCCATACCCTGTCATTCTTCAGCAAGGACCGCTTGACCAAGACGGTCCCAGGGTAGGCACTTTGCTCTTGGATAAAACCATTTTTTGAAAGCTCATGCCGATCGGGTATCGCGGTACTCGGGCGGTTACTACAGGCAGTAATCGCTACCGTCAACGCCGTTATCCAAATCAGTGTGCGCACAAAACCGCCGACCGGGCATGAAGGGCTGATGTCTCTCAGACGTCAACCACCATGTCATCTTTGGCGAGAAATCCAATTGATCCCTCCAGCAACTTTTCGATCTTTGCTGCTTCGGCGTCGTCCCGCGTAGCGTCGTGATGGGTGAGTGCAATTGCGCGAGCTCCGCAGGCTTGTGCAAACCGCAATCCCTCTTGCCAAGTCGAGTGGCCCCAACCCTTGTATTTGGCAAACGTTGCGTCCTCATACGACGAGTCCCAAATCACCAAATCCACGTCTGCACAGAATTCGAGCAATGGTTCGTCTTTTTGGCTACCGTGCTCGTGGTCAGAAATGTACACAACCGTCTTGCCAGTTTCTTTGTCGGTAACTCGGGTCCCGAAACTCCCGCCAGGGTGGTTGAGCTCTATTGGAGCGAACTCCATTCCGTGGGGTAGCTCCGTTGTGAGGGCCGTCAAGGGAAGGAATTCCACATTCGGATAGATTTGTCGGATCGACACGGGGTAGGCCGGCGGTCCATAAATTTTTCCCACCACGCGCTCCAGTTCGTCTGGGCTGTCGCACAAAGCACTTACGACTCTGAGTTTCCCTGATTTTTTCCGGGCAGCGAAGTCGGCTAGGCCCAGCATGTGGTCGATGTGAAAGTGAGACAGGATAACCACGTCGTCTCCGCTTGACGTGTCCGCTCGGGTTAAGCCGGTGCCAGCATCAAGCAAGACCCGACTCCTTGGTGTGACGACCGCAATGCAGCTGGTCTCACCCCCCAGCTGTCGGTGGGTTGCTCTTAGGTTGGGCGCAGAGCCGCGCGTCCCATAGAAATAGCACTGCAAAATACTACCTTTTAGCTATTAATTTATCACCAACACGGTAATGCATTAGACCCTGCCGCAAAAAGTCGACGATCCCAATGTTAACCTCGGTCCCGGGTTACACGAAATGCCGCGCAAGAGTAAAGGCTCGTATCTCGAGGAGAAGGGTTCTTGGAAAAAATGCATGTTGACGGGGTTGATGGGGTTGCTCTCGCTGGCGGCATCGCTTACATTGAATCTACACAATTCTTGGAAATTCCCCAGGGTAAATTGGTTAGCCTGTGGGCCCAGCCAACCGGTGTGCCGTCGCCTTCGAGAAATATCCAAAGCTCTCGGCTGGTTCCGCCTGCCTGTCTGGAGAGGATCAGGCCCGGGTAGTGCGATTTGAAAGTTTCAAATCCCGCTGTCCTTGCCTCGTCCAGTAGCCTCGATACATTAAAGTCGGACCTGAGAGAAGAGCATCCAGGCAGCAACCCGGTCAGTAGGAGGAATAAGCAAATTAGCGTGGCGTCGGGGACTGCTTTGATACGGGACATTCAACGACAGATTGACTACATGACCGCGTGAGGTTGCGACCAGATCGGCCGCCGCTTCCCAAGATTAGATTTAAGGCCCATATTGGGCTGTTGTCTAGCCTATTTTTTGGGTTTTGCTACAGCTTTTTTCGCCGGCGCCGCTTTGCTCACTGCTGCGACCGGGGGCTGTGCTTGACGAGAGGCTTGCAGTTTTTCTTGGAGTACAGATAGGCGCTGATTGACTTGTTCGAATGCTGGAACGGTCATAGAGATCACCTCAGATGTCTCGAATTCCGGCTTTTGCGTGGTCGGGTCGACTGATTTGAGTCGGACAAACTCAATGTGAACAATACCTCGGTGGACCGTAATATTCCCGATTCCCTCAACAAAACTGTTCTTTGCCATACCTGCTCCTCCTGCAATGAACTACTGCCGGGCTATGCACACCTTCTCCTATTTCTGGAATGGCTCGTCCCGCGCGATGATTGGCACTATAGCCTCAATCGCTTCTGAGTAAATTCTTATCGGTCGCATCTCGGTCTCGGCATTGAGTGGCCTTGTGAAAGGTATCCCGGCGGTGCCCTTGAGGAACTGAATCAATCGCGCGCTCTTGACTGCGAAGTTGACATTCTGCGGCGTATCTTGCCCCAGTTCGGCCATTTTTGTGGCGTCAAGTTTGGCCCGGACAATCCCGACCACTGTCCCGCCTGGGCCGATGAGTGGCCCGCCGGAGTTTCCCTTTTGGATCTCTGCACTGAATTGAAATGATCCCTTGTCGTCTTTCAGGCCAGAGCTGCTGTTCACGATGCCTCGCGTGATTTTTGGGGACAGTCCCAGGAACTCAACCTGAGGATACCCAATGGTGACAACATCCATTCCCGGTGGGACGCCGGACGAATGGGACAAGTATAGAAAGGGTGTCATTGCCGATACTTTTAACAGCGCAATGTCATTCTGCGCATCGACTTTTACGAGTAGGGCTGGAAGCAGCCGCCGGTCTGGCATGAGGGCGTAGAGGTATTGTCGTCCTCTAATTACGTGCTCTGATGAGACTAGAAACCCCCCATCGGAGATAAAAAAGCCGGTTGCGACCGTTTGGGCCGACTTTTTCGCCTGGACGGTTTGATCCGCTTGGGCCAGCGCCCCACTGGGCATCGCCAATAGGGCGGTTAAAAGAATAGTTATAGGGGACATCGAGAAATTCTTCATCGTCCCAGCAAGCGCCGGCGCTCCATCAACTGTGCTATCTCGACAAGCGCAAGCCCACCAAGTTTGTCTGAGACTGCTGCCCGGTGTATCTCCACGGTCCTGACACTGGTCTCCAATTGCTCAGCAACCTCTTTGTTTGTGTGGCCCCGGAGTAGGAGATTGAGGACTTCGCGTTGCCGTGTAGTGAGGGTTTCAAGCTCCTTTTGAAAGTCAGCCAAACTCATCATACGTTCCAGTTTTTCCGCGTACGTATCGTGCGCGGCGGAAATTTTCTCCAGCAGGTCCTCTGTATTGACTGGCTTGGTGAGAAAGTCGAAGGCTCCTAGTTTGACGGCATCTACGCCAGTTTGTATGTCACCGTGTCCTGTAAGGAATATCACGGGGGGCAGTTCGTGTATTGCATTTTCTAATAACGATCGAAACGTCTCGATCCCGTTCTTTCCCCGACCCAGGTTTAGGTCTAGCAAGATACAAACTGGGGTCTTTTCCGAGGGGTCAATCGACGCTACGAATTCCATGAAGTCTTCACCGGAGGTGAATCGTTTCACCTGGTGCCCCTCGTGTTGTAGCAGCGTACATAGCGCCCCCGAAAGTTGGTCGTCGTCGTCAACGATATGCACTTCAGTCATTAGGACGACTCCCCGTCAGGGCCCTTTATCGGCATAGTCAGTTGGAACTCCGGGTAGCGTTCTGGCCCAACTGATCTGTATGAAATCTCGCCACCGGATTGGCGCGCCACTGTCTGGGCCGTTGACAGGCCGAGGCCGGTGCCTTGTGGTTTTGTGGTGAAGAAATCGTCGAACATGGATCGCTGCGTTTGGGTTGGAATTGTGGGCCCATTGTTTGAAACCCTGATAGTGATTTGTTTGTCTTTGGGCGCATCGACGTATATGGCGATTTCTGAGTTGTCTAGATTAGCCTCACTGATGGCCTCTAGGGCATTCGTCACGGTGGTGGTGATAAAAATCTCGACCGTAGCCCTGTCCACCCTGCCGTTAGCCCTGGCCTCGATGGTGCGTGAAATTTTCACACGCCGACGCTGTGCCTCGGTCAGGATCAATGGATAGAGTGCCTCGATGATCCTGTTAATCTCCATTTGCTCATTGGCTACGTTTTTGGCTTGATTCCTTGAGAAGTCCAGAATCGCCCTGGTTGCTCTTGCCGCCCTGGTCGCCTCAGATCGTATTTGGGTTAGTGCGGTTTGGCGATCCTCCGCCGGCATGTTCGGGTGCCGAAGCAGGGTCGCAGATAGTGCCTCAATCGAGAAAAGGGGTTGATTAAGCTCGTGGGAAATTCTGGACGAGACCTCGCCCAAGTTTGCCAGTCGAGTCTGACGGTGCTGGATCTGTTGCATCTTGGCTATGTCGATCTCAAGCTTTACACCTCTTCGCCTTTGTAGTTCAAGGGCAAATTGGGTGTAGAGAAGAAGGACCGACAAAATCAGCGCGGCGATCCAAAAGTGTTGAATGTTTGAGGCGTCCTTTGGTGGCGACAGGTATATTGCATGCGCACTTTTTTCTATTTCGACGATTAGCTCTTTGGCTCCATCGAATGGGACCAAGGAGACGCGATCGATGGAGGAAGGTCTGACTTCTTTTAAGAGAACATTTAAATCGAATTTGGCCACGCCGAGTCGCCAAGGTCGGGTGCCCGATGAAGCGCGTGGCGATCGCCACAATATCGCCAAGTATTGTGAGTCGAAGGGACTTGCCACGCTCTGTGGTTTTCCGCCCGTATAGACCGTCTGCAGCCTGTTGACTAACTGTTGCTCCTCCAGCGTCGAAATCATTTGAGTGTAGGAGAGCAGGCCGCCAGTCGCAATACCCACAGGCAGTCGAGTCAGGGGTTCCCGCGTCGGGTACACCCGTAGTGCCGTCCCGTCTTCATCATTGATAAGGTACGCTGAGCGAAGTGAGGGGTAGGCACCGTGGATTGCTTTGAGTGTTGGAGTGGCGTTCATCTCGTCATCGATTTGAGCAACGGCACTCTTTACGTAGCTAATTTCTTCATCGAGCTTTTGCTGAAAATTCTTTGAAGCGGCTAGCCATGCCTGTCTTTCTTGCGCCTGGCCTAACTGGTACCCCGACCACACCACCACGCCGACAGCGACGGCCGACACCACGGCACTGAACCATCCATAGCCGGCGTCGCCCAAAAACGATACTTGATTCCGACTCCGCATGATATGGGCTGCGCAGGGAGTTAATTCCCCTGAGCGGTCGACCCCAGCAGAGCGTCGATGCTTTGCACGATGCTTCGGTGGTTGGCGGATCCAGGAGACTGGAGTACCGCGGCGAGTTTTTCAGAGAACCCACCGCGTATGCACCGTTCTGCCTCTAGCGTAATCGCCGAATCGACCGCCTTGACCTGGCGGTCTAGGAGCTCAATAAGAATTTTGATGTCGGTCGACAGTAGTGAGTAGTTGTTCGCAGTTAAATTGCTCTCATCACATGCTATAGCGTCATAACTGGCGCCTTTGTCTTTGTCATTCTTCTCCGGTTTGACGCAGACACCACTCTTTTCGGTTGAGGCGTTGTGGGCCTTGAATTTTGCTTCGACTTGGCTGCCTAATCGCTCGTATGCGGCTCGGGATTCTTTTTGAAAACTGGTGGTCGCCGCCTCGACTGCGTCGAGTCTCTTCAGGTCGGGCATTTCATTGACTGGGGTGACCGTGCGGTCACAGATGCGGCTCAGGCGCTGGGTACCGACTGTCATCTCCTTCGCCAAGGTCTGGTTCAGGGCAATGTTGGGGCTGATTAAGCTGCGGGCCACCGCCGGGTCAAAGCTTTGCCCCAGAGCCAGCGTGGCGGACCCGAACAGTAAGCTAAAAAAAGTGACGGACGTCCGCATGCGACCCATGGAGGTGTGGGTTTTCTTTGTTGATATCGAGGGGAGAGTATACCCAGTGAATACATCAGAACGCTCCATTGAATAATTAGTTATTTTTAACTAGGTATATTCACCTAGATAAAAACCGAAAAAAAACTGTGTTTTTCGGTTTTTACGTATACACTATGCGGAACGTTTTTAAAAAGAGCTCGCGTTATGTCTGCTTCTGATAAAGCACAACCTACTCAAACGCTTTCGTGCCTGGTCTACGACCCGACGGTTCAAGACATTGGCGTTCTCTTAGACGGGCTGGATGCAGCGTGTATCCCGCGCGCCATCGCTCCAGGTGAGGACCCGATGCGCGTCATTGGCGAGATGCTCGAGCGACACCGATGTCAGGACCTGCACCTGCTCGGGCACGGATTCCCTGGCGGTATCACGCTGGGTGGCAGGCAAATCGACGCAAACGCGTGGCAAGGATTTTTTCAGCATACGACTGACGGCGACCGCATCACGATCGCAGCAAACAACACTCAAAACCAACAGATTAATTTTTGGTCTTGCAAGACCGGCGAAGGAGAACTGGGCATGAACTTCATCAACACCGTCGCTCAAACCACTGGTGCAACCGTCAACGCCTCGACCGGCTACGTGGGGAACTCAAAGCAGGGCGGTAGTTGGGACTTGGACGTGAGCGCCAAGCCCGTGCCACCCTTCGCTAAGGCCGCGATGGACTCGTTTGGGGGTGTTTTGGGGTTGGGGCCATCGGTCAGTGGGTTAGGGACTAACCTGTCCTTCACTGAAGGGGCCGCCGCCGTTACCCTCTTCCCGAGCGCCACAATCATAGACAGTGACGCAGCGGGTATTACGGCGATTCGAG
>Ga0181589_10004914_pt1 | contig 10688 bp, 3 predicted proteins | sample 071ome_25_FD_132444 | JGI IMG/M metagenome (GOLD analysis project Ga0181589, IMG submission 132444) | Coastal salt marsh microbial communities from the Groves Creek Marsh, Skidaway Island, Georgia - 071410BT metaG (megahit assembly) | ecosystem: Environmental > Aquatic > Marine > Intertidal zone... | reverse complement strand
TTGCCAGTAAGTGTAAGATCTAATGTGGCTGGAGGAACATTTGTAAAATTATTATAATCTAGGTAATAGTCACCTGACTGCCCATCCAACAAATCCGCATCAAGACCAGAATTAGCACCGTCAACTGTTTTAATTAAATTTAAAATATCTTGTGGATCGGCAGAAAACTCTACTATCTGTTCATTTGATATTCCAGAGGTAACCGTAATTGTTCCAACCATAGTTGCATGATTAGAACATTGATAATAAAACGTACCAGTCTGATCAGCCTGAGGTGTCCAAGATACGGAGGTACCGGTATCAGCGCCTTGACCGGTGGCATTAAAAATCTGATCGCCTGTTCCTGCACCTGGTGCTGTTTTTAAATATAATGGATGACCGATTGAATCATTAGTAATAACAAGAGTATCGCCAGTTTGAATAGAAATATTTCCATCCGTACTTGCAATACTTCCAGTTCTATCAGTTCCAGTTATAATATAATCACTGACACCATTATTGAGTGCCGTGATTGCAAAATTAGCTGTATTTGCAAATTCCGCTTTTTTAATAAAAATTTTACCGTCAGCTGTATTAAGAGCTGCTTCACCAAACTCTAATTGCCCGGTCGTTGGAGTACGGCCAGGCACATTACTTTGTTTGAGTTTGATAACTGTTGTCATATTTTTTTATTCTTTCTCTAATACCATTTAATATTTATGGCTTAAAAAGTACCGCCATTTAGTTCAGCAACAGTAACAACACCAGCAGAAACAGCAAAGTTAGCAGCAGCAAATTGAGCAACACCAATATTTGTAGTAGAAGCAAGTTCTCCGGCAATGGTAATTTGATTATTAGAAACTGATGTATCAATACCTTCACCACCAATAAACGATATCGCCTCTCCTAGACGAACTTCATCAGTAGTTCCAGTATCAGCATTAAAATTAATAAACGGATTTGTAATTCTAAATTCTGTGCCGGTAAGTGTTAGTCCATAACCAGCAGTATAGGATCCAGCACCAGAGAATTGATACCAATTTACATCATCTGTATTAATGGCAAATGTTTCGGCATCATCTACCTGGGCGACCCAACCAGTACCATTATTTACAGTACCATCAGTAACAAATTGGAATGAGCCTGGGATTTCAGAGGTTTCATTAAAGTATTCACCTCTGGTAAGTTTCCATGGTGTAGTACCATTACCTACGGTGGTAACAATATATGAACCATTTTCTGCGGCGTTTGTTTGATCTTTAACAAGAACTCTATCACCGACACTCCAACTTGTAACACCATCAACTGAAAACGCACCATTTATGGAAGCAGTTAATGTATTTTGAAACTGATTAAATGTAGCACCCAAATCAGAAGTAGTTGCTGCAAGTGCAGATGGAATAACTCTAAGTCCTTGTGCAACAGAATCAACATATCTCTTATTTGATGCATCATAATCATTAACAGGATCAGCAAGATTTAATATTCTGTTCTGAAGTACATTAATCAGACCGTCGTTGGAATCAAGGAATAATTCCTGATCGGCAATAATTCTGTCATTAAGAATTTGCAGAATATTACCACCACTGCCAACATTAATCTGACCTTCCACATGTAAATCATTTTCAATGGTAACTTCGTTTAAATTTGAATCGGTGCCAGCAGGATTTAGAAAATATGCATTATTATTAAAATCAACAAATCGTTCGGCTTGAACATCACCTTCTGGAACAACCCAGTTACTAGCAGATTTATCCGCATAGGCCGCATAGTTAAATGCACTATTTAAGAAACCTATGTTACCACTTTGTGCGTATAATGTACTATACCCAGCACCATCTGTAAATTGCAACTGTGTAATAGCACCAGTACCAAAAATTGCACTATTTAATCTTGAAGTACCTGCAAAGTCACCGAAATATGTATTATCATCACTATCATAATAGCGAGGAGCAAAAATATTACCAGTAAATGTACCGCCGAAGTTTGGAACATATCTAGTATCAAGATCAACAGTAACAATTGATTGAACGTGACCAAACTCATCAAAGGTCAAACCCTGTACTGTATTTGGAAGTGATACGGTAGTGTCAGCAATTGTAGAAGTATCACCGTGTTTGATGATAGGAGTTGAACCAGCACCTTGAGTATGGAATACCTCAATAGTCCCATTGGCATCACCAGCAACATTTACAACATAATCAGCAGTAATTGTAACTGGAATAACCGTATCAGAAACCGACACAACTGTATTTGAGCCAGATACATCCCCACCGAGTGTAAGGACAAAATTATCCACAGTGGCATCAATAGTACCGTTTGAAGTATTATCGTTATACGAGAATGAAATACCTTGGTGAGTACCAAAACGGAACTGAGATGCTGTAATATCTTGTGAAGCTTCTTCGAACTCAAGAATCGCATTTGATTGTAGCTGGAATGGAACCTCAGTTACATCAATGATACGACCAAAGCCGTCAACTGTAAATCTTGGAGAGAAACCATCGTTACCATATCTACCAGATGTTACACCGGTCCTGGCAAGTTTTACCTGAAGAATATTATTAGCAAAATCTGCATTAAGTCCTAGACCGACATCTATTGTTGGAGTATTTTCCAACAGATCCATAACATAGGTATTAGCATATTCTGTTACGGTTAGTGTTCTTGCAAATGATCCATTTTCCAAATAATCATATGTTACGACATCCGTATTTGCGGTTGGATTTGCAACATTGGTAATCTTAGTACCTGAAGCATTAACTGCACCATTTGCCTCCAAAAATAAATCTGCATCAGACGTAATTTTTGTGTTGACATTTAGCTCACCGGTGTTATAATTAATTATGACCTTTTGGAAATCACTACCAAATCCAATATCACCATTAGGTCTTACTTGATATCTTTCAACACCTGCTGTATAGAATCTTAAGGTATCATCATCAGGATTTAATTCCGCAAGAATTTTAGTATCTTGATCCACATCCTGAACAGAGCCTGCCAAGCCTGACCAAATACTTCCATCATATCCTTCAAATCTACCATCAGTAGAGTTAAAGCGGATCATACCAGCTAAAGGACTAGGACGGTCACCTGTGGCACCAACTGGTAGTTTAAATGCACCTATTTCATCAATACTTATAACACCAGTATCACTCTTCAAAGTGGGTGTGAATAATCTATTCCAATTTTTACCTATTGTACCAAGATCATATAAACCTGAATTATCTGGTAATAGATCACTAGTAAAATCAGCAACAACTGAAATATTATCTGTATTTGCATTACCTAGTGTAAGATTTCCACCGATTGAAAGATTACCTGTAATATCAGCATTGCCATTTACGGTAAGAGTGGATCCGTCAAATATAAAATTATTACTATCTACAAGTGTTCCGCCAGCGCCTACAAACACAACTCTATTTTGTGTGAGGCTGCTAAGGCCAAAATCACCATATGAAATAATTGTACCGTCAGAATCAATTCTTAATCTGTGTTGACCTGCAGTATAAAAATCTAACTGATCGTTGTTGACACCCGGACCAGTTTCTGCTATAATATATGTATCTTGGTTGGCGTCAATAACACCACCGAGACCAGACCAAACAGTTCCATTGTAACCTTCAAATTGGTTGTCAGTTGTATTATAGCGAATTGAGCCTTGAAGTGGTCCTGCAAGTCTTTCAGCAGTGGTACCTACCGGTATTACGAATCTATCGTATACCTTAAATGTGCCATCTGAATCTAATTGAGCACCAAGATTCCCTGCTGTATAAAATTGTAATTGATCATTATCAGCACCAGCAGATGATTCTGCTATAATTCTTGTATCTTGGTCAACGTCAATAACACCGCCAAGACCGGCCCAAGCAGTACCTTTATAACCTTCAAATTGATTATCGGTAGTATTATACCGAATCATACCTTGTTGAGGTGTTGGTCTGTCATCTGTTTCACCAACAGGTAAAATAAATCCGCCTACACTGTTGACATCAACCAAGTTTGATGTTATAATAAGACTATCGTCTTTACCAATAATATTGTCAAATGTTTGAGTATAATCTACATTAAATACATCTTGATCTAATGTAAGGCCGCGGCCGTCAATCCCAGTACCTTGGAATTGAAGATATGTAATATCGTCGGTATCGAGTGCAAAATTAACTGGATCATCAACTGTAGCAACCCATGCAGTCTTAGCATAAGTATTACCACCAGTTACGTATACCGGATAACCTGCTATTTCTTGTGTAGCATCAGTATAAGGTCCTCTCTGAAGAACCCATTCATTGATATTATCACCAACTTCCTTAATTTCATAACGACCGTTTTGTTTTGCATCTGTTTGGTCTTTTACAAGGATAGCATCACCAATATCCCAATTAACAACACCATCGATATTTAAAATTAACTGTGCTGGTATTGTAATTGTGGATGAAACGTTGGTGTTTGCTACAGGATCAAAAGGATTCTCAGCATATGTACCACCTAAATCAGCAGTAGTGGCTGCGATGGCAACTTGTTTTTGTAGAATGTCAACTTGTACTCGGTCGACATATCTTTTGTTTGCTGGGTCGGTAGGATCAACTGGATCTGCTACAACTCTAAAACTAATTGTAAGATCATCAATCGTATCATCCAAATATCTTCTATTGACAACATCTTGTGCATCAATAGGATCGAGAATATTTACGATTCTGTGATTATTAATATCCACCACACCGTCAAAGGTTGGCGAAATTCTAATATCATCTGTACCAGTGATCTGACCTTGAGTAAATGTAAGTTCACCAACATTAAGACTGTTAAGTCCCTGTAGGTTGTCTGTTTGTTCTCCAACAGAAAAAGATGTAGAGCCTATTGTAAAATCAGCAACTCTAATTATATTATTATTTGCGGTAAAGTGATATGGCCAAAACGATTGGTTTTCAAATGCCGTAATGTGACCGAATTGATCAATAGAAATATTTCTAGGAAAATCAAGCGGATCGTTTGCAGTACTGGTTTCTGTAGTTGTCGCAGCGTGACTTATAACCAGATTAGCAGATTCTGTATCTGTTTCTGGCGTTACTACGATACCGGCGCCAGCATCAAGATCCCGTACATAATTACCGACTGTATCAATACCAAGGGTAACTGAATCGGGTTCTATGATAGCTTTTTGTTGCCCTTGAGCCACAATAGGTCTATTGGTATCTTGTTTAGGTGCAGCTCGGATTGATCTTGAGCCACCAATCTTAACCTTAATACTCATTTGGTGATCCGTCTCTAAAAATTAGGTTTATTTACATTATTTATATTTTGACCTATTATGCTATCTCCTTAATATAAACTGAATCACCTGAAATACCAGTTACTAGTCTAAAGCTATCTGTAGAATTTGATGCCTTGGCTTTTAATTTATATGAAATGGTATCCCCTGTACTTGCACCGTGTGTATCAATGTGCATAAAGTTAACAGGTCCAAAATAAGTATTTCCGGCTGGGAACAAAAGATCTTTTAGTACTGTTGAAGTTGTACCATTTACAGTTCTTTCAAGTTGCAAATAATATTCAGTCGTAGCATCTGTATGATTCCAACCACCCATGGAAATTTCAATTTTAACTGATGTAAATCCTTCTGTAACTGTTAGATTTGCATCTATATCAACAGGTGATACCGCATCCGTTTGAACATATGATCCGTGTGTAAATACACCTGCAGAAGCATTGTAGCTGACAGTATTTGCCGCAATATCAACATAACTCTCAGCTGGTTTATTTTGAAGCGGTAGCCAATCTCCACCAGTGGCAAAAAATGCTTCTTTTGTAGCATTACTTATGGCAATTGCACCACCACTAGTTGATGCATTAGGAAAGTTAGCCTCATTAGCATAAGCAAATGGAATTACACAAGTTTGGCTTGTAGTGTTTCCTCTAACTGTAACACTGGCAAGAGTATCAGTTTCTGCACTTAAGAAATTTGTGCCCGAGATAGTTACATTGGTAAAGTCAACCGTCGAGCCTGCCTGGAATGTCGTTACCACACCACTAGTACTATTTAATGTAATATGTGTACTTTCAGCACCCGATGTCTTACTTGACAAATACATAATTTGATCTGGGTGGCCTAAGAAAGTGGATGCCTGTACTATACCAAGACCACCTGTCGAAACCTTAAGTCTTTTTCCAGAGTCGTCAAATGTAAGATCTGAAGAACTTCCGAATGAACCATTAGCATTAAACTGAATTTCATTTGTATTTCCAGCCGATCCAGTGACATAAGGAGTAAGATCTGGTGGAGTAAATGTAAATTCTGAATTTGCAGAATCATATTGTAACAAGCCACTTCCGTTTGGTGATCCGGCAACAATTACATTTAATTGATCAATTCCTTCTCCGAATGAAAAATTGCCAGCACCATCCGTTTTTAAAACATAATTTGCAGGACCGTCTCCAATTCCTAAATCAGTCAACACTGTTGGTATAAATGGAGTATTAGCAAAATTTGAATATTCTAAATAATATGTTCCATGTTGACCATCTAAGGTATCTGCATTTGTATCACCGGTATCAGCACCAGGACCCCACGAGGATCCATCCCATTTTAGAACTTCACCGGTACTTGGTGTTGTATTTGATACATCACCTAAATCAGATAAATTTACAACAAGAGTTGGCTTTCCAGTCAGATCCGCATAAGCACCGCTAAAAATAAGCCCAGTTGTATCTGTTAGATCTGTAACATCCGATGGAATAAAGGGAGTATTAGCTAATTCAGAATATTCACCAGTAAGAGCATCCGTAATACCATAACCAGCAAGTGTGGTTGGCTTATTGCCAAGCGAATCAAATAAGCCATCAAATAATTGTGGTTTATTGACTAGGCTGTTATAGTCTCCATCAAATGCTTGTTCCGCAAGCTGATAGATTGTAAGATCTGGTTTATCAGTTAGATCATCGTAATCACCACTAAATGCATCAGTGATACCATATCCTTGGACAGTATTTGGTGTGTTTAAAACATCAGGCCATTCAATCGTTGTCCCACCAACAGACGAAAATAATGCTACAACCGTTTCTTCACCTTCGACATTTTTCTTTAAATAAAGAGTACCGTCGTACGTATTTACAGCAAGTTCGCCTAGTTCCAATTGAGCAGTAGTTGGTTTCTTACCAGTTTGGCTACTGCGCTTGTGTTGAATTGTTATATCAACCATTTAATTATCCTTATATTAATACTGTCCGCCATCCAGGTTATCACCATCGGAAATACCGCCAGCATCTGCTCCAGCCAATGTTGCGGTTGTGTCCGTTGGATCAGTAATAGTGTCGACAATGAATGCCAAACCTTCTACAACTTTTGACATTTCTCCAGTTGTCTTTTTCATAAGAACATCATATTGATATTTACCCGGTTTTAAATCGGTTGTAATGTCGTCTGCTAATGTAAGTGTAATGGTCCCATTAACACCGTCTTTTTCTATGGTAAAGTCTGCAACTTTTAATGTGGAATACATTTTTCGCATTGTCGCATAGAAATCGTAATTGACAAGTGCTGTCAAAGGATTGTTATCCTCATCGAAAAGCTCGATGGTAATTCTAAAATCTGTCCCTTGATCTATGTAAACATTTGCTCTCGATGCCATTTTTAAAATCTCTTTTTTTCTTATATTTATAAACAAAAGGGCATCAAAAAGATGCCCTTCCTAAATTATACTACTGGATGAACATACGGATTACTTTGATTTAAGTTCCTCAATTTCAGCCTTGAGATCTTTAATGGCTTCAATTAGGAGACCGACCATGTTGCCATAAGCAACTGTTTTCATTCCATCAGATTTTTCTGAAACAACCTCTGGTAAAATTGCTTCAACTTCCTGAGCAATAACACCAACATGTGTTCTTCCATCTTCACTATCAATCTTGGTAAATGTCACACCTCGCATTGCATCAACTTTATCGAGTGCATTTTCGATGGTTTGTACATTTTCCTTAACTCTAGCATCAGATTCAGAAATAACGTCACCAGTTGCGGTAAAGTCACCAGTACCCATATTAAATTCAAATATATTTGCACCACCAGCAATACCAAAGAAGATATCAAAGTTAACACTTGCGGCATCAAAATTAAGATTTGAACCATTAAAGAATATATCATAATCACCACTATTACCAAATTGAAGTTCTACGTTGTCATTAAATCTGTGGTAACCACCAGTTTTGATAACATTACCAGTAAGATCATATCCATCAACACCTGTTGTAGAACCATTAACAGTTAGATCATTAATTGTCAAATTACCAGCATGAGTCAGTGTAGCAACTGTAACATTTGATGTGTTTCTAAAGTTCCAGTTAACTGAATCATTAAAGTCAGTTCTCATTTCCGAACCGGTGTAGTAGAACTGAATATCGTCACCTGTACCGAAGTAAAGATCGACGTTATCATTTAATGTAATAGATCCGCCAGTCTTAGTATCAGCACCAGTATCAGAAATTGTTGATGAAATACCAGATCCAGAAATCGTTCCACTAACTGTTAGGTTACCAGTAATTGCAACATTACCTTCTGCCTGGATATTTTCAACAGTCAGTTCATCATCACCTGAAACATAGTAGAAGTTTGACTGTGCACCTGGGTTTGTTGAAGTCGTACCATACAGTTTTCTTGGGTTCAGATCAGATGATAGGAAGAACGGAATAAATGCCGTAGTACCTTGTACAGTTGGGCTTTCAAAGTGAATGTTCTGAATGCTGATTTCGTCAGTATTACCGTCGTTACCTTGAACACCTTGAATACCAATATCACCATCATTACCCTGAACACCTTGAGTACCTTGGAATCCTTCGCCGTCAGAACCAGTGAAACCCTGGATACCAACATTACCTTGGACACCTTGTGGGCCTTGTGTTCCCTGAATACCTTGCGGACCATATCCACCTTGAATACCATCAAAGCCTTGTACACCATCGGCACCGCCAAGTCCGTTTGAACCTGCTACACCCTGGACACCTTGGATACCTTGGAAACCATCCGCACCAGATCCTGGGAAACCTTGTGGACCTTGACTACCATCATTACCTTGAAGACCTTGCAAACCTGAACCAGTTTGACCTTGATCCCCCTGGACACCTTGATAACCTTGGACACCTTGGCCACCTTGAATACCAGATTCGCCTACACCGTCAAAACCCTGTGGTCCAGGATAACCCTGAACACCCTGTATACCTTGTGGTCCATCACCACCACCGTCGCCATCCAAGCCTTGAACACCCTGTGGCCCTTGTGGGCCTTGTGGGCCTTGTGGACCAGGAGCACCAGCACCGTCTTCTCCAGGTTCACCCTGAATACCTTGAACACCTTGCACACCCTGAACACCTGGGTCGCCCTCACCTGGGTTACCTTGAACCCCCTGGAAACCTTGAGTACCTTGGAAACCTTGGAGACCATTTCCTTCTTCACCCGGATTACCTTGGACACCTTGGAAACCCTGAACACCTTGGAAACCATCACCACCAGCGCCGAACTCACCTTGTACACCTTGGACACCTTGAGGTCCTTGAGTACCTTGTGATGAGTTTGTAGCTTCACCTTGTGGGCCAACATCACCTTGAATACCCTGAACACCTTGTTGGCCTAGACCTGTGCCACCTTCATTACCTTGAACACCTTGAACACCTTGTGGGCCAAAGTCACCTTGGATACCTTGTGTACCTTGACCGCCTGGCTGTCCATCAAAACCTTGAACACCTTGTGAACCGCCTATACCTTCGCCAGATTCCCCTTGAACACCTTGAGTACCTTGAACTCCTTGCGGTCCAGAATCACCGATGATACCTTGAACTCCTTGGACACCTTGGAAACCTTGGAAACCTTGGACACCTTGCGGTCCAGGATCACCAACAAAACCTTGAACACCTTGGAAACCTTGTGCTGCCTGAGTACCCTGCACACCTTGGATACCTTGTGAACCAGCGCCATCAAAACCTTGTGGACCATTATCACCTTGCACACCTTGCACACCCTGTGGGCCTGGATCACCAATATCACCAGTTCTAGCAAAGGTAATTCTTACATCCTCATTATTTGTAAAGACACCTGGACCATCTACATATGCACAGTTTACAATAAAGAATGTGGCCTGTTCTGCAATGGTATCAATTGTATAAATTACAAAGTTTGAAGGATCTGCTCCATCAGTAACTTTAAAGTGCCCTGGAATTGCTGATGTTGAATCATCAATAGTTCTTAGGAACTGTTGAATATCCACACTATTATCATCAACATCGTCAATGTACATTGCTGTGGCTGAACTTAATGTAGTATTATTAAATTTCAGCCAACCAATTTCACTGAATACACCTGGGTCCGTAGCATTTGTATTTGTCAGATAATGATAATCAAATGTTACACCACCGAAGTTACCTGCAGGACCTTGAGCACCTTGATTACCTGGTTCGCCCTGTACACCTTGTACACCTTGTGGTCCTAAATCTGAAATCTCAAATTGGCCAACCATTGCACTGTGTAATTCACATTGATAATACAATGTATCTGGTGCATCACCTGGAACTCTAAAGATTATTTGACCGTTAGCCGTACCATTATTGGTAACACCATCATTATATTGGTTACCAGTTCCAGTACCTGGAGCTGTTTTAATCCAGAAAGGATGACCTGTTGCTTGTACATCAAAGATATATGTAAAGCCTCTGAGCAACCGAAC
>Ga0181589_10004910_pt1 | contig 10692 bp, 7 predicted proteins | sample 071ome_25_FD_132444 | JGI IMG/M metagenome (GOLD analysis project Ga0181589, IMG submission 132444) | Coastal salt marsh microbial communities from the Groves Creek Marsh, Skidaway Island, Georgia - 071410BT metaG (megahit assembly) | ecosystem: Environmental > Aquatic > Marine > Intertidal zone... | reverse complement strand
CCAGATGATTGATGCCCTGATAGATCGCGGCCGAACCGGTCGCGCAGGCGTTCTCGACATGGGTCGCCGGCTTGAAGCGCAGATCCTTATGGGCCTGGAGCACAAGCGAGGCCGGGAATTCCTGCTGCACGAATCCACCGCCGAAGGTGCCGAGATAAATCGCGTCTACGTCCTTGGGCTCGACGCCCGCATCCTTCATCGCGCCGGCTGCGACAGAGACGATCATGTCCTCGATGTCCTCGCCTTCGCGCTTTCCGAACTTCAGATGATCCCAACCCACAATGCAGACACTCATGGCTCGCTCTCCTTGATGGTCATATTTTCCCCGGCCCTGCCGTCCGGCAGGCAAACACGGCGTTTTCTGTTTGCGTGTATGTGCAGCGCACAAAATCTGCGCGGACTATAGGGCCGTTGCCCACCTGAGTCAGCCTTGCTTGGGGCATGCCTCGAATGTCGAGACATGGAACCGCAGGTTTACCGGCGCCGGAAAGATATTATCAGGCGGCCTTTTTCGCCGCTTCCAGCGATGCGCGGACGTTCTCCGCACCGTCGATTCTCAGCACATGATGGTTATGCCAAAGGGCGTAAAACAGCAGCAGCCAGGCGGCAAAGCCCTGTCGCTTTCCGGATTTCGCGAACAGCAACTCGACGGCGCGCGGTTCGCACATCTCCGCCACTCCGGGCTGGTAGGCCACGAGTGATGCTATGTCAGATCCCGCGTCGTTGATCCATTCCGCGACCGGCACCGAGAACCCGCGCTTTCGCCCGAACGGCATAGCCTCGGGCAGACGTCCGTCGAGCCAGCGGCGCAGTGCCCATTTCCCCAGACCGTCGCGCACCTTCAACTCGTCTGGCAGCCGGAATGCCACCGATGCAACCTCGGGGTCGAGGAAGGGGGTACGCCCTTCGACGCCGTGCGCCATCAGGCATCGGTCCACCTTGAGCAATAAGTCATTGGGCAGCCAGTCGGCACAGTCGGTTGCCTGGACAACCTGCAGACGCGTGAGGGTCCCTGTGTCGACTGTCTGTTCCACCGCCGCGAACCCGTCGCGCCAGCCTGCGGGCCTCTCGCGCAGGACACCGAGACCGTCAAACACGCCGCGTGCGCGCATGCCGCGTCCACCGTGCCACCAAGGCCGGGTCGCGCTGCGGTAGCGGCCATACCCTGCGAACAGCTCATCGCCGCCCTCGCCGGTCAGCACGACCTTCAACCCCTCGCGCCGTACCGCCTCGGCGAGCATGAAGGTCGGCACCACGGCATAGTCCGCCGTCGGGTCGTCCATCGCTGCCGCAACCCGGGGCATTTCACGCCAGAAATCGTCCGGACCGATGGCGATGTCCACGGTCTGCGCGCCAGCCGCACGCGCGACCTCACGCGCGTGCGCGCGCTCGTCGCCGACGGACGATCCGATGAACCCTGCGGTGAACGCCTGCACCGGCTGATCGTTCAGTTCAGACATCAGCGCCAGCAAAACAGAACTGTCCACGCCACCCGACAGGAACATGCCATAGGGTACCTCGGAACGCTGATGCACATTGACGCTGTTATGCAAGGCCGTGTCGAGACGGTCGAGCGCCTCACCTTCGTTCCATGTTGCCGCGCCGTCCATCGGGAGCGCCGCACGCCGGCGGCGCGCAACCACCCTGCCGTCTCGCACCACCACGGTCTCGCCGGGCACAACGCGGCTGATCCCCTCGAAGATGGTCTCCGCCCCGGTGGTGAACTGGAGTTGGAACAGTTCCGCGCGCGCGTCGGTATTGATGCGCGGCTCGATCAGACCCGCGGCGATCAACGCCTGCGGTTCCGAGGCGAAGGCAAATCCCGCCGGCGTCTGGGCGTAATACAGCGGCTTGATACCGAAGGGATCCCGCGCCAGCACCAGATGGCCCTCGATCGGATCGTACAGCGCGATAGCATACATGCCGCGCAGGTGGTCCAAGAAGTCGAGGCCGTGCCGGCGGTAGAGATGCAGCGGAGGTTCGCAATCCGAATATGTCGCAAAATCTGCTGCATCGAGTGCGGCGCGCAACTCAAGGTAATTGTATATCTCGCCATTAGCGACAAGCACGGCTCCGCCTGGCTCGTAAAGCGGCTGGTTGCCGGTCTCAAGATCGATTATCGCAAGCCGGGTCTGTCCCAGGGCGACATTGCGCGCCGCGTAGGTGCCGTCTCCGTCGGGACCACGGTGCCGCAGGGCGGACACCAGCCGTCCCAGCGCCTCCTGATCCGCCTCGGCGCCTCCCGTTGCCATCAATCCTGCGATCCCGCACATAACGGTCAGCGCACGCTTTCGAAAAAGTCGAGATACTTCGCGACCACAACGTCTTCCGTGTATTCGCTCTCATAGCGGGACCGGCCCTCTGTGGCCAGTGCCGTCGCCAGATCCGGAGAACTAAAAAGTTTCGCGATGGCCTGAGCCATCGGTTCCGGCTCTTCCACCGGGACCAGAAGCCCGGCCTCATCATTACCGATCAGGCCGGCCGGTCCCGCCGCCGTCGCCGCCACGACGGGCTTTCCGGCCGCCCAGGCTTCCAGCACGATGTTGCCAAGCGGCTCGTGGCGCGACGAACACACGAACACGTCACAGGCCTGCATCAGGGCATCCGAGTCGTCGCGCCATCCCAGGAAACGGACACGGCCGGACACGCCAAGCTCTTCGGACAGGCGGGTCAGCGCTGCGGCTTCTGGCCCCTCACCGGCGATCCACAACCAGTGATCAGGCAGATCCACCATGGCACGGAGCAGCACGTCGAAACCCTTGTTCGTGTGTAGACGTCCCATCGCCAACAGCAGCGGCACATCAACAGGTGTATCAAACCCGACACGCGAAATCGGTTCACGCTGCGGCGGGTGCACGAAGTTCGCCAGATAAACAGCGCGCGACGCATCGAAGCCGGTATCGACGATGTGCTTCACAATATCCTGCGTGTTGCCGATCAAGTAGTCGCAGTGCTGGTAATATTTGAGATCGTAATAGCCGCCGATCCGGCCGATCAGTTTGTAGGAACTTTCCCCCTCGGCCTTGGGCGTGGCCCAGCTAGCGCGGCTCATCCAGCTTAGAACGATGTCGGGACGGTATCGGCTGATTTCCCGCTGTAGGGCCGGGCGGGTCCGGAAATCCATGCGCCCCCCGAAAGGCAGCTCGACCGGCATCACGCCGCCATCACGCAGAGCGCGCGCACGCGCCGGGTCGCGCCGGATCACCACATGCTGGTCGACACCTTTTTTTTCGAAGGCGATGGCAAGACGGACAAAGAACGCTTCCGCGCCGCCGACCTCCGCTCCTGCCATAGTCTGAACCAAACGCACTGCTACTCGTCCTCGAGGTTTGCTTTTAAATAACTGAGAATCGGGTAGAGCGCCGCCATTAGGGCGATCAGGAACCCGTACTGACCCTCGCGATAGCCGCGACGGGCGACATAACACTTCCAGAAACGCGAGAACATCCTTCGCACATTGTGCTGGAAGCTGCCGATGTCACCCGACGCGCGCAGATCGCGTGCGCGCGCGGTCGTGTAACGATCAAGCCGCGCGATCATGTCGGAGATATTCCGGTCCACAAAGTGGATCATAGGCTGGGTCAGGCGACCCGCTTCGCCGGACAATTCCAACGGCGGATGAATGCGCTGGTCGCCCCAGACCTTGGCCGGGCCGCGCGCCGCGTCCTTCGAGAATAGGCGCACAGTGGCGCTCACACCCCAAGCCGCGCCCCAGCCGAACTCGACCAGCCGGTCGCCGACATAGTTGTGATAGGGAATGAGGAAGTGCCCGTAAGGTGCGTGCGCGATCGTCTCACGGATTTCGCGCGCCAACCCGTCGCTCACCCGCTCGTCAGCATCCACTTCGAGAATCCAGTCACCGTCACACAGCGCGATGCCGTGGTTGCGGCGATCCCCCTCGATCTCCCACGCCCCCACTTCGGTGCGTGCGCCATGAGCATTCGCGATCTCGGAGGAGCGATCCGTGCAACGGTCGAGGATGACCACGATCTGGTCCGCGAACGCCAGGCTGTCGAGACATGCACCGAGCTGGTCTTCCTCGTTGTGCGCGACGATGAGGGCCGACAGACGCGGTGCTGCGCCGCTCCCGCTCATACCGCCTGCTCCAAGGTACGCCGCCGCAACTGCATAGCCGCCTCGACAACCCGGCCGACGGGAAGGCTGTCCATCTGGGTCGTAACTCTGCGGTGATCGTAGCCCGGCGCGCCGACAATCTCGTCCAGGTCCTTGTCGGTGCGGACCCAGCCGGTATTAGGCCCCCAGGGCCCGTAGCGCTCGGGCAGGCTGGGACCAAACAGGCCTAGCGTCGGCGCGCCCATCGCGGCGGCCATGTGCATCAGGCCGGAATCGTTGCCAATATAAATCTCGCAGCGCGCGAGGCAGGCAGCCGCCGTCAGCAAATCTACTGCTCCTATCAGGTCGATGACGCGCGCGGCGGGCAGAGCGTCGAGGAGCGGCGCGGCGATGGCGCGCTCATCGGCCGCCCCGAACACGGCGATGCGCGCATCAGGCATCGGGCCAGTATCACACGTCAGTTGCTGCACGGCTTCGAGGAAATTTTCCGCCCGCCAGATTTTCCCGGCCCAGTTGGCAGTCGGACCGATGGCCAGGACACTCCCACCCGCCGGGATCAGGGTTTCGGCGCAGCGGCGATGCGCATCGCTCACCCAGATGCGCGGCGCAGGCGGCGCGGCGGCCAGCCCGAGGGCGCGCGCGAAGGTCACAACAGCATGTTCGCCCAGCTGTGCGGACGACGATGGCGCCACGAAGCGGCGTCGCACGACGATGGCCCATGGAATGACGGACCGGCGCAGATCGACCACCATGTCCCAGCGCCGCACAAAAACCTGCCGCCACAAGCGCAGCCAGTGAAGTCGGCACGGGGCCTTGGTCATCGCGATCAGCGACTCCAGCCCGGGCACCACCTCGAACAGCGGCGCCGCAGCCACGCCACAGGCAATGGTAAGTCGCGCATCGGGATGTTCCCGAGTTAGGTGATCCAGCAATCCGGAGGCAAGCACCGAATCACCTATGCGGTTGGGTCCAATGAATAAAATCCGCATGATACTAACGCTTATACGCAAAGGTGGCGCGGCGCGACAAACATTGGATTCCTCTTATCTGCGGTAAACTTGTCTCCTCAAGGTTCAAAGACCATGTTTGGTCACAAAACCGAAACCCGCATGCCGCCTGAGCGAGGCTCCAGACGACGACATGACAACCCGTTACATCCAGATCCCGCGCGACATCGTCGAGATCAGAGGTCCCGACACACGCACGTTTCTGCAGGGCCTGATTTCGCAGGATGTGGAGAAGGTCACACAGGACCACGCGGCCTACGGCGCGCTGCTCACCCCCCGGGGCAAGTTCCTTCATGACTTCATCCTGATTGCTTTGGGCGACAGTTTGGTTCTCGACACCGAGGCCGGGCGCGGCGCGGAACTCATGAGACGCCTGTCACAATTCAAGCTGCGCGCGAAGGTCGATCTGGCATTGCGAGAGGACCTCACCATTACGGCTGTGTTCGGAGATGATGCCAACGCCGCTCTGGGCCTGGTGCCGGTTCCCGGCACAGCCCTTTGGGACGGCGGCCAGATCGTCTTCACCGATCCGCGCACCGCGCAACTCGGCGCCCGCATCCTCGCCCCCTCTGCCAGGACCCACGCGTTTCTGGAAGGCAAATCCTTAGATGCTGGAGTCCCGGAGGACTACGACCGGCTACGCATCGCGCTTGCGGTCCCCGACGGTACTCGGGATATGGAGCTCGAGAAATCGACCCTGCTCGAATCCAACATCGATCTGCTCAATGGTATCGACTGGGAAAAAGGCTGCTACATGGGCCAGGAACTGACCGCGCGGACCAAATACCGCGGTCTGGTCAAGCGTCAGCTCCGCGCCTTCCGCGCAGACGGACAACTGCCCGAACCCGGCTCCGCCATCCATGCCGGCGAAAAGTCGGTCGGCGATGTGCGTTCAGTCAGCGGCGACCATGTGCTCGCATCTGTTCGCACGGAAACGGACGAAGACGCGCGGTTTACCGCGGAAAATGGGACAATATTACTACCGTTTTCCTGATGCGCTTTTGTGTTCTTACGCGGAACAAGTTATCCGGGTAATGAACTTATTAGTTCCACATATCATTCCAGACATGCTTTTTTTGCATGGGACACTAATTGATCGTCAGTAACGCTGACCTTATATGAGCGTAGTCGAATTCAAACCGAGCGTAGGAGAATAACGATGACCACCAATTACAACACTCTCTCCGAACAGGAGATCCTGCGCATGGCGGAACGTGAACGGGGCAAGGCGATTGCAGCCTTCTTCCGCAAACTGTTCACCAAGCGCGACGAAAAGGCTTCCGGTTTTGCCGGCGGTGTCGTTGCCGCGGAATAACGCGACAGACAGCAGGAAACAAAAAAGGCCGCGCCCCTCGGGGCGCGGCCTTTGCCGTTTCAGGGTCCGGATGTCCGGGACCGGTTATCTCTTCTGTTCCACCACGGCCTGCGCCGCCGCCAGGCGGGCAATCGGCACGCGATAGGGGGAGCAGGACACATAGTCCAGGCCAACAACCTCACAGAACTTGACAGAGGCCGGATCGCCGCCGTGCTCGCCGCAGATGCCGAGTTTCACATCGTTTCGGGTCGCACGGCCGCGTTCAGCGGCAATTGAGACCAGCTCGCCCACACCGTCGATATCGATCGATACAAACGGATCGATCTCCACGATACCGTGGCGTTCGTATTCCGACAGGAAACCGGAGGCGTCATCGCGGCTGATGCCGAAGGTTGTCTGGGTCAGGTCGTTGGTGCCGAAGCTGAAGAACTCGGCCGTCTCGGCCAGTTCGCCCGCGCGCAGCGCGGCGCGCGGCAACTCGATCATGGTTCCGACCTGATATACGAGACGCCCCTTCATCTCCGAGAAGACAGCTTCGGCCACGGCATCGATACGCTCCTTCAGGATATCGATCTCCCGCTTCGTCGCAGCCAGCGGGATCATGATCTCCGGAAGCACCGTCGTGCCGTCCTCGCGTGAAACAGTCAGTGCAGCCTCGAAGATCGCACGCACCTGCATCTCGTAGATTTCCGGATAGGTTATCCCCAGACGACAGCCACGATGGCCGAGCATCGGGTTCGCCTCGTGCAGCTGCGCCGCACGGTCGGTCATGGCCTTCGGATCGCGCCCGGCGGGCTTCGCCACCTCGGCGATTTCCTCGTCCGACTTCGGCAGGAACTCGTGCAGCGGCGGGTCGAGAAGCCGGATCGTCACCGGAAGACCCGCCATGATGCGGAACAGTTCCACGAAATCCTGACGCTGATATGGCAGAAGTTCGGCCAGCGCCTCACATCGGCCCGCCACATCCTCGGCCAGAATCATCCGGCGCACGGCTACGATCCGTTCGGGATCGAAGAACATGTGCTCGGTCCGGCACAGACCGATACCCTCGGCGCCGAACTCGCGCGCCGTCGCCGCATCTACGGGCGTCTCAGAATTAGTGCGCACCTTCATGCGGCGGATCGAATCCGCCCAGCTCATTAGCGTAGCGAAGTCGCCCGACAGTTCCGGCTCAATGGTCGGGACATCGCCCTCGATCACCTCACCGGTCGCACCGTCAATGGTTATCACGTCACCGGCCTTCAGCATCCGACCACCAACACGCACCTCACCGGCAGCATAATCCACGGAAATCTCGCCCGCGCCCGCCACACAGGGACGCCCCATACCGCGCGCCACGACGGCGGCGTGGCTGGTCATGCCGCCACGGGTGGTCAGGATGCCGCGCGCGGCGTGCATGCCGTGAATGTCCTCGGGGCTGGTTTCGATCCGCACCAGGATCACATCTTCCCCACGCTGGGCTATGTCCTCGGCCAGATCGGCACTGAGCACAATCTTGCCCGATGCCGCGCCCGGCGAGGCCGGCAGACCGCGGCTCAGAACATTGCGCGGCGCGTCGGGATCGAGACGCGGATGCAGAAGCTGGTCGAGCTGGGAGGCCTCGACACGCGTGACCGCATCTTCCTCGGAAATTAGCCCCTCGCTCACCATCTCGACCGCAATCCGGATCGCGGCGGCGGCAGTGCGCTTACCCGCCCGAGTCTGCAGCATATACAGCTTGTTCTGCTGCACAGTGAACTCGATGTCCTGCATGTCCTTGTAGTGGGCTTCCAGGGTCTCGCGGACGTCGGCGAGCTGGCCGAACACATCTGGCATCACCTCTTCCATCGCCGGAAGGTCGGAGCCCTGCCGCTCTCGGCCGGCCACCGTCAGGTGCTGCGGCGTGCGGATGCCCGCAACCACGTCCTCACCCTGCGCGTTAACGAGGTATTCGCCGTAGAAGATGTTCTCGCCCGTCGAGGGATCGCGGGTGAAAGCCACACCCGTGGCGCAGTCGTCACCCATGTTGCCGAATACCATCGCCTGGACATTCACCGCCGTGCCCCACTCGGCGGGGATGCCATGCAGGCGGCGATAGGTCATCGCACGCTGGTTCATCCAGCTTCCAAAAACCGCGCCGATGGCGCCCCAGAGCTGCTCGCGCGGATCCTGTGGGAAGGCCTGGCCAAGTTCCTCCTCAACGATCTTCTTGTAGGCTTCGACGATCACCTGCCAGTCATCGGCGCCCAGATCGGTGTCGAGGATCAGGCCATTGTCGGTCTTGTGATCCTCAAGGGTTTCCTCGAACAGGTAATGATCCACACCCAGCACCACATCGGCATACATCTGGATGAAGCGCCGGTAGCTGTCGAAGGCGAACCGCGCATCGCCGGACTTCTTTGCCAGCCCCTCGACCGTCTCGTCGTTCAGCCCCAAGTTCAGAACCGTGTCCATCATGCCCGGCATGGACGCCCGCGCACCGGAGCGCACGGAGACCAGAAGCGGATTGTCCGCCTTACCGAAGCCCGCGCCGACCGCGCCCTCAATGGCCGCCAGCGCCGCCTCGACCTGCCCGTCAAGTTCGCCCGGGTAGGTTTCGCCGTTCGCGTAATAATAGGCGCACAACTCGGTGGTAATCGTGAAACCCGGCGGGACCGGAAGGCCCAGGTTGCTCATCTCGGCAAGGTTCGCTCCTTTGCCGCCGAGCAGGTTGCGCATGTCCGCTCTGCCGTCCGACGCGTCGGCGCCGAAGCCATAGACCCACTTCGTCGGTTCTTTCGCCATAGCCGCTCCGTCAGCCTTCGATCCGAGAGAAGTCTGCGACATTGTTCATTACCTCTTGCACGCGCGCGAGTAGACGCAATCGATTTCCCCTGATTCGGGGGTCTTCAACATTCACCGTGACCTCGTCAAAGAAGGTATCGAGCGGCGCACGGAGCTCGGCCAGGTGCCTGAGCGCATTGTCGAAACTGTCCTTCTCCATCATGGCCGCCACGTCCGTGCCCATCGGACCCAGTCGTGCCGCCACAACCTGTTCGGCACCATCCTGCAGCGCCTTGTCGTCCTCATAGTCGGTACCGGCGTAGTCGTTACCGTCTTTCTTCGTTTCCGCCCGAACAATGTTTGCGGCCCGCCGATAGACAACCAGCAGGTTCGACCCGTCATCGGAATCGAGGAACGCGCCGATGGCACGGCAGCGTTCCACTACGGACACCAGATCGCCCGGCATCCGCTCGCCCAGCACCGCGTCGATCAGGTCGTGCCGGAAGCCTTGGTCACGCAAATAGACCTTCAGTCGATCTGTAAAGAAGCTCATCAAGTCTTCGACGATATCCTCCCCGGCTTGCGCATGGCCCGATGCCGCGCTGGCGAGCAGCGCTCTCAGATCGACCCGCAGCCGATTTTCGAGAATCAGCCGGATCACGCCCAGCGCGGCGCGGCGCAGCGCGAACGGGTCCTTGGAGCCGGTCGGCTTTTCATTGATGGCCCAGAACCCGGCGAGCGTATCCAGTTTGTCCGCCAGCGCCACGGTCACGCTCACCGGTGCCGACGGGCAATGGTCGTTCGGGCCCTGCGGCGAATAGTGCTCGGCGATGGCCTCGGCCACGGCATCGTCCTCGCCCTGGACGCGTGCGTAGTAGCGGCCCATCACGCCCTGAAGATCGGGGAATTCGCCCACCATGCCCGTCACAAGGTCGGCTTTGGCGAGTTTCGCGGCGCGGGCCGCATAGCTCCCGGAAGCATCCCCAACCAGCGGCGCGAACTGTTCGGCCAGTGACGCGATCCGGGCGACCTTCTCGCCCACCGTCCCGATCTTTGCGTGAAAAACGATACCGCTAAGGCCTTCGACCCGGCTTTCCAGCGGCGTCTCGCGGTCTAGGTCCCAGAAGTACTTTGCATCGGACAGGCGCGCACGTAGCACACGCTCGTTACCCCCGATGATCGCTAAAGGATAGTCGGCAGCGATATTGGCGACAAATGCAAACTTTGCCGCCGAACTGCCGTCGCTCGCACTCAGTGCGAAATACTTCTGGTGCTCGCGCATGGACGAGACCAGCACCTCGCGCGGTAGATCCATGAAGGCTGGGTCAATGTCGCCGATCAGCACGACCGGCCACTCGACCAGTCCGGTCACTTCCGTATAGAGGCCGTCATCCTCGGGCACGGCCATGCCGGCCTCGGCGCAGGCCGCGGCCATCTGTTCACGGATCATCGCCTCGCGTTCGGCCGGATCGACGACCACGAAGGCCGCCTTCAGTTTTTCGCGATAGTCATCGAAGCCCGAGACCGCGAAGGCGTCCGGCGCTATGAAACGAT
>Ga0181589_10004908_pt1 | contig 10697 bp, 8 predicted proteins | sample 071ome_25_FD_132444 | JGI IMG/M metagenome (GOLD analysis project Ga0181589, IMG submission 132444) | Coastal salt marsh microbial communities from the Groves Creek Marsh, Skidaway Island, Georgia - 071410BT metaG (megahit assembly) | ecosystem: Environmental > Aquatic > Marine > Intertidal zone... | reverse complement strand
GACAACATCAGGCTCTCCAATGCTTCATATTGCTGGGCATACTCCCGAAGCCCAAGATCAATGTGATGAGGTCATCTCCATTCAGGTCATCACCCATCAAGATTTGCTTGATGCATGGAATGAGCTTAATCGAGGGCTTTCAAAGATAGACCTGGTCGCGATCGGTAGCCCCCATTCCTCAATTGAGGAAATTAGAAGATTATCAGCGCTGATGGATGGGAAAAAATGCCAAAGAGGTACTCAATTTATCATCACGACGGGAAGACAATCGCTGGAAATCGCGAAGAAAGATGGGCTGGTCGCGGTTCTTGCAGATTCCGGTGTAACGCTTATGCCGGATCTCTGCTGGTGTTCTATCATTGAGCCGATCTTTCCCACAGAGGCAAAAGGTTTAATGACGAATTCTGGAAAATATGCGCATTATGCTCATGGCTTAAGTGGCCGCCATTCGCGTTTAGGCTCGCTTTCGGAATGTGTCGATGCCGCCATCACAGGCTCTGCCCCGCTTGATCCCCCAACGTGGCTGACAAAGGGGTAAGAAATAGGGTTTGGTCTTCGCTGTTTAATAAGTATGCTGGACGCGCTAGATCTTATCCTGTTCGATATGCCGAAACTGATGAGTTTGAGGAAGATTTATGGGTAATTCCTGGGGCTAAAATGAAAGGTGCTGCCGGAAAGACCCCTAATTTTAGGGTTCCACTATCCGAAGAAGCAAAACGGATCATTAATATTGCTAAAGATAGAACACCTAATGATTTTGTTTTTGCTAATCACAAAGGTAACATTCTCAGTGACGCCGCTATGTCGAGCATCATGAAAAGGGAAGGGATAGATGCACGGCCTCATGGTTTCAGATCAACCCTTCGAACATGGATAGCAGAAACGCAAAGCGCAAGTCTTGAAGTGGCTGAAATGGTTTTGGCTCATCGTCCAGCCTCTAAGGTAGTCAGGGCTTATGAGCGGACAGACTTTCTCGATCAACGCAGAGACATCTTGGAGAACTGGGCTGCATACTTACTTGGTTAAGTGAATTTTTGATGTGCGCCTTATGTAAGTTCAAATCCTGCCCCCGCAACCAAAATGATCTTATCAATCCCAATATTTATTAAGTTGTTGTATTTTTTGTCATTTGGAAACCAAAATATTTTTTTTCCGTTATTTCGTCACAATAAGAACTGTAAATTTCAAGCCCACCTACATAGGGCATAAATACCCTCGCTTTCCCCGGTATATTTGCCCCTAAATACCATGAGTGATTTGCTTTTGGTAGAAGCGTCTTATTTGCAGTTTCTATGACGTGATTTGTCCAACTAACCATGGCTTCATGTTCAGATTCGATCTTGGAGACATTATTGGTTAGTGCGAACTCCAAAATAGAAGAAATCCAATCAACATTCTGTTCAATTGAACGTGGCATATTAGTTAATACTGATGGGCTCCCTGGGCCTGTTATAATGAACATATTGGGGAAACTGTGAACACTTAATCCAAGATAAGTTTGTGGCCCATTCTGCCACGCTTCTGTTAGTTGCTTGCCCTCACGTCCAACAATTCCCATTTTTAATAATGATCCTGACATAGCGTCAAAACCTGTTGCTAAAACAATAGTATCAACAGATATTTCTCGGCCATCAGTTAATCGCACGCTATTTTCTGTGATGCAATCTATAGGGTTTGAGCGAATGTCTTCCAGGGTTACATTATCACGGTTATAGGTTTCAAAATAATCAGTGTCGATTGGAGGCCGCTTCGTACCAAAAGGATGATCTTTTGGTAAAAGTTTTTCTGCTGTTTTAGGATCTTTGACAATTTCTTTAATTTTTTTGTGAATAAACTCTGACATTAAATCATTAGATTTTTGATCTAATAGAATATCCTCAAAACTCTCTCTAAATCGCAAACCACCAATTTGCCAAGCCTCTTCAAGAATTGAATTGCGTTCATTTTCATTTGTTTCACATAACTTTCGTGGAGGAGCAATCCAAGGGTGACCATGCCTTGATTCCAGCATTTTTTTTCGCCACTCATCAATATTTTGACAGAATGTGTCATGAAATTCTCGATCTAGAGGCTTATTATGCGCAGGCACGCTAAAATTAGGTGTCCGCTGAAGAACAATTAGTTTTTTTGCGTCCTTGGCTATAACAGGTATGGCTTGAATGCCCGTTGAGCCAGTTCCAATCACAGCTACTGACTTGCCTTTGAAATCAACAAAGTCATGCGGCCATTCTCCTGTATGATATGTATTTCCTTTAAAATTTTCGAGCCCATTGATCTGGGGATGATTCGCAGACGAAAGGCAACCAACTGCGGTAATCAAATAGGTAGCATGCAATTTAAGCCCTGATTGAGTTGTTATTTTCCAGCAAAAAGCCTCATCATCCCAGACCGCACTTTGAACTCTTTGGTTAAAGTGAATATCTTGCTTTAAATCCAGTTTATCGGCGCAGTAGTTTAGATATCTTAGGATTTCTTCCTGCTTAGGATAACGTTCGCTCCACCGCCATTCTTTTAGTATTTCTTGTGAGAAATAGAAGCAATAGGTATGGCTTTCGGAGTCACAGCGCGCTCCTGGATATCGATTCCAATACCAGGTTCCTCCAACTCCTTCAGCAGCTTCAAGCACTATTGCATTGAGTTTTAATTTTTTTTTCAACGAATATAATTGGTAAAGACCAGAAAATCCTGCTCCTACAATAACAGCATCAAGCCTAGTTTCATCAATTGGTTTAGATGAAAAATTGAAATGTGAATTATCAATAGTGTCTTTGGGTTTATTAGAGTTCATTCAATAATCCTAAGTCCATCTTCCATTCAAAAACTTATTTAAGTGAAAAAGACAAAGTAATTTACGATTTTTCAAAACATTACAGGGTGTTTTCTCGTACATCGAAGGCATCTCTAAGTGCGTCGCCAATAAAGTTTATTGAAAGAACGATAAGCATAATTGCAAGACCAGGGAAAACACCTAACCACCAGGCCTGACTTATAAAACTTCGCCCGTCTGCAAGTATTAATCCCCATGTTGGCGTATCAACATTGACCCCCAACCCGAGAAAAGAGAGTGAAGCCTCTCCTAAAATTGCATAGGAAACCGAGACAGTGGCTTGAACAATAATAGGTGCCATTGAATTAGGTAAAATATGTCTAAGCATAATCCGCAAATCAGAAAATCCTTGGACGCGCGCTGCATCTATAAATTGTTCTTGTTTTAATGTTAGTACCATTGATCGTGCAATGCGGGCAAAATCATCCAGAAAAGCTAGGGAGATGGCTACTATGATATTAAGCAATCCTGTCCCAAAAACGGCCACAAGATATACTGCTATGATAAAATTTGGAAAAGCCCATTGAAGATCAATATACCGCATAATTATCATATCTATCCAGCCACCATAATAACCGGCGAGAACACCCAATAGCACCCCAATTAGCATTGAAATGGCAACAGTAACTATACCAACAAACAATGAAACCTGTGTCCCCCAGATAATACGAGAAAATAGATCCCTGCCCAGATCATCAGTACCCAGTAGATGTTTTGATGATGGTGCCAGCATCATATCAAGTGACATTTTATTTGGATCATATGGAGCAATTAGCGGGGCCAGAATTGCTGAAATGATAAAAAGCGTCAGTATTAAAATTCCAAACTGAGCTTTCTTGTCCCGTGAAAAAACAGCATATAACCGAGATGAAGCAAATCTTCCTTTGCTTTCAGTATGAAGTGTTGTTTGAGAGTTGTCAGCCATCAATCATACCTGATTCGTGGGTCAATAACTGCGTAGAGAAGATCAACAATCAAGTTGGCAAAGACAAAAAATGCCGAGACAAAAAGGACAGCACCCTGAACAACAGGATAATCCCGATTGATTATTCCTTGTATCAGGACACGCCCAAGCCCCTTGATCGAAAATACATTTTCCACAACAACAGCACCTGAGATAAGAAGGGCGAAAGCAATTCCTAAAACGGTGATCACAGGAATCATTGCGTTTGGTAATGCATGCCAAAAAATAATTTTCTTTTGTTCAAGGCCCTTGGAGGCAGCGGTCCGGATATAATCGGCCTGCATCACTTCTAACAGGGATGATCTCACCATCCGGGCTATAATCGCTGAAAAACCTGTCCCGATTGCAATGGAAGGTAGGATGAGATGACTAAACCATTCCCAAACACCACTTGATAGTGGTTCATATCCTATTGCAGGAAGCCATTGCAAATTAGCCGCAAAGACAATGATCAATAAAATAGCGAGCCAGAAATCAGGCATAGAAAGGCCCAGAAACGCGAAAAGTGAAACAGCCGTATCTGTAGAAGTGTTTCGTTTAAGAGCCGAAATAATTCCGGCTGGTAGCGCTATTGCTATGGCTATTACAAAAGACAATGCCGCCAAAGACATTGTCCGAGGCAATGCCTCAAGTATAATCGTCGTAACTTTCTGATTTGATCCGTAAAGGGACGCTCCCAGATCACCATATAGAAGATTTCCAAACCACTTTAGAAACTGAACGGAAAGGGGTTGATCGAAACCAAATTTGCGCATCAACGCTTCTCGAGCTTCCTCGCTACCAGCGTCAGCTAGCATGGCTCCTATAGGATCACCCGGAACCAGCCTGATCATGAAAAACACCAGAACTGAAACTGCTAGCATCACTAGCACGGCGCCAAGAATACGTCTGATTATATAGCCTGTCATTTAATGAAAAGTCGGCGGACTAAACTGTCCGCCGACTCCAAGATTTAAGCAAGTGAAATTCGGTCAAGTTCATGAAGGCCTGGAATTCTAGCGTCTTCAGGCACCTGAACAGATTTATGATGAACTAGCACATCCACCGGATGATAGAGGAAACCGCAGGTCACCTTGTCGGAAGTAATTCGGTTTGCTTTCCGCACTAGTTCCCGACGTGCCTCTGGATCAGCCGTGACAGCCTGCTGATCTGCTAATGCATCGGATTCAGCCTCAGAATAAAACCCAAATGGATACTTGGATTTATCGCGTTTACGGCCATTAAACTTGGATGTCGTTTGCATCCAGTCAACAAGGCCATCATCTGGGTCATAATCTCCCCCAGAACCGCCAAGACGCAAATCATAATCCATAGTATCGAATTCTTCGATACCTACGGAGAAATCTTTCGGGTCAACAACAACGGAAATGCCGAGAACTTGGTTGAGAATGTTAGCTACTACAAGACCATCCCGCTTTGTATTAGGCGTGGTTTGAAGTTTGATTTCCGGGAAGCCTTTCCCACCTGGGTACCCAGCTTGTGCCATAAGTTCACGTGCACCTTCAGGGTCATAGGCCTGTTCTGAAGTCGATGCGAGGGTTTCGTCAAAATAAAACCCCATAGCAGGGTTTATGGACCCGTGTGCAGCAACACCAAAACCGAATTTTGCCTGCTTAATAAAGAGGTCGCGGTCAAGTGCTTTGGCAATAGCCAGACGAACCTGGAACCCTTTTTCTTTCTTGAGATCGGAGAGAGGCTTGTCAAAATTTTCGACACGCATGTAATCACGCCACGGGTTCAACCAGATTGACTGGAAACCTGGGCCAGGCTTGATATCAACGCTCAGATCACTGTTAGATTTGAACCTTTCTACGAGTTGTGACGGGATGGGGTTGCCGCCGACATACTGTACGTCACCGGCTTCCAAAGCTGCAGCTAGCGGCTCTGCTCCATCTACCGGCGTGATGATGACTTTGTCAATTTTTGGGCGTTCTGGATCATAGTAATCTTTGTTTTTCTCAAGGATGACACTGCCACCTTTCTGGTGCTGGATGATTTTGAACGGTCCGGTACCAACGGGTGTTAGACCATACTGTTCTGCGCCAAGGGAATTCAGTGCACCTCTGGAGACAATTGTCATGGCGCGACCAGAAGCTCGCTCCAGGGCTTTTGTAAGGAAGGATGCCTGGGGTTTTTTCAGGATAAACTTGACTTCATAGTCATTCAACTTCTGCAAATCGCTGACGTTCCCTATCACACGACTATGGATCGATTGTTCTGGGTCTTTTGAGCGATTGAATGTGAACAGAACATCATCGGCGTTAAAAGCATCACCATTATGGAAAGTAACGCCTTCTCTCAGTTTTATTTTGTACTCAAGTCCATCCGAAGAAACTTCCCACGACTCAGCAAGATCACCCTGGGCGACAAGATTGTTATCAATATGCATCAATCCGGACATCACATTTGAAGCTATTTGGAATTGAAGTACTTGGTTAATTTTAGCAGGATCAAGGGTAACAATTTCACCTACGCCAGACCAGGCACATCTCAATTCGCCTCCATGACCATCAGCGAGAGATGCTCGAGGTTGCAAACCCGGAAGAATATTGGCCAAGGTCAATGCACCACTTGCAGCTAGTAATCTTAGTGTCGTTCGTCTGGTTAATTGATTACCAGACATTTCTTGTGCTGAAAGCCCAAAAAGCGGATCTTTTGGGTCAAAGTCATATGCATTTTCTAGCTCTGTCTGAGCATTTTTCATAAGATCGTCTTTTTTCATTTCACTCCCCTTTAACAAATTTTAAACTTGTTACCGGCATTACTGCTTTTGTTGCGAGTTTAAGCCGATTTCTTCATTCAATAAACAGGCTATCATACGATTCTGCCCAATGTCTACTTGCTCCATGAGGGGTGTTTTTGTTTTACACTCCTCAATTCTATATTTGCATCTTGTGTGGAAGACGCATCCGCTCGGGGGCGATAAGGGGCTGGGAACTTCACCTTGCAGAAACATGTCTTCATTTAATCTTTTCTCATCAGGATCGATTGATGGAACAGCATCAATCAGCGCTTTTGTATATGGATGGGCAGGATTTTTAAAAAGGTCCTGAGCATTGCCGATCTCAACAATTTTGCCCAGATACATAACGGCAATTCTGTCGCAAAGATGCTGAACCACCGACAAATCATGACCAATAAACAGGAAAGACAACCCCAGAGTGTCGCGTAACTCTCGGAGCAAGTTCACTATCTGTGCCTGAATAGACACATCCAGCGCGCTTACAGCCTCATCACAAATAATCAGTTCGGGATCAAGAGCTAGTGCCCGCGCAATGCCAACACGCTGGCGCTGACCGCCTGACATTTCATGGGGATAAAGTTCGACAAATCGTTCAGCAAGTCCACATAATGCAAGTAGTTCAAAGATTCTTGTGTTGATATCTTCTTCATATTTATTAACTGTAAGGACTTCTCCTAGGATTTGCCCTACCGTCATCCTTGGGTTAAGAGAGGAAAACGGGTCCTGAAAAATTGCCGAAACACGTCTTCTGTAAGATTTCAGTTTATCTGATTTAATGTGACTGACGACCTGACCATCAAATTCAATTGTTCCACCCGTTAATTCGACTAACTTCAACAGTGATCTTGCAACAGTGGTTTTCCCACAGCCAGACTCACCAACCAGCCCAAGTGCTTCACCTTTCTGAATTTCAAAAGAAACTCCATCAACCGCCTTTATTGATGCTACTTCACGTTGCAACAATCCTTTTCGGACAGGAAAATGAACTTCAATATCCTTTATTTTCATCAAAGCAGTCATGAAATCTGTCTTTCAAAATCTTTATCTAACCTGAAATGGCATGCGACTTCGTCCTTAAATTCTGGGCGTTGCTTTTCACAAATTGGGCGATATTCCGGACATCGTGGATGAAATTTGCACCCTGAGATGAGTTTTGAGGGATCTGCTGGCTCACCACTAATTGGCTCAAGCGGCATACTCTTGTCGCTATCCAGTTTGGGGACAGAGCGAATCAACCCTGCCGTATAGGGATGCTTTGCATTACGATAAATTGATCTTGGCGTTCCCTGTTCAACCAAATTTCCTCCATACATTACGGAGACTTTATCAGCATAGCGGGCAACTATACCAAGATTATGCGTGATCAATAGCATGGCCATTCCGCGCTTTTTGCAGAGTTCTGACAACAAAGAAAGTATCTGGGCTTGAATTGTCACATCGAGAGCTGTTGTAGGCTCATCAGCAATAATTAATTCAGGGTTTGCCGCAATCGCTATGGCAATCATCACGCGTTGTCTCATGCCACCTGAGAAGTGATGGGGATATAGTCTCATTCGTTGTTCAGGATCGGCGACACCCACATCACTTAGAAGTTCTTTACAACAATTTTTTGCCTGTTGTTTAGTTAATCCCAAATTTTGAATAATGGTTTCTTCTATCTGAGAACCAATAGTTTTCACAGGGTTTAAAGAAGTCATAGGCTCCTGAAAGACCATTGATATTTTTTTTCCGCGAAATTGTCTGATCTCTTCAGGTGAAAGTTTTGTGAAGTCAATTCCGTTGAAAATTATCTCTCCCGCACTCACAAACAGTGGAGATTTAAGCAAACCCATAATAGCCAGAGATGTAATGGATTTTCCAGAACCACTCTCCCCAACAATGGCTAGCATCTCACCATTTTTAACTTTGAAAGAAACATCGTCAACAAGGGGAACCTCAACATTTTTTGAGGTAAGGGATATAGCTAAGTTCTTTACTTCTAACATCAAATACCTTCACGGTAATAATCAGACTTTATATTTCTGCATAATAATAATTATAATGATTGAAGTTATTTTGTGTTGTCAACTAGAGGTGCCTCCAATTTAGGCAAGCCATTGTTCTATTTTCAATCTTATTAAATAATGAGAGTATGTTCCTTTTACATTTAGGTTAATCATGACTTTTTCAATTATTGTTACTATTCCAGAAACTGGTGAGATGGGAATAGCGGTTGCGAGCAGATTTTTTGCTTGCGGAGCGATGGTTCCCTACATGGCAAAGGATGCCATTATTGCAAGTCAGGCCTTTATTAACCCGCTTTGGGGCACCGAAGGCCTAAAGATGATTGAAGACAACAAAACCCTTAATGAAATTCTTGAGAATTTTAAACAACGCGATCAAGGTCATCATTCTCGGCAGTTTCACGCCATATCCAAAAAAGGTGAAATCGTGCACCATACGGGCAGCAAATGTGTCTCATGGGCAGGCCATGTTCAGGGTAAGAATGTTTCTGTGGCAGGTAATATGCTGGCTGGCCCGCAAGTTGTTGAAGATACCATGCAAGCCTGGATGGATAACCCGGATAAAGCTATTGCTGAACGCTTGCTTCTGGCCATGGAGGCAGGTGAGGCCGCAGGGGGAGACAAAAGAGGCAAGCAAGCCGCTGGATTGAAAATTTCAAACGGTCAACCTTACCCTATCCTCGATCTTCGCGTGGATGATAATGCCGACCCCCTCTCAGAGTTGAGACGGCTATTACATGTCGCGGAAGAAAGATATACAATCTTCAGAACAGCATTGCCCACAGTTGAAAATTTTTCTGGCTTGGTGGATCGAAGACCTCTCGATGAGGCTATTGCTGCCGCGGAGGAAGAACGATCAAAAACCGGTTATGTCAGCCAGTCCTTAGCCACAACGAATGAATAAAATATAATGAAAATACAAAATCACCATCACTATCCGTCACGCCGTTCTCCGGTGATTGCAAGAAACATGGTTGCAGCAAGCCAGCCACTGGCTGCTCAGGCAGGATTAAAGATGTTGTCATCAGGGGGTAATGCGGTCGATGCAGCTGTCGCGACAGCGATCATGCTCACCCTGGTGGAACCAACAGGCTGCGGGCTTGGCTCTGATGCTTTTGCTATTGTCTGGGATGGAAAGGAACTGCATGGGTTGAACTCTTCAGGCCGCTCGCCTGCCTCATGGTCCCGGGAAAGATTCGGTCACTTGGATGAAATTCCTTTTCGTGGATGGGAAAGTGTAACTGTTCCAGGTGTTGTTGCTGCCTGGGTAGGTCTTAGTCAAAAGTTTGGTAAATTGCCTTTTGAAAAACTTTTTGAACCTGCAATTAATTACGCCAACCAGGGCTTCCCTTTATCGCCAATCATCTCGCAGCTATGGAGTCGAGGTGCGGCTGAATTAAACCAACAGCCCGGCTTTGCAGAAAATTTTATGCCCGGCGGAGTCTCTCCTGTTGCAGGACAAATCTTTTCAAACCCTGATTTGGCAAATACCCTTCAACTGATTGCTGAAACCAAGGGCAAGGCATTTTACGAAGGTCAGTTGGCGGAACGCATTGAAGAAAACGCAATCTTACATGGCGCCGCATTGCGCGTTGCTGATCTGGCTGGACACCGCGCTGACTGGTGCGGTACAATATCCAGGAGTTTTGATGATTGCACCTTGCATGAAATTCCCCCGAATGGACAGGGTATCGCCGCCTTGCAAGCGCTCGGTATTCTTGATCATACGCCGATCCGTGATCTTTGCGCTGATGATCCTCTGGCTATACATTATCAGATAGAAGCCATGAAATTGGCCCTTCGCGATGCTGAGACTTATGTTGCGGATATCAACCATATGGACAGAGTCACAGTCTCGGATCTTTTGGATGATGATTACTTGAATGAGCGTGCAAAACTTATTAACCCAGCATCAGCAACAGATTTTAATTCGGGTGCTCCTTCAAAAGGTGGGACAGTTTATCTCTCAACTGCAGATCAAAATGGCATGATGGTTTCGTTCATCCAGTCGAATTATGCTGGTTTTGGTTCAGGTGTCTGTATCCCTGGAACAGGAATCAGTCTGCAAAACCGTGGAGCAGGATTTTCGCTCGATCCCAATAGCCAGAATGTTGTCGCCCCGTCAAAGAGACCATTTCATACGATCATTCCAGCGTTCCT